>OODC01000039.1_pt1 | contig 99242 bp, 92 predicted proteins | sample 1671711 | NCBI WGS metagenome assembly OODC01 (sample SAMN06348184, study PRJEB24527) | human gut metagenome | reverse complement strand
GTTATGAGAGTGGTGAATGTGGAATTGAGGGTGGAGATGGTCATGCTAAAGGGACTAGTCCTGCTGCTCTTCTTTCTCCTCCTCTTCATCCTATTAATAACACTCCTAATAATCAATCTAAACCTATTGTTCCAACTCCCTTTCTTTCTCTCTTATAACTTCTCGTTATAACTCCATAACTTTTCATTATAACCACTATAACTATTAGTTATACTATCATCTTCTCAATCTCATTCATTATAACCTTTTGTTATACCATCATCATCAACATTAGTTCTGACATCAGCTTTAGCTCTAGTTTCGTTATGAACTTTATCGTTAAGCCCAGTATTAAGACTAGCTCTAACAGTATTACCAAGTCTAATAAGACTTCTAGTCATAATGACTAATAGCATTAGTTCTAGCTAATAATAGCATTATTAATACTATCAGTATTATAATGACTATTAATACTAGTCATGCTAATATTGCTGGTGATATTACTAATGATGTTCTTGATATTCTTGATATTACTGATTCTCTTTATACTAATGATACTCTTGATACTATTGATATTTATTATACTCGTGGTAAGTTAATTCCTATTGCTATAACTATTTTAGTTATTTTAATATAGCTATTGATTATTAGTTAGAATTATAGTATAAATAAATTATAATATATTTGGAGTATTATATTTAATTATTATATTTGTCATGTTGTTCAGTAGAGTAATATTGCTACTGATAATAATATTAATCTTAAACTTATAAGTGTTATGGTAAATTTTGATAATGTTACTAGTAATGTTCAATCTAAGCCTAGAAAGAAAACTATGGCTGAAAGTTTAGAAGAAGCTAAACAAGAAGGTAAACTTGTTGTTCCTGAAGAAGATACACAAGTTAATGCTGTTGTTAGTAGTGAAACTGTTCAGACTAAGAATAAAGCTAGGAAGAAGAAACAAAGTAAAGTTCGTAAACAGGAAGAACAAACTACTGTTGTTAGTCAAGCTAATGAAGATAATGACTTTAAAGATGCTAAGACTGATAAACGTGGTGTTCCTGTTGGAATTAATGTTCTTCAACATATTCTTGATGTAGTTTGTATTGTTAAATTCAATGCTGCATTTAGACGTCATACTTCTCTTAATATTCTTCATGCTCTTGAAGATGATGGAAGAATATATAACGCTAAAGGTGCTTATGTTGACTTCTTATGGAATAAGTTTAGAGTTACTGCTGATGGTGGTCTTCGTAGAGAATATAGATATACAGATGATTTATTTATTGATGCTTTAGTTAAAGCTCATGCTGATGTTGCTAGTGATAGTCAGCGAGTTATTGGTATTATGATTGATACTGAAACTGAACTTCATAAAAAGAATAAAGATTCTGAAGCTAGTTAAGTTTATAGTGTAGACTCCCCGTAGAGGATGGATAGTGCTGTTGAGCTTGTTAAAGCTAATTCTCATTTGCTTGTCATTTTCTACATTTTCTTGCCATTTTGTTTATTGGGTTTGTTATAGTTAACACGTTGATGATAACTATCCTCTACTCGGAGTTTATTTTATATATAAAGATATGGAAAGAACTGATATTTATTTTGTTGAAGATGATACATATTTCAATAATAATGTTGAAGGTGTTGAAATTCATGCAGAATGTCTAAGTCAAGATTTTGACGATATTGCTTGGGAACCAATAGTTGATGATAGTCCTATTGTTGACCCTGAAAATGATGTTTTTGGTTATTATGATTAAATAAATAAAATTATGGAAAATATTAATATTAAAGTTATTCTTGATGAAGTTTTTGGTAAATCTTGTGATAGTATTACTTATGATACCTGTAAATATAAAGAAGATTGTACTCTTATTAATAAATTCATTAATGATATTAAAGATAAAGGTTTATCTCCAGACCAATATGTTAGAGGTTTAGCTTTATTTGTATGTGTTCTTAAAGAACAAAAATATATTAATGATTTTGGTAAAACTCAAGAAGATATTATTAAACTTGTTACTAAAGATGGATTTGAACTTGATTGGCTTATTAATCGTTGGGATAGTGTAATTGAAGATAAAGATATTCTTAAACCTATCATTGCTGTTTTTCCTAAATATGCTAAAGATATGATTATTAAAATTGTTGAAGCTAATACTAAAATTAATAATTTAATTGCTCAACATATTATTAATACTTCTAATGCAGAATATAAGGAAATGATTAAAATGGTTAATCAATCTGTTGATAATAATAAACAGGAGAATAAGTTTAAGAATGTTAGTGATGATGAAATTTATGCTGAACTTAAACGTAGAAAAGCAAATAAATCTACTAAATAATCCCACATAAGTTTTTGATTTTATTTCTAATACTACTGTCTGTGAAGATAGTAGTATTATTTCACTTGCTGATGATGGAGGAATTGAACTCCGAAACTATGATATTGCTATTATCCGTTTTAATTTCTAATTGTAACTTTTGTAATAGTACGGTCTGTGAAGATAGTGCTATTAATATTTATCATAGTCCAAGTGTTATATGTCATATTTGATTTGGTGTTAATTATTCTATTATTATTGATTGTGAAATTAGTAATAATATTCGTGTCAAACATTTCGTTTATATGATTTCGTATTTGTAGTTTTGCCTAGTATTGTCTGTGAAGATAGTGCTAGGCTTTTTAGTATGTATATTATTAACTTTAAATATATAATTAAAATGGATAATTTTGATTCTTTTATTTTTGATGGTCTATTAGATAGATACATTGAAGAACAAGCTAAGTTTGAAAAAGGACAGGTAGTATATATGGAATATACTTATCAATATCATAATCAAACTAAACTTGGTGTTTGTGTTGGTATTGTGACTGAAGTTGGAATTACTAAAGTTGAACGTACAGTAGGTAATAATAAATACATTGATTATCCTATTGTATATACTGTAGCTCATGCTAAAGGTGTTAGTCGTTGTGTTAGTGAATGTAAACTTGGTTCTGTTGCTGAACATATTCTTAAAGAACGTCTTAAACGTGATGGTAAGAATAATGAACAGAATAATGAGGCTGCTACAAATGACTAGCTATTTATGTTCATAATACATTCACAGATACGGTTCTTTTGCTCTCTTTTGAATTTTCATATATAATCTGATTAATCTATCACGATTAATATTGAGTTCAATACAGGGCAAAAGAACTAGCTAATAAATGTTAAACTAAAAATTTAATATAGTTTTATTATGAATTATGTTGCTTATAAGAATATTGATGGTACTATTACATCTGGATTTAAAGTTAAACTTTATGATATAGTTACTTTGAATACTGGCTATTGGAAAGATAAACTTGCTATTGTTCTATATATTAATGAAGATAGAAAACAAATTAAAGTTCGTATTATTGAATGTGGAATGAATTTAACTCTTAAAGTTAAAGATGTTCAATTTGTTAATCATAATAATAGAACTGCTGCTCGTTCTTATATTGATTTATGTAATAAACTATCTAAAGCCTTTCGTGATAAATATACTGATAAACAATATATAAAAGATAATTGGTTTACTGATAAGTTTATTATTAATGATATAACTGCTGATACTATTGCTAAAGGTATTGGTCAATATATTACTAATATTGATAGTGATAGATATTCTGTTAGTGCTATTATGTGGCTTAGTGATATTAAAGATTATATAGATGCTTTACTTAAATATGGTGATTTTGATTTTGTTGCTAAAGCATTTAAAATCTATAATATTACTGATACTAGATTTGAACTCATTCGTAAACTTTATCATTATTTCTATGATTGAAAATGTTTCTCATTTTATACTTGGTATGATATTTGGTTTATCTGTATATTTTTTTATAAGAATTACCATTGTTAGTAAAAAACTAGATAGACTTATTAGAGATATTAATGATACTCAAAATTGGATTAGAAAGATTCAAATTGATATTTGCGATATTAATAAACAATGGGAAGTTAAAAGAGATAGGGATAGAAATAGACTAGATAGAATTGAAGATAGGATTGGTAAACTTGCTAGTGATTTTAATGATATTATTAGAAAGAAAGTTTAATGACTAGCTTGCTTCCATCCTCTACGGGGGGTCGCCACGGAGCGTAGCGTAGTGGCTCTACTAATCTTAATGCTGTTAATTTAAATACTATTGATATGAGTGAAAATATTGATTTGATATTACTTATTACTGTTTGCTTTATTATATTAATTTTTCATGCTGTTGCTGGTAATCGTATTTTTAATGGATATGATAGTGGAGAAGAAATTAATAGAGCTATTATAAAAGATATTGTTATTGTTATACTTTATCTTTTTATTAAATATATAATTATTAATCTTTAAAAATGTAAAGTACTTATGGGAAAGTATGATGAAGTTTCTGTTGTTCGCCAACTAAATAATGTTGGCGCTGTTATTGGAATCAATCCTGCTAGTAAAGTTATTAAAGTAGCAAAAAATAGTGCTATTGGTAATGGAACTAGTGGTAAGATTGATTTTCTTTCTCATTATTGTGGTTATCATGTTGAGATTGTTGATGTTATTCAACAACAAAAAGAACGTGATGAAGAAATTGCTGCTAAGAAAGCTGCTAAGAAAGCTGCTCGTAAAGCTAAATTTGCAGAGGATAATACTTTTAAAGGTATAACTCGTGCTGTTGATAAACGTATGCGTACTATTAAAAGAAAGTAGTATGTTATGGTTAGCTTTAAATTCTCATTTGGAGTTGTAGGTAAATCCAAAGAGAAAGGAATAGTCAATAAATATGTTATTATAGTTGCTAAATGTGAAGGTATTATTAGATATATTGATAGTACTTATAAAGTAGAATACAATGGCAAACTATATAGCATTACAGGTGAAAGTTACAGAACTAAAGGAAAGAAAGTTGTTTATGCTCGTCGATTAGATGAATATAATCATAGAATTAAAATTATAAGAGATAGTGAAAATAGAAAAACTGTTGACACTAGATTTTATATTCCTTTTGCTGCTGGACTTATAGCTAAAGGTAAAATTGTTAAAATGCCTTTTGCTAAGGAATTGTTTCATATTACTACGTGTTATAATCGTGGTGATAGTGAATCTACTATTTTAGCTTTTCAAGAATGGAAAGAATATGAAGATAAAGTTAAAAATAATCTTATTGATGTAAACAACGAATTGTAATGATTGGTAATCTTAATATTGCTAATAGTAATAGAAAAGATACTAACATTAAGTTTACTAAAGACCAAGAAATAGCTGTGCATGAACTTATTGAGTTTCTTGCACAGCCTTGGGATGATAAGAAATATATTAATGCTCTTTGTGGTGCTGGAGGTACAGGTAAGACATTTGTTATTAAATATGTTATTAATAATTGCAAATGGTCTGGTGGTGTTATAGGTTGTGCTGCTCCTACACATAAAGCTTGTAGAGTTCTTAGTAATTCTATTGGTGGAAAAGAAGTTAATACAATTCAATCATTGTTTGGTTTTAGACTTGATGTTAATATTGAAAATTTTGACCCTGAAAATCCTGCCTTTAATCCTGTTGGAAAAGATAAACTAGATGGTCTTAAAGTTTTAATTATTGATGAAGCTTCTATGCTTAATGCTAAACTTGTTAAGTATATTAGTAATAAATGTAAGAAGCTTCAAATTAAAGTTATAATGCTTGGTGACTCTAGTCAGCTTCCACCTGTTAATGAGAAAACTAGTCAAGCTTTTCTTATTGCTAGTAATACTTATTATCTTAAAGAAGTTGTACGACAAGGAGATAATAACCCTATTAGTAAACTTCTTAAACTTCTTCGAGAAGATATAGATAATAAGAATGGATGGAGATTTCTTGATTATATATCTAAAAATAGACAAGATTATAATGAAGAAACTAAAGGATTTTATGTTTGTGGTCAAACTGAATTTTCTGATTTAATTGATACTTGTTTTAATGATGAAGAATATACTAAAAATATTGATTTGTATCGTATTATAGCTTATACTAATAGTCGTGTTGCACAATGGAATAACCATGTAAGACATATGATTATTCAAGATGCTGATAAAAGTCTTATTACTCGTAATGATTTAATAATGAGTTATACTACTGTTGTTAATGTTTTTAATGATATTATTATAAACAATAGTGAAGAATATATTGTTAAAGATATTGTTGATACAGTTGATAATGATTATGAGTTTAAAGGATTTCTTATTAAGTTTCAAGCTATTCATGGTGGTGCTATAACTCAACCTTTATTTGTTATTGACCATTATGATAACTATACATTTCAGATGTATTATAAGAAGTTGACTAGTCTTATTGATGATGCTAAAAAAGCTAGTAGTTCTGAACGTGGAAGTAAATGGAAACAGTATTTTGATTTTAAACGTAAATATCTTATCGCTTCTAATATTACGAATAGTAATGGTAAGATTTTATTTAGTAGAGATTTAGATTATGGCTTTGCAATTACTTCTCATAGAGCACAAGGTTCTACTTATAAAAATGTATTTGTAGATATTAATGATATGATTTATGATAAATATGGTCATCCTTATACTAATAGAGATGAAATGCTTCGTAGATTATATGTTGCTTGTTCTCGTGCTAGTAATCAATTAGTATTATCTTATGGCAAGTAAAACTGTTGACGAATATCCTGATTGTGAAAGATGTCCAAATCGTATATTTAATACAGGTAAATATATACAAGGTGGTAGAGGAAGTATTCATGGAGATATTGTTTTCCTATTTCCTAGAGGTGATAGAGTTTATTGTGATGATTATCAATTATTTACTGATATTGGTAATCTTTACGATGAATACTCTGGACGAAATAATACCGAAGATGTTTATATGACTTATAGTATTAAATGTGCTTGTTCTAATAATTATAATACTTATCTTACTGCTGTTGATAAATGTCGTAATATTCTATGGAAAGAATTAGCTAGAATTAATTATAAATATCTATTTATATTTGGTGATGCTTATCGTAGTATTAGCGATAATCCTATTCCTAGATTTATAGCTACTGGTGGTAAATATGTATTTAGTAATTATTCTCCTCTTATTAAATTTAAAGATAATAATCTTTATCATATATTTAAACAGCGTTTTGCTGATGATATTAATTGGGTTAATGAAAATAGAAATAATTATGGTATAAACTTTATAAATGATTAATTGTATAGCTTATGATGTCGAAGTATTAAGAAACTTCTTCTCTATTACTTTTGTTAGCATTAATAGCTATCTTAAAGTTTTTAAAGATTGTGTTGATAGTAATGGAAAAGCTATTCCTTTAGTTCAAAAACTATCTGTTGAAGAAATTAAAGCTCGTCTTGAAACTGTTGAAAAATATAAATTTTATATAACAGATAAAGACGATAGTCAATTACTTTCTATGATAGGTTATATTAATAAGACTAGATGTTATAAAGATTCTAATGAAACTATTATTCGTACAGACTTATATGGATTTAATAGTTTTAATTATGATAATCTTATGATTGCTGCTTTACTTAGTTTTTATATGCGTACGAATAGTACGAAAGAACTTATTAATAAGTTATATGAAACTAGTAAAACTATTATTTCTAGTCAAGATGATAAAGATAAATTTAGAACTGATTTTTATCTTAATAGTCTTAGAAAATATAAACTACCATTTACAGGTGTTGATGTAATGCGTATATTTGCTCTTAATAAAGCAAGTGTAGTTGTAGATAGTAAAACAGGTGAACGTAAACCTGTTCCTAAAGGTCTAAAGCAAACTTCTATTAATCTTCAATGGTATGAACTTCTAGAATATGAACTTCCTGATATTAATGAAAAAGAAGCTGAATTATATAATGAAATTCCTAGTCTTAAAGGGATGAATATTAATCAGCTTAATAAACTAGTAGATAAATGGGATAGATTTATTCTTGATGAATATATTGAACCTATGATGTATTATAATCTTAATGATGTTTTCATTGTAGCTGAAATAGTTCGTCTTTATCCAGAAGAAATTAAATCTCGTTATGCTATTAGTAAAGCATACGATGTTGATGTTCTTAATTCTAGTCGTAGTAAAACTGCTGATATTCTTTTTGAGAAATTTTATAGTAAATTTAGTGGTCTTGCCCCTGAACAATGGAAAGGTAAGAAAACTGAAAGAACTGCTATGAGTTTTAAAAAAGTTATTTTTCCTTTTATTAAATTCAAAACTAAACCTATGCAAGATTTTCTTGATGAATGTCTTAAAACTACTATTTATAGAGTTAATAAAGATGCGTTTAGTAAAGAAGTTAAAATTGGAAATGTAACTTATACTGTTGCAACTGGAGGTTTACATAGTCAAGATAATCCTGTTGAACTTTGGAGTAGTGGAAGAGAATTATTTCCATCCTCCACGGGGGGTCAACACGATGTACTTGGCAATGATGACTATGTTTATATTCATGCTGATATTAATAGTATGTATCCTAGTATTATTGCTGCTCATAAAGTAGCTCCAGCTCATCTTGATACTAATGCTTTTTGTAATCTTATTGGTTGGCTTAAAAATAAAAGAGTTGAAATTAAACACAGCGATGAAGATACTGTTGACGGAATTGATAGAGATACTTTAGCTTTAGTTTTAAAGATTGTTATTAATTCTGTTTATGGTAAACTTGGATTTGAAAATGGTAATCTTTATGATAGATTAGCTGTACTTAAAACTACTATTAATGGGCAGTTAATTATGCTAATGTTGGTTGAGGAATTAGAGTTACACAATATTCATGTGTTAAGTGCTAATACAGATGGTATTGTTATTAAACTTTATAAACGAGATATTGATGTTTATAATCGTATTAAAGATGATTGGGAACAAACTACTAAACTTAAGTTTGATACTGATTATTATCATTGTCTTGTTAGTAGAGATATAAATAATTATCTTAGCCAATTTAGAGTTATTAAAAATGGTGTTCATAAACTTAAACTTGAATCTAAAGGTGCTCTTAATCCTATGATGTATTCTCTAGATTTAACTAAAGGTTATTCTATGCCTATTGTTGCTCAAGCTATTGAAAACTATTTTCTTAAGAATAAACCTGTAATGGATACTCTTCAAGAAGCTACTAATATTCTTGACTTTTGTCTTACTCAAAATGTAGGTAGACAATTTCATGTAGAAGAAACTAAGATTGAAAATGGACAAGTTACTCATGTTGTTTGTCAAAGATATGTTAGATTTTATGTTTCTAATAGAGGTTATATTATTGAGAAAGTTCATAATGATAATGGTTCTCGTAGTAGAATGGCGGCTGGTTCTGTTGTAACAGTTATTAATAGTCTTGATGATAAAGATATTTCTCTTAGAGATATTAATTTCAAATTTTATTATCAAGAAGCTATGAAGATTATTAATCCTATTAAACTTAAAATTTCTCCTAAAGGTAAAGGTAAAAGTAAAATTAAAAAATATAGTGGTATGTATAATCCTATTTTTAATGAAGATGATTTTGGATGAGAAATATAGTTGAAGAAACTTATGATAAACTAATTAACAAATGGGGTTCTAAAGAATATAAAGGTATTGGAACTATTAATTGTGTTCCTCCTGTTGATTATTGTGAAATTATAAGTAGAATTATTAGTCTTATGAGAAATAAGAATGATAATATTAAAATACTTATTGTTACAGATAATTGGAAAAGAAGAACTGAAATTGTTGATAGTCTTAAAAATCATAATATAAATATAGATACTATTAATATTCTTACTCATACTTATGTTAATAGTAGATATAATTATAGTTATGATATTTCTATTGTTGTTGGAGTTAACGAATGGAATTTATCTTGTAATACAGTTTTTAATCATGCTAGATTTAAACTTATGATTTTAACTGAAAAAACTATTGATACTTCTATGTTAACTAAGATTTATAATAATATTCCACCTATTAATAATATTCTAAATTCTAGTGGTATGCGAGCCATACTCCCCGTAGAGGAACACAGAGAGCAGATTTTATTTACTAGTCAAGAAGATATTACTAATTATGATAAATATACTGAATTTATTACTCAGACTATTCAAGTATTTGGTAATCTTGATAATATTAAATGTGCTCGAAATGGTACACAAGATGGACGTAGTGCTATGCAGTATATTACAGAAATAGCTGAATATAATGGATGGAGTGCTGATATGGATATGACTAATCCTTTTAGTAAACAAATTGATGAATGTTATAATCCTCTTGTTCTTGCTGAACGAGTTAAGACTTTTTATAATATTGTTCGTGAACGTATGCTTATATGTTCTGATAACGTTTGTAAGCTAGAAAGAATAGTTGAAATTATTAAAGATAATCCTGATAAACGATTTCTTATTATTAGCAAGAGAGGTGAATATGCTGCTACTGTAACTAAATATATTAATGATAAACTAGGTGAAATTTGTGGTGATTATCATGATAAGATTGAAGATAAAGTTCTAGTTGATGATAATGGTATTCCTGTTTTGTATAAGACAGGAAGCAAGAAAGGACAGCCAAGAATCGTCAAATCTAAGGCTATTTCCACGCTGAATTTGAAGTCTTTTAATGATGGTTTATTAAGAGTATTATCTATAAAAAATAATTCAACTGATAGCCTAGAAACAAGCGTAGACGAATGGATTTTGACTTCATCTCTATGTGATACAATAGATGAACTTATTTATCGTTATAATAATGTTAATTGTAGTCAATCAAAACTTAAAGTACATAAACTTTATATAGCTGGTACTATCGAAGAAGCAAGTCTTAAAAAGGAAAAGTTATCGGCTAACCATGAAGTTATACAGAATGTTAATTCTGATATTAGTGCTCAAAATTTTGATGATATTGTTTGCTAGTATAAATATAATAGTTACATTTGTTGTGTAATCAAAATCGCTCTTTGATAGAATGGACGAAGATAAAGAAGTTAAAGTTAATGATACTACTGTTGCTGTTAGTAATAGTGGTATTGAAAAACAACATGGTGTTCAACATTCTGTTGCTCCATATCAGCTTAATTATATGAGTGAAGCTGAAATTGCAAGTCTTGAAGTATTTATCAAACGTGTTATGCGTAGTGATAAATGTGGTATTAAGTCTGTTGAAGATGGTCTTGCTATTGCAATGAGAGCTAAAGACCTTAGACTTCCATTTTCTACTTGCATTGAACATATTCATGTAGTTCAAGGTAAAACAGGTGTTGATGTTCACATTATTAAGGCATTACTTGTCAAAGGCAGCGTGAGTTGGGAAAAAGTAGATAATTATCGCGCTCTGTACGAATATACAGATGGCTTTAATGCTTATGATGAAGATAAACTTCCATCTGACTGTATTAAGTGTCTTACTCCCAAAGAGGCACAAACTAAAAATGCAGAAGATAAAGACCATGAACATATATATGTTTATCCTGTTAAATATTATAAAGATTATAATGGTAATGTATATAAAGAATATCAACTTAATGGTAAGTTTGAAATAGCTACTAATACTAATGAAGCTAAACAAATTGCTTCTACTGGTAAAGTTCCTGTTTATAGAATACCTGCTGTTCCTATTGATTATATTACTAGTTATCGTTTTTATCGTAAAATTGGAGAACGTAATATGGTTGCTACTGGTGAGTTTACTTATAAAGATGCTATTGTTGCTGGATGTTTTGAAAAAGATACTTATAAGAAATATCCTAAAATAATGATAAGTCATAGAGCATTTGTTTATGGTGCTCGTGAAATTGCTAATGATTTAATTATGGGCTGTTTAAGCACAGAAGAATTAAAGACTATGCAAGGTATTGATTTGAGTAATGAAGATATTATTGATATTACTGAAATTCAATAACATAAACAAACTAGAGAAATTATTATTAAACAAAACAGTTGTATAACTGATATTATTCACTTTTAAATTACAAAAATTATGAAAGACTTTAAGAAAGGTTTGAGTTTTGGTATGGGTATTGTTAATGCTGGTCAAAGAGCAGTTAGTGAAGAACCTGAATTGGTAGTTGTTTCTACTCCCGGTAGTTTCCGTATGACTGCACAAGTTTCTAAAGCTCTCGGCATTGCTCATGGTGAATATGTAATGTTCATTAATAACTGTGCAAACATTGATAATGCTATTATCAATAAAGTACCCGAAGTTGTTGCTTTCTGTGAAGAACAAGGTTTGGATATTGATTCTCCAGAAGCTGCTATGGCTGTTCATGCTGAATTTGATATTTGGGCTTTGGCTAAAGGTATTGCTGAATTAGACAAGAATGGTAATCCTTGTACTACTCGTGTTCGTATGACTAAGAATGATAAAGTTAAGTATGTTAATACTTACTTCCAAGAAACTCTTGAAGGTGCTTTATCTTCTTCTAATGAAGAACTTAAAGCTGCTCTTACACGTGAAGGTATTACAGAAGATGAACAAAAAGAACTTTTGATTAGTTGTATTCAAGGTGATGAAGTTGCTAAGATTAAAGGTTCTAAGTGTGCTAATACTGCTGCCTTGTCTGGTATTGGTGTAACTCTTAACTTTACTGATTCTAATGTTTGGAAACAGTTGAAAGCTGATATGACTGATGAAGAAGCTACTTCTAAGAATCGTGTTTATACAGTAGATATTGATAACTTGCAAGAGGCTGTTGTTAATAACGGTCATAAAGATATTGTTGTTAAGATTGCAATGCTTACCGAATATAAAGATGAAGAACCTATTCGTATCGGTAAGAAAACTGAAAAAGAAGAAACTGCTGAATAATCAAATCTTCGTCCTAGAAATATAGTATCTTGAACATAGAGCTGCATTGTTAGTATTGCTAATAGTGCAGCTCTTATTTTATCTAATAATTCTTTTAATTACTTTAATTATGTCGACAGAAAAAGAAATTAAGAATGAAGCTACTGTTGTAGCAAGTGCTGAACAAACTGCTAATGCAGAAGTACAAACTCCTAAAAAACGTAGAGGTAGAGGTATTAATAATGATTTACGTGATGTAACTCGTAAAAAGTTTGATGAACGTACTGATTGTAATAAAGCTAATGGCTTGTTTATTGGTCATCTTGAAGATGTTAAAGTTGATTGGGCTACACTGAAAGATGATGTTCAAGGTATGCCTTCATTTGCTGGTATGAGTATTCCTTATCTTACATTTACTTTTGCTAGTAATCATGAAAATATCAATGAACGTCGTTATGTAACTCAACGTCTTCTTCCTGCTGAAAGTAATGTTGAAACTATTCCCGGTGGTAAAGGTGCTTGGAAAGTTGATAACATTTTCCGCTTTATGAAACATATATATAATGTATTTGTTCTTAAAGGTCGTGATTTAACAGAAGAAGAAATTGATGCTCTTACTTTGCCTTTTGAAGATTTTGATGAAAATATGCAGTATGTACCTGTTGAGGCTGAAGAAGTTATAGCTGGTTATAAGACTGTGTTTGAAAATTATGTTAAATTACTTAACAATAATGGTAAACCTGTTTATAATGATGCTAAAGGTAAACCTATTACCATTTGGATGAAACTTCTTCGTTTTGTTAAGAATGATGGTAAATGGCGTGCTGTTGTTGGAAGTAAATCTTCATTTGGTGATTTAGGATTTCCTACATTTATTAACGATGGAGTTATTGAACTTTATAAAGAACAATCTGCTCCTAGTTTGCATATTGACCCTTATAAAGAAAGTATTGTTTATCAGAAATCTGCCGAACAAGCTAAACAGCCAAATGTTGCTATGCCTGGTGTTGGTGTAATGCCTGGTGTTCAAACTGCTGCTCCTATAAATCCTGTTAGTGGATTTAATGGCGGTGGAGATTTTAGTCCATTTGGTGGCGGTAATGATGCTGCTGGTGCTTTTGTTAATCCAACAGAAGATTTACCATTTTAAAAAATTAAAGTTAGTTAAATAGTTGTATGCAAGAGGATTGGGTACTATTTTAGTACCTAATCCTCTTTTTTATATGTTCACGATAAAGGTCAAATTAGAAATATTATGAAAAGAAATATTAGTAATACTATTTTAACTAAAGATTATATTTTCTCTAAAGTTAGTCAAATTACTATTTTTAGCACTTATACTGGAATTAGTGTTGAAGATATACAGCATTGTATAGATACAGGAGAATTTATATCTAGTCCTTTTCGTGAAGATACTCATCCTAGTTTTGGTTTTAGATACGATAATAGGAATAAACTTAAAGGAAGAGATTTTGCTGGATATTGGTGGGGAGATTGTATAGATGCTGCTGCAACTGTACTCTCTGAAATTGTTCATAAGCAAATTGATATTTCTATTAAAAGTCAATTTCTATTTGTTCTTAAACATATTGCTTATACTTTTAGAAATATTATTTATGGACAAGATAAAGATGAAAACAATGATTATAGTATTACTAGGGCTATTAGTAATGTACGTAATCATAAACCTATTATTGAACTTGTTACTCGTCCGTGGAATAATTTAGATGCTAAGTATTGGGGACAATTTGGTATTAATCTTAATTTTCTTAATACTCATTTTGTTTATCCTGTTGACCAATTTTATATTAATCGTTCTACTAATCCTATTCCTAAATATTTTTACGATAAAGATAAAACAGATTTATGTTATGGTTACGTTCTTGGACAAGATAAAAGAGGAATAGTTAATGTTAAATTATATTTTCCTAATAGAAATAAGAAAACTGAAGTTAAGTTTATAACTAATAGTAATACTATTGAAGGAATTATTAATCTTGAATTAGATAATTATGACGTTATTATTATAACTAAATCTACTAAAGATAGATTAAGTCTTGAATGTTATCTAAAGAGTATTAATCATTCCATCCTCTACGGGGGGTCTACCCTTGAATCTAAGACTATTGGTGTTGTTAATATTCCACATGAAACTTATAAACTTCGTCAAATTGAATATGATTGGCTTCGTAGTAAACTTAATCGGAATGGTTTTCTTATTAGTCTTATGGATAATGATAGAACTGGTCTTATGGAAGCTGTGATTCTTAAGAATGATTATGATATTATACCTATTATTATTCCTAAAGAACTTGGTGTTAAAGATTTTGCAGAATTGAGAAGTAGTTATTCTATAAATGTTATTAATGAACTAACTCAACAAGTTATTAAATATATAGAAGATAATTATGGAGAAGAAAGTGAATTTACTTGGGATACGGAAGAAAGTAATACTTTGCCATACTAAAAGTCTAGCTGGTGTTACATATACTGTTATGCGTCCAATTACTGAAGAAGATGAACAAAATCTTGATAAATGGGAATATCTTAATATAGATAATAAACGTATTGATAAAAAAGATATTTATTGTTATGGAGAAATTAATCTATCTTCTAATGATGACGTTGAATATATCAAAAAGTTTAGCCTACTTGATACTGATAATGGTGGAACTATTCATAGTAATTTTAATTATCAAGAAGGTTATGCTCTTATTGAAGGAATAGCTAAAACTTATCCTACATTTGATATTATTGAATGGTTTAAATATAATCACTGTCTTATAGGTAAACCAACTCGTATTATTATTTATAAATGTAAGAAAGAAAATCTATGATAATAAAAGGATATGAAGAAAAGCTAGATGATAGAGATATTAGATATATTAATTATGTTATTGATAAATCTACGATGGCTGATGCGATTGAATCTTATATTAAAGATTTAGATTGTACTACTATTTATCCTGATGGTTCTCGTCCTAGACAAACTATTAATTATGGTTATCGTATTACTCTTTCTAGTATTGAATATATTCTTGATAAAGCTTATCTTATTCTAGAACATCATCCAGAAAAAGCTCAAAGCTATATTGATTATCGTAATAGTATTATTAAAAGAATTATTGATATACATGAAAAAAATCTTGATTTCGAGAGAAGAAACCCAGTACGATATTATAGTAAAGAACCAATGAAACGCGCTAGAAGTGCTAGCAGAGTTAATCAATCAAAAGATGTCTTTACAGGTCAACCCATTGATGTTAGCACCGGTATTGCAAAGGCTATTAAGCCTAAAAAGGAAACGATTGCTCAGCGTAAAGCTAAACTTCTAGGTGGTAAAGCTGTTAGTTTTGCATTTAATGGTTTAAAAATAAGTGAACATAATGAATAAACTTTATCGTAGAAATAATAATGGTGCGCCTACTGTTTGGTGGGCTGAACTTGACAGTGGTACTAATAGTATCACTGTTTTTTATGGTCTTGTTCGAGGTAATATTCGTAAAGAAGTTTATGCTGTTACTCAAAAAGATGGTCAAAAAGAACTTGAAAGTAGATATAATGATAAAATTAAACAAGGATATACATATCTTAATGAACTTTGTGATATGCAGGGTTTACCCCCCGTGGAGGATGGAGATAATGATACTCTATTTAATTTTCTAAATACTTATCTACCTAAAGACCTTAGTAATGGAAACAGTAATCTTTTACTTCCAATGCTTGCTAAAACGTATAGTGGTAATGTTTGGAAAAAAGTCAGTTGTATGTATGGTCAGTATAAGATTAATGGTCTGCGTTGTATTGTTACTGCTTATACTCAAAATGATATGTTTAAACCTATTAGGCTTCGTTTCCAAAGTCGTGAAGGTCTTACTTGGCATACTCTTAGCTATCTTGAAGATTATTTGCTTGCTACTATCAATATAAATATTATCGATGATATGATTAATGGATTTGCAGCACTTGATGGTGAAGTTTATCTTCCAGGTTATACTGTTAATCAAATTAATCATTTTGTTAAAGATGCTAATTGTGTTGAAAATAAACTTCTTCAGTTTTGGTGTTATGATATTATGATGGAAGGTAATCAAACTCATAGAAATACATATCGTTATCATATTAAGCTGCCTACTTGCTTTAATAATATTAAAGAACATTATAATAATAAAGAACGATTGATTATTCTTCCTAGCGGATATATTACTAATGATAATGAAGCTATTGACGCTAGAAATCATTTTATTAATCTAGGATTTGAGGGTCTTATACTTCGTAATGGTGAAACTGATTATCAATATGGTAGACGTAGAGCTAATTATATGGAGAAGTTTAAAGATGCTGCTGAAGGAGATTTTATAATTCTTGATATTTATAAAGAAAAGAAACGTGATTTACCTATTCTTCTTTGTAAAAATGATATTAATAATGAAAAGTTTGAAACTCGTTTAAGCACTAGTCATATTGTTCAACAAGAAGTTTTATTCGATTCTCAATCTTATATTGGTAGAACTGTTCATATAGAATATGGCGAACGAAGTGGCGTTGCTAGAGTTCCATTTCATATTAAAACTGTTGTTATAAATGGAGATACTAGATTATAATGTAATTAGAAATAATAATTTTGATAGAACTAAATCTTATTTTAGTTGTTATTATAAATCTATTATTCTGTTTACTGATTATGATGCTAAAAGTTATAATTTTGCTGTTAGATATAATGATATAACTAAAAGTAATGAACTTTATGTGATTTTATATAATGATAATAGAATTAATAATAGTGTTCCTATTATTCGAGATGCTAATACTGGATTTAAGTTATATATTCCTAATATAGTTATTAGACTTCTCGATACAAGATTGCGTAATGCTTTTGTTGTGTCTAAAGATGATTTTAATATTAATGTTAAGTTTGTAGAAGGACGTAATGATTTTTGTATTATTTATCATATAGATATTGAATAAGGTGAAGCCTAGTACACAATATGATGTGCTAGGCTTTTCTGTTTTACATGGGTGTAAAATTGTATATGACACGCTCGTAGACATGATTCTTTTTGCCTGTATTCAATTTTATATATTGAAATGATTAATCTATCACGATAAAATTTGCTTGTTATGGTGAGCCTTAAAATGCGTCATTCTCACTATGATATTTAACATTAAATTCAGCATCATTATTACTAGTAAATTCCTATTATATTTTTATATTTGTCTTGATAAACAAAAACAAATTATTATGAGTATTAATAAAGTTACTATTGTTGGTATTAAAGGATTTAAAGGAAGTGGTAAAGATACAGTTGCTTCTATGATTAGTTATATCCTTCATGATGGTATTATGAAAGCTAATTATGATACTTGGCTTCTTTATCATAAAAATAGGTTTGTTGAAAATGATGAAATAATTATTCATTTTGCTGATAAACTTAAAGATGATATTGCTGCATTTTGTAATATTGACCGTAAACTTCTTGATAGAGAAGATATTAAAGAAGAAAATTATTATAATTTTAAAACTGGTATTGTTTCTACTAATATTAAAGAAGCTACTTATGTTGTAGATAAATGGAATGATGCTATATTAAAATATAATGACTTATCTTCATATCTTGTTTTATATAATAATAATGTTAGTATTAAAATTAGAGTTCTTCTTCAATATTATGGTACTAACATTATTAGAAATCATTTTTGGAGAGAAGCTTTTATTCGTTATACTATTAATAAAGCATTTGATATAAGAAATAAACTAGGTCAATGTATTATTGCTGATGCTAGATTTGATAATGAATGTAATGTTATTAAAGTATGTGGTGGAAAAATAATAAGAGTAGATAGAAGAGTTAATAATGATAATCATGAAAGTGAACAAATAAAAATTTGTGATGATGATTATGTTATTGATAATACTGGTACTCTTGTTGGTCTTTTCTATAAAGTTCTTAAATTTGTAACTGATTATATGGTATGAAATTACATCCTATTTTTGGTATAAATGCTCTTGCTAGAGTTTGTATATGTTGTGGTAAAGTTATTGGTTATACTCCACTTGGAAATTCTGTTGAAGAAGATGCTAGTAAGAGTAAACAAATAGCTGAAGCTATTGTATGTAAAGAATGTATAGATAAACTTGATAGTGAAACTTGCTTTATAGCTTGTGACATGGATAAAGATAATTATATAACTGCTACTTATGATACTTTATGGATTAGAAATAAAGGTCTTAAAGAGTTTTTTAAAGAGCTTGATTCTATACAACCTATTAATATTATACCTAAAGAACATTTTTATAGTGTGTTTGGAAATGTAGTTAAAGATTTTTATAATAATCAAGAAAATGAAAATAATTGAACCTAAAGTTGAACTTTGGCAACAAGGAGGTGATGCTAAAGCTCATGTTGCTAGATGCGCAAGAGTTTGTTATGGTAGAGAAATAGGTAATGATCAAGCTACTATTAAAAGACTTATAGATAGTGAACATTGGAGTATGTTTCGTCATGGAACTTATTATATAATAGCTAATGATAGTGATAAAACTTTAGAAACTATTGTTATTAATTATGCTAATACTATTGGTTTTAGTTATCATTATGAAAAACATGTTTATTATATAACTGTTAATGGTAATTGGGTTTTAGACCATAAAACACAATTTGGTTATATATCTAAATATATTGTTCCTATTGAAGATTTTCGTAATACTGAAATAGGATTTCATATGATGAGATATACTTTTTGCGTTGATACACAAATTAGTACTTCTCGTGAATTAAACCGCGTTAGTCCTAATAGTATTGCTGAAAAATCAACTCGATATGTTTATGAAGATGGAACGATTTGTAGACCTCATTGGATGAGTGATGAAATTGCTACGCATTTTAATGAAGAGCCTTTATTTGCTGATTGGATTGATGATAATATAGAACATCAAAAAGCATATCATTATATTAGTTCTTGTAATGATAGTTTTTTTAATTATAAAGCTCTTATTGATGAATTTGGTATGCATCGTCAAGATGCTCGTGGTGTTCTTCCTCTTGATACTGCTACACGTTGTGTCTATACATATTCTATTAATGAATGGCGTCATATTATTGATTTACGTTATTATGGTATTACAGGTAAACCTCATCCTAATGCTAAAATTATAGCTGGTATGATTAGAAATAATTTAATGGAACTTGGATATGACTTCAGAGATTGATAAACTTAAACATTTTCATGTTGAAAATTATAGTGGTACTAATTTCACTGATGACTTAAATGATGGTGAAGAATTTCTTTATACTACAATTAGGTGTAAAGATGATAAAGAAGTAACACTTTTATGTAAATATGTTAAAAATAAACATATTGGAAATTGTCCTAATTGTGTATTTAATAAGTATCTTTGTTATGGTCTTTTATGTAATATTGTTGTTCTTAAAGTAATTAAAGATGAAGAAAAGTAAGCGTTATATTAAAAAAGCAAAATAATAAACCTCTTATTAATAAGAAAGTTTTAGCTAAAGTTATTAGAAGAAGTAATATTTGTAAACATGCTATTAAAGAACTTAAACTTGCTGGATATGGTAAAGGAGAAGGTGGTCCGAATGATTGGATGTATCAACAAGTAATTGAAGCTGTTGCTGTATTTGCTTCTCATGGTAATTCCGGTGGTTCCGCTCCTTGGGAAATTAATCTTGTTCAAAAACTATGTGATTGGAATATTATTAGTCCTCTTCAATTTACTGATGAAGAATGGATGCAAATAAGTTCTGATGGTACTTGTCAAAACAGACGTAAAGGAAATGTATTCAAAGAACCAGATGGTAGTATTCATTATAATGGGGCTTTTAGTAAACGAGCTACTGATAGATATAGTTTTAATACTAAAGAATGGACTAAAAATAAAAATCCTATTTGCTGGCATGGAGGACTATTTGAACATAAAAATAATGTTCTTACTGGTAGATATTTTAATACTTGTTTATTATATGAACATGATATTGATAAAGGATGGATGCCTAAAGAAACAATATATATTGATTGTGTTGAAGTAGAAATATCTCCTGATAATTGGATTATGAGCGTTGATGCTGATAATACTGATTTACTTATTCTTTCTTGTAATTATAGTATTCAATGGAAAGAATGTTCTTGTTTAAAAGGTATTCGTCTTGAAGATGTTACTGTTGAACTTGAAGAAGAAGCATATGAAGAAATGAGAAATAATAAATAAATTATTAACTATTTAAATATTAAAGTTATGAGAAGAAAATTTTATGGTTTTAATAATCGTTTTAGAACTATTAAAAATACAGAAGCTATTGTATTTGAAAATGGTGGATTTGTTGGTAATCTTGGTTTAAGTAAAAAACTATGGAAGAAATATACTGAAGCTATTTATAAATATAGAACTAATACTTATAAAATGACTGCTAATGATTATACTCATTTATTTGGTTATTTAAATCCTTATTATCGTTCTGCTTATAATATATCTAAACGTAGAAAATAATGGCAAGTATTTATAATATTACTACTGAACTTGAGGATATATTTCTTGAGTTAGAAGAAAATGGAGGTGAATTAACTCCTGAACTTGAAGAACGTCTTGCTATTACACAAGATAATCTTAAATCTAAACTTAATAGTTATCGTAAAGCATATACTATGTTTAATCTTGAAGCTGAATCTTGTAAAAAAGAAGAGCAACGATTAGCTGTTCTTCGTAAAACTAAAGAAAACAATGCTGAAAGACTTAAAGGAGTTATGCTTGATGCTGTTATTGCTTATGGAGATTTAGGTAAGTCTGGTAATAAAGTTATTAATTTAGTTGATAGTAAACTCTATACTAAAAATAGTAAATGTGTTGAAATTGATGAAAATCTTAATCAGATATTTATTGATTTAGTTCTTGAACATTTACAATCTCTTTGGGATAATGATATGATTGATAGTAATTTCTCATTTAGTAGAGATGTTCTTCTTGAACAAATTAATGATAAATTTACTGAAAGATATCCTGAACAATCTGCTAGACTTAGAGAAGAAACTGGAGGTTATTTTACGCTTGATGACTTAGATTGTATTAAAGTTAAATTTGAGATTGAAAAACCTGTTGGTGATTTAGCTAATAAAATTAATTTTGATTTACTTAATACTTTCTTTAATCATCAACATGAAATGACTAGAAGTAGTAGTATTAATAAAACTACTATGAAGAATATTCTTAATGATGGTAGAGATATTAGTATAGCTAAACTTGTTGAAAATACTAGTCTTATTATTAAATAACTTGGTTGTACTCCCCGTAGAGGACAGAATTAAGTTCATCCTCCACGGGGAGTCAACACTGCTAATCTTGTTAATTATGGAACTAGAAGAAAAAGTAAAAGAATTAATAAAATGGTATATGGATACTTATGGTGTTAATAAAGACCAAGCTGTTAGAGATATTGAAAGTGTTATGTTACGTATAAGTCATAAATAATATGTATAAAGTAAAAGGTAAACCTTGGGCTTATTCTGGTGCTATTGATGTATCAGATTGTGCTACTGCTAAAGAAGTTATGCTTAAAGCTGGACTTAATTTTAATGTAGCTAAATGTGAACTAGTTGGTAAAATGCCTATTAAACTTACTGGAACTGATGAAGAACTTGACCGAATTATTAAAGAACAAAAAGAAGGCGCTCATGTTTTTGGTACTGACATTTATCGTAAGTGTGATAACGCCTTTGCTACCTATCGTACTGATTACAATATTCCTTTAGGTGTTGTTAAAAGTAAATATACTATTGTACAAAACAATGATGCTTTTAATTTCTTTGATGACGCTATTGGTAAAAATTCTGCTATTTGGCAAACTGCTGGATTTTGGGGAAATGGTGAGAGAATATTTGTAAGTGCTAAACTTCCTAATAATATTCTTGTTAAAGGTGACCCTGTTGAAAATTATCTAGTATTTACTAATACTCATGATGGTAGTGGTGGAGTTAAGATTTTATTTACTCCTATTAGAGTTATTTGTCAAAATACTCTTAATGCTGCTATTCGTACTAGTAGTAATTATGTTAGTTTTCGACATACAACTAGTGTTCATAATAAGATTTCTGTTGCACAAGAAATACTTGGAATTAGTAAAATTAAATCTGAAGAATTTGGTCAATATTGTAATTTACTTGCTAATATTAAAGTTACTGATGAAGATGTAATTCAATTTATTGGAGAAAATCTTCTTACTAGTGATGAAATTCAACGTCTAAAAGATACAGGACATACTATTAAAGATATTGCTTATCGTAGTGGTTTAGCTTTAACTGATAGTAAAATAAGTAGTAGAAAAATGAATGTTATTTCTGATACTTATAGTTATTATTTTGATGGTCCAGGTCAAAGAGATATTCTTGGTACAGCTTGGGGTGCAGTTAATGCTATTAGTGGATATTATTCTAATATAGATAATATTGAAGGTACTAAGCGATTTGATAGTATTTGTTATGGTGATAAATCAAGAAAAATAGAAAATGCTTTTGCACTTGCAGAAGCTCTTTAATTTAATAATTTAATTATATATGGAAGTAAAAGTATTTAAACTGAAAGAGATTAAACTTCTTAGTGGGGATGCTTTAAATGTAAAGCAATGTTGTATGGTTCAACCCATTCTACCTACTTATGGTAAAGAAGGTGATGCTTGTATGGATATTTATCCTATTTGCTATGAATATGATGTAGATAAAGATAGATTTATTTATCATACAGGTTTAGCATTTAATATTGGAAATGATGCTAATGGTGAACCTAATGAAATGTCTTTACGTCCTAGAAGTAACCTTACTAAATCTGATTTTTATATGCCTAATGCTCCTGGTACTCTTGATTGGGGTTATCGTGGAGAACTTCTTATTATTTTTAAGAATCGTACTTCTAGAGATTTAGTTCATGCTGTATCTACTCTTGCTGAAATAGTTGATAAGTTGAGAGGACATATGCATTTACCTGATAGTATGGTTGGTAATGCTAGACTTAAACTTAATAATGTTAGAACTACAGTTACTAATATTCTTGATAAACTTTATACTCCGCCATATAATTGTGATGGTGAAGATAGATGTTGTCAACTTATTATTAATAGTGCTGAACGTATTAGTTGGAAAGAAGTTGAATCTATTGAAGAATTAGGAGAAAGTGAACGTGGAAACAAAGGATTTGGAGAAGGAACCGGTGGAGGAGCTAAAGCTTAAAGTTGGTGCTCGTTATATTCATAATAAAACATCTAATGAATATATAATTATTAGTATTACTAAAATGAAACATCCAGATACAGGTGAATGGATTCCTGCTGTTATTTATAAACTTAATGGGCTTGAACCTTTATGGTGTAGAAGTGTTGAAAGTTTTAAAAGTCATTTTAGTGATGCTAAAGTTGAAAGTAATGAAGTTTATCTATGAAAAAGTTAATCTTGTTTTATTTACCTGATTGTAATGTTAGTAAACTTTTTGAAGAAAGGCTTCATAAAGCTCTTGCTCTTCCTGAGTTTGCCGGTAGGTTTAATCTTATTAGGTATAATCTATATACTGATACTGGTAGACAAGAAGCGCGTAGCGCTGGTATTAGTGATGCTCCTACTGCTTACTGTAATGGTGATATTCTACATGGTGTGCAAAGCGATTACACTATTAGGAAATATCTTCGCAAGCTGCTAGGACAGTCATAGATATGATTCTTTTGCCCTACATTGAATTTTAATTATCATTGTGATTAATCTATCACGATATGAATATCATTCAATGTAGGGCTTTAAAATAGCTAATTTTATAAATTCTCATTATATTATACGAATACTATGGTTAAAATTGAATTTTATTATAAAAGTGCTGATAAAGATAAAACAGAAGCTATGAGAGAAGCTATTGATATAGCTTTATTTGGTACTAATGTTCAATGTAATTTTAAAAATCTTCCTGACCATCTTATTCTTGAAGATATGATACTTGAAAAGGCTGTTGCTGGTAAGAATATTACTGAATATCCTACTTGTATTATATATCGAGATGATACAGAATATAAACGATATAGTAATTCTGTTACTTGGGAAGAACTTCGTAATGATATTAATTATCTTACTGGAGATGAACCTACAAGACAAACAAATAATATATTTGTTGAAGCGTTTATTGATGAACATGATTGTATAACTCGTGCTAAATGTGCTGATGCTATTGCTTGGATGTGGAAATATCAGAATACTAAAGTAGAATATATTCAAACTAATGTTAATAATCCGAATAAGTTTGCTGTTGTAATTAAAGATAGTTGGAGAACTTATGCTACTTATGTATATTCTGATAGTCTTACTACTGAAATGATTAAGAATACTCTTCTTAGAGTTCCTAATACTATTAAAGAAGCTGTTAAAAATAATGCTATTGTGTTATGATACGTATTGATTGTTTTACTAGAGATGGTTGTGACGCTTGTAAAATAGCAATTAAAAATATAACTGATGCTATTAATGAAGCTAATTGTGATATTACTCTTAATATTCGTAATACAAATCTAGATGATATTCTAAGAAAAGAAATTACTAAATTTCCTACTACTGTTATTACTAAAGTCGATAATGATTATAAAAGAAAAGAATTAGCTCGATTTGAAGGTAGTTTTCCTAGTGATTATATTAAAGATATTATTAATAAACTTGAAAAAGAATAAACTATGACAGTTAAAGAACTTATAGAAATGCTTAAAACTTGCGATGAAGAATCAATAGTATATATTTATTATAATGATGATATTAATTCTATTAATGAAGTATGTGATTATAGTAATAATTGTGGAGAAGTTATAATAGTTAGTGATTAATTAAATTTTAAAGCTATGACAGTTAAAGAACTTATAGATAAACTTCAACAATTTGATGAAGATAAACTTGTTTTAGTTGAAGATACTGAATATAAAGAATTTCAGGCTATTGATGTTGAACCGGTAGATGATAGATTTGTAATAATTACTACTACTATTAAATAAATAATTAAATTTTAAAATTATGGCTAAATTTATTGGAGTTAAAATGATTGAAGCTACTCCTATGAGAGCTTCTATGGCTTTGAGTGCAGGTTATAAAATTGGTAATGCTCATCCAGATGATATTGGTTATGAAGTAACTTATCCAGATGGATATAAATCTTGGAGTCCTGCTAAAGAGTTTGAGAAAGCTTATTATAAACTTGAAGATCCTGCTGGAGATATTCTTAAAGAAAATGATATTAAGAGATTTATTAAAGATATTGAAAATGTAAAAGTTGGTACTAAAACAACTAATACTACTCTTACTTGTCTTACTGGATTTGAAGTTCATGGTCAAGCAGCTTGTGTAAAACCTGAAAACTTTGATTTAAATGTTGGTGCTAATTATGCTCAAATTAAAGCTGAAGATAAAATTTGGGAAGGTCTTGGATTTGTTCTTCAATGGGCTAAATATGGACTAAAGAAGTAAATAGTATTAATGCTAATGGTTTATATGTTATATGTAAAGCTGGCTCTAATAGAGCTGGCTTTATTTAATTTGATGATTAGCTTGGAACCGCTACGAGTGCTACGCACTCTTCGCTATACTCCCCGTAGAGGATGGAACGGTAGTTATGCTAGTAATATTAGTATAGTTATTAATGATAATGATTATATTGATTGAATAAATACTAGTCTATTCCATCCTCTACGGGGAGTTGAGCGTAGCGAAGCGGAGCGTTCTACTAATCCTTAAACTTATAGTCGTTGGCATGACTGAAACCTCGGTAGATAAGCTAGTCTTACTACTGAGGTTTATTTTTATCTTATTATTAAACTTAAATATATTATAATTATGGTTGCATTTATTGTTCTTCTTGGTATTATATTTGGTGGTGTTAAACTATTAGCTGTTGCTAATAATATTAGTGATAACGAAGCTATGGATAAATATAGTGGAAAACTATTTGTTATTGGTATTATAGTTTTTGTTATTCTTATGTGTGTTATTGGTAATAATGATGATGGTTTTAATTAAGATAAAATAAATAGGGCTTGTCTAGGTAGTGATACCATAGGCAAGCCCTTATTTTTTACTAGATTCAAGTCCAGCTTATTCAAATATATCTTTAGCTATATCTTTATAAGGTATAATACTAAGTATATTTTCATCAAGTTTATAATAACTATTATTATTAGGTAAATCAAGAACACGATTAATACTACGAATAACAGGTATATTACGTATAGCCATAACTTCAAACTTGTTCATACCTTTATATCTACCAGTAGTATATTCCTCTGTGAAATCTTCTTCAATAAGGAATCTAGCAGCCATAGCAGTAGTACCAAGTAAGTCATTAATAGTTTGTCCAATAGCAACAGGACTAGACCATAATTTTTTACCTTCAGCATAAGCTCCAAATGGAGTAAATGAAGCAGCTTCAGAAGCAAGACGGTCAGCATGATAAAGCATAAGATTATAAATAATACCTTCATCATCATCACCTCCCATACCAGTTATAGCAATTGCTCCAATAATAGCAGCACCTACATAAAGTAAATCACCTAAATTACGTCTAATATTTGCTTTTTCATGTTCAGGAAGAAGTTCATAATTAAGTTTGAAATTAACAGCAAATGAAAGCAAATTCTTACCATAAGTTTGGAATGCTTTAAGAACATCACTCACATTATTAACTTCTCCTACGTTAGTTTCTTTAAATGGAATAGTCAAATAATCATAAAGACTAGTATAACTACCTTTTTCAATAGTACCTAGAGTTTCATTATAATAACCATTCCAACGATAACGTTTCTTAAAACCGGGATAAAGATGTTTATGATATTGCATAACCATACCACCCCACCAATGTTGTTCTATATTAGCAGAACCAAGTTTATCATAAACACCATGAACTTTCTTATTTACTTCACGAACTTTATCAATAAATTTAGCATATTCTTTAAGAGTAAGTTTACTATCAGATTTTATTTGAGCAATTCCATCTTTAAGTTCAAATTGATTATAAATATCTGGAAGTTTAGCAAACTTTTTATCAATATTCTTAATAAGTTCTTTACGCTTAGCTATATATTCTCTTTGTTGTTCTTCATTAAGATAAGTTTTAACAAAATCAAATATAGGATTAGCTTTAAATAGATTATATTTAGCTCGTTTTTTATTATCAGCTTTAGCTTCATCCATGAACTTATTGAATTGTTCAAGAAGAGCTTGGTTCTCCTCTCCACGGGGAGTATTTATTACTGACATAAGAGCATCTTGTTCAGCTTTACGATGATACATCTCTTTACTCATTATATCATAACCACCTCTACCATTATCAACAAGTCTATGAGATTTAAGCATAGCAAATAACATAACATTTTGCATATAATGCTCACCAACAGATTGAGGGCTAAATAATAATCCACGAACTCTACGAATATTTTCTTTAAGACCTTCAGCAGTGCTAACTTCAGTTACTCTATCAAAATCGACTACATGACTAAGTTTAATAATAGCATCTTGAAGTGTACTACTATTTTCACTATACATATTAGCCATATAACTAACAGTTCCTTTAATCCATTCAGATTTACCAGCTTCCCAATCTTTAAGATTAATATATTCACCAGCAGCTCTTTCCATAAATATGTTACTAGAACCAGTAAGAACGTTAGCTATACCACCAGTAATATTCATCATCATATATTTACTACCAGCAATGTTTTGAGCAAGAGAACCAAGTTTAACTAAATTAGGAGTTTTATTATCTTTATATTGTTCAAATACAAGACGACGTATAAAACTTCTAAGATGTTGACTAGTTCTAGTTTGTTGTTCTTGTTTATATTCAATTTCTCCACCAGCACTAGCTTCTCTATTTTCAGTTATACTACCTTTATAATTTATATCATAAGCAGTATTACTAGTAATAATTTGGTCGGCAGTATAAAGAAGATTTTTAACTGTTTTAATAGCATTATATCTATTACTTTCAATTAAGAAACTATTAAATACTTCTTCCCAATTACGATTAAGAATATCATTATGAATTTTATTATTTTTTTCAATAATCTCATCTCTAGCTTTAATAGCAGCAGCTTTACGTTTACTAAATTCCTCATCACTTTCATTAGGCTCTTTAAATTTAGGTATAGTAGGAAGTTGTTGTGTATCTTTATTAGCTAATTGAGATAATCTAGGATTAGGAATATCATAATCTTTATCAAAAGTTAAATCTTCATTATTTCTCCATCCAGTATTATTAGGAACATTAGCAGTCCAACCAAGAAAACTAAGAGCTTGTTCAAAGTAATCTTTAACAGTCATATCTTTAGATTTAGGTAAAGCTGGAAGATAACCCATATCAACATATCTCTTATTACTATTAGTAAAACAATACTTTTTCATAAGTTCATTTACTTTATTCATAAGTTCAAGTTGATACTCATTAAAATTAGTATAAACAGTATTATCATATCCAGTTCCTACTTTATACTTATTAACAAAACTACTATATTCTGGATTAATAAGTTCTTCTTTAGGAGTAATATGCATTTGATTAATACGTGGTTCATAATTACCAACAACAGCTGAACCATCGTCTTTAATCATTTGCATAGTAGTCCAAATACGAATAGGTTTAATAGTACGAGTATAAGGGTCAAAATAATGATTATCTCTATACCATTGTTTATATTCAACACTATCAATACCATATTTGTCAAGAACTTCTCTTTCTTTTATATAGTAATATTGAGTAGTAGTTTCTCTAGTTCTCTTTTGAAGAATATTAATTGCAGCAGTTCTATCAATATCAGTCCATTTATCTAAATCTTTAGGTTTAATAATACCATAAATAGTTCGATTAGGTCTTTCTGCAATAGTTCCATTTTCTTCAACTTGTTCACTAAATACTTCTAGCCATTTATCATAATACTTTTTACCTTTAGCAAAAGCTCTATTTTTATCAAGTTCATATTGTTTCCAATTATAAGTAACATCACATTCACTTTCAATAAATTCAGCAACACGTTTTGCTTTAGCTTTATCAGTACTCTTTTCTCCTCTAGTAATTTCATTAAATACCTCAAAACCAGTTTTAAGTTGTTCTAAATCTTCTTGACTAATATCAGCAGTATTAAGAGTTCTAGTAGCATTATTAAAATACTTCTCAAGTATTTTATTAATAGCTTCTCCTACATTAATTTCTTCTTCACTCTTAGATTTATTACCTGTAAGATAATTATAGAAATCAGCACGATAAATTCTAAGTTCATCTTCAGCAGAACGAATAATACCAACATAAGGCATACCATTGCCTTTAGTATATTTATATTTTCTAACTGTTTCAGCTTTAATAAGAGCTGCACGTTCTTCAGGTATTTTACGTCCATCAACTACGTTAAATTCATCTTTAGCTTGAAATTCTTTAATAGCAAGATTAAGAACGCTATTACCTTTATTAGCATCTTTAAGTTCTTCAAATGCCCAATTTAAATCTTCTATATCTTTAATATCAAGAATATATCTAGTATTCTTACGAATCCATTCTTTAGCCTCACGATATTCAGGAACTTTCATAAGTTCTTCCATACTAATAAGAAGATTACCATTAGCGTCACGTTGACTTTCATATTTACTAATAATAGAAAGTTGTTCTTTAAGTTTAGAATCAAATCCTTCTTTAGCTTGCTTATCATAGAACATTTCTTTAACTTTACGAATATTAGTTTGATAAGCACGAAGTCTTTCAGCTACATTCAAGTCATGACCAATCTTTTTATTACCATCTTCATCATAAAGACTAGTAAGGCTATCCATTTGAGCATAGATACGCCCAAGTTCTTCATCTTGATTTTGTGTAGTAACATTATCAGTAGCTTGACTTAGAATATCTCGTATTCTACCATTAAGTCTTTTATATTCAGCAAATTCTTTAGGAATACCATCATCTCCTTTTTTAAGACCAAGAAGACTTCTTTCAAGATTTATAATATAAGTAGAATATTCAATAGTAACATTATTACCATCTTCATCTTGAACAGTAATTGGTTTAAGTTGATGAATAGTAGTCATATCAATAAATTTAGCTTTATTAGATAGAGCAATAAGATGTTCAACACTATTAATACCAAATTTTTGTTCAGCTTCAATAGCAGCATCTCTATATTTCTTCATCTTTTCTTCCCAAACAGGATTATTAGGTTGAATTAATCTACCATCATCATCAATTATACTATCAAGACTAACAGATTTACCAGCTTTAGCAGCTCTAGTCTTAAGCTCTTTAAGATAATTTCTAAAGTCATTAGACTCTTTAATACCATTAAGACGACCTTCTTCAACAGTACCCATTACATCTTTAAGTATATTCTGCAATACAAAGTTACGATTAGCACGAATATCTTGTATCCAATAATCCATAAATCCAGTATCACCATAAGCATCAAATTCTTTCATAAGACCACTTATATAATTAGGATTAGTAGTGCGTAATTGAATCCATCTTTCAAACCAATCTTTTCTAGCAGAATGTACAGTAGTATTAGAATCAACTTGATTAACTAATTTTTGAATCTTTCTAATATTCTCTTTAGTTTTATCATCAAGATTTGTACTATCAATATCAATTTCGCTAATAAGTTTGTATTTATTCTTAAATGTGTTAGCACTAAGAATAACATCTAAGAAACGATTTTGAAGTTGTTCATCTTTAAGAACTTTACCAATAACATCTTTATCATTAATAGGTTTATCGATACCATCAATTTTAATAAAACGATTAATATCGTTAAGAATATTATTAGCTTCAACATCTATATAATTAGCTATAACTGATAATGAAAATTCAGAATTATCAGAAAGACTACTACTATCAAGATAGTTAATTTCAGCATTATTTAGAGCATTAAGAACATTCTGAGCAGCAGGTTGTCCATGGCGAACAGCTCTTGAAATAATTAAACTTGCATTTTTAGCAAATCTACCAATAGGAGTTTGGTCATCAACACTACTATATCTATCAGTATTGCTAGTAATTCTACCTATTTCATTTTCATTAATTTCAATAAATAGTCCAAGTTTATTATCTTCAATATTAGGATATTTAGCTTTATATTGTTTCAAATCATCACTTAAATTAATAGCAGTAGTTCCATTAATATTAAGATAAAATCTATCATTAATAGTATATATAGTATTATTCTCAAAAGGAGTATTCATAAAAGGCTGGAAATACTCATCAGATATATATTTACTATATAGTTCAGGAACTTCTTTATAACCTTTATTTACAGCTTCATTAATATTATCTTTAATACCATCAATAAATTTATCTCTTTTTTCTTGTTGAGTAAGACCTTTATAAAGAAGAACAGCTAATGGTTTATGAATATTATTATTAGCTATAATACTAGGTTCAATACTATTATAAGTTTCAAATGATTCAAGTCTATCAATAGGATAATAAGCTAAAGTTCCATCATAAATTCCTTTAATATATAAATTTCTATTAATTCTAATAACATTAACAGCATCTCCATTTCTTATTATTCCTACATTATCAAGATTTTCTTGACCATTAAAAATAATAATACCACTTCTTTTTAGACTATAATTAATTTTATTATTAGTAAGTCTTTTAAATGTATAACTAGGACAATTAAAACTATTATAATTCTTACGAATAAAACCAATTATATCTTCAGCATTATCTTTATCAACAAAACCATAACTATTAATACCTTTCATAGCTATATCTCCAATAGCTATTCCATTATCGCTCAATCCTCTAAGGGGAGTATTACTTATAAGTCTACTAATATTTCTAGTTCTAAATTTATGACCTTCAACAATAAAAGCATATTTAACTAAATCAAGAGCTGTAAGTTTAATAAGAGGATTAGGATGATTCCAAGCTCTATCAAACAATCTATGGGCTTCATCATTAGTAATATCACCTTGTATGTAATTAATATATTGAATATTTACATTACGACGATTATTTCTTTCATCATTAGCAACTATCTCAATATGTTCAAATACACTACCATCTTGACTAAAATTACGTTTAATCCAATCAACTTTTTGAGCAGGAGTAAGTCTAGCAAATACATCAATTTCAGTTTGTGTAGGTTCAAATATATTTTTAACTACAACATCATCTGTTTTAATATTAACTAATGTACCACTAACTCGTCCAATTTCTAAAGCTCTAGATTGACCAGTACCATATTCTTTAATAAATTTAGGATGAACAAAATCACCATCAACAATAGTAACAGGTAAATTAAGATAAGAACTACCATTATTACCTACTTCTAGTTTATTAATAAGATAATCTTTATAGTCATTATATAACTTTTCAGTCATTATTCCACCTTTAGTCCATTCTGCTATTCTATATACATAATCAATAAATACAGGATTAGCAGTTTCAAATACTTGTTGAGTAGCTTTAACACTAAGAGCAGTACTCATTTGTAAAAATGCAGCTAAACTAGGATAACTACTTTTAGATATATCTGATTTAATAAACGCATCTATACCACCACTAATATCAGGAAAGACACTCTCTAATAGCAAGGTTTGACCCCCCGTAGAGGATGGAGCATAAATATTACTATTCTCAATAACAGTTCTAGCATCTCTAAATACTTTATCACTAGCATAAAAACTTTGTTTAGCACCATATTTATCAGCACTAAGAATATTAAGATTATTACTTATATCCTGTCCGATTGAGTTTAACCGATTGAATTGTGCTAGAACATAAAGGTCAAATAAAGCCTGCTGAACGCCATTCATTTCCCCTCTAAGACGAGATTTATATGCGTCTGATGAAAAGATAAGGTCAGGTGATGAAAATGCGTCAGAAACGCTTAAATTGAATAATTTCTTGAAAGTTTCACCATAACTTTCATTAATAATATCAATTAGCTTTTTACGTCCAGCAAAATTAACTTTTTCACCAAAACCAAGATTATGAGCAACTTCTCTAATAGCTTCAGTAAGAGGATTTTTAGTACCTTCTGCAAGAACACTATTAGTTTCTTTCCATTTACGAACTAGTATATCAATAGCAGGTTGCCACATAAATCCAATAGCAGTATCATAATTACTTCCAAAGTCAACAATAGTTTTAAAAGCATTAAACGTATAAGTATTTTCATTATGTATAGCTCCCTCTTTCATAACATCAAGAATATGAGCAGTAGTCTGAGAACTATAAGGATTAATCAAATAGCCATCAACATTCTTATCATCTCCAGACCAACCAAAATTTTTATGAGTAATACGAATATGTTTATTACCAATAGTTTCAACATTTTCTTTACCATATCTATTAACAGCTTCTTGCTCACTAATCACATCAGTAGTGTACATAACTTTAATACCTTCACTATGATTAGCTTTAGTAACATTACCAATACTCATAAAAGTATCTCGATTAACACTAATACCTTTAAGTTTAATACCAGAAGTAGCAGCATCAAACCAATCAAGTTGAGTAAAGAAATCACTAGGAGCAACAGTTGTTTTATTAGCACCAACTATTTCTGCATAAGTTTCATTAGCTTCTTTGACATTTTCAAAATTAGAAGTAGTAGTATTTTCTTCAAATGCAGCAGGATTATTAAGTATATCAATAAATGATTGAATAATAGCATTAGTTCTAGCAGCTTGACTACTTGTATCCTCCACGGGGAGTTTCAAGTATGATTCGTAAGACTTAAGTCCACCATCATTAGCAATTTTTTCAACAACTTTAAGATTGCCATTATAACCTTCAAGAGTAGCATTAATAGCATCTTCGCTATTTTTTAAAGAAGCTCTAATATTACCTTGTTTATTATAAGTTTTACCAAGAATCTTACGACTAGCTTTATCTACATTATCTTTAACATAATTAATATATCCTACTTCATCTTTAGTATATCTGGCATGAGTAATTTCAGTTGGAATACCTTTAACAAGATTAAATGTTTTAGACATACCATAAACACTATCAACGTCAAAGTCAGAACCAGTTTGAGTAACCCATTCATCAGGAACAACAACAGTACTACCATAAGCATCTGGAAGAAACTCTTTAACATACATAATACATATAGATTGTTTACCTTCAGTAGGAATACGATAACCAATCATAGTACGTAAGCTATCAGGAACTTGTTCAATATTTAATCCTTTAAGTTTACTACTCCATCTAGGAAGTTTAATTTCGGTATAATAAACAGGAGTGCCATCAACTTCTCCAATCTTTTTATATTGAAGTTTACTATCTGTTTGAGTTTGTTTATCAACTTTAAAACCAAAATCAGATAACTGAGCAGCATGCCAACCACTAATAAGTTGCCTAGTAATATTAGTATTAAAATAACTATTAGCAATACTTTCAAGTTTACTATTAATATTAGATAAGAATAAAGGAAGATTATTAAATCCAGCACTATCTAAATCAAAAAACTCAAGAAGAGCTTTTTCAACTCCTTGTTGTTGAGCATTTTCTTTAAATCTATCAAAAAATACAAAACGATTAAGATTTTTAATAGTACCATTAGAATTTAAATCAATATGACCATTATCATCTAATCCAATACCAAGTTCAGCACAAGTTTTTTCAAAACTATTTCTAATATTAGCTACATAATTATTAAATACTTTACTTTTAAGGTCATTAAGTTCAGGTTTATTAGGAAGATTATCAAGCATTTTCTTCATAATCTGAATAGCAGCCTTATTACTAGCGTCAACCATATGTTGAGGAACTTCTTGTTGGCGATAAAGATAATTATAACTAAATAATTCAGAATTATCAAATATATTATTATCAAATTCTTTAAGTGCTTCATCAGTTAAAACACCATCGTTATTCCAAAGTGTCATTCTATTATGTTGTGCAACTTTAACAGTTTCAACAGTATTAATTTGATGAATACCTCTATTAGTTATTATATTATAAACTTTTTCAAGTTCTGTTCCTTTAATAAGTTTAGGAATAAGAACAAACTCAGCATTCTTTACTTGTCTAGGAACTTCAATACCAACAGTAGTATCATAATATAAATCATAATAGAAATTCTTTTGAATTTGAACTTTATTAGCAAATTTAGTCCAATCAATTTTATCTATTGGAGTATTATCTGTAAGACTTTGAATAAGTCCAGCATATTTATCTAATTCACCAGCAGCAGTAATACGACGAATCCATTCTTCAAGAGTAATATAAGATTGAGCATCATTAGCATTAACACCGCCTTTAAATGGTTCTAATATTCGTTCTCTATCTTTTTTATCAAGTCCAGCTTTTTTAAGTTGATTATCAAGTCTATCAATAACAACTTTATCAGAAGCTTTAAAAGTATTATAAATAGTAACACCTCTAAATTTATCTTGAAGAACTACTTTTTTACGTTTAGTAACTCCATTAACAGTATAAGGAACAGTAACAGCATTACCTTTAATAGTTATATCATATAAATCAGTAGCAGCATCTAAATCGTTTTTAGTAAAGTCTGTATTACCAAAAGGATTACCACTAGCTTGTACTTCTTTAATACGTTTTAGAATAGCTTGACCATTCTTATAAAAACTTTGGTCACCACCATACATATCGTACATACTATCTCTAACAAGATAATCATTAACTAGAAATTCAGCTAAAGATTCATTATTAATTCTATCATCAATAAATGTACCATATTTATTTTTAAGTTCTTTATAACCATTAGTTATATATTCATTTAACCAATCAGCAACAGCGTCTTCAAGAGCAATACGTTGTTCTCCATTAAGAACTACTTGATTATTAACATAGCTAAGCCCACGTGTAGACCCCCCGTAGAGGATGTCAATAGTCTTACCATACCCAATTAGTTCATTAAATGCTCCATTACTATTAGGAGTAATTTTACTAACTAAACGTTTAAAACTAAATACTCTACCAGCTAAAACTTTATGTCCATCTTTAGTAGTAAATACATTACCTTTTCCATCTTTATGGTATTGATTATAAAAATGTTCAGGTTTATTATTATAAATATCACTAAATTCAAAATCTCCATTAGTTAAAATAGGATTACCATTAGCATTAGTCTTAAACATTACATTAACAGCTTGAGCCATATTAGTAAGTTCTTGAATAACTATATTATAATACTGTTTAAATAATGGATGTTCTTTATTTATAATTTTAGTTCCATCTTCTAGTTGACTACGTAATCCAGTAAGACTATATCTAGGAGCAGTAATAGTAAAGTTTTTAGGAGCATCACTAGGTATAGGAAGTAAATAATTAGCGGTAGGAGTTTCAGAATTATTAATATCAGTCATAAATAATCCCATAGCAGTAATTAAATAATCACCATCACTCATACTACGATATAAATCATTACTGTTATTATCTAATTCACTAATACCATTAAGAAGAGAAGTTTTAAACATACTACGAGCATATTCAGTAAGTTTAGGAATTCCATTTCCAACTCTTCTAAATAGTCCATAATTAATTATATTACCATTAGTATCTCGATGCTCAAGAAGTAAATTACTATAATCATATTGATGACTAGCAAACTTTTGTCTAGCATAAGCTTCAGCCATAGCATTTTGTTCTTCAACAATAGATTTGTCATCATTAATTATTTTAGCAATATTAGTAATAAAACTTCTATTAATAACATCAGAACTTAAATTACCTTCGGGATTACGAGAATTAAGTTCAACAGGAATATAAATAATATCTTTAAAAACATCAGCCATTTGATATATAATAGAAGTATCACCTCTATTAATAAAACTATCAGGCATTTTAGTTTTCTTATCTCTTTTAAGTGCTTCTACATATTTATTATAATTATCAACTGTACGATTAATAACATTAGCAAAGTTAATAAGATTATTAGACATAGCAATACGTCCAATTTTAGCAATAGCTAAATTAAAACTAGCCTGATTAATATCTGGAAATATCTCTTTAAAAGCATCATATAAATAAAGATTAGCATGAGGAGTATTTTTATATCTATCATATATACGAAACTTTTCACGAGCAGCAGGAACACGATTAGTAATAATATTATTCTTAACATTATTATAAAAAGTATTCTGTAAAATAGTACGAGAATCAGTATTAGGATTAGTTACACGAGCACGAACATAACTATTACCAGCAGAATCAGTTTGAATATAAGTTTCAATTTTAGATATAATAGGTTTATTAAAAACCATCATATATTTATTAGCAAATACTTTATTTTTGCTAAGTAAATCATGTAATTGAATCAAACATTCGCAATTTGGAATAGTTTCAGATATACGTTTAAGACTAGCTATAAAATTATCTACATTACTAGTATCAGCACTAGCATATAATATTTTAGATAAATAATTAGCATCGGCAAAAGTAACAACACCTAATTCATTATTAGTATCAAAAGGATAATTTCCATTATTAAGTTGAGAAGCAGCAGTAAGTTTAGGTAAACTTGCAAGATGATATTTAATAATTTCTTCTACGTGTTTATTAAAATCTTTAACTTCACCAATACTTAAATTCCAAAGTTGAGTCATTAAATCAATACCATCATCTATACTATTTTCATCACCTTCAGTAGAAGTTTCATCAAGATATCCGCCTAATTCTTCATAATCAGTAGTTTGATATAATTCATCTCGTTTAATAAGTTTAGCTACATTTTTATTATTAAAAAGAGCTTCATTAAATTCAGTATTAGTTAAAGAACGAAGTAATGCACCATAATTAAAATTTTGAGCATCACCATATTTACGAAGAAATGCTCCAAGACCATTAATTTTAATAGCAGGACTTGGATTATTAATAAAGCTATTAAGTTCATTATTTTTAGCTTCATCACTTCCGGCTAATTTCTTAGCACGTTTAAGTCCAGCATTAATAACAGTTTCATTGGTACGTTTTTTAATTTCATTAAAATTTAATGGAGCACCATTATATAAAAAATTAAAACTAAGTTTATTCATAATATCAGCCATATAAGTAATAGCTGTATCTCTAGCTTTAATTGTACTAAACAAACCACGTTCTTCTTTTTCAGCAACAGAAGCTATATCATCCATATTACGAAGTTTAATAGCTCTAGCTTCAAGAAGAGCATTATAAGCTTGTCTTCCAGAAGTTTTAACATTAATACCTCTATCAGCTATAATCTTCTTAAAGATTGGGTCTTCAACCATAGCTATAAGACTATAATAATCTGCATTATTAGAACCATGTTCTTTAATAATAACATTATTAAGATTATTATATCCTACAAGTTTAATATTTCCACAACTCATAAGTTTATATTTAAGTTTAAATTCATTAATAGTAATACCTCTATGACTAATGTAAAGTAAAATTTAATTACATCGTCATAGAGGTGATTTCCTTTCGTTTTAAGCGACTTTTATATTTGCTCGATTAATTCTACATACAGCTAAAACTGATGCGTCCTGTGTCAAGCAAAGTGGCAAATTCGGGCTGTTGTGCTATCGATAAACGGCTAGTTAATTCAGCCATATTCAGCACTATATCATCATCAACACTACTAAACATATCAAGTCCATCATTAAGATTATCATTATTATAATTATAATCTTGACTGTTATCTTCATTAGGATTTTCAATTTGCTCTGTACTAATAGTTTCTTCTTTAAATTGAAAAGTTCCTTGAATAGCTTCTTGATTATTTTCTTTAGGCATTTTCTTAATAGCTTTATAAGCATCTCTAGCAGCAGCTAATAAACTATCTTCATTAATTTTAATACCTAACATATCAGCAATAACTTCAAGAAGTCTACTAAATAAAGTCTTACGTTTATTAACTTTTCTATTATCATATTTAATTTCATTAAGTGCAGTCATAAGAGCATTACTAGTAATACTTTCAACTAGAAATTCTTCAAGAGCTTCACTTGTATTAAAGTTCTCAAATAGATAAGGTTTAAGTCTTTCTTTAGTAGCATCATCTTGAGTATCAATCCAAGCTTTAAATTTATCATATATAGGTTTAACTAAAGCAAGAGCTTGTTCATTATTATATTTAGTATAAAGTTGTCTATGTAAACTTTCATGAAGTATAATATTAACAACTCGATAAACTCTTTGACCAGCAATAGCAGAACTATTAATTTCAATAGTATCTGTATCACGATGATAAACAGCATTAACTTGATTACCATTATTATCAGTAATACTATCTACAACATGAATATTTTTAGGTAATATACCAATTTTTTGAAGAGCATTAATATAATCAATAGCAGTTTGGTCATTAGCAAAATACTTTTTAAGTCCACGAGTTAAATTCTTAGCAGTTATAGCAGATTCAAAAGCATTAAAATTAATAGCATTAAGAGTATCATCTAACATGAACTCTGATAGCTGTTCAGGTATTGCTCCATCCTCCACGGGGGGTCTACCCTCAAGCTCGTATGCAATATCAAGTTTAGAATGAATATCTATTTGCCAATTACCAGCAGTTTCGTCAGTATTCGTATTAGCTAGTTTAGTTCGAACTAAACCATTACTAATAATAAAATCTTGATAACTATTATAACTATAAGTTTTATCATCAATATTTATAATAGTTTTACCATTTTCACGATAAATATATTTATTGGTTTTATTATCAGTTTTTGTACTATCATTAATAAAATCTTTACTAATAGCAAATTGAGCATAGTTAAACATTTCATCAATAACAGGACGAAGAGCATTATCTAGTTCATCAATAGTACCAGCATTAATTCCATAGCTTTTACCTATTTTAAAAGTATTATTAACAATATGAGGAGAATTAATAATAATATTACGTTTATAATTACCAGCATCAGAATTAATAGTAAAAGCATAATCTTTACCATTAAAATGTGCACCTTTAACATAGAAACCTATATTAGTAGGATTAATACTAATTTGAAGTCCAGTATTTCTATCACCATTAACAAGTTTATTATTTCCAAATATATCTCCAAGACTTTGTTTAAGTTCACCAAAACTTATTTTTCCACTAATATAATCTCTGCAAAGATTATTAACTTCATTCTTAATAGAATTAATAATACGTCGGGCATCACCTTTAAGTAAATTACTATTTAATGGAACTTGTTTACAAAAAGCATATAGAGAAGTACCATCACTACTTGGAATACTAATCACAGGCATGCCATTAGTAGTAAGATTTTCAATAATAGTAGATTTACTTTCTCCATTAAGATATAATTGACCTTGTACAACTACACCAAGTTTGTTAATATTTTCATCATAACCAACTATTGTTTCTTGTACATCATTCCATTCACCATTAGTATCATCAATAGTATTAAGAACTCCATATTTAATATTAACAGCTTTAATCTTACCTTTAAAATCACCTTTAACTATTGTAATAGCTTGGTCATAACTATTAAGAAGATTATTAAACCAACGATTAATACTAGTTTCATGACTATTTTCATAAGGCTGATTAAATATGTATTTAGTAAGATTAACAAGATGTCCAGCTAAATCAAAACTTGCAACAGGAGTAGTAAAATCTCTAACTATATCAGGATATTTAGTTTCAAATTCTTTAAATAGATTAACAAGTTCTTCTTGTGTAACTTCTTCTTTAACAGCAAGTTCATATAAATGACCAATAAATTCTTCGTCAAATCTATCACCATCAAGAATACTAATTAAAGCGTCTTTAAGTGGAGAAATAACTTGACCATTTTCAGCATGAATATTATATTTCCAACCTTGATTAACCATATCATAATTACCAAACTTATCAATATTTGGAACTCCTATATAACCAATAATTGTACCATTAGCAAATATATTAATACGTCTAAGTTTACTATCATATTCAGTTTCTAGATAATCACCTTGTTTAATAGAAGTAAACGCTTTAACATTTTCATTCTCTACTATATACTTAAGATTAACATTATTAGTATGTTCAACTTGAAGTCTTTCAAGACGTTCTTTAGCAATACCATCTACATATTGAACAAATTGTCTAGCATTAAGTTTTTTAATAGTTGATTCATCAGTAGCACGATATTTACCTTGATTATTAGTGCTTGCGTAAAGATAGTTTTTTATTTGATTAAACAAATAATTTTTAATAATTTTATTACCTGTAATACTATCTATATATTCAACTAATTGACCAATACTAAGATATACTTTACCATTAACAATTTTACCTCTAGTATTATCTTCACTATCAATACTATTAGCAAAATCATCCATAACAGCTTCTATATTACGTTCATTACCTGTAATAGTAGCATAAGTAGCATTAAGTAATAAACGTCTTGTACTATCATCTTGAACAGAACTATATAAACTACCACCTGTAAGACCATCAATAATATTATTAACTATATCAGCAGCTTCTGTTTGTTCAAATCCAGCTTGACTAAGTTTATCAATAAAAGATTGTCTTGCATTAAGTAAATCACTACTAGTTGATTCATGCCCAAGAGAATCTTCTAAATCAGCAATACTTTCATAAACTAAATCAGTACCTATTTGACCACGTTCGAAATCATCATCTGGAAGAGTATTATTAACTTCAGATTTAGGAGTACTAATAGGTTCTTGAGAAATTGGTTGTTCAGTTTGAGATTGAGGTTGTTCAGTATTAGTAGGCTCACTAGGAACCGCTTCGCTTCGCTCCGCTATACTCCCCGTGGAGGATGGAGATGAGTTAGTATCATCTACATCAGTTTCATTAACTTCATTAACATCAGGATTAACAGGAGCAACTTCTTCCTCTTTAGGAGTATTATTAACATCGTTTTCAATTTCTGCAATTTCAGCTAATTGTTCTAATGTAGTTTTAAGATGTTCATTACCTTTAGAGCTTAAATCAAGTGCAGCATAAGCATCTCTAATAACTTTATCTATATTTGGTTTATTACCATTATTAGCATCTTTAATAACAGAATTGACATATTCTTTACCATATTGTTTATAAGCATTACGTAAATCGTCCATAGCTTTATTAACAATCTTTTTACGACTATTATCAAAGAAGTTATTAAGATAAGTTATACGAGATTTAATATTATCATCAGATAAATTAAGTTGATTTTTATTAACCTCAACATTAATCTCAGCATTAACAACTTCTGCTAAATCTTTAAATACTTCATTATATTGTTTTTGAAGTTGAATAGCTGATTGAATATCATTTTTATTTTCAATATCGATAGGAGTATAAAGTTTATTAATAGCATCTAGACGTTCATTTAATTGAGCAATACGTTCTTGCTTAACAGAATTATTAATTGCTGCATTATCTTGAATAGTTTTAATATCTCTTTGAATACTATTAATAATATGTTGATAAATACCATTCTTAGCAGAATTAATATCAACATCTTCAATATGATTATTTGTAATATCTTGATTTAAAACATCATTAGCCCAATTAAGAAGATTATTATAATTTTCTTGACGATTACGAGCATGAACCATTTGGGTAGCTATAATACGACCAACTTCAAATCCACCACCAAGTCTATTAACTTTATTTAAAGTAATATTATATTCATTTTTAAGATTATTAATTTCAGTTTTAAACCTATTAATAAGTTCATTACTATCTTGTTGTTGTAATCCAAGTTTATTAGTAATACTATCATTAAATTCTTTACTATTAATAGAACTTTCAAGAAGTCCTAAATTACCAGCGTTCATAGAATTAATAATAATATTATCCATATATTCTTTTTCAGCTATACTACGAAGTTCTTCTTCAGTACCAACAATAATATCTGGATTAACTTGATTGCCATTTTCATCAGTAATAGTTATAAATGGATTTTTACCATTAGCAATACTATTAAGTCTTTCTTGATATGCTTGAAAAGTAGCAGTACGACCAAGAATTTCGTTTTCTCTTTGTTTTTCAGCAGAAGTCCAATCTTTATCAAGACGTTTATTAATAAACTCTCCAGCTTTATTCATAACACTACTAAAAGTAACACCACCAAGAGCACCCCAAAATGCTTGTTCCCATAACATTGGGTCTTGAAGATAATCTTTAATAGTTTGTTGAGGAATATCTTTATCAAATACTTTTTTACCATTATATAAACCATCTTGACTAGCTATATAATTAATAGCTTCTTCAATTCCTTCTGTCCATTCAGCTCTAACACCATGAAGAATATCATTACCCACATCTTTTAATGTACTAGTAATAGCTTGTTTAGTAGTTTTATTACTTAAAGCATTAGTAATTGCAGCAGCATCATCAATATTACTATTAAATGCAATATTTAAATTTCTAAGTCTGGAACTAGTTGTATTACCACTTAAAGCATTTTTCCATAAGTTCTTTAAACTATAAACTTGCCATACGTCAAAAAGAACATTAGCCCAATCTTCAGCAAAAGTAATATCAGCACTATTCTTAGCAATATCTTTAGCTACTTCTTCATCAGACATATCTTTATATTTAGGATTATTATTATAAAACTCTTCTCTTTGTTTATCATTCATATTAGCAAGTTGAGTTTTAGAATAATCTTTAATATCATTATAAGTTTGTCTAGCTTCTTGATAATTTTCAAGATAACGAGAAGGAACTCCAATAGCAGTAGCTTCTGCTATTCTACCAGTAATGGCTCTACTCTTTTGGGTCATATTAATAGCATTAGCCATTTTATTAGCTAATTTATTAAACTTTATACTTTTACCTAATAAAGAAACACCTTTAGCAAGACCTGTACTAGGAACCATAAGAGTTAAAGAACTAGCTATACTAGGAGCATTGCTAGCCCACCAAGCAAAATCTCCAATATCAAAAGCAGTATTAGGATTTTCTCTATATATAGCTAAACGCTCATTAATAGATTCTTTTAAAGATTCAAGTTCAGAACTTATTTTAGATTGATAATCATTAGGACTATCACTAATCATATTATAGAAAGCATCAGCTAAATCAGCAAAACCTATTGCAGTACCAACAGTAATTTCATTACCAATCTGTCCAATCATTCTTAATCCTTGTTCCCAATTACTTTGATTAACAGCACGTTTTTTATCAAGTTTTTCTGGGTCATCAACAGGATTAACATAAACATCATAAGGAGCATATTTATCTATATCATATTGATTAAGATTATATGATTGCCCAGCAATACGACTAAATAAATGACCACGACCCTGGTCACTAATAGAAGTGCCAGGGTTGTAATCAACTAAAGTAGGAGGCTGTATAGCCCCCTTTTTAGTTTTAGGATTATATTCAGGATTAGGTGTTTTGTTACCACCTTGTAGAAACTTTAATACATCCATATTAATATAGATTATTAGTTAATTCATCATAGTAATATTGAATAACATAAGGATCTGTACTGCCACTAAGTTGAGCAAGTTTAGTAGCAACATTTTGTTGAATAGCTTTAACAGCATTTTTATCTACTGCCATACCAGCTTTAACAGCAGTTACAGTTTGTTCCCATTGAGATAAATTATCTACAATATCAACAGCATTTTCTTTACTTACTAAACCAATAGTTTGATTATTAGTAGAATTAATTAAATTAAAACCTTCATTACTAGGTACTAATTTAAATTTATCAATTCCAGTAAATGCAGCATTATTAGTAAGAGAAATAGGTCTATTAGCATTATAGTAATTTTCTACTTTACCAGCAGCTCTCCAACTAGTATCTTGATTCCAAGATTGAATAATAGAACTATCAATAGCACCACTACCTACAAGTAAAGTAATAGGTTCTCTTTTAAGTTTACCTTTTGTATCATAGTAACCTGCAATATTAATTTGAACTCCAACATCCCCAGTTTTTGGATCACGAACAATAGTAGGAGTAATCTCATTTTCTTTAGCACTTCTAAGATAAGCTGTATAAGCTTTTCTATCTTCAGAAGTCATAGGTTCAAATATTCCATTTTCACTAGTAATATAAGCTTCACCTTGAGTTAAATCAATACCGCTACGAATAGCCATCATAGCTTGTTCTTCTTTATTCTTTTTATAAGCTGAAAGTTTACTAGCTTCTTCAGGATTAGCGTTCATCATAAAATTAATTTCAGCTAATTCTGGAGTTAAAGCACTAATACCAATAGTAGAAGAAGTTATTTGACCACCATCAAGAACAGCATCATTTTTAGATTTAAGAGAATCAACATAATCAATTAAACCAATATAAGGTTCTTTATTACCTATTGGTAATCCAGCATGATGTTCTTCACCATTAGAATCAACTCTAACAAACTTATCACCATAACCAAAGAATCTAGTTTTAGCAGAATTAAGAAAAGCATTTAAAGGATTTCTAGTATCTTCAGCTTCTTTAACAGCTTTACCAAAACTATAAATAGATTTATGATAATCTTTAGGTAATTCAGCATATCTATAACCATTACCATCAGAACCAAATCTTATTCCAAGACTAATTGCTTTTTTCTCTCCTCCAATAGCATTAATAAATGAATTATAAACATCATCATTATTAAAGTATTGTCTAATAGAACTACTATATCCAAATATCTGATTAACATATTTACTATATGTATCAGAATATTTATTATTAGGTAAATCACTTAAACTAATAATAGAATTATATGTATCAAATCCGTCAATGCTATCTTGCGATTTACCAACTTTAAGACTATTAATATATTCTTGATTATCAATAATATCATTAAGATAACTTAGAGCATATGCTCTATCAGATGGATTAGTAATATTAGTCATAATACTAGTTCTAATATCATTAGGATTAGCAGTTGCTAAATCAATATTAATATCAGGATTATATTTGTTAAGTAATCCAGCTATTGATTGTCTATTACTAGTAATTTCAGCTTGAGCTTGAGCAGGCATAAAATTATCAATACGAACAGGAGTACCTTTATAGGTTAAATTATCAATAGCTTGTTTTCTTTGATTTGTACTTCCTAATCCAGCTTGTTTAGCTAAAGCTAATTGAGCTTTCCATGCTTTTCCATAAGTAGTATTACTATCTTGATTATAAAAAGTTGCAGCGTTATAGAAAGGGTCAATACGTTTAGCAAGATACTGTTCAGGAGTAAGCAGAATACCATTTTTATCTGTTATATCAGGATTACTACCATTTTGGTCATATTTCCATTTAGCAATTTTATAATCTTGTTCAAGACTAGCTTTAGCACCGGGAGTATTTTCAATAACAGCTTTAACAGCTTCAGCAAGTTTAGCTTTACTTAATCTTTGCCAATCACCTTTAGTATGAGAATAAATCTCTCCTGTAACAGATTTAGTAATATCATCAGTAACTTTACCGTTAGCATCAAGCCATCTTGTTTGACTACCACCACCTTGTTCTTTAGCAGCCCATTGAAGTGCTTGATTAAGTATTTGATTCATAGGAATTTCAGAAACTTCTTTATCAATAGGAGTCCATTTACTTCCACCAATAACATTACCATTCTTATCAGTTATATCTTGATAATTATATTTATTAACAGCACGATAATAATTCTTATAATCTTCAGATAAATCAGTACGTTTATCAAGATTATCCATATATGCTTTATAATCTTGTTGAGCACGTAAACGACCAATCATTCCTGGACTTGAAGTTATATCTCCATAAGTTCCAACTATATCATCAAGACTAGAATACGCATTACCATACTGCATATTTTCAGTAAGAGCATTACGAACTTTATTAAGTTGTTCTTGACGCCAAGCATCTTCAGCTTCATTTAAATCTAATTGAGCAAGTTGAGCATCAATCTGAGATTTAGTTTGAATAGCTTGTTGATGTCCTTGTTCAAGAGTATTATAAGTTCTAGCTAAGACATTTAAGTCAATAGGATTAACTTGTTGTCTAAAAGTAGGAGTATAAAAGTTTATCGGCATGATTGTTTTCCTCCAAGTTTTCTACGTTTACGAATAATAAATTCATCATAATCAACTCCAGCATCTCTCATAATTCTATCATCTACATTAGGAGCAGATGCTCTCATCGCATCAATAGTATTATTTAAAGCTTTACGATTTTCATATCTACTAATCATATCTTGAATACCAGCATTAATACCACTAAATAAATTATTAATATTAGTTACTTTAGCTTCTCTAATACCATTATCAAATGCTGTTTTTCTATCTATATATTGATTGTATTGTTGAGCATTAAATTGACGAACACTTTGCTGATTACGTCTATCTTGATTAATAAGATTAGTTTCTATATTTTCTTTATTACCATAAAGTTCATTAACAGCTTGACCAGCAGCATTACGAACCCGTTGTTTACGAGCTAAACTTACACGACTACTAGCAGTATTAGAATCAATATCACGATAAGCTTCAAATTTATCTTCTCTAATTCTATCAAGTTGAGGATTAATATTGTATTTAGTTTTAAGTTTATTAGCGCTAATAAGAGTAGGTTGACCAGGACCTCTCATTTTATTAATAGCTCTTTTACTAGCCAAATAACTAGCTAAACTGCCAGCAACATTACTACCTAAACCAATCCAATCAGCAGTAGTAAGATTTTTAAATCTACCTTGTCCTTTACCATCTGAAGATGTAATTTCTTGAGCAGGAATATTAGTAGAAACAGGTAAAGTAGTAGGAATACTAGCTTCTACTTTAGGTAGATTACGATTATAAACAGCAGTAGGAGGCGTTTTAGTAGAAATAGATTGAGTTGATTGATTTGACTTACTACGTCCTCCACGGGGGGTCCTCCCGTTAGATTTAGTTTCAGATAAACTTGGAATATTAGTATTATTTGTACTAATACCTTTATCATTTCCATGACTCCAACCAGCTCTAACTAAACCACTAGTAATACCAACACCATCTTCAAATAAATGAAGCCTACGTTCTGCATAATATTGAGGACGACGATTTCCATTATCAATATTAAGTTTATTATTATTAGTATTTACATTATTATTTTTAGACCATCTTCCATTTCTAAAAGTATAATCACTTCCAATAATAGTTTCTCCTCTAGCAGATTTATTAATAGGATAAGCAGAAGTTCTATTAATAGTTCTATTAGTTATAGGAACATAAGCTCCAATTTGTTCATCATATTCCCAAGTTCTTCCATGACGATTAATCCGTTTTCCGCCAACAGCAAATTTATCGCGTAGACCCCCCGTAGAGGATGGGGAATGAATTAATCCATTCTTAACATTACCACTAATACTTACAATCATATTTTTTCCTCCAAGTTTTCTAGATTTACGACTATAACCTTTGGTATATTTACCAAAATGGTCACGAGTATAAGGTATTCCTTTAAATTTATCTGAATTAACATCTACTATATCAATAACTTCAAAACCTTGTTTTCCAACATCACCTGTAAAAATAAAATGTTGATAAGGATTTCCTTCATTTCGACTACTTTTAACTAGTTTTTCACTAGTTATAACATTATATTTTTTATGTTCTGGATGAATACCTTTAGATTCAATATATTCTTTTAATTCATCATCAGTAATTCCATTTTTTGCAATTTCTTTATTAATTGCTTTACGATATTGTTTATTAAATTGTTTTTCAACATATTTTCTATAATTTTTAGAAAGCAATTTACCAAGTTTATTATTAACATTATTATAATAAATAGCTTTAATTTCATCCTCAGGTATTTTATCTATGGTTTGATAATCAGTAAAATTATCATCTATATAATCAAGTATTTTATAATCTTTATCATCATAACGTATAGAATAAGTAGAACTATTAATTCCTCTTTTTCGAGCTATATCATAAGCATATTGTAGTTCTAAATAACCATTAGGATTATAAGAATCTGTGTTACTAACTTCACGAGCTATAGTATTATTAATATAATCTTGTTTAATATCACCAGTTATTTGATAACTAGGTTTATATTTTATATTAGGGTCATTAATAATTTTTTTGATTTTATTTGCAATATAATCGCTATAAACTGATTTATTTATTTTATTAACTTTAGAAACAATATCTTTATATGGAATTGTTTTATTTTTACTTAATTCAGTTCTAGCACTCTTACCATATCGAAGTAAATACGGAAGTTCATAATCTGCATAAAGTCTACTTCTTTTAGAATTATCAAAACCAAAATCAGCATTTTTAACCCAATTTTCTCTATTACCTTCAAATTTAATAGGACGTCTAACAGATACTACAAACCCATCTTTTTCATTACGATGTTTAGTTTTTGCATATCCAATACCTGTATTTAAACTATTAGAAGAATAAATAGTACCTTCTCCATTATATGAAGAATTAAATCCAGCTCTACCAGCTCCTGTATTTGGGGCATAAGTTGAAGCATAATATTTAGCTCTATTTTCAGCAGTAGGTTCAATACCATTTCTTCTAAGTATATTATTTATATTTTCTTCATTACCTGTTTCATGTACACCTCTAATAAAAGTATTATGTTCTAGCAATCTATCTTTAATAAGTTTATCTGCTTGTTTAGGATTTTTTGCAGCAGATAAAGGAATAGGTTCATAACCATAACGAGTATTCCATTTATTAAAAGTTTTAAGAAAAGCTCTTGTATCATCTATATTAGTTTGAAGAACATCAGGAATATCAATAACTTTTCCGTCACTATCTAATACATTAACAAAATCTTTATATTTACCAATATTAGAAGTTAATTGTTTTTTAGGAGCTTCAAGAAGTTTAGTAGGTTTAACACCAAGAGCTTTTCTACCATTATTAACAGATAAATTATAATGAATATTAGGAGAAATAGAATAATAACTTAAAGCATCTCTACCTTTAGTAATAGCTTTTTGACTTGTTCTAGAAATATTTTTATCTAAAGCAATAGCAACTTTAGTAGCTTTATCGACACCTCTTAAAACTCCAGCGCCACCTAATAGTATATCAAATTCAGGATTAATTTGTTCAAGAGGGGCCATATTAACTTCTTTTCTAGCAGGAACTTTTTCTAAAGTATTATTTACTATTCTATAAGTTTCTGGATAATAAATAAAATCTCCTTGTTTAATACCACTATTTCTAGGAGATTCCATTATAGGAGTTACTCTAGTATTATCACTTTTGGCAATATGCTTTTCTTTACCAAATTTAGCTTTAGTACCATCATCGTTAATCCCATTTCTATCTTTAAAATCTTCTTGAGCTTTAAATACTTTATTAGGATTAGCTCCACCCATAATTAATTTAGCAGGACTAACACCATTAATAATAGGTTGTGCAGAATAAACTTTAAGTTCATTTCCATTAGTTTCAACAACTTCACCATCTTCTACTTCAATACCAGTTTTATCACTAGGCCCAATATCAATACCACCTTGACTATGTTTTCTTCCATTCATATAAAAGAAATTATTACCAAGAGGTTGAGCAATACCACCAGCAACTACGTTTGGTATTTTACCACCAACAGCATATTGCTTTTGAGGAAGCTTTTTTCCATTACTTCTAGTAGTTTGAATAATATTAAATGGAAATGTTGGTCCAAGTTCATCATCACTAGGAAAAGATTCTTTATTAAAATCTTTAACATAATTAATAAGTCTACCAGCAGTATTATTCATTAATTTTTCTCTATTATCTTTAGACACCAAATTGTTTACACCATTATAGAGAAATTCATTACCAAGTCTTATTAAACCAGTAGATTTAGCAACTTTATCATAAGCTCCACCAAGTGGAGGAATACCATTTTGAATAAATCTTCCATTACGAGTAACATTATCTCTAAATGTACTAGGTAAATTACTTATATAAATAACTTTATCTTTTCTAGGCATTTTATATAATATAATGAGAAATTATAATTTGATTGATTTTAAGGCTCTCTGCTGAACGATAGCCTATCAGTCGATTAATAGTTCATACCTATATATAATAATTCAACAGAGAGCAAAAGACTAGCGTTTATGACCGCCACAGCGATATACATTTAGCCTATCTCGATATACTGATTGAGGCATAACAGGTTGTTGAACAGTACCATTAGTAATCCATTCAGGACGTTCAAGACCAGTTTTAGGAGCACTATAACTAGCTTGGTCAGCTTGTTTAACTTGAATTGGTTGTTGTCCTTTACTGCCAAACATACCACCAATTAAACTTCCAGCAGCACCAATAGCAGCACCAATCCATGCTTTTCTACGTCCACCACATTTATATTTATTAATAAAACTAGAACGTTGATACATAGTCATTGGATTAGTCATTTTATCAGAAGTAATATTAAGTTGCTGTTGACCAGCTTGAAGTTGTTTACGCTGTTCAGCTTCTTGAGCAATACGTTTATTTTCATTAATTTGTTGATTAGCAGAAATACCTTGACCTATTGCAGTACCTAATTCACCAAGTCCTTGAACTCCTGTAATAGAACTAGCAAGATTACCTAAACCGGGAAGAGCTTGAGCAAACTCAGTACCAAAATTAGCTTTACGTCGAACTCTACCACCACATTTAAGAGTAAGCTTATCATTATATTGACCAACATAATCTTGATTAGCATAAGCACTAGTTAAAGCTTGAGCATTTTGTAAAGCATCTTTATGGTCTTGTGCAGCTTGAGCTTCAGCTTGAGCTTTTTCTTGAGCTTTCTTTTGTTTATTACCTTTAATTATACCACCAGCAATACTAGCAGCTGCACCAATAATAGCACCAATAAAAGCTTTTTGTCTTTGTCTATCTCTATACTGTATCATAATTTTCTAAATTGAGTTTGAGCACATTCAAGACTTTCAAATTCAATGCGCTTATTATCTGAATTATTAAATATGAAACGAATTACAAAATAATTACCATATACTCTACGAAGTTTATCACTTACTGTATTAGAATGTTCTTTAATTGCATTACGGAAATAATTAAAGTTATATTGAGTAAGTTCATACCAAGGTTTTTTATACTTATTAAATTCATTAAGTTTATCAATATTAATATCTATATCATCAGTATCATTATCTTCATTAAATATACGAAGTATATCTCCAGCATAAGGATGTTCTCTTAAATCAACAGGATTATTAATATTATCGCTATAAATAGGAATATATATCTTACGTACTTTATATTTAATAAATTCAAGAAATTTAATAAGTTCATAAGATTCATTAACTATAATATCAATATAACTATTATGAACTAATATAGGCTCATCACCAACTTCTTGTTTAGATACTAGATATAGACTTCTACTATCATCACCCGTGTGAGTATTAAATCTACCATAATTATATTCATGAGTAAATACATGAAGAGGGCAGTTAAGTCTATCATTGTTATGTTCAGTTTGAAAGTAACATTTAGTTTTAGTAGACCAAGCATTATTAAAATAATAATCATGTAAACTAATAAAACTACCTACTTTATAATTAAAACTAATGACTTCATTATGCGATTCTATAATAGATTCTTTAGTATTAGGATTAATATTATTATAAGTATAATCAAATTTAATTAGAATACGATTATTAAATTTATCATGAGCAAATCTAACTTTATTAGGATGATATTTATCTAGCCATAATTTAATATCTTCATCCATTATTTTAAGTTGACTATCATCAAATTGATAAAGTTTATGAAAATCATCATTATAAAAAATATAACCAAATTCTCCGACTATATATGCTAAATCATCTTGCAGTCCACCATAACCTTTATCACTAGTAAAGACTTCTTTATAATCAACTTCAAAAGCATCAGGTTGATATAATTGAACATTTTCATCTCTAGTTTTAAGTGCAGCACTTATATCAAACATAAACATACTATATTGAGTATGAACTAAAAGATAATATCCAATTCCAACTAAATTAGTTATACTTCCTTTATTTTCAGTAATATTTTTATAACCTTCAATAGGAAATATTCGCCAAGCATTAACTTCACTTTCATCTTGAATAACATTACTACGTCTTATAGTTTTATCAAAACGAGTAATATTAATAATATCGTTACGATATTGAGTTAATAGTTTAGGAACATATTGGTCAACATTTCCAATAGGGTCTTTAAATAAATCAACACTATTCTTAGGTTCTACAAATGTACCAAAAGCAACACTTTTCTTGTCAGTATCTTCTTTAATACTAAAAGCTATCTTACTAGGTTCATTATTAAAACATTTACTTTCAAAGAACTTATCATTATAAAGAGGAAACTGAACATAAACATTGAATGGGATATCAAACCAACATGGTTCATCACCACTATAATAATATTGATTATTAGTAGGAGTATATAATTTATAATTACCTTCGTTCATTATAACTCCATTATCATTATAAATAAGAACGCCATCATAAGTCATTCTACCATTATATCCATGTTCAATAGAATAAGTTCCACCATTATAGCAAACATCGTTAAGTCTTACAAGTTCTTTTTCTTTGCTAGTATAAATATTTTTAGTACAATTAAGAACTGTTGCAAGAAACATAGTTTCAGCGTCAAGTAGCAATTCCTTATAATCATCCATTTCAAGAGCAGTTCCTTTTCCAGCTCTACTATCAGTAACACTATCAGCAACTACTAATTTATAATTATTAATAGGTTTATATTCATTTCTACTAATAACACCTATAACTGGCATATTATAACTATAAGGATAAGTAGTATTAACTACCATATCAACTACATCATGTTTCTCTTTATAAGGTTTAAATTTACATTTACCATCAATACGAATAATATTAAAATCATATTTAATACTATCATCAATATCAAATCGACCACTATATAGATAACATTTATCACTAGTAAAATTATTAGCTACAAAACCCGGTTTTGTACCCCAACTACCATCTTGCCAAGTAACATTACTAGCTATATTACAATAATCTTTTCTAGTTAATAATCCGGTATATCTAGTAATAGGTTCAACTTTTTCATAACTAATAAACCATCCAACATAACCTAATTCTTTAATTTGATTCCATAAAATAGTATCAATATTAGCACGAATATAAAACTTATTAAAAGTATTATTCATATTATACACAAAATCTCTAGTATGTTCACCACCAACAACTTCAGAATCAAATATTAAATCAGGTATTCTAAATAGTTCATCGCCATTAATATTTTCATAATAACCAAATTTAGCTTCATTATCAACACCAATAGCACCTATTACTTGATTACTACAAGGAGTATAACTACCACTATTTATAACTTGATAAACATATAAATCATTGTATTTATCTTTATCTTTATAATCAATAAAATAATTAGATATAAGAGTATATAGTTCATCTTTATTAGTAGCTTCAAGTTCACCAGAACTATTAAGTAATATATTAGTAGTAGGATTGTTTATAGGTTCAGCAGTATAAACTACAATTTTATGATTAGCAATATATCTTTTAACATTAGAACTAATAGTAGATATTGGAATATCTCCACTAATAACTGCCCAATATGGAATATTACCATTACCTTGATTATTCCAATTAAAAGTAATTATAGTACAATGAGAACCATCATTAACAATATTATTTATATACTTATCTTTATTTGACAATTTATATCCTCTACTAGCATCACCATATTTATCAACAAAATGAATAAAAAAGTTATATACTTCTCCCGGAATAAGAGTATCGTTCTTTTTACGTTCATTAAAATCATAACTAGGTTCAATAATAGAATGAGTAATTCTCATTTTACAATTATCAATATCAAATATAGTATCACCAAATAATACTTGTCCACTAGTAAATACAGTATCTTCTGTAAATCCAACACCGTTATAAACATAACAAGCTATTTTAACTGTACTTGGCATAGTGTAAACAGTTTGATTATTTTCATATTTATAACTTGTAGGAATAATAAAACAATGACAAGCAAGATATTCTTTAAGATTATGACTACCTCTACTACCTACTTTTATTTTAGTATTATAATTAATCTTTAAATATTCATGTGCTGCAATACCTTGTATAACTGTATCATTAAATAAAGTTCTAAAAGTACGAAAAGGATATTGATTATTATTGAATACTTTATTAATATCTTTAATTTGCCAATCAGCAGTACCAGTAATTTGAAGGCTAGCCATTTTAAAATATGGACCTTTTTCACTAACTGCATTAACAGTGGTATAATCATTATAATAAGCATTAACAGCTTTATTACGAAGTTTAATAGTAATATCTTTAACAGCCTCTTCTAATGTTTTACCATTACTTAAAGTTCTATCATCATTATCAGTTTTTTCATTATAATTAGCAATATATACTCTATTTTTATAATTAATAATATTGCCAACATTATAATAATTATAATAATCAGTAGTTAAATCAGAAACACTATATTCAACAAGAATATCTCTACTAAATTTAAAAATATTATTACTTAAATCATCAGTTCTAAATGCTTGAGTGCCATCCTTTTTACATACAATAAAACCAAGCTGATAAAGTCCTGAACGACCTCCATTAATACTTATTTCAAAAGTTTGATTACATATATCTTTAGAATCACTAAATGAATCAGTATTACCATAACAATAACCATTTGGTTCATCTTTTGGTTCATAAACATTAGTTTTTCTAAAACAAACTTTATTAATAACTTGTGGTATTATAACATCATTAAAAATAGGAAATCCAATACTATACCATTTAGTATAATTAGTTTTATCAATTTTATAACGAATAAATAGAAAATAAAATCCTTTATAAGCACCACCACTAACATAGTTTAGATTACTAATAGTAGGTAGTGTTATTTGAGGAATAATAGACATTTCAGAATCAGGACGGTCAGAATCTAAATCAATATTAATAGTTTTAAGAGGAACATCAACTAAAGCATTACTTTCTGCAATAGCTATAATAAGATGATTTTTAACATTATAAGTATATGTTCCTTTAATTTTTCCACCATTATATTTCCAATTACTATTTACTCTATAACAATTATCAGCTTGTTCATTATATCTATAAATATAAGATTCATTCGAATCAGTATTAATAACAAATAAAATAAGTTTAGTACTAGTAGGAATAACACCAACTATTTTAAAATTATTAATACCATCTTCATGAATAGCATTAGCAATTACTTTACAATCTTCAAGTCCTTCTTCATTAACAATCATCCTTCCATCATTACTTACTTTAACGTTCTTAGCAGCAACTAATGAATAAGGTACACAATCGCCGGGATGTTTATTAAGATTAAGTTTCTTTTGTATATTCATAATTATTTAGGAAAAGTAAAGTTATAAAAGAACTCATTCCAACCACTATCATCATCACTTTGTTCATCTAATAAAATACTAGTCTTAATATCTTTCTTCATACTTTCCCATAGATAGAAAGGATTAGTTCCATATTGACTAGCAGAAAGATTAAATACAGGATGTTTATATCCTCTCATAAGCATACGAGCCATACAATAATAAGCAAGACCTTGAATTAATTTACCATTAGCAGGTATAACAGGAACTTCACAATGATAATTATCACTATATTGAGTTTCAATATCTTTATAAACAACTGTTATACAAGTATCATTAAAATTAAGTTCAATAGTATTACCTCCAATAAGAATATAATTATGATTTGACTTATCATATCCTTCACGGGGGGTCTGACAATGAGAATGTACTTCATGTTGGCATCTAGGACATTCAGTATTATTATGAAGTGTATAAACAACAGGATTACATCCTATTTTACCAGTATCAATAACCTCTCTAGTTCTAGAACCATTAGGACAACAATCATCAGGCATACCAAGATAGTTTTTATCAGTAGCACGCTCCGGACTTTCGTCCTCCGCTTGACCCCCCGTAGAAGATGGAGTAGATTCAGTATCATTACATCTATACTTACTACTATCAGCTCTAGGTACTTCACAACCATTACTATCATATACTTTAAGACCGTCATCAATAAGACAACATTTACTTTTAGCTATCTTATTAATGACGGTTAGTTTCATTTTCTTATCAACTTTACGAAGAACTTTAAGTTCATTCATAGCATCAACACACCAAGCAGGAACTCTAGGAATCCAATCACTATTATCTGGATTGAAATCATTATCAAGTTTACCAATAATATGTTCTATCGTAATCGTTTTATTATTTGCCATAATATTAGTTTTTATATCTAGTTTTATTACCATTATTATGTGCTCCACGTTCATACTTTTGTTGATTAACATTTCTAATATATTTAAATGGAGCATTAGGTTCTCGTTCAAGATAAACAAGAAGTTTACTTCTTAATCCTAATTTAAGATTAAAAATATCATCAACAGTTTTACATTCAGAATTAAGTTGTTTAGCATCTTTACCACGAAGCTCTCTATTAATATAATTAGCATACTTAAATTTAATAGCACTATAACTATGAGTTCCATTATTAATAAGTTGTATTTCATAAAACTCTTTATTAGTTTTATAAACTACATAAGGAATACCATCATATTTAAGTCCACGAATTTTATATATCTCTGCTTCTTCTTTATCATAAGGTTTAAGACCAGCATCAATAATTTCTTGTTTCTTAAGTCTAGTAGCGTTCCAATCAACATAAGTATCTCTAGGTTTATCTCTATATCTCCAGAAATTAATAACTAAGTCACCAATTTCATATTTAAAATGATAAGCATAGCCTTCAAGAACACATTTATGAACACCATAACTATAATATCTATGAATATACTTTTTATAATCAGAAAGACTTAATTCAGAACGTCTTGTAGCAAGTTTAAGAGCAATAATATAATCGTTTGCTTTTTTAGCTAAGTTACAATAACGCAAAAGTTGGAGAAGAACAATACGTCTTTCTCCAACTGTATAACTAAGTTGATTATTAATTAATTGCTCTAACTTATTAATTAATTCAACATTATCATTAAGAAATTGAAACCCATATTCATTAAGATTAATTTTTAAATCATCTTTAATAACTTGATTTTTACTTTTAATATAAGAACGGCAATCAGCCTTCATCTTATTTATAAGTTCAAGTTCTTTATTATATTTTGCCATATCGTCATTAGAAGTTTCAATAAACTTTTTATAGTAATGACTAATATCTATATCTTTAATCATAGTTTATCTAGTTACAAGATTATCAATAGGAGTTTCATTTGTTTGACGAGGAACTTCAATAAGATTACGTTTAAATACAATCTCTTTAAGAGCTCCAATCATATCTTCAGGAATAAGAAATTCATCATCATCGTATTTAGCCTCATCATCAATAGGGTCATAATTTACATCTTTAGCTTTTTCGACAGTTTCAGTAGGAACAAGATAAGGAATTTCAAAAGGAGATTCAATAATAATAGAACCTATATTTTGAAACCAATCTTTATTATTACTAAAGAAATAAATATAACCATTAATATAATCATAAACAGGAAGATTACACATACCTGCAAGATAATGATAAAACTTAGCACTAGCTTCTTTAGCAAAAGGTATTTCTATCCCAGAATGTCCGGTAGTTCTAATTGATTGGAAAGGTAAGTTATTAATAAGTCTAACTGGCTTTGGAACTTCTTGTTTAGTACGTTTAATTGCAGGAAGTCCAAGAGTTTGACTATTATATAAGTCACCATCAGGAACATTAATAATAGAAACACGAATACGTTGCTGAATACCTTTATCAACATATTTATGATTTTCATAACTTTTACGAATTAGTTCATTACGACCATGAAGAATAGCATATCGAAGATTACGTCTAAGAGGAATACTATTAGGATTGCCAACAGCATGAGCAAATTCACTAACTAATTGATTAAGACTAGCCATGTTAAGATTGACTTGCGTTTTCTAATTGATGAACTCTTTCTTCAAGCTCATTAATCTTATCAGAATATGTTTCAACTTTAGCTTTAAGTTCATTAACTGTATCAACTAATTCATTATGCTTTTGTTCTATAACTTTAACTTTTTGTTCAAGTTCAGTATTATTAGTATAATCAACAATAGAATTTAATAATTCAATTAATAAGTTTCTATCTTTATTAGATATATCACTATTCAAACAGCATATAGTTCTAATAATATCATCTTTAAGTTTATTTTTAGCCATAATATATTATATTTGAGGTTTAATATTTTCTTTTCTATTTTTAGTATAAATACGCCAATCATATTTAGTAATTTTAAAATTAATAGGAAAATGATTAAGTCTATGTATAGAATAAAATAGAGTTTTATCTCTACTATCAGCATAATAAGCTTTGCCATTTCTAATAAAATTAATTCTAAAATACTTAGCATAATTAATAACTTGAATTATTCTAACATATTTACCATAATATTTAGTAATATTAGTTCTTTTACCATTCCAATTAGAATATCTAACACCTGTAAGACTTTGAATTTTATAAAGAAGATTTTTAGCATCAGCGTGTTTAAGCCATCCATAATAAGCACACATTCTAACTTTAAATTCTTTTCTATCAATTTCTCTATTTAAATAACTATTTACTAGTCTTATAATTTTATATTTAATAGATTTTCTAATTAAAGTATGAGTATGATAAAATACATAACCAACAAAATTAATTCCTCTACTATCAACAGAATATATTTGATAATTATCTTTAACTTTCAATCCAATAGTATGAACATATAACTTAATATAAATAAGAACTTTATGAAGAAAATCTTTATCATCACTTAGAATAACTATATCATCAGCATAACGATAATAGAATTTACATTTAAGTTCTTCTTTACATAAATGGTCAAGTTCGCTAAGATAAAGATTAGCAAAGTATTGAGATAAATAATTACCAATAGGAACTCCAATTCCAATTTTATTAGTTAATTTAGAAGAAACATCACGAACATTATCAGTAGAATCAATAATTTCATCAAGAATCATTAAAAAATCTTTATCTTTAATCTTCTTTCTAATACATTTCTTAAGACCATTATGAGGAATACTAGGATAAAATTTCCTAATATCTAATTTAAGACAATATTTAGTTTCATTAGGATATTTCCTTAAATCTCTTTTAAGATTATTTGCACAAAGATGAATACCTCTACCTTCAATACAACTATATGTATTATGAATAAAACTTTTTGTCCAAATATATTTTACAACATTCATTATAGCATGATGAGCAATTCTATCTGGATAATAAGGAAGTCTATAAATAATACGTTCTTTTGGTTCATATATTTTATATAGACTATATTTAGAAGTTTTATATTTAAGATTAAATAGTTTATCTACTAAATCTTCATTTTCATATTGTCTATTTTTATCATGTTTATTAATACCATATTTCTTATTTTTATTCTTTCTTGCGTTATCATCAGCAACTTCAATATTTTCAATAGTACATAGTTTATCATGCAAACCATTATATCTTTTCATATTTATATAATTTATATAAGAGCCTTCGTGAATATCACTACCAACACTTTTAGTTTCTAAATAACGTTATCTTTTACCAAGAGGTAAGGTTATACTTCCCAAAATAATATTTATATTAGTTTTATACTTATTAGTTTCAGGAATTATATAAAAGAAGCCGACATTAGCATTAGAATCTGACTGAACTCAATTAGAATTAAAGTTACTAGAGCTAGCTTTAGAACTGTTATTAGCGTTACTGCTAAGCAGAAGCACTGTATCTAAATGTCAATCATCTTAAGAAATATAACCTTTAATATTATTATAATAAACTGTTGCAGGAGTAGTATCGAGAAATACAAAAACAGAAAACAAATTAATTAACCAACTACTCCTAGCAACAGTTCCACGTGGACTTATTTAATCAAGCTTAACTGTGGTAAAGAAGCCGACACCAGCATTAGAAGCTGACCGAACCCAATGAGAACCAAAGTCACCAGAGCCAGCCGGAGAACCGCTATCAGCGCCACCGCCAAGCAGAAGCACACGAACAGCTTTATCTGTATCTTGTCCATTACTACCTCTTATCCAATTATAATCAGCTTTTTTATTACTTCCAACTTTATTAGGAATAAAATAAGGACCAAATCTAAAATCAAATTCAGTAATAAAATTATTACTATTAGCTTGGTCACCTATAAAATAACATTTATCTTGAATATTATCTATTGTAATATCGGCATGATTAACACCTTTTTTAAGAAGATAAACACTATTATAATTTGCATTGCGATTTACAATAACTACATCTCTAATAAATGTCCATATATCACCAAAAAAGTTTAGAATACCACGATAAACAGCAGGATAAGTATTAAGATTACTACCATCTGTATTATAATTTCCTAGTTCATAATGGTCACCATTTGTACTACCATTACCAATATTATGTTCAGCAGTCCAATAAGTTTGTACAATAGGATTATTGCCATTAAAAGCTGTCCATCTATCCCAAGCTAAATTTGTAACACCAGCACCAAGTCCTCCTTGTTTAAATCCATCACTAGTTAAATTAGTATTTAATGCAGCTTGATTATCAAAATTTGCATACTCAATATAACAAAGAGCTTGTATAGCACAATATTCAAGATAATCAATCATTGTAATCCAATCGCCACGATTAGCACAAAATTCATTTGCTTTATCATAATTAATTCCAGTTCTAGGTCTACCTTGTAATTTAATAGCAACAACAGAAGAACTTTTATTTCCTCCTAAATATCTAGTATCATCATGTTTAATACAAGCACTAAATACTTCTTCTTTACTATCTTCTCTAGTTCTAGTCATAGTTTTGGTATGACTTATAATAAAAGGATGAACTCTAGTAAATGTTCCATCAATATTAAAATCACTTATCCAAAGTTGATATTTAGTACCAGTATCTTTAACACATATATAAAATTCTGGAACTCTTACCCCAACATCGCCATCACTTCCATCAAGAGGAGGAATAAGACCATTTTCAAGAGGTTTAGCCCAACCCGTAGGATTAAGAAAATAACTGATTTTCTTTTCATTATAGACACAACCTTTAAGTCTATTTTGAATAGGAAGTTCTCTATGAAATTTAGCATTACCAATTCTGATTATATCATTGTCATCTTTAGTCCATTCAATACCATACGCAGCATTTTCAAAAGTAGGAATAAATGCAGCAGAACCCCAAGCTGGATTACCTTGTTCATTAATAATTAAACTATCTCCTTTAGATACTCCATCTAAATTAGGTAAATGTTTAAGTCCTTCTGCAAGTTCATTTAGTATATGCTTATTAAATCTTAATAAGCCATTATACATTTCTACTAAATTAAAATTCATATTAAGCTTGTTCTAGAGCATCAACTCGACCATCAAGAGAATTAATATTATTAGTATTTTGATTAACTTTAGTTACAAGTCCTTGAAGAGCAGCAATTATAGCATCGTTCTTAGTATCATTACTAGCTTTCATATCATTAACGGCAGCAATTAAAGCATTAAACTTACCTTGTAATGCACTACTCATATTCTTTATATTTGTATCAATAGTAGTAAGTTTATCACTAATAGTAGCTAAATCAGAATGAACTAAATCAAATTTTTCAGTAAGAAGAGTTTGAGTTTCATCTGATTCACTTTTATGTTGATTTTCAAATTCATCAAATTCAGCTTTAACCATTTCATGCAATTCAGTAATCTTTTGACTAATCTCATCAAGATTAACTATAACATTATTTTCTCCAAGCTCATCATGTTCTTTATTACCAGAAATACTAAGTTTAAGATTATTAATAAGTTTATTAATAGCATCTAACTTATAATTAACTCTTTTATCATCTTCCATATCTTTAGAATTTAGTTTGTTACAAATATAAATTATATTATTAATAACAAGTAGTTTAACAATATTATTAACATTTTTTAATTAAGCAGTTTTAGAACTATTAATACCTAGATATTTAGTCCAAGTATAATGTTTACGTTTACTAATATAATTAAGATTATCATCATTAATATGAGCTTCTTCTTCAAAACTTACATCTTTATAAGCATCATGTTGTTTAATATGAAATAGTCTTATAATAAGATATTCAATACCATACCATATATAGAAAAAGATATATAACATCTCTTTCATTTGTTCTGTATGAATAGCTTCATGATTAAGTTCTTTGTTACTTAATTCACCTTTAGTAAATATAATACCAAAAAGATTAATAGCTTTATAACCATTAAAAGGAAAATGTTTAGTCTTAATAACTCTCATAACTTTACTATTTTAAAATTTAATATTGTAAATATTTATGTACGTTCATAGAGTCACTTTTTAGGCTCATAACAAGACTTTCATTAAATCATGTACAGTTAATCAGCTAGGTTTAAAACTAGCCAAATTCGGCAAGCTATACTCCCCGTAGAGGATATAGCGGGCTTGAATTAATCAATCAAACCTAGCTAATCAATCTTATACAATCTTAACCAATAGTATTATCAATATCTTTATAGCCAATTCCAAGTTTCTTTAGAATAGGACTAACAACCCAACTCCAAAACACAGGAGCAAGAACAGCACTATTAACAAGCATAATAGTATTATCATACCCAGATGCAATATAAATCATAGCCATAGTAAAAATACTTATTACTAATACACATCGTTTTTGCCAAGTAGGAACTTTATTATCACCATTAAAGTAATCAATAACTTTAATAATAATATAAGTTAGAATATTAACAATAAACATAAATCCAAAATCAAAATTACTAAGAATTCCATCTACAATTACATCAATAAATTTGTCCATACTAAAATTTAGATAAATAAAAAAGGGAACTATCCGAAGATAATTCCCTTTTACAGTTTTACAATAATGATTAGTTATTCATGTGGAAATATTCCCATACTTTATCACCATCAAAATCTACATCTTTAAACCAAAATGTAATAGCACTTTCAAACACTTTATTATCTATATTACCACCAAACCATTCTTCAAATAGTTTAGCATAATCATGGTATTGAGCATTAATTGCAACATAAACATCGCAAGGTTCAACATCATTAGGTAATACTTCTTTATAGCGTTCACAAATCTCATGAGCTTTATTCATATCATATTTTTCACCAATATATTTCTTATTGTCTTTAACATGATACATTTGTTCTACAACTTCTTTAGCTTCATACTCATCAAAATGATAGCCATCGTCATTATATCCACCGCTCATAAGCATAGTTAAAATCTTTTCTTCTCGGTCATTTTTATTAGTAGAGCGACCATAAGTATCGTAAGTATCATAGCCAATACGATTTCTCATGCCACCTCTACCACCACGACCACCTCGTCCTCCACGCGCATCAAGAAATTCACGAAATTCATCAAGAATATTTTGATTACCGCCACGACGATTACCAACATGGTAAGGTTGAATGTAAGGCATTTCTCTCATAATATTACTTTGTTTTTAAACTGATTAATGATTCTTTTAAAATTTCTAAATCAGTTTGATTAAGAGCAACAATTTTATTCACATAAGGAACTTTAAGAGATATAATACCTTTAGAAATATTACCGCCACCAATAAAAGGTATATCAAAATTAAAATTATCAATATTATTAATAACTTCCATTTCTTCATCAAATATACCTTCAATATCAATCATACCATCTTTATCTGCAATAGGTCTTAAAAACTTATCAAAACTATTAATATTATTAGTAATCGCTCTTTTAGCTAAAGGAATTAAAAGTCTTATAGCTGGAGAACTTTCACCCATAGATACTAATTGTTTAATAATATAATCTTTAATAACCTCTTTAACATTACCAATTTCAACCATAATATTACTTCTTTAAAAATTCTTCATAAGTTAAATTAGGATTAGTTTTACTAGCTTCTTTAAAAGCTTTAAATAATTCCATTTCTTTGTTAGTAACTTCAACAATTTTACTTTTAAGCAACTTAACAAGTTTAAGTTGTTCTTCAAGTAAATGTTTACCATCTTCACTAGCTTCGATTTTTCCTCTAACTAAATTAAGAACTTCTGCTTGAACCATACTTTGTAAAGCATTATAGTTATTTACATAATCTTGGTTACTAAGAAGCATATTTTGTTGTTCTTGTGTAAGTGGTGCAATTTCAGCATCAATAGCATCCCAAATTCCTTGAGTTGGAACTTGCTGATTTTGAGTTGTACCATTATTTGCATTAGGAATAGCATTACGACGATAAGCTTCATTAATTGCTTGTTTTTGACTTTGAAGAAAAGCAATTTGTTCATCAATGCTATTAGTCATTTTTTCACTAGGGTATAGTAAAGGGTCACTATTACCTAGTATGAATTGAGTAACAGGTATCATATCTCTTTCAATTTTATGTTCTTAATCAAACTTAGTAATATTACTGAGCAGGAGTTCCGCTAGCAGGTTGAGTAAAACCACATGGTAAACATCCACAAGCATTACGTCCAACTAGACCAGTAACAGTAGGTTCATTTGGAAGAGTAACTACACCATAGATAACATTACAAGTCTTTCTATCAGTATAGTTGATACCAGCCGTAAACATCTTTTCCATTTCACATTGGATAAGTTTATCTTGATAAGGACGAATAGCTTTAGTAACAGCCAATTCAGCTTTCAAATCAGATAACTCTTTACGGATATCATCATCAGCATCACGAGTATATTTGTAAAGATTAAAATGGTCAGTGTTATTTTTCTCAATAAGAGCATCAGTACGATTACGTCCATCAATATAAACACCAAACAATTCACTATTAAGACGTTCTCTATCTTCAAAACGTTGATTCTGTTGAGTCAAAGCCCATTGATAAAGACCACCTTGAAGAGCTAAAGTATCTTCACAAGATTTTTCCCATGCTTGAAAAGCAGTAGGGGCACCGCTTCCACTACCAGCAGTAGCACCAAGTACGTTAATATTAGTAGAGCCATCACCTAACATTCCACCACCAGCGCTACCTAATACACTAGAACGACGATTACCAAACAAAGCCCAAGCACCAAGTGCAGTACCGATAATACCAAGAGTTAAACCTGCATTAGCCTTACCGTTTACATCACGACGATTACCACCGTCATAATTCATTCCAGCACCATTATAGCCCTCTGGAACAACTTTCACTTTTTCAATTACTTGCATAATAAATTAAGGTTTAAGTTAAAAAAATAGATTAATACTTGTAGTTTGAACTACATAATCTATAACGCTTAAACCGTTATTTTTATTTGGTAATTAACATTAATTTAACTTTCAATAGGACTATATATTGTCAATTCACCAATTTTATTAAGTTTAGTATATTTTATTTCACCTATTGAAGTCTTACCATCATCAGCTTTACCACCTTGTGTACCAACATAACATTGAATAGTTTGTTGTCCTCTAAATTCAGAATTACCTGCAACAAAACCAAATCTAAATTTATAGTTATCAGTATAATTATCATTATAAACAGTGTTATCTTCATTTAACAAAACTGTATGATATTCATAACTATAATTATCATCACTAGTTATATTAAGAGTTGGCTTATCAAGAGTTAAAGGAGTACCAGTTGTATTGACTTGATTATTCCAAACTTTATATTTATCATTAGGCTTATTTTCATACCAGCAATAACCATCGCCATGAACAAGTCCACCACCATGACGAATTATTTTAATATCATCTAAACCAATAACTTTATCATTAACAGGATTAACTTTAAAGTACTTTACTTCATTATTAGATTTAGCAACTCTTTTAACAACTTCACCATACCAACATTCTTTATAACCACCATGTCCATCAGGCATATTAATAGTTCCATCAGCCAAAGGAAAAATAAACATTCCTCTATTATCAATATCAATTTCATTATTCTTTAATTGCCAAGCATGAACAATAACACCACCTTTATAAGCAGTACATTCAACAGTAACATGACCTCTACTCAAACTTCCAAACCAATTAGCACAAAGATTCATTTTCATTATATCAGGCATTTTATCTTCAAGGTCAATCATAGATTCAATATTGAACATAACACATTCAGCACCTGAATCAGTATTATCACCACCCCAATATAGATAAGGAATTTGACTTAAATTCCAAGACCAACCAACAGCTATATAATTTAAACTATTAATAGGAGAATTAACATAATATGATTTAGTATCCAAATCTCGACCATCATCACTACCCCAAATATATCTAAGTTGGACACTAGTAAAATCACTAAAATGAATAACAGAAGTAGGCCAAATATGATTAGCACCATCATAAATATGAGCAATATTAGTTTGACCTACTGTCCGTTTCTTAAGAGGCTGAGCAATTCCTCCTTGACGTCCAAGAGTTAAACTCATTATTCATCAATAATATTATAAGTCATTCCAGCAACTGGGGTAATAGTTGCATATTGGGTAGCAGTTCCTGTCCAAATTGGAAGACTAAGTTTATTACTATTCGCACTAGGCATAGTCATATTAACTCCACATCCATCATTAATAGCTTTTTGAATCTTATCAAGATTAACACTATTAGTAATAGTTTGATTTATTTCTTTTTTAAAGTTATTAAACGTATCATTAGTAACATATCCATTAAGTAAATTATTAACTTCTTCTTTATTATAAGTTTCAGACTTAGTATAATAATTTTTAAGTAAATTATTAATTTCTTGTTTAGTATAACTATCAAATGAAGAAGTATCTCCCATTACTCTCCATTCAGTACCATTCCAATAACAAATCTTTCCATTACGATATTCAATCTGACCTTTAGCCCAATTACTACAAGTTACATTAGGAAGATATTCAGACTCTTCACCAACCATACCTGTAAGTTTACATTTATTTAAATCAATAGTACCATTTTCAATAATACCACCTTCAAATACAAGTTCACATCCAGTAGGCATTGTAATAGTTTTACCACTTAAATCAAAAGCATAACGAATAATATAACGAGTATTTTCTTCGTTAACCATATCTTGAGTAAGAACAGCTTTATAATTAAGATAAATATTATTCTTAACTTGAACTAGATTTTCTTCATTAAAATAATATTTAATATTATCTACTGAATTAACATATATAATACCAAGTCTTGGACGTTCATCAGAAAGACAAGTATTATAAATATTATAATCTTCACTATTTCCATAGTCAGCAGTGTTGACCCCCCGTAGAGGATGAACTCTATCAGTAGGTTCTACAATAGTCCATCTAGTATAATAATTATAAAATCCAACTCCATCATTAATAGTCTTAACTCTAAGAACAAATAATTTATGATAAGTATCATAATAAATACCAGCAGTATTACCTAAATCTGTTCTAATAACTTCATACTTATCAGTATTAAGAATTATTTGACCATAGTGTTCACAATAAGTATCATCAAGAAAACCATCAAATAAAAGCTGTTCTGCATTACTAGCATCATCCTCCACGGGGAGTAAGACCTTGCGAACTATTTTATATCCTTTACCACTTTTATATTCAGGCTCATAAGGTCTATCTTTAAGACTAAGACGATTAACATTACAACAACCAGGACTTAATCTTATAGTAATATCTTCTTCATCGGGATAATTAATAATATTAACTTTACCATTTCCTGCAATCATTTGTTTAAGAGCTTCATTAAGCATATCCCAATCAATAGTTCCATCAGCAATTGGAATCTTAGCACCATTCTCTTCAAGATACTTCTCACTAAGAATTTTTGTCCAATTATCATCAGAAACCCAACTAGTTTCAACACCAGCTTGTAGATTACTACCTATATAACTTTCAGTTACAGAAAGATTATGTTCAGCGTCATAATAGCTAATAGTAAGACTATTACGTCTAAAAATAGCAGGAACAGCTTTACGAGTATTAACTCTAGTTCCTTGATATGGAATCCATAAATGATTAAACCTAGAAAGAACAACAGTTAAATCATTATTTGTATCTTTGTCAAGAATATTTTGAAGATAAGTAATAGGAAATACTTTATCATAACTATTCTGACCTAGTTTTTCATATAGTTGTTTATTGTTCATAATTATGTGATTAATTTAAATAACTTTAATAAGTAAATAAACAATATAAGCATTAGTAATATTGTTATATTAAATAGTATTTTCATCATGGTTCAATTAAAACTCTTACATTAAATACTGTACTATTAGAAGTCATAGTAAATTGGCATAATATAGTAAATAAAGAAGTAGTTGTATTAGCAGTAACACTAATAATATTATTACTATTAGATACAGAAACATTATTTGAAGGTGTACTAACATTACTTAAAGTACAAGTATATTTACTGCCACCACCATCTTTATTTTCAAACCAAAATTGCAATTTACCAGCGTTCATTATAGAAATATTAGTAGGAATATATACATAAACACCAATAGGAGTTTTCTTAATATCATTATAACTTGCTTCTCCTTTATATATTGAATCTACATTTTCACTATCTAAATAAATAGGTAATGCAATATTTTGACTAGTAAAATAATCATTTTTAATAACAAGTCTACCACGCATGGGATTTGCTCTTTGTGTTCCTTTTGTAATAACATTATGATTTAACCAATTCCATTCAATTTTATATTCTCTTGCTGTATCAGAATTATTTGCAGAAAGTTTAAATGTTATTATAATCATGCTAGCATAATTAAAGGCATTTGCAACAGATACATCACAATTAACTTTATTTGTTACATTTACATCATCCGGATTATAATATACAATTTCAGTTCCGCCTGAACCAGCAACACCATTCCAAGTCCAAAGTTGAGTTGTATATAACCTATAATAAACACTTATAGATATAGTATTAGCATCAGCAACTGTATCAATTTCATTAGTATAAGGATAACCTGTAAAATCTAATCCACTTCCATCAGGATTAGTACCATAATAGTTAGTATGATATACTTTAGCACCATAAGACTTAGCACCAGCAGATTGTGTAATATTAATAGATTTACTAACTCCACTATAAGTAGCAGTAACAGTTGTACTTCTACTTGTTGTAGCAGTTCTATTACCATAAGTAAGTTTACTACCGCTAGTAGTACCATTTAATGTACCATCTCCAGATTTACTTAATGTAGGACTACCATTTTCAGTTTCGGAAAAATTCTGTCCAATACCATTCCAAGTATATTGTCTACTACGAACAGCACTACAAGTAATAGTAGAACTACCGCCAGCAGCAGCAATATTAGTAGGACTAGCAGAAATATTAACTGACCATCCAGACCAATTACCATAAACTTTAGTTCCAGCTCTTTGTTCAATATCACAAAAGTCAATAGCACCATTATAATTTGCAGTAACTCTAGTTCTTCTAACACTTGTACTAGTATTATTACTATAACTTAAAGTACTACCACTTAAAGTTCCGCCACCACTTCCTACACTAAGACTTGGAGTACCATTTTCTGTTTCAGTTCCACCTGAGCCTGCAACTCCATTCCAAGTCCAACTACGAGAACGAGAAGCACCATAATTAATAGTAACAGAGCCTCCTGCTGCTGGAACAGTATAACTATTAGCATTACAATATACAGACCAACTAGACCAACTACCATATGATTTACTACCAGCAGATTGACTAATAGTTATATCTTTAGTTGCACTATCTATTGTTGCTCTAAATACAGAACTACGAGAACTAGTAGAAGTGTTATTTCCATAACTAACAGTAGAACCACTTAAAGAAGCAGCACCATTAACTTTACTTAATGTTGGAGAACCACTAGCATTTTCAGTATAAGTTGTTCCTGTACCATTCCATTGCCAAGTACGACTTCTAGTAGCAGAAGTAGATAACGTAGCATTTCCACCAGCAGCAGCAATGGTTGTTACATTGGCACTTAAACTAATAGACCATGCTCCCCAACTACTATAAGTTTTAGCACCTGCATTTTGAGTTACAGTAGTATCTTTAGTTACAGAATCCATTGTAGCTCTAATAACTGTACTTCTAGCACTTGTAGAAGTATTATTATCATAACTTACTTTATTACTAGCAAAAGAACCAGCTCCACTAACTTTACTAAGAGTAGGTGTTCCAGTTCCTGTTTCAGTTCCACCACTTCCACTAACTCCGTTCCACGTCCAAGTTCTTGTCCTACTTGCAGAAGTAGTTATATTTGAGCTACCTCCACTAGCAGCAACATTTCCACTATTAGAAATATTAACTGTCCATGCAGACCAAGCACTATATTGTTTAGCCCCAGCAGATTGACTAATAGTTATATCTTTAGTAGTAGAATCAATAGTAGCACGAATAACAGTTGATTTACCACTTGTACTAGTATTATTTCCATAAGTAACTTTAGGACTAGTCCAATTACCACTTCCGCTAACTTTACTTAATGTTGGAGAACCGTTTCCAGTTTCAGTACCACCTGAACCAGCAACACCGTTCCATGTATAACTTCTAGTTCTACTAGCACTCGTTGATATAGTAGCTGTTCCACCTGTTGCACCAATACTAGTTTTATCAGCACTAATATTAACAGTCCAACTAGACCAATTACTATAAACTTTAGCACCAGCAGATTGTGTTATAGTAATAGATTTAGAAACACTATTGATAGTAGCAGTAATAGTTATACTACGACTATTTGTTGTAGTATTGTTACTAGCAGTAACAGTTTTACCACTTAAAGTAAATCCACCAGCACTACCACTAAGTGTAGGTGTAGCAGTTTCAGTATCAGTATGTGTAGTACCAACACCATTCCAAGTCCAAGTACGAGAACGACTAGCATTAGTAGTTATCGTAGCAGACCCACCGCTTGCGCCTATGGTTTGCGTACTTGCCGAGATAGAAACAGCCCAAGCAGACCACGCTGAATACACTTTCGCGCCTGCCTGTTGCGTTATCGTAACCGTTTTGGACAATCCTACATAACTAGCTGTAAGTGTAGCTGAACGGGCTGAAACGCTCTCGTTTGATGTAAATTTTATTTGATTTCCACTAAGACTAGCACTACCACTAATACTAAGAGTAGGAGTAGCAGTTTCACTATAAACAGTACCAGTGTTATTCCATTTATAAGTTCTACGAGCAATATTAGCTGTAACTGTTCTAGTACCACCTTTAGCTTCAACACTAGTTCCATCAGTTTGTAAATCTAATTCCCAATCAGTATAAACTTTAGCACCAGCAGCTTGATTTAAAGCTGCACTAACTTCTTTAGTTTGTTTATTTTCTAAAGTAAATATAACAGTTAAAGTTCCACTTTTAGTATTAGTAGATTCATTATTAGGTATAGTTAATACATTATTACTTATACTACCTAAAGTAGTAGAACTAGTAAAACTAGCAGTAAGATTAACAACAGTTTCAATCCAAGTTCCAGCATAAGTAGAACCTTTGGTTATACTCCCCGTAGAGGATGCATAGTCAGTTCTCTTATATCCACTCTTAACAGAACTAGTCGGAAGTTTTAAATCATAAACACCACCAGTATTAGCTATACTACTATTAACTACTGTCAATGTACTAGTATCATATGTACTAGCTTTACTACCTTCAAATGTAACAATATAACTATCTTTAGCTTCTGTATCATCAATTAATACAACTAACTTACCATTAGTTATAACTCCTTTTTCTATTCCATCAAATAAAACTTTAACTCCATCAGTAGGAAAAGTAACAGTATAAGAAATAAATCTTTGTTCCCATTCTAATTCTACATTATGAGTTATAGGTAAATAACCACTGTTACCACTAATAGTTTGAGATTTATAATGTTCAGCAGTAACATTAGCAGTATAATCAGTCTTAACAGGAATAGTAAATACAAATTTAGTATTATTTTCACTTATAACAGGAGTATAACCATTAATAGTAACAGTTCCGGAAACATTTAATTTAAATGTAATAGTAACATCTGTATTTTCAGGATAAACAAGTTTATTACCTTGATATATTTCAAATACATCTATATTACCAACTTTAATATCATGTATTCCAACATCTCCTTGATATATAGCCATAATTTAAACATCTGATTTAACTATATAAGTAGTATTATTATCTTTTTGCGCAATAGCTGCATATTGAGTAGCAGTACCAATCCATATTTTAGGATTAACTATTGGGTCAATAGTAAGTTTAGATAATCTATAAAGAGTTTCGTCAACTATTTGAATAGTATTATAAATATATGAACCATCTTCTGATAAAGCAACATGATGAATTGCATTAGAATTACTCCATTGAATAATTATAATATTATCTGTATATCTAACATTAAATGTACCATATTTACCATTATGAAATACAGAATTAGGTTTACCAATAGCTGTAACAAATCCAGCAAAATTAGTAAAAATAGAATTAATAGCAGCTAATACTTCTTCTTTACTACCATCATTTGTTAATAATATAGTAATATTACCAATATCATAAGATTTAATAATTGAATTACTATTTATAGCTACAAAAGTATTAATACTTTTAGTTTCTTCACCTCCAACTCTAGTTAAACCTTTATCCCAACTTAAATCAATTTTATTAATTCCACCGCCATTAGAAGAAAAATAAGTAATCGTAGCACTAATACTATTATTATCTATATCAATTCTATCAAAATTAATTCTACTATTGTTATTATCAATAGCAATAATACTTCCGCCTTTTAATAATATTTCTTTTACTTCATCAAAAGTTTTATCACAAGTAAAATCTTTTTGTCCACTAGTATATATTCCAGTAGGAACAGTTATAACTACACCATAAACAGGAATAAATCCTTCAGGAGTATCTTTTCTTTCATATAATTGTTGATTAATATCTTGCATAACTTTATAAACTTTAAATGGTGGCACTTATTCAGTACCACCATGATTAATATTAAGTTGTTTTCTTTTTAATAACAAGTTCATAACCGGCAGGAATTAAAGCTTTAATAGCATCAGCAATAGCTTTATCAACTTCAGCTTTAGTATAAGTATTTTCTACTGTTGGAACATCATTAAACTTATTATTAATTTCTTCTTTAGTATAAACATTATTACTAAGTTCAGTAATTTGATTAGGTAAAGTTTCATCAAGTTTAACTTTATCAGCAGCAGACATAACTCCAGATTCAGTTTTACTAACAATAGGAAATGTTATACTATCATTAAAAGGTTTACTTTCATAAACATTTGTTGTATTATTAAATTCATAATGATGTAAACCAATTATGATATTTCCACCAGATGACCTAGATAATTTAATTTGTGTACTAGGAATATATTTAGGTAAACTATTAACGATATCAGTAGTTTTCTTACCTTTACCACCATCATAAGCAGTACCTGTAACTTCACCTAAAGCTAAAGTTTCAGATATAACTACATATTTAGTTCCAGACCAACGATAAGTTTTACCACTATGATTAGTACCTTCACTTATATCAACATAAATTTTACCTTTTTCAGGAGTATAATATACAGGAGCATTTTCTATATACTTTTCAGCAAAATGAGTTTCATCAACATAATATCCTTCAAGAACATCATCAACATAACTAGGTAATTGACTTGCTGGGACTTTACCATCTCCATCAAGACTAGCAATACCATTTGCTACACCACGTTTAGCTTCAATAGCTTCATTACAGAATTGAATAATCTTCTCTTTAATAATAGGATAATTATCTATATTACTAAGAATATGTTCAACTGTAGATTCAACCTTATTCTCAATAACAACTTTAAGATTAGGATGATTATCAATATTATCAAAGATATTTTCTATATTACCTTTAATAATATTAAGTAATTCAGTAAAGTTATTAATATGTTCAAATATATAAGTAACTCTAGCTTCTACTTTAGTTTCAATAAGATTCTTAAGAATAGGAAATCTATCAATATTATTGAAAATATAATCAACTCTACTATTTACAGCATTATTAATACAAGTAACAAGACCGGGATAATTATTAATATTAGCAAATATATTCTTAACACAATTACAAACTAAATCAGAAAGAATACCAATAAGTTCAGGATAATTATTAATATTATTAAATATATAATCAACACGTTCATTAATATTATTCTGTATAGTTTCTTGTAATTCTGGATATTGACCAATATTCTTAAATATATCAACTACTTTATTAACAGTATTAGTAATAATAAGATTCTTAATAGCAGGATAATTATCAATATTATTAAATATGTTGCCAATAGTAGTTTCTACATGAGCATTAATAGCATTAGTTATAAACTGATTAAGAGCAGGATAAGAAGAAATATTATTAAAGATAGATTCAGTCCATTGTTTAATATATTGATTAAATATCTCTTTAAGTTCAGGATATTCATTAATATTATTAAATATATCTCTAATAATAATAGGCAAACTTTCAACTGTACTATTCTTAATAATTTCAACTAGTTTAGGATAGTTATTAATATTATTAAATACATTAATAACAAAATCATTAATAAAACTAGTAATAATATCAAGAAAGTCTTTATAATCACCTATATTAGTAAATATCTCTTCAAGTGCTTCTGCTAAATCTTTAATAACAGTATCAAAAGACCATCCTTCCCAATTATCTGGATTAGTCCAAGCAGCATCACTAATATCATCACTATTATATCGTTGTGTCCAATTAATATTAGTTGCATCACGATAAGTAATAATATATCCTTTACGACGATAAATTTTATCAAGTTTATTAACAGTATCAGCAAAAGTACCTTCCCAAGTTAAATAAACACTGTTACAAGCAGCAAGTATTCTATCAAGTCTAGTACCAGTTAAACCATCAAATACAGCTTGTATAACAGTTAAAGGAAATATATTATATCTAGTATCATTTTCTTCACAATACTTATCTAGTATATGAATTGGCATATTGCCCTCTTTATCACATTGAACTTTACTAGGGTCAAAAGATTGACAATTAGTACCAACAAAAACATTTTCTTCTTCAGCCATAATTACCACGGATTAGAAACACGTTTAATATAATGTAAAGCAATAGTAGGCATAAGTTTATTAATAGCAAGATAATCACCTGTCCATCTATTACCACTTATTTGGCTCCAAGTCATTTCACCATTATTGCTAATATTAGGTCCAGTCATATACCAATTAGTAGAACGATTAATGCCAAGATTATCAAGTCTATTTCTATCAGTACCATAAGGATAACCATTTTTAACATCATCATCTAAATCACCTGATATAAATCTCCAGTTACTAGGTGCTATAACTTTATGGTTATTATCACCGGATTTAGTTTTACCAACAGCAACAGCATGTTGATGTAGAGGCAAATCTGTACCACCAATATAAAATGCATATGCACTTACATTACGACCCGGAGCAGCAGGGTCATATGTATCTTTAATATTTTCAAGAACTGTTTTCCAATCAAGATTTCCTTGTTTAGGATTATTATAAATATTAATACCATTAGGTATATAACCCATAACAAAACGCCCTTGTGCAGCAGTATAAACTTCCCAACCATTAGGAGGAGTTGAAGTATCCCAAAGCATAATAGAACCAATAGGAACAACGGCAGCAATCCAAGCTTGAATTTGACTAGCAGCAACTCCACCACCTTCTCCACTTCCACCACCTTGTCCAAATCCTTCTCCAACTAATTTATTTTTAATATCAGTATAGAGAGAATTAAAATCTACATCAAGTCTACTAGGTTTAGTTTCATTATCTGCAAATTTATTCATAACAAGATACTTACCTGTTCTAGCTTCACCAAGTTGAGTTGTAGACATAACATTATGAGTACCATCTCCGCCTGAGCCACCACCACCTTCAAGACCTGCAATAATATCATTAATTTCTTGCTTAGTATAATAATTATTAAGCATAGAATTAATAATATTACGTACTTCTTCTTCGGTTAGTCCGCCACCGCCAGAACCTCCACCAGCAGCATTAATAGTAATAGTACCATCAGTATTTTCTACAAAAGTAATATTAGTACCCGGTCTAATCTTATTTTTAAACATTGATACATAATTACTTTCAAAATACTGTTTATATTCATTACTGATATTACTACCACTTTGGTTTATTTTATTAAGAATTTCTTCAATCTTATTATTAATATATTGCTCAAGATTATTAATGCTACCTTCAATATTACTATTTAAATCTCCAATCTTATTATAAATATCTTCAAATTTAGCATTATATTCAGTAATAAGATTATTAATTCTAGTGTTAATATCAGTTATATCTTGTTGTAATTCAGATATTTGATTATCATGAATTTCAAGATGGTCATTAATCTTTTTAAGTTCTGCAAGAAGCCAAGCATAAAACTTTTCCATTTCTTCTCTTAACTTCTCTAAGAAAGCTTCAAATTCAGCACGAGTAAGATATACAGATAAATCAAAACCCATACTTACCCATTTTTCACCATCCCAAAACCAATAAAAATCATTAGTATAAGCTCCACCCCAACCAACAATTTCAACTTGTTTATTATCTTCGCCTAAATCAAGAGGATGATAAAGTATTTGACCAACAGCCCAATTTCCATCAAGAGATATAGATTCTTTATCAAACATATCTTCTTGACGATAATTACTAAGAAGTCTACATTGATTTAATTTAACTGCACCATCATACATTCTACCACCTCTCCAAAGAATAATACTATTATCTGGAAGTTCAATAGTTTGTCCAGCTAAACAATAATCATATTGAAGTATATAAATAGTATTAGGCTCGTTAATCATATCTTGAGTAAGAGTATTAACACCACTAATCATATTCTTACGAAGATATTTACGAGCCTTTCCACTATAATCATTTGTATTATAGTCTTTATCTGCAAATTTAAGAAGATTATCAACAACTGTTAAATCTTCTTCATCAGCTGCATTAGTAATCTGCGAAGCAGTAAACATTTGTTTAACAGATTCACTAAGCATTTCAGGAGTAATCTGACCTTCAAGTATTTGAACAGCATTATCTTCAAAATACTGTTTAAGCACTTGTGCCATATAATTAACTACAACATTACGACGAAGATAATTATCTTGAATATTAATACCAAATTCATCAGCAACAGCACGTTCAGCAATGGCTCTTGGAAACATACCACTAAATGATTCTACAAATTTAGAACCAATTTCAGAGTCAGCTTCAAGATGCCATTTCTTTGCATTAGTAACAGGAGTTATTTCATCAAGAATATAACTCTTTTTAGTTTCAATAACATAAACTTCACAACCTACTCCAATCTGTTCCCAAGTAAGAGCATCTCTATCTTCCATTGTAGATACTACAATTCTAGCAGCTTTAAGACCTCTTTGAACAACAGCAATAAGTTCTAGTATTTCTTTCTTGAAAGTTTCATAATCAATAACTAAATCTTCTCGAAGTTTAGCAATAGGTTGCCAATACTCTTCATTAGATAAAGGAATACCAGCAGGAACAGCTTTACGAGATATATAGCTAGCATAGAAACCGTCATGAACTATACATAGTCTTTCATAAGGTCTATCATTCCATTGACCATTACAAGTAAGACTAACTTTACCAAGTTCTTCTTCTATTGTTTTCATACGTTCTCTAGGTTTACTAAATTCATAGTGTAGACCCCCCGTAGAGGATGGAACACATTCATATTATTCATTATCATAATCAACATCACTAAGACTATAAGTTTCATTATATTCTTTACCTTCTTCTCGTTTCTCCCAAAGTTTACCAGTTTCAGGGTCAACATAAAATTTAGGAGCATCTCCACAACTAACTATTGCATGAATTTTACCTTCTTCATCAACAGGAAGCGTAATAGAACCACTATACTGAACTTGTTCACTGCCTTCATAAATAATATTAAGTTGACCTTTAATATATTTAAGAAGAGTTTCAGCAAGTTTGTCTTGACCAAGTTGATATGCCGCCATAGCAGATTGAAACATATTCCAACAAGTAACAATATTCTTATTATTACCTTTACAAGTAGCAGAACAATCATTAAGCATATCAAGACCATATTGTGCCATAAGAACTAATAGTTTATGATAAACACAAACATATTTGCTAGGAACAGTCATATAAACATATTGAGGATTAATCTCAACTTGTTCAGTTCCATCAGCTTTTACATAGGCACCATTAACATAATTATCATCTATTTGTTCACTCATTCTATCATCAAGTTATTGTATGAATTAATAATTGATTTTTGTTGCTCATCAGAAAGCAATTCTAAGGCTTCTAGTGCTTGAATTAAAATTTGCCCTTGTGTTAGTTTGCACCAATTTTTTTCGTTCAATGGGAAGCCTAATTCTGCTATTCTCACCTGTTTTTCAGCCATGCTTGCGATACGTAATTGCATCTCTTTCGATAGCTGTTTTGGATTATTAATATAACCTCTTATCATAATACCATCTTATTTAAAAGCCTTATTAATAATATATGCAGTATAATCACTAACTCTAATATCAATACGTTTATTAAACGCAAGAATACGTTGATTAGAATCAAGATTTTTATTATAGACAATATTTATAATATCACCATAAATATCTTCTTTCCATTCTTCTTTCATATAATGACTAAGATAATCTTCATCACCACGATACATATTTAATTTAGAATAAGCATCATAATAAACACTATTAACTAAATGTCTAGCATTATATTCAATTTGGTCACGATTTTTATCAATATTATTAGTAATAATAGTTGAAGCAACAAACTTTGCACATTCTGAAGCTGCATTAACTATAGTAATAGAAACAACAGCTTTAGATTTTTCTCTATCTTTTTCAATAATATCTTTAGTAACTATATTAAGAAGTTTGGCAATATCATCTAAAGGATTTCTTTTATTGTTATCAAGTATCTTATTAATTATAAGATAAACAACAATAACAATTCCTGGAATAAGACCTTGTTCAAAGGCATTTTCTATTAATTCCATTTTCTTATATACAAGAATAGGGACTATCAGTATCAACACTAATGCTAATACCAATAGCCCCTATTTGATTAATATTACCTAATATTTACCTAATCAAGTCGGGTAGTAGGTTATGCTTTTTCTTTAGTAGCAATAGCTTTAAGGATAGTTTCAACAGTTGCAATAGCAGCAGCTCCAGTAGGGAACGCAATCTGTACAATCTGATGAACAACTTCATCTCTAGTTTTCATTTCACGTGGAACAGCAAAACGAAGAGTAAAGATAGTATATCCAGCATCTGCACTGTCAGGTTGTTTTAAAGGATTAATAGGATATGCAGGATACAGTTCAGCATAAGTATCACGGTAAGTATATTCAATACCGGCATCAGCAGCAGCTTTATTAGCTAAATCAGTAATATAAGCAGCGTCACCATAAGCAGGTAAACCGTGAGCTGTAACTATGACTGCAATACCAACTAATTCATCAGCTCCAAGAATTTCATAATCAATACCTTTAGACTCAGCAGTTAGAGTAATTTTAGCCTCAGCAACAGATGCTTTAATACCATGTCCAATAGTATTATTATTAATTTGGTTAGCTAATTTCTTTGCTACATCATTAGCAGTAGGATTAAGACCAGTATGAATGGTAGCAGTCCAACGATTACGTTCATTGAACTTTAATCCTTTTTTCACAATCATAATAGAATAATCAGAATAAGCATTTACATCTCCGATAGTAAGATTAGCAGAGAAAGTAGTAGCAGCTTGATAAACACCTTTAACAAAAGTAAGATGTTTCTTATAAGCTGGAAGAACTACTGGACCATTTGCTTCACGACCAAGATTAATGTAAAACTTATCGGTAATCTTAGTACCGTCAGCGTCAATAGTTTCATTGCCATTAGCAAGATAAGTAAAAGCAACCGCTCCAGCAGCAAGAGGTAAGTCTGCTCCATAAGCGACTTTGCCCGCCAACAAAAACTGTCTCATTTTTAATTTAATTTAGAGTTTAACTTTGTTTATCAGCTCCATTAGAAGTAGCACCAATACTAGCAAGATAAATCTGTACTGCACGCATAACTATTTCCATATGTAAATAAGGAGGTAAATCACAATTAACCCAATCTTCTTCTCTATCTTCATCAAACTTAACTTTAGCAGGTTCTTTGATATAAAGATATTTAACTAATTGAGGTTTAACTGTATTATTACGCCCAGTATATATATCAACATTGATACCAGATTCATCTCCAAATATAGTAACTATCGGAGCATCTTTCGCAGCACGATTACAAAAATCTCTTAGCGTTTGACCTAAATCTTCAGCTTCAATAATTCTGCAATCATAAATTGTCTTGCCATTATAACTAACTTGAAAGCCTGTATATAGCATTATTCCGTCGCTATCAATATTAATTTTATAAGGGTCAACTTCTGTTCCACCACCTGTAATATCTCCGCCGTTAACAGTACCCGCTGTGTATAAAGTTCTAAGAGCATTAACAGGACTAATAGAAGCATTTTGTCGAGCAACCTTATCATTATAAGGAACAGGTCCAACGTTTTCTACTATTACATTTCTAGCTTTTTCAATTATAGCAGCATTAAGACAAATATCTATATCTTCCATGAGAATAGCACGGACGGTCTGCATACCCATCTGTTGTGCTAGTTCTCTGAACGTCACGTGCATCTCCCCAATGTTCATAATCAAATGTTTTTAAGTTTATTTTTATAAGCACTAACAAGAGCACTATTAGTAGGATTTTTAAACCACATAACAGCTTCCTTAACATTAGCACCAATGAACTCGCCATCAGGAGTAGTAATATTCTGATTATGAATTGCTCTGATAAATTCTCCACGAGAAATAAGAACCTCAATTAAAGATTTAATAGTAATATCTTTATCATTACAAAGTTTATTAAACTTAGCGGGTTCATTTGTACTAAATTTATCAAGATGAGATTGTTTATCAACAATATCCATAGCCATACCGTTAGGAATATTAATATTATTAGCAACACAGTATTGAATAAATACAGCATCAAACAAATCACTATTCGTGAGAAGTTTAACATAATTGCCTTTAGCAGAATTAATTTCCTGACGATGTTTAGCAAGACGCTCAGCTTCTCTTTGGTCATCTTTAAAATAGAATCTAATAGATGGATCAGAATTAATAAGAGCAATATCTTTAGCTACATCTTTATATAATAAACAATGACGATAAATTAGATAATCATCAAGAACAATAGGATAACCATATTTATACTTTTCACTTTCAAGAAGATTTAACTTAGTAATCTTAGCTTCAAGAGCTTCTCTAAGTTCTTTAACTCCTTTACGGTCACTATTCATATAAGCAGTTTCAATAGCTTCTTCTTCGGCTCTAAAACGAAGATAATCTCGTTTACGATTCCAAAAGAAAGAAATATCAAAAGTCTTACCTAGTTCATCAACTGAAACACTAATATTATTAAGATAAGCCTTAACCCGTGAAATAAAGTTTTCATTATTAGGAGCAAGACCAATTAAAGCAGGAAAATAAGATTCAATCTCACCTTTATTAGAAGAAAGAGTACGAGAACTACGAACACAACTACCAATCTTATCCATTCGTTTAGGTAATGTTTTATCATTAACTCTACGATATAATGAATAATTAGTAACTAAATTAATAGTAATAGTTCGTTTTTCAGTATAAGATTCATCAAGACTTTCATCTCTAAATCCTACTGTATTAGCAGGCTGTTTATCTACTCCATCCTCTACGGGGGGTATAATCTGTTTATCTGTATTTATATTAGAAGCAGCAGGAGTATTTTCTCCTGCTTTATTAGCTTCATTTACTTTGTTAAAATCCATATCTTAAATAGCTTCTTTTAAATGATTATAATACACATTTCAATAAGAACATCTTAGTGGTATTATCTACCTGCAAACCAATAGAGCCTTTAACTTCATAACGAGCCATATCAATTTCAGTAGCTGCATGATTAGTATTAGGCAATCCCCAGCAAGCAGGAATATCAGTCATACCTTCGATAACTTTAGCTTTATAAGCCTGTCCTTTTTGACGTACTATACGAACATTCTGATTACCTTTATAATTACTCATATCAATCAAAGCAGCTTGATGAGAAGTAATAGGCAAACCGGTAGTAGGATGAATCATACCATTTTGCTTAGCAGCTTCAGCATCAGTACCCTTATCGAAATAAGCATTATGAATAACAGTAATAGTATATCCATCTGGAGTTTTATACTTATTAAAGTAACGTCCATAAGAAAGACCATCACCATTATCTTGAATCATCTTTTCACCAAGAGGAGTAATAAATCCGTTTTCTTTAGCATCAGTTCTGATAGCCATTTCAAAGTCACGAATAAATCCTTTGCCACCCATAAGAGCTACATTCTTATCACCATCTTGAGTATCACGGTCAAGAACATCACCGATTGTACGTTCAAGTTTATTAACAGTCAGAACTTCACCATAAGTATCGTAGTTAGATTCACGACAAATTTCTAACATACCAGCAGTACGAGGAATAGGTTTACCATTATCATGGTCTTTCAAAGGAATAGTACCATCAGGTAAACGGTTATATTCAGACTTCCACAAACGTTCTTCGTTCATTACTCTCATGTGCAAGTTGAACTGTCGCATCTCTTCGTTAATCCAAAGATTAGAAGTACCACCATTATCATTTTGGAATTGATATTGAGTAACAACATTAGCAAGATTACCAGCTATTTCTTTAGAATAACGATAAAACTCAAGTTGAGAAGTCATTCCAGCAGGACCCATAGTATTACTTCTGTTACCTTTAGAATAAGATTCAGAAACAGTAGGAGCACTCATTGCCCAATACATACCTTTAGCCAACCATTGAGGGTCAACATAAGCATCAGGATTAGGAGAAGTAAGTTTCAAAAGATAAGCATAACCATAAGCAGATTCACCTAAGTCTTTCTGAATACGAACTTGAGTAACACCATCGGGAGCAGTAAGACCATGTTGTTCAATAAACCAATGAGTAGAGAAATGAACTTCAAATTCACTACCATTTTGACCGGGTTTAGTAACAGCAGTATTAAAGTAAGTTACAAAGTCTGTAAACTTCATACGACCCATAGTTTTCCAAGTCCATTGTACAGTAGCAACATCTTTAATACCACGACTACCTTGACCTTCAGTAATAAAACTTAAAGGAAAACGGTCATCATCCATACCATAATTATAAGTCAGAAAACTATTAATTTCTTCTGGCTTTTGAAGCTGAAGATAAGCAATTGATTCTTCATTAGAATAACCTCTATCTTCATAACGAGTTTGTCCAATAACACGTAATGTTTTCATCTACAAATTTACTATTATGTTAATAACCAAAACGCTCATCTTTCAGAACGTCTTTTTTACTGTCAGGTTTAGTTATTTTAATAGCTCCTTTTGTAGATTTACGTTGACTAGCAGTAAGTTTCAACTTTTTAGCTTCTTTATCAGAAACAGCCATTTCTATCAAACTATCATAACCTTTACCTGTATATTTAAGCCAAGCCTTAAGCAGTTCTTCATCGCGTCTTTCAGCAGGAGATAACTTCATTAAATCATTTTCATAACGAGAAAGTCCTTTATCATCAACTTGATAAACATAATTGAAGAAATCTTCTGGAGTAGTAGAAATTTGTTTTCCATTACGTTCAATAATAACAGTTTCAGGAATACGATAACCAGCAATTTGTCGTTTATCAATACATTCTTTAACTCCATTCCAAAATTCCACAAGTTGTTTCTCTTCTTCTGCTTTAACTCGCATAGCTTCTTTAGCATTAGCTTCACGCATTTCGTTATCAGCTTTCTGAAGAGCTTCAAGTTCTTCTTTAGCAACATTGAAAAGTTCATTACTATCTTTAAGATATTGAATATACTTATCAACATTACCACGACGATTAAATTCCTTAAACGCCTCACGAACAATAGCTTCTTGTTGACTTACATTATTTTCATCTACTTCAATACCGCTTCTATCTCGAAGTTCACCAAAGCCTTCAAATGAATTACCATTTGCAACATAATAATTAAGAAAATCACCAACAATAGGATAATCTTCAAATAATTTATTAACACCAGCTTGAGCAAATTCGTCACGTTTTAAATCAATAACGGATTGAATATAACTTGCAACTCCTTGAGGAGTATTATCAAAAGCAACTGGTTTACCATCTTCTGAAGTAACAGAAACACCTACAAGTTCTTGAATCGATTTAACATCAATAGTATTTTCTTCTTTAGTATCTTCTACTTCAAATTCTTTAAGATAAGCAGCAACTTCATTTTTAGCTTTAAAGATATTACCTTTATCGTCAATAAGATTACCGTCTTTATCAACAGTATATTTATTATCTCCATCTTCGATAATAGTACCTTCTTCTAAACCATGTTCAGAATCAGCGTCATTCGCTTTGTCATTAGGCTTACCCCCCGTGGAGGCTGAAGATTGGTTATCTTTATTAGCATTAGAATCACTATTCCCATCTCCATTACCATTATTAGTAATATCATCAATAGGATTACCATTAGCATCTAACTGCCCTGTTTTACCTGTATCAAGGTCTGTAATGTCGTCAGTAGGTTTTCCATCACCATTAGATGTTTCACCATTAAAACCAAAACTATCAAAATTAGGCATAATTCTTTGTTTTTAATTAATTACTATATCACAAATATAAACTATAATAATAATACGAGTTTTACTTGTATCGTTAAAATATGTTCACCTTTAAGCCGATTTGCCGACTAACATACTATTGCTAACTAGGATATTTATTACTGATAACCTATCCTGTCGCTTTCAGAGAAGCCATGTATGAATCAAATTTTATCATAATGATTAATCTATCACGAAATGAATAAAGTGCTTAAAATGAGCTTAAAATGGCTCATGTGATGTAAATAAAAATGAAAATGGGCTGAACCTACTTTCACAAGCAAGTCCAGCCCTATTATGAACAAAATTTAGAAGTACAGCCGATTATTTACTTTTACTATCATAACGATTTTTATTCGTTTTTGCAATCTTGACTTTATCATCACTTTCTTTAAGTTTAACAGCTAATTCTTTTTCTTTAAGTTGTGCTTCAACAGAAGTCTTTTGAGCATCTAAACTAAGTTTACTACGTTCAAGATTAAGTCTAGCATTTTCCATACGTTCTTCAGCTTGACTCTTTTCAGCATCACTAAGACCATTATCAAAACTCATAATATTAGCATTTGCTTTCATAGCTTCAATCTGACCATCAAGATATTTTTCAACTCTAATTGTTTCTCTATCTTGTTCTGCTTTTCTATCAATCTTAGCAAGTTCAAATTCTTGACGAAGTTGTTCTGTTTGTTGAGAAACACGTTCAACATCAAGTTCATGCTCACGTTGAATATTTTGATACTTATCAATAAGTTTGCTAATTTGAGCAACATTATCTCCACGAATAGCAGCATTAGCCATATCCATATTACCATTTTGAGCAGCACTAAATGCAAGCTGTTTATATTGTTCAAGTTTCTCACGTTCTTTAACAGAAGTTTTACAAGTAACAATATAGTTAGCAAATATATGACTATTAACATCAAGACTTAAATATCTAATATCACCATCTTTAGTTTTATAAGAAGTATTAAGACCATCAATCCAAGCAAGTTTAGTATAATCCATTTCAGCTTGATAATCTCGTTCTCTCATTTTATCAAATATAAATTCAATAATAACAGAACCCATACTTCCACGAATAACTGCTTCATCAGTAACTCCTTTACCAGCACTATTAGCAATCTCACCATAACGTTGTGGAGTCATATCACATTCCATTTTAGCAGTCTGTTCAATCTCTTGGATAAGTTGTCCAAGTTCAGTAATATAATTATTCATACGACTTTCAAGATAACGAACACTTTGTGCTTTAACAAGATTAGCATCATCTTCATCATCAATATAAAGCACTCCATCAGCAGCCATACGATATATAGTTTCAGCAGGTTTTTTACCAAGAAGAGATTTAGCAATCATAAGAACATTCATCTTATTTTTAGCAATAGCCATTTCTCTATGATAAGAAACTATATTACGAAATACTTGATAAGGAATGACTGTATCTATAACACTAAATCTTCCAAAACCCGGCAAAAGTTCTGCAATACCATTATAAGGAAGTTTACCATTCCTATTGTAAGCAATAGGACGAGCCTTATAAGGATATATGCTTGTAGCACGAGAACCAATTCTAACGCTCTCATAAACTTGTGGACGCCACACCCATTCAATACTAATATCACCACCAGCAGGGTTAAGCTGATAAGTTTCATCAACAATTCTTGTTGTAACAAATGCTCCATTACTATATGTAAGAATACCTTCTTTTATTTCACCTCTCCAAACAGTATGCCAAACTTCAAATAAACCATTATTAGCATCACGAGCCATTATATTAGTGTTCTTAATATGTTGTAAATCATCTTTATTAAATTTAGCACATATATCACCAAAATAATACATATACTTATCCCAATTTAAAAGTGCTCTATCACTAGAAGTAGTAGCGCCATATTGATAATAAGTATCAAGTGCTTCACGTTCTTTCTCAGAAAGATATTCATAAAATTCATCTATAATTTGCTGTTTAGTTAGCATACGACGTTCAGCAAACATATCATAATCTTCTGCAAACATACTATCGTTAGGAACAGGAAAAGCATCTCTAACACTAACAACATGTTTAATTAATTGACTACCTACAACATCTCTATATGTATAACAAGCTCCAAAAGCAACAAATTCAAAATAAGCTCTAGCATATATAGTAAAAGCATCAGTTAAATCATCAATAACATTAATTAAGTCTTGACCTTGAGCACTAATATCATCAATAAAATTTTCATTAAATTCTTTAATAAAAGCTTCAATATCAACAGCTTGTTCAGGATTAAATTGTTCTGGATTATTACCTTCATTAACAAACTGCATATAACTTTCTTGTATCTTCTTAGCAACAGCTTGTTCTGCAAGCATCATAATTTGTTTACCAAGTTCAGCATCTCTAGCAAATACAACTTCTGGATTATTAGCTCCAACAATAAAATCATGTGGATTTTTAATATATTCGCCAATATATCTTCTAATAATACCTTTCATCATATCATAGTTACGCATAGTAGCTGGAAAACGAGTAAGATTTTCATCTTTTTCATTATAAGGATTAAGAGTTTTTCTATAATATTCTCTAGGAATATTACCAAGAAGAATATTAAACTTTTCTTCTACATTAAAATCAGCTTTACAAGCAATACCAGCTTCTATAACATAATCACAACATTTAGCATACCAATCAACTTCTTGTTTTTCAGCATAACTAACGTGCTGATTAGGAAAATCAAGTCTACCAAAATTATACATATCTTTATTTGTTTAATCTTAAAACCATTGTCTATTAAAAATATTTGTTTTATCATTATCTTCTGTAACTTTCTTACGACTAGCAAGTTCTCGTTTACCTTTAATATCAATAGATTTCCAATATATACCCAAAAGTATAAGACTAGATATACGGTCAAAGTTACCTTCAGCATTAAACTTTTTAAGTTCAAGAATTGTTTGATAATCAAGAAATCTTTCAAAAACATAAATATCTTCTCCAAATTCATTCTTACCAATAACTTCATATAAGAACTCTTTAAGAAGTCGAAGACCATCTAGTTTCTTAGGACCACTACCAATATTATAACCATAACTAGTACTAACTTTTTCTTTAACAGCAGAATCCCAAACATATAAAGGTTCATAACCTAGATATTTAGTAGCTTTCCATTTACGAAAGTTAGAAACAGTTTCACCACGATTTATTTCTACAAGTCCAGTACCAATACAATTATACCATTTACATAGTCGATAAAACTTTTCATCAGCTTCTTCTAGTCTTTCAGTACGTCCATAATATGCAGCACATAATTTAGGTTTAAATCCATTACGTTCTCTAGGCATTTCAATAACAAATATACTATTATGAGAATGTCTATCAGTAATTTCTTTTTTATCTTTATCAATACCAACAGGGTCATAAACTGCAACATAAGTACCTGGAAGAATACTTCTTACAAGTCTATCATTAATATATGTTTCTTCATATTCTGGGGCAAACCAAACTCTTATACAACCATGAGGATCTTCATTACCGCGTCTAGGAACTCCTTGAATATAATCATAAGTTTTCATATCAGGATTTTCAATTCTTATACGAGCATTAGATTTAAAATAAATCTTTTTAGTTCCATCTTCAAATAGTTCACCATCAGTATAAAACTTATAACTATTATCAACTCTAAGTTTATCTTCAAACTTATTAAGAGCCTCACTACTAAATATATTTTCACTAGCACTACTAAAAGATTCAGCAGGAAATAAAGCACGTTGACCAAGATAATTAAGATATTCTGCAAAAGTCTTAGCAGTCTTTTTCTTTTCAGTTCTTTCTCGTGCTGCAAGCTTAAGTCCTATTCGTAGATTACTATTTCCATTTTCATCAAAACCTTTAACTCCATCTATTTCTCCTTCAAGACCCCAAGCATAAGATTTAAAAAATCCACAAACTTCATTACGAGCATCATTATCAAAAACATTTTCAAAAGCCATAAATCCAAATGCTCTAGGATTATAAAAGTTTTGTTCAAATATTTGCATATTAGCAGCAGTAGCAGTTCCCCAAGCCATAAGAGTACCAGTAGTACGAGTACCAACAGTCATTGTAGGTTCAGTTACATTCATAAACTCATCAAAATTTTGCATTGTAGATAACTCTTCAACTTTAATTGTAACAGCATCTTTACCAATAGCACAGTCCGGATTATTATTAGCACTAACACTTAAAAGAGAACTAGACCAACTATCATCAGCTTCAACTCCATTTTTCATACGATAACCAAGTTTAAAACTATCAGTAGTAGGACTAAATATTCCTCTTTTAAATGGAGTTTTTTCTTCAAAGAACTTTAAGTTATTAACAGCAAAGTCACTTAAACCTCCTTGCTTAATCAAATATTTATTATCAGCTGCAACATGAATAACAACTTTATGTTTAGATAAGTTAACTTCGTTAGAACTATCAGCAGCCATAATATAAGAAAAACCTCCACGTCGAGTTTTATCAATAATAAGATGTAAACCATTACGTCTACAAAATTCTATAATTTGCCAAGTCCAAAATTGAGCATCAATAAAACTAGGAAAACTATAAATCTTTTTAGCAGTAGCTCCATGTTCAGTAACAATAACAGATGATTCATCTGTGCGCTCCATACGAGTATAATTAAGAAAATTATAATGACCACCTGTTATCCAAACATCTTCTATACTTCCATCCGGATTTTGCCAACAAGGAGCAGAAAAACCATTACGTCGTCTATCACATTCTCTACGTCTAAATTGTCTATGAGGAATACTATCAACTTTAAATTGAGTATATTTACCCGTGGCTTGATATGTTCTAGCAGCTTCATTAAAAAGTTCAGTATTAACAAATTTACCAGGTCTAATATTTAAAAGAAAACCACCACTATCTCCAATTAAAAAGTTATTATGAGGGTCATACCATCCACAATCACTAGCTTTCTTATACTTTTTCTCTTTATCAGGTTCTTCAATGTACTCTAGAAAAGGATATTTACCATCAGCCATAATATTTTATTTAACTAGTAAACAAACAACAAAAGCGATAGCGCAAACAGCACCACCGCTTACCAAATATCTATTCTTACGTTTAATACGTTCAATAGATTTATTTAAATTATCATTTGTTTTATTACTATTATTAAGATTATATTGTAAAGTTTCAACTTCTTTATGAAGAGCATTATATTTAATCTTATGAAGATTAATTATACTATCTTGTTCATCAATAATATCTTTGTAAAGTTTAGCTTTAATAATTTTAGTATTAGCAACCTTAATCATATTAATAGGAACAAGAACAGTTGTATCAGTAGTGTTGACTCCCCGTGGAGGATGCACTATATTATCAATCTCACTCTGACACCAACTTCTTGAATAACTCCCAAGTAGCACTGTCATTAAGACTAATAACTTTATCTTCAATATCTTTCTCATGTTCTTTAAGTTTATAAACTATACTTTCTCTTTCAGTTATAACTAACTGTATAGAATCAATCCAAACATGATTAATAGCAGTGTCACTTTTATTATATGAATTGGCTTCTACACTAAAACGACTTATTGATAAATACAGAGTAACACATAAATTAATAATCGCTATTATAAATATTGCTATTAACATCTTCTTCATAATTCTATACAGTATTAAGTTAATCTTTTATTTCTATAAGTTTATTAAGTAAATCAAGATTCCATCTACCAGTTTCTTTAAGACCAAGAACTCTTTGAGCCATCTTGATGGCTGCAACTTGACCACAATTCACGTTAGTATCAAATAGTTGTTCAGCAACTCTCTGACTATTAAAATCATCAAGTTCAAATACATCCCAATAACCTATTTTATACTTTTCCCAAACAAGTTTCTGAAGCTGAACATCATTATCAAGTTTAGACTTAAACTCTTTACTACCAACAGTATAATGTTTCTTATAAGAATCAATCATAGTCCAACCTTGCCAAGTAGGATTATATTTACGACTGATACCTCTATAAGTTTCTCCACCAGCATCATCTTTATCGTTTACATAACCACCTTCTTTAATAGATAGTTTTTTAAAAGCATCTCCAAAGTAAGCCATAATTTAATTTATATAAGGATTAGTACAATATCTAAAACAATCAACAGCGTCATAATATTCATCTTCATCAAATTCTTTAATTGTAACCCAAAACCAAAGAACTTTAATTTGAACTTTATAAATCACAAATTCAAAGTCATCACCAATATGATGTTCATCGCCAATTAATCTTATATTTTTTCTACGATTAATAATATACATAACTTATTCATCAAGAGTTCTACGAATCCAACCTCTAAGATATTTGATATTGTTTCCTTTGCCAGCAATATCATTATAATATCTAATACGTTCAAGTTTATATTTAGCTACAAAATAATCAGCACTAATTGTAGTATCAGATTTATAAGCGTTAAGAGAATCTTGAGTTCTACGAAGTAATTCTTTAGTTAAAACTAATTCATTAACAGCAGTAGAATCAGTAACAGGAACATAACGAATTTCAGGAACTGGAGTAATACGTTTAGCACATCCACTAGATAAACAAATAGCAAATATAACTAAAACAATAAAACCAATAATTACTCCAATTAAATTGTCTTTATTTAATTTCATATAGCAAGTTTAAATTGAGTTTGAACACCACTAGCTTTAATTTGTAATTCTCTATCTTTAAGAACTTTATTAATATCATCACGTAGATAATTCATAGTAAAAAATTTAGTAGTTTCAATAGGATTTTCTTTAATATGATAAAGACCATCAGAAAATCTTTTTGGCATACCATATTCATTAAGTTCAAAATCACTATCAATATGACATAACCAAATACCTTTAATAGTTAAACCAAGTATATATTCAACAGCAAAAGCATACATACTAAGTTGAAGATTATATATAGCACCATTACAATTAGGAAGATGATTAAGAGGAGCTAAAAGTCGTTCATCTTTATCAACCCAAACATTAGTTTGTTGTGCAGGTTTAACTGTTTTATCTTTTTTATAATAACCACTACTAAATTTTAATCCACCACGATTAGTTTTCCAATCACCCACAACAGCACAATTAGTATCTTCATTAACTAGAAGAATATCAATAGTTCCACTAATTAACCAATCTATAAGAAACATACCAATCTCACTATAAATCTTATATCCTCTTTCAGTGTACATTTTAAACGCATCATAAATAAGAGGATAACGATTATCTGTAAGTTCAATAAAATCTTTAAGATTAAGAAGTTTATAATTAGCACCAAAATTTGGTATATCAGCAATAGTAACCATTACACCATCTTCTCGTTTATCAAGATAATTAATAGCTTGTTGAAACATAGATGCTCCTTTAACACCATCTTCAAGACCATTATGAGTATTAGTTCCACGTTCACAAGCTTCTTTAGTAATAGTTGACCATTGTTCTTCTAGTTTCTTCTCACTTATTCCTAGTTCTTTAGACTTCTTTCTCAACCAATAGTTCTTATCGAACTTTGGAGCATAATTATGAAGGATAGTAGTAGTTGAAATATAATCATTACCTAGACTATCATTATATTTATGTTCTTCTTCATGAAAAATAAGTCTAATATTATTATATCTTTTATCTTTAAGTTCCATATTAATATTATTAAGTTCAACACTAGCTTGGGTACGCTTCGGCACTACGTGCCTACGCTATACTCCCCGTAGAGGATGAAGTAGATTAGCATCAGCTTATTCTTCAATCATACTACTAGTAATTTCAACACCACCTCTACCAGCAACATTCTCTTGTTCATACAGAAGATTTTCTTCAGCTACATTAAGAGCTTTAATCGTGTTTGGAAACTGATTAGCTAAATCATTAATTTGTTTCATATAACCAATAACAACTGGAACATCTTCTAGACTAGCACCATCAGATAACTTGTCATTCAACAATTCATTTAATTTGCTAGCAGCTAAAGCAACATTATGAATACCACGCTTAATATTAAGTACAGCTTCCATACCAGCTCCAGCTTTTTGGTTATAATATCTTTTAATAAGTTTCCAAACAAGAATATCAGGTTGATAATTTTTAGGTAAATCAAAGTTTTCAATAGCTTTCTTAAGAGCTTCTTTTTCACTAAGACCTTCTTGTAGACATGGACCTTTAGGGTCACCAAGATAATAAATAACTCCAACTTCTTTAACATACATCTCTTTATTAGGAGATTTATCTCTAGTATAAAGAAGACTAACATCTCTATCAAGAAGTTGTTTAAGTGTAGGAGCTTTTGGCATACCAGTTTCATCTATGGTCAGCATCCAATCCAATTCCAAACCGTTCATATATTTCTTCTACTTCTTCATCAAATTCAATAATTTCAAGTTGACTCATAGCATATAGCCAAAGATTAGCATAAGCAGCGCTATGTTTTTTACTTAGTTTAATCCAAATAGGAAGAAGTTTCTTTTTAAACTTAAGTTCAGTCTTAATCTTTTCTTCTTCTTCATAATGTTTTTGCTTTTCTTCTTCCATAACTTTAGCAGTATATTCTTTATACTCTTCTCTAGTCATAGTTTTTCTAGCTTCTTTAAAGTCTTTATAATTACTAATAAGTTTGGAACGATACCAATTCTTTTGAATAGTACCAATATGAGGAATAGCAACACATTTATCTTTTCGTATATTAATACTAGCTTCTTTTTCAAGACTTTCAATAATAGATTTACAAAGTATTCTATCATCACCTTGAAATCCAATATCATCTAATATATTATTTATATCTTTATAAATAAGAATATAATCATCGTCAAAATCTTCATGAGAACTAGTATTAGCAATATTAAAACTAGTATTAGTCTTAAAATCCATAATTGAAAGTTTAAGAACTCTTCTTAAATTACTACTATAAACAAGAACACAAGTACCTATAATTTTAAATTATACATAAGTAGTTTTAAGAAGAGTTCGATTATTTAGACGAAATGGCTAATTAGCTTTTTCAGTAGAATGATAAACAAAAGGATTAATAGCTTTATGTTTATCAGTAATAGCAGCTCTTAAATCATTAATAGCTATAACTTTAAATTCAACAAACCAAACTTTTTGTCCTTTTGTATATCCTTGATTTTGTCCAAAAGTACCAACAGTAATAGAACGAGTTAGTTCTGCATCATTAGTAATAAACTTATTAACAAATTGAGGACTAAGAACATTATGTTTAAGATAAAGATGATAACCACGTTCAAGAGTAGAACGGTCAATAATAATCTTATCCATTTGGTTCATACCAATAAGTTCAGCATCTTCTTTACTAATTTTAGCAATAATTGGCATAACCTCAACTGTACTTACTTTATTATTAATAACACCAAACAAACTTTCATTTTGGCAAAGAGCAACAACACAATAATGTTTAGCAATAACTACATTAGTAAGAATAGCGTCAAGTGCTTCACTTGTTATTTCGCTAATGTCAGTAGGTATTTGAATACCAAAATCTTTAAATTTATTTTCAACTTTAATCATAACACTAAATTATTTAGTTTTAATAATACTATCAATACCAATATTTCCAAGTTTAAGTTTACTAGGAACTTTAACTTCTTTTTTATTCCTTTCTCCACTATGAAATTCTCTAGTGTATTTAGGTTTAGTTTCACTTTTATCTTTACCCATAACTTAATTGTTTTTAGCAAATGTAAGAGTTTAGATGAATCTACCAAGAGAAAAACTATTTTTAACATTTACATCATAGAGGATTATATGATTATAAATATGCAAGTCATACTCCCCGTGGAGGATGAAGATAAGCTAGACTTAATCATATTAGTATTAATAATATTAATAGAGATATTAATAATGATTATAGTATTGATTAACTTGATATGATTGATACTGATTATATCCATCCTCCACGGGGAGTTGAGCGGAGAGCGAAGCTCGGAGCGGGTCACAGTGAATCTAATAATACTGATTATATTAATATTATATATATAATATATCTATATAGATACTATTGCTAACTTATAATTACTTGATTATCAATAAGTTATAAATACTAATTTATACCATACATGGAATAGATTTCGCTATTTATTTGCTATATTTATACCATACATGGAATAGATTTCGACATTTCCTAGAGTAATATATTTTTATGTTAAACTTAATACTATTATTGTTATGACTTTTAAAGAAGATTTTAAACCTACTAAAGTTTATAATAAACTTGTTAATGATGTTTGTTATAATGCTGATTGTTTAGAAGAATTTGAAAAACAAAGACTTGTTGTTGCTAATCCTTTTAGTTATAATAAAAGTGCTAGAACTGGTATAATTGCTGAATTTGATAATGGTTATCATCTTAGTAAAGAAGTTGGTATTAAACGTAATTTTGTTACTATTGGTATGAGAGTTTGGGATATAATAAGAAAAAATAGATATGCTGTTATTATTTCTTTTATTGGTTATATTGCTGAAAATATTAAATTTAATAGTAATGTTATTTATATTTCTCATGATTTAATTAAAGGTTATGGTTTAGTTAAGCCTAATTATAGAGATTATTATAACGCTATTGCTTATCTTGAAGATGAAAATATTATTAAAAGAACTAATATTAGAAATATTTATGTTGTTAATCCGATTTATATATTTAGAGGTGATGTTAACAAACTTATTAATATAATTAATGAAGCTAAATTAATAAAAACTTTTGATGATAAAGATAGACTTATAGTTGATAAGTTTGTTTTATTTAAAAATGATACTGATAAAGGTATTGTAATTGCGAATAAAGATTTGTATGCAACTGAAGTTGTAGATATTGGTGAGGACTGAATTAAATATAATAGTAATGATAGTAAGGATAATGACGAAAATACTGAAGATAAAAATTATGAAGATAATAGTAATGTATATTAATGTTTTGATAATGATAGTAAGAATGTTGAAGATGATAGTAAAAGTGATAGTATTGAAAATAGTGTATGTTGGTGTTTTGATGAGGCTAGTGAGTATAAGGGGTGGGTCATTAAATTGGACTTGACTACCCCCGTCAAGTTCTAGGAGAAAGTAAAGTTCTTGCTGCTCATTATCAACATTAAATATTTTGAGATTATTCATCTCATTACATTACTAACCATTAATACCAATCATTATGAGAACAAACAAACCATTGTTGTTAGTTGCTATCATACTGATGATGCCAGCTATCATACTAGCATTGAAAGTAGAGCCAACTAGTGATGAACAGATTACTGCTGTTGTATTTGGAATACTATCGGCTATTGTTAGTTATCTTAGTAGAGATTAATCTCTACTAGATGATATTGCTCATTATCAACATTAAATACTTTGCAGTTGAAACGAAACAACTGTCAGTAATGCTACTGATTAGCGTAATTAAATACTTAATAGTCATGCCAGACGTTAAAGATTTAGCGCAAGCTGCACAGAGTGCTGCTGCTGCTCCTGAGAGTGTTAATGTAGTTGAACCAACTACTAGTGTTAACCAACCTGTTCAACCTACTGTTGATACAGATAACCAAAGTTCTGCGCAAGTGGAAACCATTGATGATGTTGTTAGACGCATCTGTACTGATGGTCATAGTTATGTAATGACTACTGTCATTACTAATATTGATTGTCAAGAACGTACAGGTCGTAATGGCAAGTCTTATCTCAATGCGTTTGTTACTATTGCTAGTCCTGTTAAAGGTGCCCAAAGTATGCCTGATGGTACACATCGAATGGGTATGCTTGGTGCTATTCAGATGCCATTCAATCAGATACTGCTTGTAATGCGCAAAGACAAGTTCTACGGTAGATTTGTCAACTATGTTGGCGAGGCTGCTGAAGCTGGCTTTGCTAGTATGTATCTGACTGGTGTTGCTGCCAAAGTTCTTTGCCAGTTTGTACCTGCTGGTGTACAAGACCGTAATCCATTTACTCGTAAAGACAATCTTTACAATGTTGTGGATTATGACCGATATGTATATCATATTGTAGGTATTGAACAGCCTGCTGACCCTGTTCTTGTTGGTGCATATAATGTACTTATCAAGCAGATTATGGATGATGCTCGTGCTGCCATTGCTGCCAAGCGTGAGGCTAAAGCTAAAGCAGCTAGTTTTGTTGCTACTGCAATGAATGATGACGACATTCCATTCTAATGAACATAGTGCTACTGACCTTCGGGTTGGTAGCACTGATGTTATCAACAATAGTTTTGTTGATGCTATCGCTAGTGTTCGACATGAAAATGCTCATTATCGACATTAAATAGATTGCAGCAAACGAACTTAACAGTCTGATAAGACTTATCAATCAAGACCTAGCTGCAAGGTCTGATAATATTAATCCTAATATTAAACATCATGAAAGTACATCGTATTATTGCTATTATTGAAGTTGAGAATGATAATTCTATTACTTCTGTTGAACTTACTAAACTTAGTCTTGATAATATTAAGCACCCTCTTGTTGTTACTAATATGACCACTAATGGTAGTGCTAATGATATCAAACAAGTATATAATAGTATTGATAAACTTAGATTAGCTATTGCTGTTAAACTAAAAAGTATCGTTAGTGTTATTAATGAAAGTCTTGATAAGCATGAACGTGATGAAATTACTGATGATAATACTATTAATGAAATTAATGATGATTCACTCCTATAACATTTTGTTATACTGATATTGGTCATGGAGATTTACTCTCATAACAAAAAGTTATAGAGATGAAGTTAGAGGTGATGAGAGGTATTGAATGTGGAGAAAGAGGATATAGAGATGAAAGTGGTGAATGTGAAGTTCGTGGAGAATGAGATGGTGGAGTTGGATGTGGTTCAAATAGGGTCAAATTGAGGTTGAATGTGGAGATGAGAATGGTTATGAGAGTGGTGAATGTGGAATTGAGGGTGGAGATGGTCATGCTAAAGGGAC
>OODC01000028.1_pt1 | contig 110235 bp, 83 predicted proteins | sample 1671711 | NCBI WGS metagenome assembly OODC01 (sample SAMN06348184, study PRJEB24527) | human gut metagenome | reverse complement strand
TCAAGTGCATCTTATGATGTTTGCACACCTGCTTTTCTCATATATGCTGTCTGACGTTGGCTAAATTTACGAAAAATGAATGTGTGGCTAAATCAAAGGGAGCGGCATGAAGGGCGGAATTGTGCGTAAAGCGCACAATTCCGCCCTGTTTCGTCCCACTTGATTTAATTGAATATTCAGTATTAAATTATGTCGCAACACAGACAAATATAAGCTACAGGCAGTTCTGCATACTATGTGAAATGCACTTGAAGTTCAATCGTGCTGAATCTTAGACTTTTCCTTTGTTCCCAGCTAGCTTCGTACATGGATGTACGAAGCAATGAGGCCGCGCCATGGACGGCGCGTCCGAATGGTAGCGTCACCTATAACTACCTATATGAAAAGTCTTAGAGACAGCCGATTGAAGCTTCTGGCATTGAACATAGTGTGCAGGACTGCCTGTAGCTTATATTTGTCGTCCGTTCGTCACCAACTAATATTCAATTAAACAACAATTATCTTGTCTTATTCTTTATCTCTGTATCTATCTTCTCAACAAACTCATCAAGTGGAAGTGTTGTTGTATCCTGCTCACCATGAAGTCTATATGATACTGTCTTGTTTTCCTGTTCGTTAAAGCCAATAACAAGAAGATATGGAACCTTCTGGATCTGTCCCTCACGCATACGATATCCAAGCTTTTCTGCTCTGTCATCAAGTTCTACTCTTACATCCTTTGCAGAAAGTGCATCTACTATTTCGTGTGCATAATTCATGATTTCTTCATTGTCTGTCTTAACAGGCATTACTCTTACCTGTACTGGTGCAAGCCATGTTGGAAGGTTACCCTTTGTTTCCTCAAGTATATATGCCATGAATCTGTCAAGAGAACCAAGTATAGCTCTGTGAAGCACAACAGGTGTCTTCTTCTCACCATCCTTGTCTACATATGAAAGATTAAACTTGGCTGGAAGACAGAAGTCTAACTGGCATGTTGAAAGTGTAATCTCGTTACCTACAGCTGGCTTTACATTAACATCAAGCTTAGGTCCATAGAATGCTGCCTCACCTATTTCTTCTGTATATTCAATTCCAAGGCTGTTCATAACATCTCTTAATGCATTCTCTGCCTTGTTCCACATTTCATCATCATCATGGTACTTTGTCTTGTTTTCTGGATCACGAAGTGAAAGTACACAACGATAGTTAGTAATTCCAAAATCCTTATATGTGCTGAATATAAGATCAACTACACTTGATATTTCATCCTTAATCTGCTCCGGTGTTACGAAAAGATGGGCATCATTCTGACAGAAATGTCTTCCTCTCTCGATACCCTTTAATGTACCACTTGATTCATATCTGAAATCATGTGCTACCTCACCGATTCTTATAGGAAGATCCTTATATGAATGAAGTCTGTTAGCATATATCATCATATGGTGAGGACAGTTCATTGGTCTTAGTACAAAGCTTTCATCATCAACCTGCATCGCTGGGAACATGTTTTCTTTATAGTGATCCCAGTGACCTGATGTCTTATAAAGATCTACTGTTCCAATACAAGGTGTAAGAACATGCTGATAACCAAGCTTTCTTTCTTTATTCTTTATATAATTCTCAAGTTCCTGCCATATAACATATCCCTTTGGAAGATACATAGGAAGTCCACGTCCGATTAAGTCATCAACCATGAAAAGCTGCATATCTTTGCCAATCTTTCTGTGATCTCTTTCCTTAGCTTCTTCAAGCTCCTGAATGTGTGCTTCAAGCTCCTCTGGTGTTGGGAAACATACTCCATATATTCTTTGAAGAACCTTATTATTGCTGTCACCCTTCCAGTATGCACCTGAATGTCTAAGCAGCTTAAAATTACGGCATAACTTAACATTATCTACGTGAGGTCCACGACATAGGTCTGTAAAGTCACCCTGCTCATAACATGAGATTGTTCCATCTTCAAGATTAGAGATAAGATCTAACTTATACTCATCATCCTTGAACATCTCCATAGCCTCTTCTTTAGAGATTTCCTTACGGATAATCTTCTTGCCAGACTTTGCAACCTTCTTCATTTCCTTTTCAATCTTAGGAATATCTTCATCTCTTATAACATCATCACCAAGATCTACATCATAGTAAAAGCCTTCTGCAACTACTGGTCCAACCCAGAACTTAGCCTGTGGATAAAGATGCTTTATTGCCTGTGCCATAAGATGTGCACATGAATGATTTAATGTTTTTAACTGTTCATCTTCTTTAAAATTAACCATTGTTTTTCTCCTTCTAATAAATCATTTCTTAAATTCTTTCCCTATTCTGCCATCATTCCTATAACAGCATACTTATAACAGCATACTTATACAGTTGTTTTAATATTAAATATATTGTTATAACAACTTCATCTGGCTGTTACTACAACGAAAGCACCCATAGGTAGGTACACTTTCGCCTGCCTAAGGGTGCTTTCACACGGTTCCACCTTATTATTTCACTTTCATGGTCTGTAACGTACACCATACGGTAACGCTTCGAAGCATACAGCAGCTTAAAGCCTCCTTCAGCCTCTTTTACGCACAGCTCAGGAATGGTTTTCATGTAATAGTCACATAAACTGCTTCCACCATATGCAGCTCTCTCTGTATGCTCCACATACACTACTCTTTCCGTCATAGCTTTTATTTATTTGCTTTACTGGTTGTTATTGTACCACGTGATTGTTCAATTAACAACATATTTTTTAAAAAGAGCCATTATTCTTTACTCTTAAAATGTATTTCTGGAACTGCTACTCCTTCATATGTGACATGTGTTTTCTTTTTATCCACGCCTTCTGTGTCCTGTTCTGTTTCTTTTGTCACTGCCATATCAGGGCTTTCATCATCCTGACCATTTATATGAATCTCTGGAATCGCCAGATTATCATATGAAAGATTGTAACCTTTTTTAGGAGTGTTATCTTTATTCCTGATTTTTTTAATAAAATTAAACATATCGTTCCCCCTGTTTTAAAACAGCTATGACTATCAGCCAATACCCACAGTTTAACTGTTTTAACTTTTACTTTTACAGTAAATTAATAAACAACGTAATAACCAGACTGTTAAGGAAATCTGCGAAAAGACTTCCTATTAATGGGATAATAAGATACGCCTTAACTGATGGAGCATATTTATCACATAAAGCCTGCATATTGGCCATGGCATTTGGTGTTGCACCCATACCGAAGCCACATGTACCAGCAACAAGCACCGCAGCATCATAATCTCTTCCCATAACATTAAATACTACAAAATATGTATAAAGTATTATTAACACTACCTGTGCCACAAGAAGTATGACAAGTGGAAGTGCAAGTGATGCAAGCTGCCACAGCTTAAGTGTGATCATAGCCATTCCAAGAAAAAGCGAAAGCGCTATACCACCGAGGTCGTTTATCTCCCCCATATGTATAACAAACTTATCGTTTCCTGCATATTCTGCAATATTTCTCATAAGTGCTGCTGCTATCATAGCTCCGATATATATAGGAAATGTCATTCCTGTCTGTGTAAGTGCCCATGAAAATACTGTACCTATTCCTATCGCTATAATAAGCTGGAATACCGCTGCCGCATACATCTGTGTATGACGCTCATGCTTCTTCTCATCCTCAACTAACAGACTATCATCCTCTGGAATAGCTGTTTTTAAAAGATCCTTCTTCTCTATAAGCCTCTTTCCTAAAGGTCCACCTATAATACTTCCGAATATAAGTCCGAAAGTTGCCGCTGCTGTACATATAGTTGTAGCCCCCTGTACATTAAAATCTTCAAGTACAGGACCAAATGCACCTGCTGTACCATGCCCACCTACCATAGGTATGGAACCTGTACACATTCCTATAAGTGAGTTGAGACCTAATAATTTTGAAAGTCCTACTGCCACAAAATTCTGCGTAAATATAAGCACGATCACAAGCCCAAGAAATACTATCAAAGACTTTCCACCCTTCTTTAGCACCTTAAGATTCGCCTGAAATCCTACAGACGTAAAGAAGAATACCATACACACTTCCTTTAATATATCATCAAACTCAAATTCAAGAATACCTGTTGCGTAACATATACATGTAAATATAGCAAACAGAAATCCACCAACTACAGGAGCTGGAATACAAAATCTCTCAAGTATATCTATCTTCTTTCGTAAATAACTTCCAAGCATCAGGACAGCAACAGCAACTGCCATCGTTTGATACATATCTAACTGAATCTTCATATATCTCTCCATTTCATTTAACGTATTAAAAATATCTGCTGCAGGTTGTTATTCTGTCATTCTGTTCTGACACTCACACCCTGTTTTGTATAATACGCCGCCGCTCCGGCATGAAAAGGAATATCTATACCACCTGTTGCTGCATTCACATCAAATATAGAATCAAGTGATGTGGCATTCTTAATATCTGTGCTATGTGAGAATATAATGCTCGTAATCTGTTCCGTTACCCCTGCTGACAGGTTAGCTGATGCCACAAGCACTGCCCTCACACCTATTGTATTAACAGGCTCACTTTGTCCTGTATATGTATCAGCTGGTATTGTATATCTCTCATACAAAGGATATGCGGTTAACATTTTCTCTATACATTTCTCATCAATACTTATGACATCTATAGAACATTTCTTAGAAAGCTGCTCTATAATACCTGTTCTTATTCCTGATGTAATAAACATAGCATCTATTTCGCCTGCCATGAGCTTATCCACAGCTTCTGAATAGTCCATGTTAACTGTCTTTACAAGCTCCTCTGTAATGCCGCTTACTTTAAGTATCTCTTCTGCATTCTTCTCTGTTCCCGACTCAGCCGCACCTATACTTACAGTTTTACCCACAAGGTCATCAATCGTTTCGATACCTGATGCACTTTTTACTATTATCTGGCAGACTTCTGTATACAATGCTGCCACAGCTTTATAACCCTTCTTATAATCTCCGTCCTTAAAAGTCCCTTTACCATTATATGCATCACTTAACATATCCGCCTGGACTATTCCAAGGTCTATATAGTCTCCGGATAAAAGCCTGAGATTCGCTACTGAGCCTGCTGTAGCCTTAGTTTCAAATGAATAATCGCTCATATCCTCATGTGCAAGCTGTGAAAATGTACTCGCATACGAATAATACACTCCACCTATATCTGCCGCACCAAATCTTATATTCTTACCTGTACCACTGCACCCAGTCATGACAAGCATAATAAAAGCAAGCATCAACGCCGCTGTCCGTTTCATAAATAACTCTCCTGTATGTATTCTTAATTATAAGTAACTGCTGCATACAAATCATGATTTTAGCGCAGAAATCTATTTTTCATGCTATTAACCACGTAACATCAATTCCTGTTCCACTACTTCACCATTTTTTATATATTTTCTTGGCACTCTCTTACTTACTGCACATGTCAGCTCATAAGGAATAGTTCCAGCCATCTTTGCCATCTTCTCGATAGGATTCTTTTTACCAAAAATCTCAACCTCGCTTCCGACATCTACCCCTGTCTTATCTGTTAAATCTATCATGCACATATCCATACATATTTTGCCTCTTTGTGGTGCCAGTCCTTCACTTGTCATAAGCTCATATCTGTTAGAAAGACATCTAAAGAATCCATCAGCATATCCATAAGGAACAACGCCTATTCTTGTTGTCTTATCTGTCTTATATATTCCACCATAGCTTATGGCTGTGCCTTGTGGATATGTCTTTATAGTGCTTACTGTTGTCTTAAGAGACATCACTGGCTTAAGATCAAGCTCATTTGCAAATTCGCCATAACCATACAGCAAAAGACCCGGTCTTACCATATCCAGCCATGTTTCCGGATATCTTGCAACTGCCCCTGTATTAGCACAGTGCCTTATCGCAAACTTCCTTCCCAGCTTTTTTTCCACTGCATCTATGACACTTGTAAACAATTCAAACTGATGTTTTGTATATGCCTTACATTCATCACCCTGCTCATCTGACACAGCAAAATGCGTAAATATTCCTTCAGGCATAAGCCCTGGAAGTAAGCACCCCTCACATATTCCCTCAACACCACTGTCAAAGTATTCGCCATCACACAGATAGCCAAGTCTTGACATACCTGTATCAACCTTTATGTGTATCTTTAATATACCACCATACTTAACTGCTTCTTCACTGTATTCAAGTGCTTTAGCCTTACATGTAACTGCCTGTGTTATATTATTCTTTATAAGCTCACCAACCTCTTCCTTAGGTGTATGTCCAAGAATAAGTATAGGCATTGTTATACCGTTGTGTCTTAACTCTATGGCCTCATCTATACTGCTCACTGCAAGATAATCTGCACCAAGCTCTTCAAGAAGCCGGCTTACCTGTACTGAACCATGTCCATATGCATCTGCCTTTACTACCCCTAAAAACTTAACATTATCACCTATTCTTTTTCGTAATGTCTTATAATTATGAGCAAGAGCATCAAGATCTATCTCTGCCCATGTTCTTCTTAATGTTGACTTCATATTAATCTCCATTCCTGCGCATGTTTTTGCACTGACCATCATTTCATCTATTATATTCTGATTGACATTTTCATGCAACTATTCTCTTTTATTATTCTACACTTAGTACAACTCTACTCTTTCGTTAGTAATCTCCATCTCTACCCTGTTGGTATTCATCTGCTGGTCATTAACCTCCATGGTATACTCAAGTAAAATATGTATTGCATCCTCCTGCCTTTCTATCATGAGGACACTTGTAAATATAGAGATATTAATACTTCCGTAAGGAGTATTATAACAGCTGACCGTTTTCTTGTTTTTTACGAATTCCATACATGTTGTGATGGCACCCTTTCTGCTTACTTCAACACAGTCATCTGATATTTTTATAAGACTTACTGACTTCTGGTCTGCACCATCATAGACTTCTTCAAACTTTATATATTCCTTACCGCCACGCTTTGTATATCTGCCTACATTTATGACTTCTATGTTATCAGCCTCTTCTTTAATGCTTCCATCTGCTGCCTGTTCTTCTAACGCAAGCCCTTTTAACTTAATATACACCTTATCTTTCATATATTCCTTACTCCATTTTTATTTGTATTTTTCATCTGCCGGAATCTGCACAGCTTTTTAACCACTATATTAATCACTTAATAAATCACTCAATATCACTCAATAATTACTCTATAATTACTCTATAAATCTGTTAAATATCTTAAGATACTTAAATCTAAACTTCACATTTTCCCCTGATACCATACTGTATTCTTCCTCTGTGAGCACTCCTTTAAGTTCTTCCTTTGACTCCTCTGGAACCTCACCATATACAGCATCAACAAAACATAAAGGTGGATATAAGACACACCACCAGTTTTTACCCTGTGCCTCTCCTATATCTACCCTGAAAGCCTCATATTCTCCGGGTGGAAATGTCATGTCACCATATGTTTTCATAGGAAAATAACAGTTCTCAAAATACACGTTAACATCACTTTCATCTCCAAGACTCCTAAGTGTTGCAGCTGCAACATTCCTTATATTCTCACTTTCGTTATAAAGCAGCTGTCTGGACTCATCAACTGACTGTGACTTTGAAAGAACCGGACTTATATAAGCCAGCACTGCCTCTTTGACCTGCAGTTTAAGCCACTGGTCTTCTTTTGAATCACTTTCTGCCCTTACATGAAACCTGATAATATTAGAAGCAATTCCCTTCTGAAGCTGTCTTTCCTTACTGTCACTATACAACCTGCCACCTGCAATTACAAGCATAATTGTCGCGGCTAAGATAAATACCCAGCCAGCCTTATTGATTTTATCACATTTTTTATTAATATGCTTTTTCCCATATCCTCCAGATTTTCCACTACTCATTATTCCCTCCATAATATTTATGTACTAAATAAGCTTTTAACAATAATAGCAGCTTATAAGCTGCCTTACGTTTAACATTAATGTTACTCACACATACATAATTCCCATATAATGGAGATCTATACCTAAGCTCTTACAATTTCCATAAAAATAGCAATACCATAAAAATAGCAATACCATAAAAATAACGATACCATACAATCTGACTGATTCATATGATATCGTTACTCTTTATGTTATGATATACGCATCAATTATACCTAAATATTAAGAAGTCTTATAATACCCTTTTCCTGGTTATTAACATGCTGTCTTACTATAACCTTGGCCTTCTCAACATCTTTATCTGAAAGCTGCTTTATGATATCGTTGTGCTCACTTATAAGAATAGAATGAGTCCTTGCATCCTTAACATATTCAAGACGATATCTGTACATCTGCTCACTAAGACTGTTGATAAGCTGTATAAGCCTCTGGTTATCTGTCATTGAATATATAATATTATGAAATGCCACATCAGCATTTACTATCGCTACCACATCCTTTGATACTATAGCCGCTTCAAACACCCTGTTAGCTGTTTTCAACTCTTCTATGTGTTCTGCTGTAACATTCTTACATGCAAGTGTTGCTGCAAGCTCCTCAAGTGCTGAACGTACTTCAAGAACATCTCTCATGTCTTTAACAGTTATATGGGCAACCTCTGCGCCCTTTCTTGGTATCATAATAACAAGCCCTTCAAGCTCAAGCTTTCTTATAGCCTCTCTTATAGGTGTACGGCTTACACCAAGCTTGTTAGCAAGCTGTATCTCCATAAGCCTTTCACCAGGCTCCATCTCTCCGGTAAGAATAGCCTGTCTTAATGTATTGAATACAACATCTCTTAATGGAAGGTATTCATTAACATCCATCTTTAATTCGCCTTTCATCTTCTAATCCTCCATATGTATATCTCTATATTAGTAAACTTCCGGTTTTCGTATGACATCATATATTTTCTAATATACACAGTCCCTATACTTAAAATGTTTCTGTTATATATACCTGCCTTGCATCCTCCTGCGCCTTTAGATATTCTTTGCACTTAAGCGCTGTCTGCTCATCAGGAAATATACCAAACACTGTAGGACCGCTTCCACTCATCATGGCATTATACGCCCCCTGGCTTATCATATCGTTTTTAATCTTGGCAATAACAGGATACATAGGCACTGTAACATCCTCAAGCACATTCCCCATACGCTCAGCTACCTTCTTAACATCTCCTTCGTTAATAGCTTCAATAATAGCATCTATATCTGGATGCTTCGTTATAGCCCCCGCATCAAGACTTTCATACACCATTTTTGTTGAAACATTGATAGGTGGCTTGGCAACCACTATATGACAATGTGGCATAGGTGAAAGCTTTGTAAGCTTCTCTCCTATTCCTTCTGCAAGTGCTGTTCCTCTCATAATGCAGTATGGAACATCTGCACCTATCTTAACCCCCTGTTTCATAAGCTCTTCGTTGGATAAACCAAGTTCAAAGAGTCTGTTAATTGCAAACATCGTTGACGCAGCATCTGTACTTCCACCTGCCATTCCTGCTGCTATAGGAATGAACTTGTTAAGGTCTACATCTATACCACCGCTAAATCTATACTCATCCTTCATAAGCTTGTAAGCCTTGTATATCAGATTGTTTTCATTAACAGGAAGAAACTTAAGATTAATGTTAATCCTTATCTCATCTTCAGGAATCTTTGTGATTATAAGCCTGTCATATATTCCAACAGTCTGCATAACCATTCTGACATCATGGTACCCATTCTCCCTTTTACCCAATACATCAAGACCTAGATTAATCTTGGCTCTCGCCTTAAGTCTAATTGAATCCATATCTTTTATCTCCAGTTTTTATACAAGTATTAGTGTCAAAATCACCTTTCATACTCATATCATTATATAAAACATATTGTATGAAAGCAAGTACAATGAGCCAAATTATACGTAAATTGTTGCAAAACAGTTACTTTTTTATACACTGCTTAAAGCAAGTCATAATACATATTAAAAATTCCCGGAACCAGAACTTATTGGCCGGTTTCGGGAATGGTATAAAGATATAAAATCATGTAATCATGAAATAAATATATTAATTAAACCGCTTCGTTAACATCGGCAGCTGAAGCTTTAACATCTGAATTCTTAGTTTTTTCAATCTTAATGGTTGACTTCTTCCAGATACCTGTCCAGTAAAGTATATAAAGTATTACAGCTGATGTAGCATTACTTACTACAACCGCATACCACACGCTCTCTACCCCCATTCCAAGCACATGGGAGCATACCCATAAGGTTAGGAATCTGAATATCCAGATACGTGTTGCATCTACTGCCATAGTTATCATAGTATGCCCACAGCCCTGAAACAGTCCCTGTGTAACATTATAAAACGCATTTGTCCAACAGCACATTGCCATGATAGATAAGAAATCTGTTGCAAGTGGTACTACCTGATCATCAGTTGTAAAGAATCTGACCATAGGCTCTGCAATAACTCTTCTTGAAAGAATCATGCCACATACAAACAGGAATATCGCCCCTATTCTAAGCGCTATATGATATGATTTATCAGTCCTTTTTACATTACCAGCACCCATATTCTGACCAACGATAGTTGATATGGCAGAACCGATACCATTAGCCGGCATGGTTATGATACTGTTTATCTTGTTACCTATGCCATATGCTGTCATCGCAGTTGCTCCATACACATTGACATTCTTAGTCATAAGAAGGAAACCAAACTGCATTGTACTTCCGCCTATAGCTGTAGGCAGACCTATCTTTAATATAGACATAACCTTGCTTTTATCAAACCTGAAGCCCCTGAAGTTAATACGCACAAGCTGGTTCTTTCCAGTAAGGGCAACTACTCCTATAACTGCACTTGGAATTTTGGCTATAAGTGTTGCAAATGCTGCACCACCTATACCCCACTTAAGTACAACTAAAAAAAATGGATCAAGTATGAGATTAATCGAAACACCAAGTATATTAAGCAGTAATGGTCTTACAGTATCTCCCTGTGCCTGCTTTACCGCAGAATACAGATTAATCATAAAAAGGAATGGTAAATCCATAACTACTATTCTTAAATATGTAAGTCCATAATTATATATATCACCTTCCGCTCCAAGCCATCTTACAAGACCTGATGAACATAACCAGCATATGCATGCACATACAACAGAAAACCCTAGTGAAGTTATACATATATGGTTAGCCATAGAATTTGCCTGTTTATCTTCCCTTGCACCAAGATATTGTGATATAAGAATCGCACCCGCTGTTGTTATGCCAGCTCCGAAATTAATAAGTATATTCTGAAAAGGCGAAACAAGCGTTATCGCTGCCTGGCTTGTTGTTCCTATCTTTCCAAGCCAGAAGGTATCCGTAAGATTATACATTGACTGTATAAAACTGTTAAGCATAACAGGTATTGCCAGCGTAAGTATTGCCTTTACAAGGTTACCATTAAGAATCATCTCTCTTTTACTGTCACTTATTGGTCTTGCCATGTTTTCTCCCTCTCTTTCCCATACACTCACGAGCCCACGCTGCGCGCTCTTTCGTCCTGCTTCGCATGACTGTTCGTTCGTTAATGGCGCAGCGCTCATTATTTCGTAATTTACTCTTTATTTTTTCTAATATATATGTTAGCATAAAAAGCAGTAATTTCTACTAATTAATATTTATATTCAATACAAATTACAGATTATTTGTACGTTTTCGATTTTATGTGCAGAAATGAGGACTACTATGTTACAGGATATGCAAAAGAATTTTGAAATCAAAAAAATTAAACGTTCAGCATGTAAGATGAAGGAACCACATTCCCATCCATTTCATGAACTGTTCTATCTGGCAAAGGGGGAATGTACGGCATTTCTAAGCCATAATATATATAAGTTCAGCAAGGGTGATATAGTCATAGTCCCAGCTGGAACCATACATAAAACTGATTATACAGGAAAAGGTATCAACGAACGTATCGTTATAAGTTTTAAAACATCTGTTACTGACTGGCTGAGTAACGTCGTTGGAACTGATATTGTATCCGATGTCATGCAGACTGGTGTTATAACTATACCTGAAAAAAGAAGGGATTATATAGAAAAGCTTCTTGATAAGCTTATATTTGAAAATGAAGGTCAGGATCCTCTATCACCCGGCTTCGTAAGTGTGGCTCTGGCTGAGCTTATACTCTTCATCGCAAGATGCAAACAGTATGAGGAAAATGTTATAAAAGAAATCGATGTAGACAACCAGATTATGCAGGAGGTTGCCACTTATATATACAACCACTACAGCGAAAAGCTTGTTCTTGAAGACATGGCAAAGCAATTCAACCTGAGCCGTTCATATCTTTCTAAAAAATTTAAAAGTGTAACTGGTTTTGGTTTTAAGGAATATATTATTAATGTCCGAATAAAACACGCCTGCGAACTGCTTCTTAACACGAATAAATCAATAACCACAATTGCTTTTGAATGTGGCTTTAACGACAGCAACTATTTTGGAGATGCATTCCGCAGAACCAAAGGTATATCGCCAAATAAATATAGGAGAAATCAGGAAAATATATAATATTTGCAGCTATTAATTTTCCGCCAGACCAGCCGATATATTAAATATAACAAAAGCCATGGATGGCTGTTACCTTATTTACATAATTTAATTCACAATCACTAATGATGGTTAGAATGGAGGAATAATATGGGATTAAACGGAGTTAATTCTTATTACACAGGTTACGAAGCAGTTTCTGGTAAAAAGACTGCTGCTAAAGACATAGACAATACAACAGCTTCTAAGAATACAGATGTTGCTGCCACATATGAAGCTTCAAACGTATCTGATAAAACATCTGTATCTTCTGTAAAAAGCAAGGCTGCTAATCCAGAACTCATAGCAAAACTTAAAGCTGACTCTGATAACCGCTTACAACAGCTTCAGTCACTTGTCACTAATATGTTTAAGAAGCAGGGTATAACTATAGGAACTGCTGATGATATGTGGAAGGTGCTTGCGAGTGGTAACTTCACAGCAGATGCTGATACTATTGCCAAAGCAAAGGAAGATATATCTGAGGATGGCTACTGGGGTGTTAAACAGACATCAGATAGAATCTTTGATTTTGCACAGGCTCTTGCTGGTGATGACGAAGAAAAGATGAAAGCTATGAAGGAAGCTGTAGAAAAAGGCTTCAAGGAAGCTACTAAAACATGGGGTAAAGAACTACCTGATATATCTAAGAACACTTACAATGCTGTTATGGATAAGTTTGATAAGTACTTCTCTTCCAAAAAAACAGATTCCACAGAAGCATAATATAACTTAATACAATAAGCTGATAAAGCCAGATAAAATATGCCACACATTTACTTATGTGCATACATATTTTATCTGGCTTATATTTATTGTTTATTTCTGCTCCTGCATGCTCTCTTTTATCAGCAGCAGCCTTGTACCGCATGGTACAACATCACTGTCAGATAATCTTTCAACCTTCTCATTGTCACTTCTTATTGCATCACAGGTAGTATTATATTTCTTTGCTATATCCCACATGCTGCATCTGCCATCAGATATATATCCTACCATTGAAGGCAGTGAAGCATAATACTCTTCATCTGTTGGTATGTACTCACACTCATCAATGGTAGGAAAATCTACCGGTTCAAAGCATATGGCATCCAGTGATACTACTGCCTTCACCTCTATCTTTGCATTACTTCCCATAGATGCTGTAAGCTGTTCTATGCATGGTCTTATCTGATATTCTATATTCTCTTTATCATACTCCTTAACTGCTACGACCCCGGTGTAAGGTATAACAGAATTCACACTGCCCATAGGCGCATTATCATCAGATGTTATATAACATACATTTACCATAACTGCGCCTGTTACTTCTATACCCTCTGGAACATATTCATAGTCATCTATCTGGACTCTGGCAGTTGCATTCACTATCTGCAGAAGGTTAATATAATCTGCCAGCTTTATGTTATCAGAAACTCTGCACTTTGTATTGTTTCTTATAAGAAGCTTCTTAAGATGTACATCTGACTGTTTTTTATTCATGGTTCCTAACGGAACATATATATCCCACAACGCTGTCTTTTTACTGTCTTTATATGAGCGGATATCCATATCGAGTACAAGTTCTACTGCTATATCCCTGTTATTCCCATCATAATCAGGTTTTACATCGATATTTTTCCCCGTCATATTAAAGCCTACATAACATATGCTGTCAGGGTCGGCACCACTCACATCTATTATCCCTGTAAATGGAACTGCTGTCTCATACCATTGAACAGAGCCCGCAGCATCATTTCCAATATACATTATAAATACACTCAGTTCTCCGCTTACGCTTAACCCATCTTCTGTCATCCGCGTACTCACATTTCTTACATCAACATCATCCCATACAAGCTCTGATATATCTGTTTTTCCGTTTGGCAATGACATACTCTCCTTGATTCTTAGATTATCACGCATATTGACATCCATCTGCGCATACTCATAATCCTTGAAAAGCAGCTGCGGCTTACATCCTTCATCTTCTGATATCTGTGCTGCGACTTTTGCATTTTTTATCTCTTCACAGGTAACTGTGATACTTACTATCGCTTTAACACTTATCTTTCTTGAGTTAACAGGTTTGATTGTGAGGTCTTCTATGTATGCTTTACATGTCACATCTGTATCGGCTGCATCACATGACAGATTCACATTCTCCACAAAATGCAGACTTCCATCCAGCCTTTCCGGTATAAGCCTGCCTCCCTCCTGTCCTTTGCCTATATATAGCACGGCATATTTCAGATTGCCCTCGACCTGTGCTTTATCCTGATTGACCCTTATTCCATCAGTCACAACCAATCCAAAATCCTTTATTATACTGTCTATATCTGCCTTACTGTCTGGTACATTATAATCATCATCCAGTGTTATCTGCGTTGTATTAGAGCATTTTATAGTATATTCATGAATATTGTCATATTTAAGCTCCAACTCATATACCTCCTGATATCAATGTTTGCTGACAGTGAACTGCTTTATTAAAGCGGATCCACTCGATTCTACCATCATTCTATGCCTGGATCATCCCTTGTATTCCTTATTAATCCATAATCTTACTTATTCACATTACAGACAGCCGTATCTATCATAGAAAATCTGAATATATATGTCATGCTACATCCTAAACACCACTGTCTCATCCCTTTTTTCATATTTTAATACTATGTATGGAGTTGTTGGCACTTCATTAACAGGCTCATTTTCCGCAGGTCCCATAAGTGTAAAATCAGCATATATAGCATTACCACTCTTATAGACATCATTTACCTTAATGCTATATCCTGATGTTTCCTTAGTTCCAAAACCTGCAACAACATATGTATAATCTTTCGTTGTGTATGTCATTCTTAGTGTATTTGTTTTTTTGTTATCTATAAGCTTCTTTAACTCTGCTGGAAGGTCTTCATTCTCTACAACTGTATAATCAATCACCTCATGCTCTTTTGACTCATTCTTACTGCATCCAGTCATAGTCATGATGCTTAAAACTATGATGCACAATATTGCAGGTAATATGTATATGTATCCTTTTAAAGCACAGATATATTCTTTTGATGTATACTTATCCACAGATTGCTTTGCATCCTTAGTATTATATCCACATAATCGAGACATAAAAAAATCCCCTTGTTAATAAGACTAATAATATCTTATTAACAAGGAGATTCCTTTATGCTTATATTTATTAATATTTTTATAGCTTCAATAATCAGTCAGCGACATATCCTTTACTCTTAATAACATCTATAACCTGATCCACATACTTTTCACACTCATCATGAGTTCCGGCCTCAACCATAACTCTTATGACAGGCTCCGTACCACTCTCTCTTACAAGTATACGTCCATTCTCACCAAGTGTATCTGCCACTCTTTCTACTGCTGCCTTAACATCCTCATCGTTCTGTGCTGTAGGCTTATCATATACACGTACATTCTTAAGCACCTGTGGATATATGTGAAGTGGTGCTGCAAGCTGTGCTAATGACTTTTTCTTTGCTATCATAACCTCCATCATTTTAAGTGCTGTTATGATACCATCACCTGTTGTTGCATACTTGCTGAATATGATATGTCCAGACTGTTCACCACCAAGACGGTATCCATTCTGTGACATACACTCATATACATACTTATCTCCAACCTTAGTCTTTTCATAATCAATACCCGCAGCATCGAAAGCCTTATAAAGACCAAAGTTCGACATAACTGTTGTTACAACAGTATTATCTATAAGCTTTCCTCTCTCCTTCATATAACATCCATATATATAAAGGATATGGTCTCCTGTTATAACATCACCATTCTCATCTACACAAAGACATCTGTCAGCATCACCATCAAAAGCAAAGCCTGCATCAAGATGCTCTCTCTTTACAAGATCACATAAGCCTTCAATATGTGTAGAACCACAGTTAGCATTGATATTAGTTCCATCAGGGCTTGCATTGATAACATAAGTCTTGGCTCCAAGTGCATCAAACACAGCTTTAGCCAGTGTCCATGCACTTCCGTTAGATGCATCAAGACCTATACGCATTCCCTTAAAGGAATATATGGCAAGACTCATAAGATATCCCATATATCTGTTACGTCCTGCTGTATGATCTACCGTACAGCCTATCTGTTCCTTTGTGGCATATGGGATATCTCCCATCTCACCATCAAGATACTTTTCTATTTCGCCTATAACATCTTCTCTCATCTTTTCGCCTTTGCTGTTGATGAGTTTAATACCATTGTCATAGAAAGGATTGTGGCTTGCTGATATCATAATACCGCAATCAAAATCCTCTGTTCTTGTTACATAGGCAACACTTGGTGTTGTTGTTACATGCAGAAGATAAACGTCTGCTCCTGATGCTGTAAGTCCTGCAACAAGAGAATACTCAAACATATAACTGCTTCTTCTTGTATCCTTACCAATAACAATCTTAGCTTTTCCATCTTCCTTTTCCTTACCATAAAACCATCCAAGGAATCTTCCAACCTTAAATGCATGATCTACTGTAAGTGTAACATTAGCTTCTCCACGGAATCCATCAGTGCCAAAATACTTTCCCATTATTCTGCCATCATCCTCTCTGTTGACCAGATTTCAACTTCATACTTGTTAGCCTTGTTGTATCTCTTTCTAAGATCCTTAAGCTGCTTAAGGTATTCAAGCGTAACCTTGCCTGAAAGCTTTGATTCGCCCTCTGTTCTTTGCTGGAACTTATAAGGTATCTCAATAACCTTATTATATGAACCCATAGCAAGGACTTCAACCATAATCTTCCATCCTATAGGCTGAAGGTCTGCATGTGCTATAACTTCACGCCTGAACATAAAAAGACCACTTGTAGGGTCAGATATCTGTCTTAAACAAGGAAGCATCCACTGTCCTATCTTTCGAGCTGTTCCAGATACGAACTTTCTGTACCAGTTAAGTCCACCATCATCTCCACCTGGTATAAGACGGCTTGGTATACAAAAATCCGCTCCACTTTCCATAGCCTTATACATATATTTAAGTACAACTGGTGGATGCTGCAGATCAGCATCCATACAAGCCATATAATCACCCTTTGCAAGTTCAAAGCCACGAAGAACAGCTGTTGCAAGACCAGTTTCTCCTGTCCTGTGTTCCATCCTTACCTGTGGGAAGTCTTTGGCAACCTCCATAATAACCTCTGGTGTATTATCTTTACTATCATCTACAAACAGTATTTCGTAATCTATCCCCTTAAGTGCATCATTTATCTGTGTCACCAGATTTCTAATATTCTTTCCCTCATTAAATGTAGGTACAACTACTGATAACATATTTTTCTCCTTCTGATATCTATAACATTCTGTAGCTTATTCATCTGCAAAGTAATGTGCAGTCACATTCATCTTATACATGATTACTTTATACAATAATAGTAATTCTAAAAAGCGTGTTAATTATAATACCTTTATGTAAAGTTCGCAAGTATTTTCACAAAGTATACACAATGCGTGTTTTTGTACATTACTATTCAACTTTAACGTTACATAAGCAGGCCATCCCAGAAATACCATGCTGATATACATATAACCTCTGCTGCTGCAAGAAGTACCATGATAAAACGCCTTGTATTTCTGCCTGTTAAAAGCAGGGCTTCTGTAACCCCTATATATACTACAAATGAACCGACTATGAATCTTAATGTACTCATGACACTTGAAGTAAGCGGTATCATAAGTGCAATTATGCCAAATATACCACAAGCATAATGTTTCCTTACCAGCATGATCACATACAACAACAATGTAAAAACACACAGCCAGCCAAGTATAATTCCGTTTATCTGCTTAACATCTGACATCTCTCCAAGCCTGCCAGTACATGATTTAATAAGTACTCCGATAACAGGAAACAGCTTCTGTGTCCTCCACGCCTTCTGCACATGATAAAAAGCCCATGCATCTCCACAAAAGCCTCTTAAAAATGTCATATAAACAAATATTCCCAAAGGACATATAGCAAGTGCCAACAGCTTTCCTGCATCTGATATAACATCTTTTATAAATGCTTTTATAGCTGCCACAATCCTTCTTTCCTCATCTCTATGCTGCTTATACATAGAAACATACATATCTGTAAGTAACACAACTATCAATGTACAGCCTACTATTCTGGTTGCACTTGCAAATGCTGCAGACACTCCTGCCATCATATAGTTTTTTTTCTTTGTGTTATAGAAACACAGCACAACACACATAGTAAACAGGCTTTCTGTATACATAGAACCATAATATACTGCACATGGTCCTGCAAACATCAGAAATATGATTATATTTTCTATATCCACTCTGTCATACTTATCTGTATCAAGCTCCAGCCATGCGAATCTAACAGCATAATATACTGCAATTATTATGCATATGTTAGACACCAGCATGCCAATAGCATATGTGTTTATATATCCACCTGTAATAATCCTAATCAGGGCACACACCATAGGATACAGCGGAAAAAAAGCCCAGTTAGCCATGCCTGAAGACCTTGGAAGCTTATATCCTTCCTCCGCCAGCTCCTTATACCATTCTGCATCCCATGGATTCATATAATACAACAGGTTATGTGGTGTATCTGCCACAAGATTCATGACTGGAACCATAGCCCACATTACAAGGCGCGATAACAACCAAACAACTATTATTTTAGTAAAAAGTCTGAGCTTTTCATTATTCTTATAGTGCTCTATAAATACTGAAAACATTTATATCCCCAATACGTATCTTATATTAACTATTATACTTGCAACAAGAGGTATTGCAAACATAAGCACTGCAAGTACTACTATAATAGCCATATACACACCACTTGCACATGCCTGCATCCATCCCGGTATTCTTATATTCTTATAATGATCAACAACCATAATGGCAATCATAGCTATAAGTACAAGAACAGATATGAGCAATCCTTTATCCTTAGCAGCCGGCTTAAATGTAAATACTATCTCATTTTCGCCACTATTAACAGAAACTCCTGTAAACATTCCTGCAATATCTTTAGTTTCGCGTTTTTCACCATTCACTGTTACTGTCCAGTTATCACTCTTTATTATAGGAACCATAACATAATCATCTGTGCTGCTTCCATTAACCTTTACAGTAACCGAATTGTTTGTGTATGTAACCTCACTCTGCCTATTCTCATACTTCTTACATAAAGAATCAAGTTTATCAAGGTCAATACCACCCATAGTAAATATGTAGTTTCCAACTGACACCTCACCATTATTATCAAGTGGTCTTGCATAATCAAGTTCAACGGTAACATCCTCATTTTCAAAAGTGCCAATATATATAAGTCCATTATTATAATCAGTTGCATAATACTTATTACTTACATTACCTATAGTTGGTATATCTATCTGCTTTCCATTAACTTTTATTGTAAGGCTTCTGAACAGATTAGAAACATTAGCATCCGATGTTCCTATATTACAATCTGCAACACTCATATACACTGCTGCTTTTCCACTTATCTTATCCTTATAGGTCTGTACAACATGCGTTGTCTGTGTTGACTTATCTGGTGTTGTATTATCAGAGGCTTTATTTATATCTGCTGTCTGTGCTGCACTTACCTCGTATGTTCCTGTACCTGAAAGCTTTCCATACTCTGTTACAAGCTTATCTGAATCACCACTTAAGGCACTGTACATAAGATTATGAAGATATATCCAGTCCCTGGCTGTTGTGTTCCAGTTATATCCGGATTCTGTGCTGTTTCGCTGGCTCACTTCTGAGAGCTTTGTAAAATCTTTGCTAAAATCTATTGATGCTAACCTGCTGCTTGTAACCATCGCAAAAGGAAGCTGATAATTAGCCTTGTACAGGTCATATTCGTTATCTTCTGTTCCTTCCTTCTCCAATGTATACAATGAACTGTCTAACTTATTAATATTAACCGCTTCTGTTACGTGTATAAGTGCATCTGAAAATACAGTTCCGCCTGAATCAAGCGCCCAGAGAAAATACTTTGAATGTCCCCATCTTACAGTTTCTTTCTGTGTATTCTTCTGAAGTGCTGCTGTAAAGCTTGAAAGTGAACCTCTCTTCATAACAAGCGGATAGTTCGCATTCATACTTAAATCAGGATTCGTCACTCTGTCTACAGGTGAAGAGCTTATACCAAGATTATTCGTTGCATTAACTGCAAGCTGCACATAGTCACCATACTGATATGGCGCATATGTGTAAAACTTAGGTGGTCCTGTCATGGCAAATGCTCCTATGAACACTTCAACTGCCACAAGACTTATGACAATACTTACCTTATAACCATTCTTCATAACTGTTACACCTATAATGTGTATTACAAGCATAACTGCAAATACCGCAATAAAGAATACAAATGCTGCTACATATGAATTCACTGGAAGTTTATCATATATCACTGCCATAACTGCACATATAATAACAGTTACCACTGCCTGTATAACAGCCTTCTTTTTCTTAATACAGTCATTTACCAGCACCTTATCTGCATATGCACAGGAAAGACATATAAGTGTAAATGCAATAATATAACCATTTCTTAATGTATAACCATTATATGAGCCGAAATGCCACATAATGTTAGTACCTTCCGCTATTGCCTGTACCATAACGATAGCTATAAGCGATATGGCATACCAGTTAAATCTTCTTGCAGCTTCATCATTCTTATATCCCACTGCTTTCATGCTTCTGTGGATTCCTGTAAATATTATCACGAAGAATAATCCCATGCCATAAAACATCATTATTCTCTCAAACTCACCGAGGCTGAAGCTTCTGAAGGTCGGATTAGATATCCATGAAAAATACTGGCTTACAAGCGACTCTGTATTACCAGTTCTTTGTGACTGTGAAAGCTGTGCAAATACTGGTATAAGCATAAATGCTGAAAGAGCAATTCCTGTGAATGTGCCAATGCCTACATTCCACGCCTTCTTGCATCTTTCCTTCTTATCACACATGAATATAAGATACATACCGCCAACGAGAAGAATATATACAAGTGACATAGCAGCAAGATAATAATTGATTATGAACATAACTGCTACCATGATGATATAAAAAAGCTTCTTTCCTGTCTTTTCCATAATATCAAGTGCCATCATAAGAAGTGGAAACAGTGCAACTATATCCATCCATGGTGTGAAGCATGATGCATACAGCAAAACATATCCGCAGAAAGCATATGCTACTGCAAACAACGCCTTTATGTTATATGACAGTGAGTTATATCTTTTATTAATAAAAGCATACATTGTAACTGACATGACAAATGTTTTTATAACAGTAAGCACTGATATAAATTCAAGTATATAATCTCTTGGACAAAGATATAAAAACAGATTGAATGGGCTTATCATAGAGAATGCTGACATACTCATAGACACATTCGTTCCAAGTCCTGTATACCAGTCAAACCATATACTGGCATCACCATGCATGGCATCCCACAGATGTGCATACAAAGGTGCAACCTGCTGCATATTATCAAAAAGGTCTATTCTGCTGCTTCCAAAGGGCCATATACCCTTAACCACAAGAACTATTAACATAACAAGTAGTGTTATCAATCCCGGAAACAGATAACCCAGTATCTTTTTTCCTTTATTATCAGAACTGTTATTCATATATATCTCCATTCATGTTTATACGTGTGTTACTATACAGGTAGACTTACCATTTACTATGATATTTCTCTTGCCTGCACTTATAAAGAAGCTCTCACCAGCCTTAAACTTCATCTCCTTATCATAATCATCTGTCATAATAGTTCCTTCTCCCTCAACTACTATAACTGATACAAAGGATGCCTCATCAACTGGTATTTTCGCCTCGTCCTCAACCTCGTATTTAATTACCTCAAAGTACTTACATTGTACAAGTCTTTTTGCCATATAATGTTCATTATGTGTAAGCATTACATTGCATTTGTTATCTCTTACATACTTAACAGGATTCACAACATCAAGTGACTTGGCAACGTGAAGCTCACGTGGATTACCAAACTTATCTCTTCTGTCATAATCATACATTCGATATGTGCAGTTAGAATTCTGCTGTATTTCACATATGAATATACCAGCACCTATGGCATGTATTGTTCCAGCCTTAACCATAACAACATCGCCCTTTTTGACATCAATCCTGTTAAGAATTTCTGTTATTGTGTTGTTTTTTATACGTTCTTCTATCTCTTCCCTTGATGAATCCCTTGACAGTCCACAATACAGATATGCACCTGGTTCGGCATCAAGCACATACCACATCTCATTCTTTCCATATTCATTTTCATTCTCAAGCGCATATTCATCATCTGGATGAATCTGTATAGAAAGTGCCTGCTTTGCATCTATAAACTTGATAAGAACAGGAAATCTGTCCTGCGCCTGGCATTTCCATCCAAGTGCCTCTTTTCCTATAATAGTCAGATAATCATTAAAAAGCATGCCCTTATAATAGCCATCTGCTATACGGCTCTGACCATCTGGATGTGCAGAAAGCTCCCAGCTCTCGCCTATAACATCATAGTCACATTTCTTTCCAAAGACATCTCTTATCTTTGTTCCACCCCACAGGTTATCCTTGAAGGCTGGATCTAACTTTACTATAGGACTGCTATCTGATCTTACGTAGTTACCCTCATTATTACCTGTTTCATATCCATATATCTTTACAAGATCATTTTCGAGTATGGAATCACCTATTCCTACCTCTATGATAACTACATTCTTATCTGTTTTGTTAGCTACCCTGTGCTTAGTTCCTACTGGCACAAAGACACTCTCATATTTATGATAATCCTTTGTTTCAGTTCCCAGCGTTATAGTCGCAGTTCCTTCAACTACAGACCAGTATTCTGCTCTTAACTCATGCTGGTGCAGATTCATCATCATACCTGGAAATACCGTTACCTTCTTGACCTTATAGCCCTTTGAATAGTTAAGAAGCTCATGAATACCCCATTCCCTGTATGATATTCTGTTATAATCAAAATATGTCTCATACTGATTCATATTATCTTTTACTATTTCTTTTATATTATCAGCAGACTTCTGGGATGATATATACACTGCATCCTCTGTATTAACAACAACCATATCTCTAAGGTCATTAGCTACTACAAGCTTTCTTTGTGCGTTGTTAATAACTGATACGTTACTGCAGTCATTCTTAATTATATAATCAAGCTTACCCTCTGTATGCTGTTGTTCTATATCACATACGTTGTCTATATCTTTCCATGTTATATCAGCTTCAACAACCTTAAGCTTATCACAATCCTTAAGCACAAGTGATTCTATGCTTCCACTAGGAATATCCTTCATAATATTCTCTGAAAAACGGATTGCCCTTCTTATTGCTGGAACCTTTCTTTTGGCTGTTCTGCATGTTCCATAAAGCTCAGGCTGCTCTTTTCTTACGATATTTATCATATCTCCAGCTCGAAATACAAGCATTCCGCTGTTCCACAGATATCCCTCATCATAAGAGTAACAATCAGATATTTCTGATGAACAGCTATCAAAATCGACCTGTGGTATGAGCCTGCACACATCACAGTTATCCCTTAATATATATCCGAGATTCTTTGCCTGGTATTCAGGTTTCACACCAATTGCTGCTATTACACCTGACTTAGCCATATCCTTGGCGCTTATTATGGCATCCTTATAGCCTTCTCCATCTATAAAATTATCTGAATTAACTATAAGCACGAATTCTGTAGGATTAGCAAACATAGTTCCAAGTATAATCGCTGCTGCTGTTCCTTTTGCTGTTCCCTCAAGAATCAGTCTGTACCTTAGACTCTGGAATGCCTTCATCTGTCCATTTACTATATTTTTATATGCCTCATTAGTTACTATTATAAATTCATCACAATATGGCATATTTCTCACAACCGTTTCCTGAAGCAATGAACGTCCTTCTTTAAAATTCATAAACTGCTTAGGATAATTTTTTCTGGACAATGGCCATAAACTATCGCCACTGCCGCCTGCCAGGATAACACACTTCATATAAATGTCCCTCCCAAAATATACTAATTAATTATTATCACTATTTTCGTTTGAAATTGGTCTGTCTTGTTTATCATCGTCTGAATCAGAGGTTGTCTTTTCTTCTGCAGTTGTTTTCTCTTCTGTAGTCTGTTCCGCTGTTGTTGACTGCTCTGTTTGTCCCTCTGTTGGCCCTTCTGTTGGTCCTTCTGTTGGTTCCTCTGTTGGCCCTTCTGTTGGCCCTTCTGTTGGTTCTTCTGTTGGTTCTTCTGTTGACTGCTCTTCTACAGAGTTTTCTTCCTGCTGTTCTCTTGATCCTTCGTTATTTCTTGTAGTCTCTCTTTGTGTTTCTTCCTGTGTATTCTCTCTTCTTTCAGTTTGTGCAGTATTGTTTTCTGTCGTATTTCCTTCTTCTGTCTGTCCCGCAGTAGTGCTGCCAGCTGTTGTGCCTGTCTGCTTTGTTGTTGGCTGTTTTGTTGTATAATACTGCATGTCACGATAATCATAATCTTTATTAACTTTTTTCTTATTATTCTTTCCAGCTATAACAGATACAAACAATACAGAAACAAGAGCAATAACAACTATACATCCTGCAATCCATGACATTGCCATTCTGGCAGGCAATGAAAGTGCTGGGAACAATCTTCTTATAAATAGGGTAACAGCATTTTCATGATGTCTGTTCCTCTTCTGGTATACAGAGCTTACAGCCTCCTGCTCATCATATTCATTGCTGTATTCTTCTGACTCATCATCCGATTCATCATACTGTTCTTTATCATCGTCTGAATTTTCATATGCATCTTCATATATCTCATTTGAAATATTATCATTTGCAACAGCTGCCTTAGCTTCATCAGCTGTGTTTTCTAAAGCAACTGCCTCTCCTGACAGTATAAACTTAATCTGTGCTATCCAGCTTCCAATATATGAGCTGTCAACATCTGTCATTCTCTCAATAGCATCTACCGACTGCATCTCATATGCATATAACTCTACAAGTGCCATCTGTACAGAATCTAAAGATTTTAACTTTTCATCCTCCTCATCAAACACCGAAGGACTTCTGAATGCATTTGCCTTTTTCTTCATATACATAAGGAGCTCTTCATCTTCACGTATTTTTGAGAACTTATATTCTTTAATATCTGTTTTTTCACTTAATTCCTTTGAATTCTCGTCTACTGCATTTACAAAAAAATATGTTGATACGATAACTGCAATCTGTTTATGAATATTTTTCGTCAGATCTATACCATTTATCTTACTGCATACCTGAATAAGAGCTTTTTTAGCCTGTGTTGTACTCTTTGCTTCATCCTTATATACTGGATATGAGAGGGCATATACTTCTTTATATATCTTATTGCACAACTCCTTTTTCTGCACTTTACCATCTACAACATCCTGTATAAGCTGAACAAGCTCTTTATCCTGTTTATTATTCATACATATCTCCCTATTTTAATATAATAAAACTCATAACTTACTTTTTACTTACTATCACGTTATTATAACACCTTGTTACATAATTGTCACTATCACTAACACCATCGGCAAATATCACTAATCCCACCATGAAATATTAAAAGCCGCGACCATGCAGAAAACCTTCCCACATAGCCACAGCTTAATAACTGATATCTATGAATCCGACGATAAGATGATATCATAGCTAGAAATTAGCATATATAAAATCTGAGGTAGTACTTGTGCTTCCATATATAAGTATAAACATTATAAATACTATATATATGAACCACCTGAGTACAATGTTCCTTGATGCTACCGCCTCTCTTATTTTAATATTCTTTTCCTTAAGAATACTTACAACAAATATAATTATACAGCCAGCTGCAACAATGATAAGATCCTGTGCTGTAAGACCAACTGCCTTAACTGTTGCCATGGATATCTGTGACAAATGTGCTTTAGTCACTGTATCTAAAAGCATGACATTCGCTGCATGAAGATCCGGCGCCATATCAAAGTAAAAACCTATATTAACAAGTATAAATGTTCTTATAATACAGAACACCTGGTACCACCAGCTTTTAGGATTAATGTGTAAGCTCTCGTGTATCCTTGCATACACTGGTGCAAGCATGCCGCTTGCTGCTATGATAACACCATTGTACATGCCATACATTATATATTTCCACGCGGCTCCATGCCATATACCTACTATAAAAAACACAAGCAGATTGGCAAGACTTACTGGCAGAAGCTTTCCAACATTATTTCCAAATGTTTTCTTACACCATTTGCCGAACTTATTCATACATCTTGATAATGAAAATGGATAGAATATATAATCCTTCATCCATGTACCAAGTGTTATATGCCATCTTCTCCAGAATTCACCTATAGAACGCGAAAAATATGGCTGTCTGAAATTCTCATCCATGGTGATGCCAAACATCTGTGCAATACCAATTGTAATATCAATACCACCTGAGAAATCTGCATACAGCTGGATACTGTACAGAATTACACCAAAAACATTAATCCAGCCCCCATAATTCCAGTAGTTGTTAAATATAAGCGTTACTGCTGCATTTACTCTGTCAGCAAGCACCATCTTCTTAAGCATGCCCCATAGTATTCTCTGTAAACCAAACTGTATATTTTTAAGGTCGTAGGCATGTCCCTCATACAGCTGTTCACCAAGCCTTTCATATCGGCCGATAGGTCCCTGAAGAAGCTGAGGGAAAAACGATACAAACAACGCATACTTAAAGAAATTCTTCTGTGGCTCATGCTTTCCCCTATATACATCAACAACATAACTTACTGACTGGAATGTATAAAACGATATACCAAGCGGAAGTGTAAGCTTAAGAACACTTAATCTTTCTGAACTTCCAAATGCAGATAATATCCCGTTGATATTACCTATCATAAAGTTAGTGTACTTACATACTGCAAGCACTCCGAACGAAAGAAGGATCACACATAACACGACCTTCTTTTTTTTGTTAGTTATATCCTTCTTAAATGCTTTCTTTGTCTCTCTGTCTGCATCCTTATCCGGCTTTTCACTATTAAGCTTTCCAAGTAATATTCCACCTGTATATGTAACAGCTGTAGTCAGTATCATCATCCATACTGTTGTAACATGATATGAAAAATAATACATGTAGCTTAATATAAGCAGCCATACCCATCGCACCTTTTTGGGGATGATATAATATACAACCAGCGCCATAAGCGCAAACAGAAAGAATTCAAATGTTGTAAAAGACATACTGCTCTCCATTCTTTATATCATAGGAAACCAATCTAATATGACTTCCATTCAAGTCCTGTGGCCTCCTCATAATCCTGTACCATAGAGTTATACATACTCTCATATGAATCATAAAAATATCTGCTCTCATCCAGCGTTCCCTGTGCATCCTCGTAAAGAACCTCCGAAAGAAGCTCCGAATAGCTTTCTGCAAGTTCTCCATACATATGGCCTTCTGCATCCACATATGCAGAATCATCTCTTGGAAGTACTGACATAAGTGCCTTATTAAAATCATAATAGGCTATTCCATAGCTGTCAAAAAGCGCTTTAAGCTTCGTAACCGCCTTATCAACCTCTGCATCCCTGAATGCATCTGGCGTTATAGGCGATTCTACACATACTATCTGTATGTTGTTTTCCCTGCAATACTCAACAAGCTGCTCAAACTGTGCTATAACAGTCTTATCAAGCTCCTTGTTGGCATTTCTTTTCATCGTCTGTGTATATTCAGGATTTCCCGGAACTTCATTTATCCTGTATCTGTAGCAGAAGCCCTTTCCCATATAAGGTCCACCTGCTGTAGCAAAATATCCATCCTTATCAAGTCCTGCTGACATATCGTAGTTTTTATATTCATCAGTTTTCTTTAACTCAACATTTGTCTTTGCCTTATTCAAAGTGCATTTCCATGTAAGCCTTCTTGAAAATACATTTCTTATATCCAGATAAGACTTGTTCTTCCACAAATATTCTGCTTTAATCTGCGGATCCTTTATCTGCTGATATATAAACGACCTTGAAAAATGATTCTGTGATTGTCCATTCATCCAGTAATAATAGTCAACATCTATAACTATTTTTTTAACGTCATTATCCTTGCATACAGACTTTAAAACATAATACATATCATCAACCGTTTCACCAGGAATACCCATATTAAATGAATTCACTCCCAGCTTTTCGTCTATACTGCTTGTATCTATACTGCATCTTGTATGGGATGCTCCAAGAATTATTGTATCATATCCATTATCCGTTCCTGCATTTTCAGCTTTAACCTGGTTAAATATGAACCTTATATATCCACTTTCTGCAAACAGATAGTCACATACACATATAACTGCCGCAAGCACACATATAAATATTACGCATCTAATGTGTGGCCATAACTTTTTCATACCACGCCTCGTTTCCTTTATTTGTTAGTTTTATATTCATTACAAAGCATTACAGCTGATTATATCATTGTCAGGCTTATTAATTGTTAACAATATGTTAACTCTTTTTGAATTTCCTGCGAAACCTTCTAACAAACATAAAATAAAAGCTGAATCTTTAACCATCGTTTTTAAGAATCAGCTTTTATTATTAATTACTTATATTTTACGTTACCACAGAAACCTGTTTAGCAGTTTACTGTACAGGAGCTGCTGTTTCTGCATTGTTAGCAGCTGTTGTTCCTGACGTTTCTGCTGCACCGGTTGTTCCTGATGTAGTACCGGTTGTTGTTTCTGTTGTATTGCCCTTGTCTGGTGCAGTAGTTTCAGGCTCTCCTTTTTTCTTTTCAACCCTGATTGTTATATCCTTCGTTTTAGTGTCACCCGACTTATATGTTGTAGCAAATGCAACATTCATATCACATGCACCATTAATTCCTGGGATATTTGCTGTACTTGTGTACTGCCATATATTATATCCAAAGTCAAGATCCGGAACTTCATCACCATCTTCATACAATCTGTTACTTGGACTGTTATAATACTTATAGAAATACCATGCAAGCCATACATTATACTTTGATGTAAGTTTGTTTGTGTGAACCTTATTTACCCAGTCATTCTTACTCATATATATCATAGGCTGGTATCCATGGCTCTTTACTGTATCGCAGAACGCTTCACATATGCTTGTAAGCTCATCTTTGTTAAGTCTGTCACATGTTCTGTAGCCGCTTGATGTTTCCCAGTCGAAGGCTACAGGATATGTTATGTTATAGTCCTTTATAAGATTAAGAGTATATGATGCCTCTTCATATGCCTCCTGGACACTTAATGCCTGTGAGAAGAAGTATACTCCTACCTTGATGCCATTAGCTGTTGCCTGCTCTATATTGTATCTGAAATAATTGTCCTCATACAGATTACCATCATCACCTATAGATCTTCCGGCTACCTTAATCATGGCAAACTTATAACCAGCATCTGCAACAGCACCCCAGTCAATTCCGCCAGCATCGTTCTGCCAGTGTGACACATCAATTCCGTTGACTGTTTCTGTTACTGTCATGCCTGGTGCTGTATATTCATAATGAACCTTGTAGTTTCCTGCATTCTCAAGTGTAACCTTTATATCCTCAGGATTACCACCATAATTCTTAACCTCATCACCTGTCATCGAAGCAACCACATTACCCGCTTCATCTGTTATAGTAAATCCAATAGGTGCTGATGAATTATAAAGCTCATCAATCCTTACGCCAGCAAGTGGTGCATATTCCTCGCCTGCTGTAACTGTTTTATCAGGATTATCAACTATAATATCATAATCCTTTGCTGTATCGTTCACTTTACTGTTACCTGAATCAGGTTCGTCAACTTCTACATCGCCGCCTATTTCAGTTGTCGAGTCATCTTCTTTAATCTTATCTGCAAGGTCCTCTTCTGGTATAAGCTCAACCGGCTTATCTGCACTTATGACTATTTTCTTACCATCATATTCAAACTCAAGTGATGAATCTGTTTCTATCACCTCTGTTTCCTCTTCCGCCTCAGTCTGTGCTGTAGTTTCCTCTGTAACTTCTTCAACTGTAGCCATAACTATAGTCTGCATAGTTTCTTCCTGTGCCGTTTCTACACCAGCCACTGTATCAGCCTTTGAGTGATTTCCAAGCACTACTGCAACAACAATACCTGTAACAGCCACTGCACATACCGCCCCTGCTGCTGACAGGCAGACAACTTTATGAAGTGAAACGAATTCTTTTAGTTTGTTTAATAGTTCTTTTGCTTTATTCACTTTTCATTCCTCTTTTTCGTATTCTGTATATAATGTCTATCAAGCATCATCCACAGCCTTATATCATATTATAGCGATTCCAGGGTCAAAAGATATTCTACACATGATATTCACCATATACACCTCTAGTCTACAATTAACATATTTTAGCACATGCACTTACACTTTTCAATCAGTGTTTAATTAATTATTGCAATTGTAACATTAAGATATGCGGCAAATGTGACCCATAACAGATATGGAACCATAAGCCATGCTGCGGCCCTGTTAACATGAAAGAATCGCCATATTGTAAATATTATAAGCACCCACAAAAGCATCAGCCATATAAAAGCCAGCCATAATGCTTTAAACTTAAAAAATATTACAGACCAGCCTATATTCACAAAAAGCTGTACTCCATATAATACAAGAGCTTCTGCCCTTTCATCATCCCTTGTTTCACACACTATATATGAGGCTATCCCCATAAGTACAAAAAGTATTGTCCATACAACAGGAAAAAGCTGACCTGGTGGCGAGAGTATGGGCTTATGAAGATTTTTATACATCTCCATTGAATTCCCAGTAAGAAGCCAGGATATAACACCTGCTCCCAGACTCACAACCAACGCCAATATCAGCCTTTTCCAATTAATTCCTTTATTTGCTGTCATAAACCTTCTCCAATCTGCTGCATATGCTTTTATACATAGCTGCATTTATAATCTAGGATATAGTTTATGTAAAGATATAATAATTATTCATAAATACATACAAAACCATTGTCAACATATATTCTGTCTTACTATTCTTTTACAGACGTTCTTCTGCCTTATCAAGTGCCGCTGCCACAACAGCATCCATATCATAATACTTATATTCGCCAAGTCTTCCGCCAAATATAACTCCATCCAGTTCTTCTGCAAGCTTCTTATATTCAGCATAAAGCAAACTGTTCTTCTCATCATTGACAGGATAATAAGGGTCATCCCCCGGCTTCCATTCAGAACTGTACTCCCTGCTTATAACTGTTTTAGGCAGCTCATTTCCATTCTCATCCTTACCGAACTCAAACCATTTGTGTTCTATTATTCTTGTATAAGGACTCTTTTCATCAGTATAATTAACCGCTGCATTGCCCTGGTAGTTAGGCATATCCAGCACTTCTGTTTCAAAACGTACACTTCTGTACTCAAGTGTCCCAAGCTTATAGCCAAAATATTCATCTATCGGTCCTGTATACACAACATTTGATGCAAGCTTATCCAGCTCTTCTTTTTCTTTAAGATAATCTGTGGACAGTCTTACCTCTATTCCATCAAGCATATTTTCAACCATTCTTGTATATCCACCTATTGGAATACCCTGATAAAGTGCATTAAAATAATTATTATCAAATGTAAATCTAACTGGAAGTCTTTTTATAATAAATGCAGGAAGCTCTGTGCAGGGTCTTCCCCACTGCTTCATTGTATAGCCCTTTATAAGCTTCTCATATATATCTGTTCCAACAAGGCTTATTGCCTGTTCTTCAAGATTGTGCGGATTACTTATGCCTGCTGCCTGTTTCTGTTTTTCTATCATCTTACGTGCTTCATCTGGTGTAACAACACCCCACATTTTATTAAATGTATACATGTTAAATGGAAGTGAATATAGCTCACCATTATAATTAGCCACAGGTGAATTCGTGAATCTGTTGAATTCTGTGAATCTGTTAAGGTATTCCCATACCCTTTTATTATTAGTGTGGAATATGTGGGCTCCATACCTATGCACATTTATTCCTTCTATCTTTTCTGTATATACGTTACCTGCTATGTGATCTCTTTTATCTATTACAAGTACTTTTTTTCCGGCATCTGCTGCCTGTCTTGCAAATACTGCGCCGTACAGACCGGCACCAACTATTAAATAATCATACATAACCTCACTCCTTTCTCATGTTTGGGCGGGTCAGAAGGTTAAAAGCCTTTTCGTGCAAGCACGAACGGCTTTTCACTTTCTGACCCTGGCTGTTTTACTTTTTTTGACGATGCCTTCGAATTGCTCCGCAGCTTCGCTGCTCCCACAATTCTACAAACATTCGAACTCCGCTGATTTGCCTTGTAAATCGCTCCCTTCTCATGTTTGGGCGGGTCAGAAGGTTAAAAGCCTTTTCGTGCGAGCACGAACGGCTTTTCACTTTCTGACCCTGGCATCGTCATAGTAATGTTTAAAGTAGACGCGGTAGAATATTGCCCAGGTATCGTTAAAAGCTCTTATACAATCTTTTATTCCAATCCTGTTTGAATCCTTTTCTCTTACGAAAACTACTTCTACCGGCATCTGTGCTATCTTAAAACCTCTTCTGTGAACTGCAACAAGAAGCTCTATGTCATATGCAAAGCCGGATGTCCTTATAAGATGCCCTACCGGTTTTATAGCCTCTGCCTTAAACACCTTAAGTCCCGTCTGTGTATCCTTGACATTCAGATGAAACAGTAAAAGCAGCATTATATAATAGCACATGCTTATGACTTTTCTTTTAAATGGATATTTAAGCTTTGAATCCTTATGGAACTTGCAGCCTATAACCACATCCACATTGTCGGTAAGCATCTTGTTAAGATATCCTTCAAGCTGTGATGGGTTAAGCTCTAAATCCGCATCTACAAATGCTATATATTTTCCGTTTGCCTGCGATACTCCTGCTATTATTGCATTACCCTTTCCCCTGTTTTTATCAGAGGTCACCAGTCTTACTCTCTTATCCTCTTTCTGTGCCCTTATAATCTCGGACTTTGTGTTATCCTTACTTCCATCATTAACTGCAACTATCTCTATATCTTTTACAAACGAGGAAACTATATCCAAAGTTTTCATTATACTTGAATATATAAGTTTTTCTTCGTTGTATGCCGGCATAATAACAGACAGCATTCCGTCAAGTTCAATCATATACTTCCCCCTATAAACAATACTGATAATTGTACACTAATATATATATTGTATCAACCATAGTTTATCACGCAGGTATAATGTAAGCAGCAAAAGATATTTTATATTTTCTGCCATATCATACTTATATATCACAGATATTAAAAAAACAGACCTCTGTATTAATCTACTTAGAGGTCTGTCTTTAATCACCTATACAGCCTGTGGTATGAAATATTATTTTCTTCTACATGCTGTATATTAACTTAATGCCGGCAACGGGAATCGAACCCGTATGGGAGTATAAGTCCCGCAGGATTTTAAGTCCTGTGCGTCTGCCAGTTCCGCCACACCGGCTCTTTGGTATATTTTAATACATAACAAATACTTGGCGCAGCCTAAGTTAAGCTTTACTGCCAGCAAGTCTGTGCTATGTAGAATGGGCGGAGAAGGATTCGAACCTTCGAAGGCAGTGCCAGCAGATTTACAGTCTGTCCCCTTTGGCCACTCGGGAATCCACCCATTTATCATAGGCAGACATAACGAATCATATCTGCCAACGAAACTTTTTGAAGTTTACCACACATATCAGTTCATTGCAAGTCTTTTTTTATATTTCTATATATTTTCTATATATTTTATGCATAGCCCTGCGTGTATACACATAGCCGCTGCCTGTAAGCATACTGAATCACCCGGCTAATATCGCATTTCCACAGATGTTATTCTAAAACCTTTATATTTTTTAAAATTATCATTTCCTATGCTGTTAATATAATTATATATGCTTACAGTCTCTTCCGGAACAAATGTTATCTTAACAAGACCATCGCTTCCAATCGCATCTGCTGGAATAGTAAACATATTCTTATTATCATTAACCTTATCTTCCCTTATCTTGTCACCATACTCATTCTTATGATACATAACTGACACATCTGTATTATCATATGCTTCAACTGTTCCTATATACACATTGTTGGCATACACCTTTGTTGACGTATTATAGCTTGCACCATATACATCAAGCACTACATCAGAAGGCACATTTGTATTAAATCTGTAATATAACGCTGCTTCATTTCCATTGGTTGTATATATTCCAGTATGAAGGGAATAAAAGCCCTTGGAATATCTATATGGTATCTTTAACTTTAATGCTGTGCTTTTTTCACTACTGTCAGTATCTGCTGTGTCAGGATCACCTGCTTTATCAGCCTTATCATCTATATTGTCAGATAAATTACTGTTCTCAGCAGCAAGCATCTTCTGGAAATACTTATCTAAGGCTGAATCTCTGTTAGATTCCACGCTGTCTTTATCGGCTTCATTATTATCTGCATCGTCCTGTTCATTTCTTCCTGATGGATCTCCATATAGCTTTTCTTCTTCAAGAAGCTTCTTATACTCCTCAAGCTTTGATATATCATATATATCAATATCTCCAAAGTTATAATCAAGTCCATGCTCTCCCGGCCACTTTGAAAGCTTTCCATCAACATAATACAGATCATACTCCTGTGATACCTGCCTTTTTGATCCAAGCACAAGTGTTGCAAGGTAAAACACAGCAAGCGCCGCTGTTATAATATAGCATATTACATTAATTATCTTTTTATTCTTCATATATATCCTCATTTCTGTCATACTTACCGGCTGTATCAGGCTGTAAATGCGTTAACACCTGCTGTAAACCATAACCATATAAGAAACGCTTCCATAATAACAACTAAAGCTGTTGCACAGAGTTTTATATCCTTCTTATCTGCAAGATAATCATATATACCTATAAATATTACATAACTTCCAACTATAAAACGACACATAGACATAACTCCACCTGTCAGTGGAATTATAAGAGTTATTATAGCAAATAGAACCTCTTCATAATATCCATTCCTTAGCATATATACATATACAACTATTGCAAGAATAACTACTAGTGGTATCCAGTATCTTTCAGCATATATGTTGTTGAAAAAATCCCATATCATATTACCTATGTATCCTGCGCCATCCTCTCTCCATGCTGTCTGCACATGTCTGAACGCCCACGCATCACCACATACCCAGTAAAGATGCAGCATATTTACGAATATTCCCGCAGGACATATAAATATCTGGAGCATTCTTACAGGTGTGCATAAGGTATCCTTTATAAAACTGCCAGCCTTTTTAAGGCTTATTTTTCCACTATATGAATCTCGATACATTCCAAGCACAAGCGGAAACACTAATATAACACCGACTATCCTTGTACAGCTTGCAAGCATTGCCGCAAATGCTGGTATCCAGTAATTTCTTTTACCATCCACATCCTTTTTCAGATAATAAAAGAATATTGAAAGAAGCATCATAAACAAGGTTTCAGAATAAACACAATGAAGATAAAATGTGTATGGTCCCATGTATAAAAGCACCACTGCTATATATCCTAATCTTCCAGGCTTGTATAGTCTTACAGTCTTTACAAGATAAAGTCCCGTTATATAAGTAAATATAGAACTAAGTATTATACCTGCCTGTTTATAGTTCAGGAAAAAGAATATATATTTAAACCATCTTATAAGCACCGGAAACAAAGGGAAAAACGCCCAATTTGCCTGTCCATCCCCTGTTTTTATACTACCGACAAGGCTATAACCCTTCTCAGCTATTTTTATATACCAGTCTGCATCTCCCCCAAGAAACATCTTGGCAAAGGTTACATTATTACCAAATGCAGAGTTAGTAACACATCCTATAAATATATAGAATAATTTTGAAATAAACAAAATTATAAATACATCCCATGCAAGTTTACGGTTTTCTTTAGTAGTTAATCTGTTCCATACTCCAGACATTTTTTCTTTCATACATTCTCCATTCTACTAATTACTGTTCTTCCTTCATAAGCAATGCAACATATCTTTTTGTTGCATCCTGCCATGTAGGAAGTGGGGTAAAGCCTTTTGCTGCAAGCTTGCTCTTATCAAGTCTTGAATTAAAAGGTCTTGCTGCTTTAGATAACCCATACTCTTTTGTCGTTACAGGAACAACCTTTGTATTAAGTCCTGCCTGCTTATATATTTCAAGGGTAAAATCATACCATGATATATATCCACCCTCATTAGTAGCATGATAATATCCATACTTATCTGTTTCTATCATATCCACTAAAAGAACTGATAAGTCAAGGGTATATGTAGGCGTTCCTATCTGGTCACATACAACTCTTACTGTATCATGTGTCTTTCCTACGTTAATCATTGTCTTTATGAAGTTCTTTCCATTAACACCAAACACCCATGCTATTCTTACTATAAAGTACTTATCTAAAAGCTCAGAAACCGCAAGTTCTCCCTCAAGCTTAGTCTGTCCATACACATTAAGCGGCTTATAATCCTTGCAGTCAGGCTCCCATGGCTTATCACCCTGGCCATCAAACACATAATCTGTACTTATATATACCATCTTGCAGTCAAGCTTCTTAGCTACCCTTGCTATATTTCTTGTTCCACCTGCATTAACTGCACGCACCTTTTCTACCTTATCATCATCTTCTGCCATATCAACAGCTGTCCATGCAGCGCAATGTACTATAACATCCGGATTAACTTCTGTGATAATATCTTCTACTGCCTTTTCATCAGTAATATCCATCTGGACATATTCCATGTTAACAACAGCAGTCCCATCGTCAGCTCCACTGTACTTTTCTGCTATATCACTTCCTACCCCTGTATATCCTCTCTTTGCTAATTCATTCATTACATCATGTCCGAGCTGCCCTGATACTCCAGTAACTAATACTTTCATGCTTATCCTCCACGTCTTAGTTATTATTTCTATATCTATTTACAAAATCATACACTATTTTACCAAGTCTTTCAGGTAAATATCTGTTTACTACTGCTTCATAAGCTGATTCATCCACATTTGCATTATAATTGAGCATAATCTGTGCAAGATTCTTTATCTGTTCATCAGCACTGCAATATAAATCAAATGTATTAATATTTCCATCTGTTATCTCATCAAATATAGGAAGATTACTTGCAATTATTGGTTTATTGAATCTCATAACTTCTATTATTGGCATACCAAAGCCCTCTGCCTTTGACGGAAACACAAACGCAGACATTCCAGCATACAACTCAAGCTTTTTATTATGTGCAACATAATCAAGATATGTTATGTCCTTATCTTTTTCCATTGCATCGTGTACAAGAGTATTGATATCATCCTCCTGCATCTTTCCACCAAGAATAAGCTTCTTTTTTCCGCCAAGCTCCTTATATTTTAAATATCCATTTATAAGAAGATCAACGCCTTTTCTTTTTTCCATATTTCCTATATACAGGAAATAATTTTCGTCTGTACTTATCCATTTTTTCCTGACTGGATTAGATATTATATATGCATTGACATTATCTATATCTTTAGCTTCGGGAAAGAACTTCTCTGTTGTACGTTTTGTCTGCTCTGAATTATACAGAATCATATCCGTATTTTTTAATGTCTTTTTTAAATTATGCTTAAAATATATGTTATACACTCTTCCAAAATATTCAACATATTCTATTGGAAACATGTCATGTATAGTTATCATTATCCTGTAATCACCCTTAAGCTTCACCGGTATAATCGTATTAACCTCCCAGAATATATCCGGCTTTATAAGCTCAAGCTGTTTCTTTACAAATGCGAAATATGAATACACTCCAGCACTTTTATAAACCTTTTTGCCCTGCGTATATACCTTTATCCCTTTATTCTGAAACGATTTAATATATTCGCTTTCAGCCACATCTGATATAAGAACGAATTCCATATCCTCATACTTTATAAGCTGTTTTAAAAAATCGTTAAGATACATGCCCACTCCACTTGGTCTGCTGCCAAGTGTTCTCGCATCAATCGCTATCTTCATAACCTTCCTCTGATTCCATACTTAATTATCACTCTATATACCAGCCGCATACCTGTCCATAAGCTGTGCCAGACCTGCTGCTGACTTCTTCCATGAATGTGTGTCAAGCACCTTAACTGCTGCTTCCTTTTCTTTTTTAGCATCACTGTTATCAAGCAGCTCATCCAGATTAACATCTGCGTCATTACAGTTAATATACAAAGCCGACTCTCCGTATATCTCATGCAGTACCGGAATATCCCCCAGTATGATACGGGCACCCATACACAATGCCTCCATAGGTGGAATTCCAAAGCCCTCATATGTTGATGGAAAAACAAATGCCTTACAGTATTTCATAAGTGCCCTTGCCTCTGCATCTTTTGCATAACCAATCAAAACAACATTAGGCAGCTTTTCTATGCCTGACCTGTCACCAAGAGAACGGCCTGCTATAACATATGTAACCTCAGGATGCATCTTTGCATTTTCAAGTATCCATTTAAGATTCTTATTAGGAGCAAGCGATGCAAGGTAGAAATAATACCTGCCTCTCTTTATCCTTGAGGCATACCTGTCAAATATTATTTCATCTACGTTATCTATGTTAAAATGCTGCCATCCATTACCAGCAACAACTATATCTGTATTCTTCAGGCTGTAGTTATCAAGAATTTCACGCTTTGAATACTGACTTACCGTCATAATCGCATCAGCTTTCTTAAACGCTTTAAGATACATAAGCTTTCTAAACAGTATTTCATGCCAGTCACCCGGTTCGGTAAAGAAACCTGGATGTGTCTTAAATGCTATATCATGAACTGTTACTATTCCATTTTTCATTAAAAGTGAAACTTCGTTACACAGATACACCGGTTTTGCTTTCTGTCTGTTAACATAGTGCTGAAATGTAAGCTGTTCCCATTTTCTTCCAGATACACCTTTAAGTATGACAATTTTTATATTATCATACTTCGTTTTATAGCTGTTAATCTCTGCTGATGTCCCTTCTGAATCTATCTGCGGAACTGCTATTTCAACATCATATGGCTTGTCCTTAATCATTTTATCAAGCTGAGCTGTTATTTCTCTTGCATACCTTTGTACACCCAGAACCTGTCCATATAAAAATCTTCCATCAATAATATATTTCATACCGAACCTCGATTCCTGCTTTGCAACTGTTTCTTTGTTTTTTAACTACCTGTTGCCGTTAGGCTTGTATGTCGGAACGAATTCCTTAACAAGCACCTTAACTGCTGCTGCATCTTCACTATATGCTGTTTCTTTAAGTATTTCTAACCTTTTCTCAAAATCCTTCTTTTCAAACTCTATTGGTTTGCCTATATGAATGAGCTTATTATCTGTATCCTGCATGCCTTCCTCTGCCATCAGAAGCTCCTCATATAACTTTTCTCCTGGACGTAATCCTGTATACTTAATCTCCATATCAACACCAAGAGTATAGCCGGAAAGTCTGATAAGATTCTTTGCAAGATCATCTATCTTTACCGGGTCACCCATATCAAGTATGAAGATTTCTCCACCCTTTGCATAGGCACCTGCCTGGATAACCAGTGATACAGCCTCAGGTATCGTCATAAAATATCTTATAATATCAGGATGTGTGACAGTTACAGGTCCTCCCGCTGCAATCTGTTTCTTAAAAAGCGGTATAACCGAACCATTACTTCCAAGGACATTACCGAATCTTACTGCAACGAATTCTGTCCTTGATATCCCATTATAATACTGGATAATCATTTCACATATACGTTTTGTGGCACCCATAATATTAGTCGGATTAACCGCCTTATCAGTACTTATCATAACAAAACGCTTTGTCCCATATTTGTCAGCCATATGTGCCAGGTTCCATGTACCTGCAACATTATTCTTAATGGCCTCATTAGGACTTCCCTCCATAAGCGGTACATGCTTATGTGCTGCTGCATGATATACAATATCAGGTCTATAGTGAGAAAACAGCCACTCAAGTCTTGTATTGTTTCTTATTGAACCTATGAGAGTGACTACATTGGCATCCGGATTAGTCATTTTTAATTCCTGCTGGATATCATAAGCACTGTTTTCATATATATCAAATATTATAAGACACTTTGGATTATGCTTAACAAGCTGTCTGCATAACTCCGAACCGATTGAACCGCCACCGCCTGTAACAAGCACTGTCTTTCCAGATACATATCCTAATATAGACTCCACATCTACCTTGATAGGATCCCTGCCCAAAAGATCATCTACATCTACATTTCTGATATTCTGGACATTAATCTCTCCATCCATCATCTGATACACACCAGGTATGATCTTTAAGTTACAGTTGGTTTCCTTGCATATATTGAGTATTTCCCTTTTGGTATCCTGTGATGCTGATGGAATAGCAAATATTATTTCATCTATATCATAGTATCTTGCATACTCTTTTATCTGATTCCTGTTACCGACTATCTTTACTCCTCTTATATACTTTCCAACCTTTTTTGCATCATCATCTATGATACATACAACCTTTGAGTTATCAAGATATCTTGAGTTGGCTATTTCTCTCATGAGTACGTTAGCCGCCTCGCCGGCACCTATTATCATTATCTTTACCTGTTCTGATGTATGTCTGTATTCCTGTATAACAGTTCTTAACATTCTATACATAAAACGGCTTGCGCACATTGCTACAACAAGAAATACACCAGTCATGAAATAACAGGCTCTTGGAAGCATTTCACCTGTAACTGCGGTAAGGCATATATGAACGCCTTCTGCAACTATACAGGCTTCTACTATCTTATACAGCTCAGCTATACTGGCATACTGCCACAGACTATGATACATCCTGAAGCACCAGAATATAATAAGTGTTATTATTGTAAATGGAATCCATGTATCCTTAAAGCTATCTATATATTGTGGTTCAATCGCTGAAAAATCAACATTAAACCTCATTACAAGTGATAGTATTACACTTCCATTAATGAGGATAATATCAGTTATTATAAGAAAAAATCGTCTTATAATAAGCTGAAGCTTATCTTTTCTTGTCTCTCCCATATCTAACCTCTTTCCTGCTTATCCATAAGTCCCACAATCGTTCCTGCTCCATAACTTACATGAAGCATGAGGAATAATACTGGAAGCAGGATATTTGTTATATTTTTCTTTTCACCTGCTTTAACTGATGATACCGCCGCCATAGTACACGCCAATGTTCCATACAATACCCACATAACAACGGTAAGTGTTGTAATAATATTTTTTAATTTTCCAGGCAGCCATATGCTTTTCCTGCCATTTTTCTTTGTACCGCTGCGTGATAACCGTATTCTTACATCATCAGCCACTTTAAGTCCTGTTAAAGAGAGCGCAGATGCCATAATAGCACTTACAAACGCAAATGGCACAAAATGATATATGCTAAGACACCCTGGACACACTTTGCTCGTCTTTCCTATCCAGAAACCGTTTGCATACTTCTGTTTAAGCATAGATGAAAGACTGCTCCTTGTATACTGGTATGAAATAATATCAGGATCAAAGCACAGCTTATATCCTGCCTTTCTCATACGATAATGAATCTCATTATCCTCTGTTCTAGCAAGCTCTTCATTAAAAAAGCCAACCTTTTCAAACACTTCTCTTCTGTATGCCGCATGGAATAAGGATTTAACATATGTTTTTCCTGGATTATTCCTGTAAGCTGCTATGCTTGAACCAAACATACTGCTTTCTGCGAGCAATAACGTTTCCTTGAAGGGTGTTGGCTCATCTATTATATTAGGTCTCTGCCCACCGCATATATACTCACCAGTGTTAAGAACTGCTACATTCTTACTCACAAAATCCTGTGGTATAACTGCATGTGCATCTACCTTTATGATTGCATCTCCCTTATACTCCCTTAACGCTACATTCCATCCACTTGGAAGTGTTCTTTTAGGATTATCAAGAACTACTACCCTGTCGAATTCATTTTCATTATTTTTTGCAAAATCAACCATAATATCCCTTGTCTTATCAGAAGACATACCATCAACAAGTACAATCTCCATAGACTTATGGTCATAATCCTGCTCTTTAATGCAGCTAAGTATATTGTTTATACTGTTTTCCTCATTGTATGCAATCACACACATAGTTATAAACAACTTGTCCATCTTACGTTATTCCCTTTCTGCACTTATTACACATTTATGCTTCTTCCAGCAGCTTTGCTTCCTGTCCTTCCTGTTACTGATAATCTGTCATTTCCTGTTACTGATGTGAATGTATCCCATAACACCCTGCAGTCTTCCACAAAGCCAAACTTCTTAAGCGCCTCAAGATTATATTTCATCTTGGCAGGAAGTACCTCTTTAACATAAGCCTCATCCGGGTCAGCTGCTCCCGCAAGTATCTTATCTTCATCTTTATACGCTATGCTCGTCCTTGATGTAAGCCCTGCTGGCAGAAGTAATGTTGCATACATTTCTTTTGTATATTTTTTTACATATTCAGGAACCTCAGGTCTTGTTCCAACCAGTGTCATATCTCCGTTGATTATGTTAAATACCTGTGGGAACTCATCCGCTCTTATCTTTCTTAAAACTTTTCCAACCCTTGTTATTCTGTCATCGTTATCTACTGTCACAGAAGCTCCAAGCTTTGGTGCATCAACAACCATAGTACGGAACTTGTATATGCAAAATATCCTTCCATACTGTGTAACTCTTTCCTGTCTGAAAAAAACAGGTCCTCTCGAATCAAGCTTTATACAGACAGCTATGACAAGCATAGGAACTGCAAGAAACATAAGCATAATAGATGCCACAACTATATCAAACAATCTTTTTATCTTAAGTGACATCTGTCTTTTTTTTATTATATTGTAATATTTTCTGACTTCCCTGGTTCTCATAACCCCAGGAAGCTCATTCCATCTTCTTAGCTGCATATTAGCTACTCTCCGTTCCCTTGTGCTGTTATACCATCTTCTTAATGCTGTTAAAGTTTTCTATTACATAACCAACCTGTTCATCTGTAAGATTAGTATGCAAAGGAAGTGTCACCTCATTATGATACATTTCATATGAAGCCGGATAATCTGATATATCAAAGCCAAGCTTCTTATATGCTGTATGCATAGGTAAAGGCTTAAAATGTACATTAGTTGCAATTCCTGCCTCTGCCATTTTTGTTATAAAATCATTTCTTGCCTGTGTATCTTTTCCCATAAGGCGAACAAGATAAAGATGTCCACTCGATGTGTATTCATCTGTATAATGCTGTAGATACTCTATATCAGGCGCCTGTATGCCTTCGTTATACATGCCTATTATCTGTCTTCTTCTTGCAAGCAGACCAGGATATCTATCCATCTGTACAAGACCTATAGAAGCAACTATATCTGTCATGTTGCACTTGTAAAGTGGTGCAACTATATCATATTCCCACGCTCCAAGCTTTGTTTTTGCAAGTGCATCCTTAGACTGTCCATGAAGTGACATAAGCATAATATTTTTATATATTTCTTCATCATCAACACCAGGAAGTTCTCTCCATACAAGACCTCCACCCTCTCCTGTTGTAAAACTCTTTACAGCATGAAACGAAAATGATGTAAAGTCTGCACATTCCCCACTCATAAGCCCACCACGGCTGGCTCCATATCCATGTGCTGAATCTGCCAGTATAAGAACTCTTCCAAGTGCTTCCTGATATAAAGATGCTGGCTTAAATAAATGCTTTTTGCTTTCAAGTATGCTTCTTATCCTATCGTAATCTACCATAACTCCAGCGATATCAACCGGAATAACAGCCTTAGTCTTATCTGTTATTGCATGTTCAAGTGCATCATAATCAAGGTGATACGTTCCCTTCTCTACATCTATAAGCTTGAGTGTGGCTCCTACGTGACATACTACACTTGCAGATGCTGTGTAAGTATATGCCGGAACAATAACCTCATCTCCTGGTCCTATATCAAACAGTCTTAGGGCTGTTTCCATGCATGCTGTAGCCGAATTAAGGCATGCACCTCTTTTCGTATGTGTGAATTGTGCCATACGTCTTTCAAGTTCTTTAGTCTTAGGACCTGTTGTTATCCATCCTGATCTTAATACTTCACCTACAGCTTCAACTTCTCTTTCTGTCATATCTGGTGGTGAAAATGGTATATTCATCCTCTTTGTCATTATTAACCTGATACCTCTTTTCTATACATATCTATTATATAAATGTCAAAAGTGAATTCTGACATTCACCTTAAACATCTTCTCTTAAATACCTGTCTTACATACCTGAATTAAATATCTACTTTGATGACGATGCTGTTGGTTCTGCTGCCGTATGCTCAGTTGATGATGCTACCTTAGTCATAGCTGGAAATGAATAAGTCATATCTCCTGCTGTGTCAGGAATCGACACTGTATAACTAACATTATTATATCCTGACTGCGATAACGTAATCGTCCTGTTTCCACTTGTCTTACTGAACGTGCATGGAATAATTCCAATATATACGCTGTCAACATATAAAGCCGCACCCTCTGGCGCTGTTATCTTTACACTATAGCCGCTTGTATGACTAGCTGCTGTCGTCTTAGCTGTACTTGATGTAGTACCTGATGAGCTTGTTGACGTCATATCTATAACCTTAGTCGTATAATCCGAATTCACAACAAAGGTTTCTGTATAAGCCGTATAATGATTAGCCTGCAATACAAGACTATGCCTTCCATAGCTAAGACTTACCGGCTTAGAATAATCCACTTCACTTCCATCTATCGTCATAACTGCATTCGCAGGTGTTACCTGGAAGTTGACAGTTCCCTTCTTAGTAGCTGGTGTCTGATATTCAGAAAAATCAAGAGCTGTAGTTTCATCTTTCCTTACAGTAACTTTCTTTACAGCTTTCATATCTCCATTCTGTATCTCAACATCATAGCTTCCAACCGGTGCTGTAACCATCATATTATCTGTAACTTTGTTAAATCCATTGCTTCCAAGTGTTATATATCCTCCTACAAATGCATCTATGCCTGTAAGCTCGATATATCCATGTCCGTTATCAACCACTATGGAATAAAGCTTATCACCTATTCCGCGCAACGTCAGAATATCCTCTTTTACAATCTGTGCCATACTTATCTGGCTATCCAAAGAGCTTATAAAAATATTGTCTGTATATGTAAGAACTGTCTGTCCTATAGTAATATTTTTCTTTGATTCATCAAAGGTAATATCCGATACATCATTTCTTTCCCATGCATCCTTAGAACCATATATCTTTAATGCCTTGCCTGTCTTATCACAATACACATCATATATCTCACCTGGCTGCATAACAGATGCTGCTTTTATCTTTCCATATGCATCCTGAATATCGGTTCCTCCTGTATATATCACAGAATATTCTGTTCCAGACTCTACATCCACAAAATGCATGTTCTTAAGGCTGGTATCCACAGCCACAAGCAGTCCTACAAGCGTCCTATCCTTATTATTGCCAGTAATATCTGATATATTTCCCTGCTTTCTTGCCGGTGTAACAGCACTTCCCGGTATAACTGTCCCACCACTTTTTGTACTTTTACAACCCGCCGCACATAAAACAACAATGATAACAAGCAGGAATGCCGTCATCCTTTTAACCGTTCTTTTGTAAGAGTTAGAATGTCTTTGCATATTATTTATTTTTGTATATATATTATTCATCTTTACTACCTGATTAAAGCCTGTTTCCTCAAATAAATATACCCTCAATATAGTATATCTGGTTGAATTTTACCACACACAGCATATTTTATCAATCAATTCTCTTTTTCTTCCATTCTGCTCTATGACCTTCCTTAATTTTTCTACATTTTTCTCCGGAATCCATGACTTGTTTGCATTTATATACTGATTGATTATCTTCCAGAACTTCTCCGGATATGACAGTAAAACCATGAGCAGCCCCATCTCTTCATCGCTTAATGGACATATTCTGTCATATTCATCAACAAGCCTGTAAAACATCCGGCTGTCCCAGTTATACTTCTCCATCACCTTTCTTATAAACTGGTACAGATCATTAATCTGACATTCATTTTTGTATCTGTCAAAATTAACAATATACGTATTCTTACCATTGAGCAACACATTATGATATGTATAGCTTCCATGTGACAGCTCCATGTTTTGCGCTGCCATCATAAGACGTTCATCAAATGCTTCACTCATAAGCTGTTCATTTGCCCTGCATGCTTCTTCGTAAAAGACTTCAATATTTTTAAAGGCTATTTGTTCAAATATCTGTTTTCCCTTTTTTTGTTTAAGATAATTGTATGCCTTTTTCAGCTCCCTTGTGTGTTTTGCATATGTTTTTCTTAACTCTGTCTCTTTTGTATAGCCTGTAATCCTTCTTACCTTCTGACATGCTTCAAGCTCCGTGCTTTCATCGCACACATTATCCTGCACATACAACATATCTGGTGTTATCTGTCTTAACGCCGCATGCATATATGCCATAGCCGAAACAGCCATGCACATATCATTTTCATCTTTTACATTACTTTCTTTTGCATCAAACCAGTTCTTCATTATATATTTTCTTCCATCCTCGTCCTCAGATATAATTAACCCCTCTTTATTTCTCATGTAAGTATCAATACACGTATATCCAATCCCATCAAGCACCTGTGTCAGCTTGTTTTCTCTCTCATAGTATCTGTCCGCTTTTTCACATTGTATGAAAAGCTTATAGCCCTGATCTGTCTGCACTATAATCCCCCCACGTCCCCTTACCATACGTCTTATTCCTATATCATACTGTTCTAATACCTTTTCTGACTTCTCATTCACAGACATAAACCTCCCATTAATCCTACTTATCATATGATATGAACTTATTAAAAATGCATGTCCTTATAAATTCCTGTGATATTAAACGACATAGGATTTTGACGTCACCAATATTTTTTGATAAAATCATTTTGCATTTATAATTAACAGCTTATTATGGCATAGTGCAGGATTGGAGATTTTATGAACAAAAATATATCTAAGAAACAGGCTTACAGCTTTAACACTTCGAATAACTTTAAAATAGAACTCCCTGAAGATGTTTCATTTATAATAAACACTATTGAAAAAAACGGACATCAGGCATATGCTGTTGGCGGATGTGTACGTGACACTATAATGGGTGTTGTTCCAAACGACTGGGATATCACAACCAATGCCCTACCAGAAGAAGTCAAATCATACTTCAATAAAACAATTGACACCGGCATACAACATGGTACTGTAACCGTCATGCTTCATTCAACAGGTTATGAGGTTACTACATACCGTATTGATGGCGATTATCTGGATGGCAGGCATCCCTCGTCTGTAGAATTCTCTGACAGGCTTACTGATGACCTTTGCAGAAGAGACTTTACCATAAATGCTATGGCATATAATGACAGAATGGGTCTTGTCGACGAATATGGCGGCATAGATGATATTAACAATAAAATAATAAGATGTGTTGGGAATCCTGTAGAAAGATTTACAGAAGATGCTCTTAGGATGATGCGTGCAATCCGTTTTTCTGCACAGCTTGGATTCACTATTGATGATAACACTTTTAAAGCCATAGAAAAATTGAGCACAAATATACAGAAGGTAAGCATGGAACGTGTATGTGTTGAGCTTAAGAAAACACTCATGTCTGACAATCCTGATTTCTGCCGTTTATACGGAAACACTAATCTGTTCATGGATATACTGCCACAGCTGCACGACAGTTTTACTTCAAGGCAGTCTAAAAGAATTCTTCTGACATGCAGATATGTAGAAAAGAATTTTGCTTTAAGACTCGCCGCATGCCTTTCTACTGGCACTCCAGAGGATGCATATAATACACTCCGTCACCTGAGAATGGACAACAAAACCATTGATACTGTGGTAAAAATTCTTACATATTCAAAAGACCGTGTAGAAGAAACTGAACCTGCAATCAGAGAAGCACTCCATAAATGTGGACGTGATATATTTGAATCCATTATCAAGTATGAACTTGCTGCTGTAAAAGCAAGTGAGGAAGTAACCTTTATAACCAATCCAGGCAGACACAATCATCTTATAAATCTAAAAACTATGGCTGATGAAATACTTGCGCGCGGCGACTGTTTTTCCATCAAAGATCTGGATATCACAGGACTTGACCTTATAGAGTATGGCCTTAAAGGCACCCAGATTGGTGATACACTAAACTATCTGCTTGAAATCGTGATTGAAAATCCTAAGCTGAATGATAAAGCTACGCTGATTGGATTGCTGGATATGAAGTAGAAGATGAAGTAAAATATGAGCTAGGATATCAAGTAAAATATGAATCTGATATGATTTTTTATAAACTGATATAAAAGGGGATTAAGTGTGACGTGCACTTAATCCCCTTTGTATCAGCTTTTCTGCTTTGCTATGAATCCTGACAATCCATACATCTATAACAGCTCTGGGCTGCAAAGCCTGCAAAAAACATTATTTACTTTTATTTAGTCTCTTTATTCTCGTTATATGCCTTCCTTGCCTCTGCTACTCCAGCCTTTATTCCGGCAACTCCGGCTTTAGCTACCTCTTTTCCAACTTTAGCAGCTTCCTTTCCTATACGTGAAGCTTCCCTGGCGACTTCCTTTCCAACCTTTGCAGCTTCGTTTGCCGCCTTCTTAGCTTTCTCTTTTATCTCTTCCATATCGATATCAGCTGCTGCTCCAGCACAACTATCTGACTTGCTGCTGTCCGGATTAGATAATGCAGCCTGTGCTGCTGCAAGCCTTGCTATTGGCACTCTGAATGGAGAACAACTTACATAATCAAGTCCTGCCTTATGACAGAATTCAATACTTGATGGATCGCCTCCATGTTCTCCACATATACCACACTTAAGTTCTGGGCGTGTCTTATGTCCTTTCTCAACAGCCATCTTAACAAGCTGGCCCACACCATTCTGGTCAAGTCTTGCAAATGGGTCTGATTCATATATCATGCTCTTATAGTAAGAATCAAGGAACTTTCCAGCATCATCTCTTGAAAAACCAAATGTCATCTGTGTAAGATCATTGGTTCCAAATGAGAAGAATTCTGCTTCTTCTGCTATTTCATTAGCAAGAAGAGCTGCCCTTGGAATCTCTATCATAGTACCTATCTTATACTTAATACCAGAGTTCATCTCTTTCTTAACAGCTTCTGCCTCTTCTATAACAATATCCTTTACATACTTCAACTCTTTTCTTTCTCCAACAAGAGGTATCATAATCTCTGGTGTAATAGTATACCCTTTTTCCCTTGATACTTCTATAGCTGCTTCCATAACCGCTCTCGTCTGCATTCTCGCTATTTCTGGATATGTTACTGAAAGACGGCATCCCCTATGTCCCATCATTGGATTAAATTCATGAAGTGTATCGCACTTTGCCTTTACCTCATCAATAGTAAGTCCCATATCATCTGCAAGTGCCTTGATATCTTCTGCATCTGTAGGCACGAACTCATGAAGAGGTGGATCAAGATATCTTACAGTCATTGGTCTTCCTTCAAGCGCCTCATACATAGCCTTAAAGTCAGCTTTCTGGAATTCTCCAATCGGCTTAAGTGCTTCAACTCTCTGCTCTACTGTATCAGAAAGAATCATTCTTCTGAACTTAGGTATTCTGTCTTCACCAAAGAACATATGCTCTGTTCTGCAAAGTCCTATACCTTCTGCACCGAGCTCTACCGCTTTCTTTGTATCCTCTGGTGTATCTGCATTCGTTCTTACACCAAGCTTCCTGTATTCATCAGCCCAGCCCATAAGTCTTTCAAAATTACCACTTATAGTTGCTGCAACTGTCTTTATATCACCTTTATATATCTTACCTGTTGAACCATCCAGAGAAATGTAATCTCCCTCCCTGAATGTATATCCACCTAGTGTAAATACCTTTGCTTCTTCATCTATATTGATAGCACCGCAGCCAGATACACAGCATGTACCCATACCTCTTGCAACAACGGCTGCATGTGATGTCATACCACCACGCACTGTAAGTATACCCTGTGCAGCGTGCATACCTTCTATATCTTCAGGTGATGTTTCAAGTCTTACAAGAATAACTCTCTCACCTTTGCCGCCCTTACCAAGCTCCTTAGCTTCATCGGCTGTAAATACAACTTTACCTGCTGCCGCACCCGGAGATGCTGGAAGTGCTTCTCCTATCACCTCGCCGCTCTTAAGTGCCTCTGCATCAAACATAGGATGAAGTAACTGGTCAAGCGACTTCGCATCTATTCTCATAACAGCCTCCTGTGGAGTAATCATACCCTCATCAACAAGATCGCAGGCTATCTGTATAGCTGCCTGTGCTGTTCTCTTGCCGTTACGTGTCTGTAAGAAGTAAAGCTTTCCTTCTTCAATAGTAAACTCCATATCCTGCATATCTTTATAATGCTTTTCAAGCTTCATGGCAAGGTCCATAAACTGTGCATAGCATTCTGGAAGGTCCTTTTCAAGCTGTGTGATAGGCTGTGGTGTACGTACACCTGCAACTACATCCTCGCCCTGTGCATTGATAAGATATTCGCCATATATTCCCTTTGCACCTGTTGATGGATTTCTTGTAAATGCAACACCAGTTCCAGATGTATCACCTTTATTACCAAACACCATAGTCTGGACATTAACTGCTGTTCCCCAGTCACCTGGAATATCGTTCATTCTTCTGTATACAATCGCTCTTGGATTGTTCCATGAGCGAAATACCGCCTTTACTGCTTCCATAAGCTGAACCTTTGGATCCTGTGGAAATTCTTCTCCCTTTGACTCCTTGTAAAATGCCTTGAATCTTGTAATAAGCTCCTTCATATCATCAGCTGTAAGCTCTGTATCATACTTAACACCCTTAGCAGCCTTTACTTCATCTATAATCTTTTCAAACTCAGACTTTGATACTTCCATAACTACATCTGAAAACATCTGTATGAATCTTCTATATGAATCATACGCAAATCTTGGATTACCTGTTTTAGCGGCAAACCCCTCAACTGCAACATCGTTAAGTCCAAGATTGAGTATTGTATCCATCATTCCCGGCATAGATGCTCTTGCACCAGATCTTACAGAAACAAGCAGCGGATCGCTATTGTCCCCGAATTTCTTTCCGTTGTATTCCTCAAGCCATGCAAGTGCTTCGAATATCTGTGTCTTTATTTCCTCTGATATATTCTGCCCATTATCGTAATAATTCGTACATGCTTCCGTTGTAACTGTAAAACCCTGTGGTATCGGCATACCAAGTCCTGTCATCTCCGCCAGATTAGCTCCTTTTCCTCCTAACAACGCTCTCATAGAAGCATTTCCTTCTGAAAATCTGTAAACCCATTTGTTCATAAGATTCCCTCCATTCATAACCCATGTTAAATTGTTCCGTACAATGTCATTGTTAAAATTATAACATACCTTAGTTGATTAAGCAATAAGCTTGTACGGATTTTTATACATATAGTATGATTATATTCATATTATGGAAAAATATTCATGATAGATGTATTGTTGTTTAATTGAATATTAGTTGGTGATGAACGGACGACAAATATAAGCTACAGGCAGTCCTGCACACTATGTTCAATGCCAGAAGCTTTGATTGGATATTTCGGAAGTTTGACACCCCAAAACCCTCTCAGGCCAGTAATGGTCTTATTTTTTGTAAATTTTCATTTCGCCCTAGAACGTATTGCCGTATTGTGTTGTAATAGTATTAAAGGTTAGGAGGTCTGTTTTTATGAGGTTAATGATTAGTCCATCAAAGAATGCTAAATCTTTTTACGTTATTAAATCCGTTCAAAAAATGGTAAAAATACTTCTGAGATTGTAGAAAAACTTGGTACTGAAACTTTTATCAAAGAAACTTATGGCGTTGATGATGCTGAAGCCTGGGCTCGCTCTCACGTCAATGAGTTAAATGCTGCTGAAAAATCTGCAAAAGATGTTAAACACTTTGTACGTTTTTCCACGAATGAACTGATTCCTGCTGGCAAACAATTGTCATTTAATACTGGTTATCTCTTCCTTCAGAAAATTTACCACCAACTTGGATTACCTTCCATATGCAAGAAAATCAAAAAGGATAATGCTTTCACTTATGACCTTAATGCTATCCTTTCAAGACTTGTTTATGGCAGGATTCTTTTTCTTCTTCAAAATTATCGTGCTATGAACAGTCAAAAGAACTTCTGGAACAGCCCGAGTTTGACCTGCACCACATTTATCGTGCTCTTTCTGTTCTTGCTAACAATTCAGACTTTATACAGGCGGAGCTTTACAAACGTTCAAAAAAGCTTGTTAAATGCAATACTGGTGTTTTATTTTATGACTGCACGAATTACTTTTTTGAACTTGAACACGAAGATGGACTGAAGCAGTATGGTCCAAGCAAGGAACACAGACCTAATCCGATTGTACAGATGGGATTATTTATGGATAAATCAGGGATTCCTCTTGCCTTCTGCATTAATCCAGGAAACCAGAATGAGCAGTTATCTTTAAAGCCTCTTGAACAGCAGATTATGCGTGACTTTGAACTTTCAAAGTTTGTTGTATGCACTGATGCCGGATTATCATCAGATGCCAACCGCCGTTTTAATAACTTTGGTGAAAGAAGCTTTATAACCACACAGTCCATCAAAAAACTGAAAAGCGACTTAAAAGAATGGTGTCTTGACTGCAAAGGCTGGCAGTTAGAGGGAAGTAAGAAAACTTATGATATTTATGAAATTGAGGATACTCCTGAAAACAGAAACAAGATTTTTTATAAGCAGATGCTTGTTGAAGGCTATGATGAAGAAAGAGATATAGCATTTGACCAGACACTTATTGTCACATACTCTCTCAAATACAAGCTGTACCAACAGACTATACGTGAGCGCCAGATTGAAAGAGCAAAGAAATATCTGCAGCATCCGGCACAGTATGGCAAACACTCTGTTACAGATGCAAAAAGATTTATCAAAAAAACTCCTGTCACTAATGATGCTGAAATCGCAGAAAAAACTGCATATGAGTTAAATATAAATGCCATTGAAGAAGAAGCAAAGTACGATGGTTTTTATGCCGTATGTACAAATCTTGATAATGATCCGGCTGAAATAGCCAGAATAAACCATGACAGATGGGAAATAGAAGAATCCTTCAGAATCATGAAATCTGAATTTGATGCAAGACCTGTGTATCTTCATCGCGACGACCGCATAAAAGCACATTTTCTCACATGCTTCATATCGCTTATGATTTACAGGATACTTGAAAAACAGCTTGATAGCAGCTTTACATGTGAAGAAATCATAAACACCCTGCGCAAAATGAATGTCAGGGAAGTTGGTGAATATGGCTATATACCTAACTATACAAGAACAGAACTTACAGATGCAATGCATGATAATGCAGGATTCAGAACCAATAATGAACTTACAACACCAAAGGCAATGGCTGGAATAATCAGGCGTTCCAAAGGATTATAAGAATTACGCAAAACATTACGCTTTTCACGAAAAATGTATAAAAGCCGCAAACGCAGTAACTGTCTGCATTTGCGGCGATTTTTAACATAAAGAGTGTCAAAGATGGGATTGTACCGTGCAGAACATTTGTTTGTCAAGCATTTTTTGAACTTGATACTATATTTTTATAATTTTGCTTTGGTAAAACCTCAAACCATATTGACAATTGTATTAGTATGTGTTAGTATGTTAGTATGTAAACTTACATACTAACATGTAAAAGGTGGTGATTACTTGACTGTTGATGAATCTATAAAATTTTGCGATTTACTTGCGCGGATGATAAAAGAAGCAAATTTATCAAATGTCAAGTTTTATACCGCACTTGGCATAAAAAAGCCTTATTTCTATGATATTTTGAGCGGAAAAGTAAACCCTCCTCCCCCTGAGCGTCAATTTGCAATGTTAAATTTGTTGAATCCAACAGAAGAGCAACGAGAATTATTCTTCGACTTAGCTGCACAAGAACGAAACGAAGTGCCTGCTGATATCGCGGAAACATTGAAAGATAAAAAACTGCGCAAAAATTTAAGAAAAGGTATAAATTACGAAAAATTATTAAAGAACGGAGAATTTAAAGATGAGTAGTAATAATAAAAGAGAGCAAGAGAGAACAGAACTTTATCGTACAATATGGGCGCTCGCTAATGAACTTAGAGGCAGCGTTGATGGTTGGGATTTTAAACAATATGTTTTAGGTATGTTATTCTATAGATATATTTCTGAAAACATTGCGGATTACATAAATGAAGGAGAGTGGGCGTCTGGAAACAGAGACTTTAATTATGCCAAAATTGATGATACTATAGCAATAAGTATCAAAGATGATATTGTGCAGGAAAAAGGATTTTTTATTTTGCCAAGTGAATTGTTTTGTAATTTATTAAACAGAATTAAAAAAGCAGATAAATACGCTAGAGAAAAAACAGAAAAAGACGGAAAAGAAGTAGAAGTCGCTGAATTAGACGAAAACTTAAATGAAATATTACAGACTAACTTTAAAAATATTGAAGCGTCAGCTATTGGCACTCCGAGCGAAGATAATTTCAAAGGACTGTTTGACGACATAGATGTAAACAGCAATAAACTTGGTCCTACTGTTATTAAGAGAAACAAACGGCTTAAAAGGTTGATTACAGTTATTGGTGATATGGATCTTGGTAATTATCAAGATAATTCTATTGATGCTTTCGGCGATACATATGAATATTTGATGGGTATGTATGCTTCCAATGCCGGTAAAAGCGGTGGCGAATTTTTTACTCCGCAAGAGGTATCTGAACTGCTTACAAAAATTTCGCTTCTTGATAACAATGGCAATATGAAAACAGAAGTCAATAAAGTGTATGATCCTGCTGTGGGCAGTGGTTCATTACTTTTGAAGTTTGCAAAAATTCTTGGTAAGGATAATGTTCGCAACGGCTTTTTCGGTCAGGAAATCAACATTACTACTTATAATCTTTGCAGGATAAATATGTTTCTGCACGATATAGGTTATGATAAATTCAGTATTGAACATGGTGATACTTTAGTTGATCCTAAACATTGGGACGATGAACCGTTTGAGGCTATCGTTTCCAATCCCCCCTACTCTATAAAATGGGAGGGATCTGACAACGGGCTATTAATAAATGATAAGCGTTTTTCTCCTGCCGGTGTATTGGCTCCTAAATCAAAAGCAGACTTTGCTTTTATTATGCATTGTCTCAGCTGGCTGGCAACTAATGGAACGGCTGCTATTGTTTGCTTTCCTGGTATTATGTATCGTGGTGGAGCAGAACAAAAAATCAGAAAATATCTGATTGATAATAACTATATTGAATGTATCATTCAGCTGCCTGAAAATCTTTTTTACGGAACAAGTATTGCAACCTGTATTATGGTGCTCAAAAAATCTAAAATTGATAACAACACTTTGTTTATTGACGCTTCAAAAGAGTTTGCCAAAGCCACAAATAGCAACAAATTAGCTCCGCAAAATATTGAAAACATTTTAAACGCATATAAAAACAGAGAATCAAAAGATTATTTTACCGCACTTGTTAAACAGGAAGATATTGAAAAAACAAATTATAATCTTTCGGTATCAACCTATGTGGAAAACGAGGATACAAGAGAAGTTATTGATATAGCAGTCCTTAACGAACAAATAGCTCAAATTGTTAAGCATGAAAATACTTTGCGTGCCGACATTGATGCAATTATTGCTGAAATTGAGGAGGCGAAAATATGACATTAGGTGACATTCTTTCCAAGCCTCCAATTGATGAATACAAACAAGTTGAGGGTTTCTTAGTTAATAAAAAGGGGAAAATAGGACAACAAGAAAAACTGTTGAACTGTAACATTGCACTGAACTATTATTGCAAAAATTGTGATGATATCCGTACATTTTGCTCTGTAGGTAAAATCAGTTGTATTTTTGAAAGTAAAACTTTGATTAGCATTGATGGTATTTTATCTTGTAATTGCGGAACCACAGTTAGGGTATGGTTTTTGGTTGAAAGCAAAAACGATATTACTCTTGCTGCACCTGAAATACGAATACTGAAAAGAACGGAAAAGTTTTCAGAAAAAGTTACACTTATCAATAACGAATACGGAGATTTTACAGAGTTTCTTGAAAAGTCCAAAAGAGCATCAAGAGAGGGATTTGGAGCAGGTTCTGTTGTATATTTGAGATCAGTTTTTGAATCAGTTATTAAAAAAGTAGGAGTAACTGAAAACATATCAGATACTTTTGTTGATAAAAACGGGAAAACACAACATAAATCAACAGAAAGATATCTTAAAGAAGTTAATGAAAAACGCAATATAATTCCTGAGGAGTTTTCCAATGATGGTTACAGACTTTTTAGAGAATTAAGTAGCGTGGTACACGGTAGTTGTAGTGAAAAAGAAGCTTTATTAAAATTTAATGCTTTTTATCGTTTAGTTACAGGTGTATTAGAAAAAATTAAAACCAATCAAGAGTTAATGGAAGCTATAGGCACTTTAGGCTGGAACACAGGAGGTGAGGAGAATGAGTAAATTAGAACAGCTTATAAATGAATTTTGTCCTGATGGTGTTGAATTTGACTTTTTATATACAGTTATGGATTATGAGCAGCCTACAAAGTATATTGTAAAAGATACTAAATATAATGATGATTTTAAGATTCCGGTTTTAACGGCGGGGCAATCTTTCATTTTGGGCTATACTAATGAGACTACGGGTATATTCGAGGCATCAAAAGAAAATCCCGTCATCATTTTTGATGATTTTACTACTTCTTTTCATTGGGTCGATTTTAATTTTAAAGTTAAATCTTCTGCGATGAAGATGTTAAGGTTAAAGAAGGACAAATCTCACTATGTGGATTTTAGATATTTATATCATGTAATGAAAAATATTCATTATACTCCAGTAGACCATACTCGTCAGTGGATTGAGAAATATTCAAAATTTCAAATTCCTCTTCCGCCTTTACCAGTACAAGAAGAGATTGCCTGTATATTAGATAACTTTACAGAACTCACTGCGGAACTCACTGCGGAACTCACTGCGAGAAAACAGCAGTATGAGTATTATAGAGATAATGTTTTGAATTCGATTAAACATAGTAGATTGCATCCAATAAAAGAGATTTGTGATACAATAACTAATTTTGCTGCAGCAGGTTCTTTTGCAGAAGTTGCTAAAAATGTCCCTTATTTATCAAAACCAGATTATGCACAACTAATTAGGACGGTTGACATAAAGTGTAATTATACACATGAATCTCCTATCTATATATCAAAACATTCCTATAATTATTTATGGAGAGTTCAATTAAATGAACCTTGTGTTGTTTTGCCGAGTGTAGGAAATTGCGGAGAAGTATATTATATTGATCCGAAAAAGCTACCTTATAAATATAATGCTCTTGCTAAAAATGCTTTGTTAATTCGTAGCAGCAAGGTTAATTTGTTATATTTAAAATATATATTCGAGTCTTCTGATTTTCAAAAAAAATTAAAGAAGATTACTTCGAATATGGGGCAAAGTAAATTTAACAAAACTGATTTTGAAAAATTAACTATTCCAATTCCATATCCGGAAGAAAAGAATAAATCTCTTGCTGAACAGCAACGCATTGTTGATATTCTTGATCGTTTTGATAAACTTTGCAACGATATCAGTGAGGGTTTACCTGCCGAAATTGAAGTAAGAAGAAAACAATATGAATATTACAGAGATAAACTCTTAACTTTCAAGAAAAAGGAGGCAACGATAAATGAATAGCTTTGAAATTGTGGCAAGTTCTACCGAAAGTACAGTTGTCGCTGAATACACACCCGAAAAAAGAAAAAGCACCGACTATCAAAGCGAAGCGGAACTTGAAAAAGATTTTATAAATCGCCTTGTCAGTCAGGGCTATGAATACATTACTATAAAAAGCGAACAAGATTTAATTGACAATCTTCGCGCTCAGCTTGAAAAGCTGAATAACTATACCTTTTTTGATAAAGAGTGGAACGATTTTTACAGCAGTGTTATTTCAAACGGGAATGATGGGATTGTAGAGAAAACCCGCAAAATACAGGAAGATTATCTGCAAAACCTTACCCTTGATAACGGTTATGTAAAAAACATTAAGCTGATAGACAAAACAAACATCCACAACAACCATTTGCAGGTGATAAATCAGTATGAAGAAAACGGTGGAAAACATGATACCCGTTATGATGTGACTATTTTGGTAAACGGATTACCCTTAGTGCATATTGAACTTAAAAAGCGTGGTAATGCAATTCGTGAAGCTTTCAACCAAATCAATCGCTATCAGCGTGACAGCTTTTGGGCAGCCAGCGGATTGTATCAGTATGTACAGCTGTTTGTAATTTCCAACGGTACGCATACAAAGTATTATTCTAATACAACAAGATTTCAGCATATCAAAGACAATGCAGAGAAAAACGCTGCAAAGAAGAAAAAAACTTCTAACAGCTTTGAATTTACAAGCTATTGGGCAGACGAAAAAAATCATATAATTCCCGATCTTGTGGACTTTACAAAAACTTTTTTTTCAAAGCATACGCTATTAAACATCTTAACACGTTACTGTGTATTTACCTCAGAAGATTTATTATTGGTAATGCGTCCATATCAAATTGCCGCAACTGAAAAAATCCTAAACCGTATTACTGTTTCTACTAATCTAAAAAAGACCGGCAAAAAAGAGGCGGGCGGTTACATTTGGCATACCACAGGTAGCGGCAAAACTTTAACCAGCTTTAAAACTGCACAGCTTGCTCAAGGTTTTAATTTCATCGACAAAGTATTGTTTGTAGTTGACAGAAAAGATCTTGACTATCAAACAATGAAAGAATATGACAGATTTGAAAAAGGTGCAGCTAACAGTAACACCTCTACAAAGATTCTGCAAAAACAAATGGAAGATGATAATGCAAAAATCATTATCACAACAATTCAGAAATTGGATAAATTCATATCCAAAAATAAACAGCACGAAGTTTATAAAAAACACGTTGTTATGATTTTTGATGAGTGTCACCGTTCGCAATTTGGGGATATGCATAAATCCATTACAAAACACTTCAAAAATTATCATATTTTCGGTTTTACAGGGACACCTATTTTTGCTTCAAACTCTAACAGTTCAAATGATCCGACCATGCGTACTACGGCACAAGTGTTCGGAGGAGAACCAGATGAGCACGGAAATAAAGTGAAGCCTCTGCATGCTTATACTATTGTAGACGCAATTCATGATAGTAATGTATTGCCTTTTAGGATTGATTATATCAACACTATAAAAAACCCTGAGTTACTGTATGATAAACAAGTAAAAGCGATTGACCGTGAAAAAGCTTTGCTTGATCCTAAAAGAGTCTGTGAGATTGTGCAATATATTCTTGAGCATTTTGATCAAAAAACTTATCGTAATCAAAATCATTCTTATTATGATCATAGAGTGATTACGAATGTTGAAAAAATGGCAAAATCCAAGAATAATACTGTGAAAGAGCAAAAAGCAACCGTAAAAGTAAATGGCTTTAATTCTATTTTTGCAGTTGCTTCTATTCCTGCAGCAATCGCTTATTACAATGAATTTAAAAAGCAAATGGAAGAAACAGGGTACAAATTAAATATTGCTACAATATTCAGTTTTAATCCAAACGAAGAAGACCCAGACGATATCTTACAGGACGAAAATTTCGACACAAGCGGTCTTGATCAGACAGCAAGAGATTTTCTTGACAGTGCCATTGATGATTATAATAAACTGTTTAATGTCAGCTATGATACATCTGCTGATAAATTCCCTAATTATTATAAAGATGTCTCATTGCGAATGAAAAATCGTGAGATTGATTTGCTCATTGTTGTTAATATGTTCTTAACTGGATTTGATGCAACTACTCTAAATACACTATGGGTAGATAAAAATTTAAAAGATCACGGTTTGATACAAGCATTCTCCAGGACCAATCGTATTTTAAATTCTGTAAAAACATTTGGAAATATTGTTTGTTTTAGAAATCTTGAAACTGCTACAAATAATGCATTAGCTCTTTTTGGGGATAAAAATGCAAACGGTATGGTCATTTTAAAAACTTACAACGAATATATTAATGGCTATGACGATGATAACGGAAAACATGTTGAAGGCTATAACGAGCTTGTTGCCAGACTTGTAAATGAATTTCCGATCAGTAGTGAAATTATTGGTGATGATAACGAAAAAGAGTTTATAAAACTATTTGGCCGTATTTTGAAATTAAGAAACATTTTAAGGTGTTTTGACGATTTTGAAAATGACAATTCTGTATCTACCAGAGATTTACAAGATTACCAAAGTGTTTATATTGATCTTTATCAAGACTACTCTAAGAAAAGCGATATTGAAAAAGAGCGAATCAATGATGATATTGTCTTTGAAATTGAACTTATTAAGCAAGTTGAGGTCAATATAGATTACATCTTAATGCTTGTTGCCAAATATCACGAATCTAATTGTGAGGATAAAACCATTCTTGCCAATATTAACAAATCCATTGACGCAAGTATTGAGTTGCGAAGTAAAAAAGCTCTTATTGAGGGATTTGTTGCCCAAATGACAGTAAAGACAGATGTTGACAAAGACTGGAAAAAGTTTGTAAAAAACCAAAAAGAACAAGACTTAAAAACAATTATAAGTGATGAAAACTTAAAACAAGATGAGGCTAAAAAATTTATCGAGAACTCATTCAGAGACGGTGAGATCAAAACCACAGGAACGGATCTTGATAAAATACTGCCTCCAATTTCAAGATTTTCAGGTGGTTTAAACAGAGCGTTAAAAAAACAGGTTGTTATAGATAAGTTGAAAGATTTTTTTGAAAAATATTTCGGCTTGATATAATTTAAAACCGCTATCGGCTTTTTAACCGGTAGCGGTTTTAACTACATAAAAATTGATTCTATATTTATAATTTCTCTAGCTCTATTTTGAGATGTTCTGTAACCTTTTCGTTTTTTGTTTAAATTATGTTTTGGAAGTATTCATCTACTAAATCAGCGTGTTTAAAATAGCATTTAAGCACAAATATTAAAAATGGCACCTTTTCTTCGACCACCATATCTTCTTTACAATTGTTATTTAATACATTAACCTTGTGCACAACGATATAATCTAAGGGTATCATTGAATTATCAATTTTAAAAGACTTTAATCTTGTGTATTTTGTTCCTTTAATGTCTGAATTCGTTTTTCTATTATTATACTCATTTTTATCATAAAAAACGAACTCATGATCAATATGTGTTATAATAATTGAAGAATTTTCTTCTCGATACTGCAGGTGTATAACTTGAGTTATTATACTATTGTTGGTTTCTACATCTGTTTTACAAAGTTCTTCAAATGTAATATCTGTTTCCGTTATTTTAATCCATAATGTATCAGCATATTCCTTTGAATAAAGTTTAGTAACAGGTATTGAAGCAAGATTTCTTATCGAAAAGAGTTGACCGTACTCTTTTGATTCCATCAATGTTTGTAGTTCGTATCTTCCATCATAAATTTTAGATTTTGAGTTTGATACTCGGATAGAAAGAGCACCCAATAGATTTGAGTTCTTTAAATCACCAAAAACTGTTAGAAGTTCTTTTGGAACATTAGATGCCAAAAATGTTTTATCAATTCTTTTATCATATACTCGTGGAGGATCAATGGCCATTATTTCACAATCACTCACAATATCTACTAAATTGTATTTGTGCAAGGAAGAATCTTTTGAATAATATTTCTCATATAGGTGCTTTAAATGATTATAATCTGTATTATAAATAGAATTGATTCTTTGGCAATAATTTAAATATCCGTAATACACAACGCAAAATCCAATAATGGTGTCTGCGTAAACGGTTATCCCTATACCTTTCATAGTTGATTCAAAATATTCGGATAGCCATTGTTGGGGGTTATTTCCAATTAATAGTGTGTATTGATTGAGACAAGATTCATACTTCATTTCATCAATAATATTAAGCGAATCTTGACCCTCATATTTCTGTATTTGACTATCAATTCCAGGCAACACTGTATCAACCATATCTTGAATAGAATAATCACAAGCAATAATCTTTAACAGTTCAGTATCATTTTCTATATATTTCCCAACAACAGGTCCCAATTGATATATACAATATCTTTTTATACTCCAATCTGAATTGTCATCGGGGTTGGCTCGACTCCAATCAATATAGATGGAAAATAATTTTTCATAGAATTGCTCTAACTCGTTTTGACTTATTTTCATTATAATGCTCCAAACATTTCAAGCAGTGTCTTATTGTAAATATTATAGCACAAGCACCTTAACATAACAACAAAGCGGCAGTAATTTTTCTCCCTGCCGCCATTGAAAATTAATTGTATATTATATCGTGATTTACGATTTCTGTGGCTCTATTACGGATATTATTCATCCGAGCAACACAATCCATTTGATTATTCGCTTTAAGTTTTTCGGTTACGCCCTCACTCTCTGCCATCTGTTTTACGAGCCGAAAAAACGTATCCTCAGCTTGCTCGTCAATGTCAGCAAGATAGCTGTTCAACTTTCCGCTTGTCAGAAAATTCATATACAAAACCTTATGATTTTGTTTCAAATGTCTTGCGTGTCGCTGTCCCCACAGCCCGATAGGCTTGTTTTCTTCATCGGGGAGTTTTAGATTGGGCAAGTAATAGTCACCTTGTAGAGTATAATGGATACCGTTCTTTTTGTTATAAATACGCTTTTCCATAGTTAAGCCTCCCTGTAGATTACTTTGAATTTCTTTTGCTTTGCGTTAATAATCTTAATCAACACTTCATCCACCGCATCGGTGTATTTGCCGTCTGCGATAAGACTTTTTTCGTTAAGGCAGTTGATGATAATTCTGTACTCGTTATCATCAAGAGCTATGTAATACTTCTTTGACATATCTTTCACTCCTTCAAAAAATCTTTAAACTGCGTGTCAGTAGATACGAATGTATCGTATGTAAAATTGGCTCCCAATCGAAATCCCATAATAAAGCTATCGAGATTCGATTCACCATTGACGATACCCCAAGCATTAACGAAGTCGAGAAACTTTTTTTATCCTCTCCCGTGAGTGCTTCAGTCAGAAATTCCTCGTTGAGCATTAGAACTTCCATCTGCTTTTGAACTGTCTTGTTCTGCTTAGTGCTTCGAGCTTGGGGATTGATGTTACCGTAATAGAATTCTTCAATAAATTTTGACATAATCTTGTTTCCTCGTTTCTGTAGTTTTATTTTACGAAGAAACCTTGAAATACACAAATGTGTAAGTGAAAAATATGTGTGTTTATGCCGGTATTTCAATATTTTTAATCAAGTCCGTTATGAACACTCACCCCACTATAAAATGTTTTTAAAATATCCTCATAAGTTGCACCACCTTCTGCCATATTCTGTGCCGTGTATACACCAACCCCGAAGCCATCTCCCACTCCTGTTGTTGTTATCTTTACGCCACTATCCATATATTCTATTTTATAATTAGGTGAATTAAGTCCCAGAATCTTTGCAAATGTGCTTCCTGTCATCACCATATTGCCGACCTGCATCTTAGATACATATCCATCACTGCTTACCGATACAACCTGTACCTGCTTATCAAGCCCCTTTTTATCCAGTGTCAGACCATCGTATGCTTTTTCAAATGCATTAACAAAATCCTTGTTATTAACAGTCTTAACGACAAAATATTCTTTTGCTTCTTTATCCTTAGGACATTCAACTGCCATAAGATATGAATAATCATCTCCTAACATATCCTTGCCAGAAAGCGTAAAACCTGCTGTTACGTATGTATACCTTGCCTCTATATATTGCCCGTTACAGCTTATTGTCATGCCATTTGTCGCTGCTACACAGTCATTTACAAGGTTATAATTATCCAAATAGTCCTTTCCCCACTTTTTCTTCATCTGTCCTGATGTCATATACGACATACCAAGCTGACTACTGTCTATGTTCATCCTTTCGCCCATTAAACGGTATATATCTGTCCTTATCATTATGCTTTCTGCTTTTAGAAGTTCAATCTCATCACCCATATACAATCTGTCGGCAAGAACCATTGAAACAAACTTCTCAACCGCTACAGATTGTGATGCATTTTTATAATTCACTGTTACCGTCCTTCCATCAGCTATCTCTTCACTCACAGCCGTATCAACAACACCTGTTAGCTTCAGCGTAATAACCGATGGCACCAGCAAATAAATGGCGATAAATATCATTATCTCCATACATTTTCTGACTATACTGCGGCCTTTCCTGCTTTCTTCCTTAATTAATGAATAATTATCTTCTCCCCTCCTGCTTTTATAATAATTATAATCCTTGTAATCATAATTTCCTGCCTCGCAGCTGCTTATGACATACCCTTGTGTATCGTTCCTTCTTCTTGCCTTCTTATATTCTATATACTGCTTGTCTGTTGCCGCTTCATCTATTCTTTCCCCGATTAAGCCCACTCCTCTGATTATAATACGGGGTAAAAAAAATCTATCCAGTCTCATACACTTTATCTAGCCTCCTAGATAAAATGTATGAATACCGGATAGATATTATTCTATATTTTGCAACCTTTACTTTAACTTAACTGGTGTCTTAGTAAGCTTCCAGATTTCTGTTGCATACTCTTCAATAGTTCTGTCTGATGAGAACTTACCTGCCTTAAACGAGTTAATCATAACTGTCTTAGCCCAGCCAGTCTCATCCCTGTATCTCTTATCAATCTTAGCCTGTGCTTCTGCATAAGAACGGAAGTCCTTAAGAATGAAGTAAGTATCTGCTCTTCTTCCTTCCTGTGAGTTAAGAAGTGAATTGTAAATATCCCTGAACATCTCTGGATCTTCCTTAGAATACTTACCATTGATAAGTTCCATAAGAACCTCTCTTATATTCTGGTCGTTGTTGAAGATTTCCATAGGATCATAGCCACCCTCATTCTCATAACGGATAACTTCATCAGAACGAAGACCGAATATTACGGCATTCTCCTCTCCAACCTCCTGGACTATCTCAACATTAGCGCCATCCATAGTGCCAAGTGTTATTGCACCATTAAGCATAAACTTCATGTTACCTGTACCTGAAGCCTCCTTAGATGCTGTAGATATCTGCTCTGATACATCTGCTGCTGCAAATATAATCTCAGCGTTAGATACTCTGTAATTCTCGATAAATACTACTTTAATCTTTCCATTAATAGATTCATCATTGTTAATCACATCTGCAACATTATTAATAAGCTTTATAGTCTGCTTTGCAATCTTATAACCAGCGGCAGCCTTTGCACCAAAGATAAATGTTCTAGGAACAATATCCATATCAGGATTCTTCTTGATTTCATTGTAAAGGTACATAACATGAAGAATATTAAGAAGCTGTCTCTTATATTCGTGAAGTCTCTTTACCTGTACATCAAATATAGAATCCGGATTAACATCTATTCCATTGTGCTCCTTGATATACTTTGCAAGTCTTACTTTATTCTTATGCTTAATCTGCATGAATTCCTGTCTTGCCTTTTCATCATTAACATATACAAGCATCTTTTCAAGCTGCTTAAGATCTGTTACCCATCCATCACCAATCTTGTCTGTAATCCAGTCTGCAAGAAGTGGATTAGCATGAAGAAGGAATCTTCTCTGTGTGATACCATTAGTCTTGTTGTTGAACTTCTCTGGCATCATCTCATAGAAATCCTTAAGCTCCTGCTTCTCTAAGATTTCTGTGTGAAGCTTTGCAACACCGTTAACAGAGTAGCCTGCACATATAGCAAGATTAGCCATCTTAACCTGGCCATCATATATAACAGCCATCTTTCTGACCTTTTCCTGGTCTCCTGGGTACTTTGCCTTAATATCTTCAACGAATCTTCTGTTGATTTCCTCTACTATCTGATAGATTCTTGGAAGAAGTCTTGAGAACAGCTCAATAGGCCACTTCTCAAGTGCCTCAGCCATAATAGTATGGTTAGTATATGCAACTGTCTTAGTTGTTACATCCCATGCTTCATCCCATTCAAGACCATTCTCATCCATAAGAACTCTCATAAGCTCTGCAACTGCAACTGTTGGATGTGTATCATTAAGCTGGAATGTAACCTTCTCATAAAGCTTCTTTACATCACCATTGTGCATATTCTTATATCTTTCAACAGCTCTCTGGACTGATGCTGATACGAAGAAATACTGCTGCTTAAGTCTTAATTCCTTACCTGCATAATGGTTATCGTTAGGATAAAGAACTTCTACAATATTCTTTGCAAGGTTCTCTTCCTCTATAGCCTTCTGGTAATCGCCCTTATCAAATGAGCTTAAGTTAAATGTATTAACTGGCTCTGCATCCCATATTCTAAGTGAATTGACTGTGTTGTTACCATATCCGATAACTGGAAGATCATAAGGAACAGCTATAACTGAACGGTAATCTTCCTGAACGAATATATCACGTCCAGTAGCTTCATCTCTGTAAGAACGCACATATCCACCAAACTTGACTTCATATCTGTATTCAGAACGCTTAATCTCAAATGGATTGCCATCCTTTAACCAGTTATCAGGAACCTCTACCTGATATCCGTCCTTAATCTCCTGTTTGAACATACCATACTTATATCTGATACCGCATCCGTAAGCTGGATATTCAAGAGTTGCAAGTGAATCAAGGAAACATGCTGCAAGTCTTCCAAGTCCACCGTTACCAAGTGCTGCATCAGGCTCCTGATCCTCGATAACATTAATATCAAGTCCAAGCTCCTCAAGTGCTTCTTTTATCTCGTTATACTTAGTAAGATTAATCATGTTATTACCAAGTGCACGTCCCATAAGGAACTCCATAGACATATAATATACAATCTTAGGATCTTCCTTGTCATATGTCTTATGTGTAGCTATCCACTTATCTATGATAAGATCCTTAACTGCATATGCAACTGACTGGAACACCTGCTGTTTATCTGCCTCATCAATATTCTTTCTATAAAGAGATTTACAATTACTTACAACTTTTTTCTTGAATTCTTCCTTGCTAAAAGATGCTTCTGTACCTGTCACCATGTATTCTTCTCCTCCTTAATATATAGATATACCACAAATGTATATCATTATTCCTGATTTAACTAATCGTGTCTGATTTAATTAACATTATTCACAAAGCACGTTACACGATGGTTAAATTATACACGATTCGCACCCTTATTGCAATTTAATAAAATTAATTGATCATTACTATTCAAGATAATAAAGATATGCTTGTTCTGGCAGTGGTGCACTCTGTAAATTCCCTTTACCACATCCAGCTATTGCAATCAAACTAACAGCTAATAACATCATCATTTTTCTTTTCATTCATACCACCTCCATTCTTTTAATATAAATCATTTATATGCAACATAATCTTCTATAACATTTTTTATAGTTCTTATTAATTTCAGTATATTCATCCTTAATAATATTTCAATACAATTGGCGTGAACTGTCATTTTGGGGCGTGAATTGTACCTCATCTCACCTATTTATATAAAAACGAGGAGAAAATACGCATAACTGCGATTTTCTCCTCGTCTTTACATATTATAAATTATTAAGATACTGTTTTAGTTCTTCTCAACCGCAAGCACAACCTTCTCACCATTGATATCCCAATCCTTAGTGAATCCTGCTGTTTTACCTGTTTCAATAGTATTTGCAAGAACAACGCTCTTAATCTGCTCTGCATTCTTAACCATAAGGTCTGCTAACTTGTCATTACCATCTACATATACAGTAATCTTGTCCATAACCTCAAATCCAGCATCCTTACGCATAGTCTGAATCTTACTTACGATTTCTCTTACGAAACCTTCTTCAATAAGCTCTGGTGTAAGGTTCGTATCCATAACAACTGTAATACCCTTGTCAGAGCTTGCTACAAAGCCTTCCTTCTGAGTCATCTCGATAAGAACATCATCCTTCTCAAGAACGATATCTTCACCATCAGCATTGATTGTAAATGAACCCTTAGTATTAAGTTCATCCATAGTTGCATTGCCATCAAGTGTTGAAAGTGCTGCTCTGATAGCATTAAGATGCTTGCCATACTTTGGTCCAAGTGTCTTTAACTGTGGCTTGAATGAATATGAAGTAAATGCTCTTACATCATCTGTGTACTCAACTTCCTTAACATTAAGCTCATCTGCTATGATAGCTGTAAAGTATTCGTTTAACTTCCAGTCAGCCTTGATGTACAGCTTGCCGATTGGCTGTCTGTTCTTGATGTTAGTTGAGTTACGGCATGCTCTTCCGATAACAACAGCATTTAATACATCTTCCATGTTATCTTCAAGTTCCTTGTCAATCCATTCTTCCTTAACTTCTGGGAAGTCGCAGAGGTGGATACTGATAGGAGCTGTCTTATCTATGCTGCATACAAGGTTTCTGTAAATGCTTTCTGTCATGAAAGGAATCATAGGTGCTGCTACCTTGCAAAGTGTTACAAGTGTTGTGTAAAGAGTCATATAAGCATTAATCTTATCCTGCTCCATACCCTTTGCCCAGAATCTTTCACGGCATCTTCTTACATACCAGTTAGAAAGCTCATCTACAAAGTCCTCAAGTGCTCTTGCTGTTTCTGTAATCTTGTAGTTGGCAAGATTGTTATCAACAGTCTTAACAAGAGTATTAAGCTTAGAAAGAATCCATTTATCCATAACTGGAAGCTTATCATACTCAAGTGTGTACTTAGTAGCATCAAATTCATCTATATTAGCATAAAGTACAAAGAATGCATATGTGTTCCAGATAGTTCCCATGAACTTTCTCTGTCCTTCTGTAACAGCCTTATCATGGAATCTGTTAGGAAGCCATGGTGCTGAGTTCTCGTAGAAATACCAGCGGATGGCATCTGCACCGTGCTTCTTTAATGCATCAAATGGATCTACAGCATTTCCCTTTGACTTACTCATCTTCTGTCCATCTGCATCCTGAACATGACCAAGTACGATAACATTTTCATAAGGTGCTTTATTGAAAAGAAGTGTTGATATAGCAAGCAGTGAGTAGAACCAGCCTCTTGTCTGGTCAACGGCTTCTGAAATGAACTTAGCAGGGAACTGCTGTTCAAATACTTCCTTATTCTCAAATGGATAATGGTGCTGTGCAAATGGCATTGAACCTGAGTCGAACCAGCAGTCGATAACTTCTGGAACTCTCTTCATCTTGCCCTTACACTTAGGACAAGTACAAGTAACAGCATCAATATATGGTCTGTGAAGCTCGATATCATCTGGACAGTTATCAGAATGTTCCTTTAATTCTGCCTTGCTTCCGATAGATAACATTTCTCCACAATCATCACATACCCAGATATTAAGAGGAGTACCCCAGTATCTGTTACGTGAAATTCCCCAGTCCTGAACATTTTCAAGCCATGCGCCAAAACGTCCAGTTCCGATAGTTTCCGGAATCCAGTTGATTGTCTTGTTGTTAGCTATTAAGTTAGCCTTAACTTCTGGATCACTCATCTTGATAAACCAAGACTCTCTTGCATAGTAGATAAGTGGTGTATCACATCTCCAGCAGAATGGATAATCATGCTCAAACTTAGGAGCATCGAATAACTTGCCTTCCTTATCAAGATCCTTAAGAACTTCTGGGTCTGCCTTCTTAACGAAAAGTCCTGCATATGGTGTTTCCTTTGTAAGTTCACCCTTTCCGTCAACGAACTGTACGAATGGAAGGTCATATTTACGTCCAACCTTGGCATCATCTTCACCAAATGCTGGTGCAATATGAACGATACCAGTACCATCTGACATAGTTACATAGTCATCACATGTAACAAAATGTCCCTTCTTGTGCTGCTTAGCCGCAACATCTGCCGCACACTGGTATAATGGCTCATATTCTTTATATTCAAGGTCTTTACCCTTGTAAGTTTCTAATACTTCGTAGTCAACGCCTGCGCCGCTTCCAGCTTCCTTGCCTTCTTCGATAACATTTCCGCCTACTGTCTGGCCTGCCTTAACTGCAAGTCCACCAAGTACCTTATCAAGAAGTGCTTCTGCCATATAGTAAGTATAGCCGTCTGCTGCCTTAACCTTTACATATGTTTCTTCTGGGTTCACGCAGAGTGCAACGTTAGATGGAAGTGTCCAAGGTGTTGTTGTCCATGCAAGGAAATATGCATCTTCGCCTACACACTTGAAACGTACTACTGCTGAACGCTCTTTAACAGCCTTGTAGCCCTGTGCTACTTCGTGTGATGAAAGTGGTGTTCCACAACGTGGGCAGTAAGGAACAATCTTAAAGCCCTTATATAAAAGACCCTTATCCCATATCTGCTTTAAAGCCCACCATTCAGACTCGATGAAGTTATCATCATATGTGATGTATGGATTATCCATATCAGCCCAGAAACCAACTGTAGATGAGAAATCTTCCCACATACCCTTGTATTTCCATACGCTTTCCTTACATTTCTTGATGAATGGCTCAAGACCATACTCTTCAATCTGTTCCTTGCCATCAAGACCTAATTCCTTCTCAAGCTCAAGCTCAACTGGAAGTCCATGTGTATCCCATCCGGCCTTACGTGGAACCATATAGCCCTTCATTGTTCTATATCTTGGAATCATATCCTTTATAACTCTTGTAAGAACATGTCCTATATGTGGCTTACCATTAGCTGTTGGAGGTCCATCATAAAATGTATATGTTTCCCCCTTCTTACGGTTATCAATACTTTTCTGGAATATATCATTATCCTTCCAGAACTTTTCAACCTGTTTTTCTCTGTCTACGAAATTCATATCTGATGAAACTTTCTCGTATACCATTGTGTTACTCCTTTCAAATCATTTACTTAATCGTAACGATGTCAGCTTGCTTTATTGGTGCTGTAACAAATGTCGTTACATATGCAAAAAAGCCCCTGCCGTAATACGACAGGGGCTGAATCAACTTAACCTATATCAATTACGACATACCATCATATGCGTCCCTTGTAACGGTAGGATTACCGTCCTCACTTACTTTTCGTAATATAATACCATCCTTAATGTTACCCATAATATTATACTGCAAAGTTCTGCAAGGATGCTTGGAAGTGATATTCAACTATGCTCTACTCACACCGGCTTCCACCATCCCGGCTCGCTATTGCTTTCTTTCATAATCTACTGTCTTCGTCATCGCAGATAATGTGATTGTATATAATTGATCTTAAAATGTCAATAATTAAGCTGTATTATTTATTATAATTTATCACAAAATCACCTGTTATTGTGTTATATGATGCATTCCTTTAGCCCTGCTATGCCCGTCCTTTTCTGCGTTCAATTCCTTTTTCCTTATAATATCGCGCTTTATCGGCATACATTTTATCCTCTGCCTCACGTAACATTTCATCAAAGCCTGTTATTACATTCTCACTCCAGATAACACCTGCTGCCATATTCACAGAACGCTCATTCATTAGTTCTTTTAACTCTGTTATACGCTTTATTAATGTATTCTCATCTATCTGTGTACAGATTACAAGGAACTCATCTCCACCTATACGAAATACTGCATCCACTCCAAACACGTCTGTAAGGCATCCACATGCGTTAAGAATAAGTCTGTCGCCTGCCTCATGTCCCATTGTATCATTCACATATTTCAGTCCTGTAACATCACAGTAAACAACACCTATACTCTGTTTTTTATCTATACTATCTACACAGTCTCTCATAGCGAAACGGTTTCCGATTTTGGTTAAAGCATCCTTATAGCTCATATCTTCAAGCTTTCTCATCGTATTCCTGCGCTTTATACACGATATAATAAAAGCACCCATAATCTCCAGTATACTTAAGGCATATTCGAGTGTAAGCAACGGAGGATTGTCTATTCCCATAAATGCAACAACATTTCCTTCGTTATATAATGGAATTACAATTATTGAATGAACCCCCTGTCTTTTTAAATTATCATATTGCAATGGATCGCTATCCTTTATTTCTTCAATATCCTGAATTACGATGTTTCCGCCTTTTTCAAAACACTTATACCAGTTAGCACATATCTCTGGAGGCAGATTCTGAAGATTATCCTTCTCCGGACTTATTCCCTCTGCCGTCCACTCATATGTATTATCATCTCTTCCATGTATATTTTTTTCAAATATATATGTTCTTTCTCCATTAAGTGCTTTACCTATATACCCAATAAGTGTATTAATCGTTTCATCAGGTGTATCTGCTGCAAGTGCCACTCTTAAACCCTCATTGACAAGTACTTCAGTTTCTCTATACTTCTGGATAAGCTTATCCTGTGCAAGCTCCTCACTTATATCTATGCCTATTTCCAGCCTGTACTTTCTGTTTCCTTCCCCCTCAACCAGAGTATCCTTTATTATCATATATTTATCTAATACAGGATTATAATAACGCCATTCCTCAAAGGCTCCTGGTAAAAGTCTGCTGTTGTTGCACATACCACATTTAACAGAAGCTTTTTGTAATACCTCATAACACTTCTTGCCTTTTATATCCTCTATTGATTCTAAGCCATACGCTTTCAATGCTTTATGATTCATATATACAATTTCATTGGTTTCTATATCTGTTGCATATACATATTCATTCAGATTTATAAAAAAATCCCCTATTTCTTTTATATTTTTCATACGCATGTCTCCCTTTATTATTGAATCTGTAATATTCCCCATTCATTAAACGAATCAGCATATTCTGTATATAATTCCTTTGTAACAGCCCCTTTTTCTTCTGCATTTTATATTATTTTGACATTTTTTTGTCAATATTCAGTATTATAATTTTATTATTTTTTCATTATATCATAATTTACTCTTTCTCAACCCATACACTCACGAACCCGCGCTTCGCGCTTTATCGTCCTGCTTCGCAGCTTACCTTTCTATAACACAGCTATGCTTCTTTGTTTTTTTATCATAATTAATCCCAACAAGTAATATATTATCTGTATATTTCTTAACAGCCTCTGGGTATTTTTTCTCTTTTATCTGATTGATGGCGGTGACTGCATCCTGATTCCACTTCAGCTCAATAATTAAAGCCGGATAACCTGCTGTATACTCTGGCTTTGGTAATAGTACAATATCTGCAAAGCCTCTGCCTGTTGGCATTTCTCTTACTGGCTTGAAATAATACTGCATTGCACTTAAATAAGCTAATGATAAAACACAGCTTAAAGAGTTCTCATTATTATATTGAATGGCCGATGTGTATTCTGTATGAATTTTTTCAATGCAATCCGCTACTGTATCTGCATCTTTATCAAGAGTTGCATCTATTATTACCTGCGACTGCTTTTGAAATGCAATTAATTCATTCCACTCTGTTTTTTTAGTAGCAAGAATAAATTCCTGACGAATTTCCTCATTAGGTATATATGCCATTTGATAACTGCTGTCATATGCCAGATATCCAAGATGAATAAGCAGCGTCATTACATCATCTTTTCCTGCAAAGCTGACCATATCATTTTGAAATGAATTAACATCAACATTTATCGAAGCTCCTGCTATCATTTCTATTATTGCCGTCTTAAGGCCATCAAAGTTCATATTAATTAACGGAATAATAGCCTCATATGTTCCTGTTTCCGACCAGTAGCTGCGATACTCTCCCCACAGCATAACATTGACCACGGCCTTAGGATTGTATATATGGCAGTTTCCAAGCTTATAGCCATCATACCAGCTTTTTACCTTATCATAATCCCTTCCAAATCTTTCACACAGGCATTTAACTTCATCCTCAGTAAAGCCTGTATATTTGTCCAGAACCTTTGCACTTATCATCGTATATTCATCAAAATTATTAAGTGCTGACTGTGTCTTTATTCTCTTTATTGGCAGAATGCCTGTAAGATACGCCAGTTGTATGAACTTTGCCGGCTCACTCCCCTTAAACATCCCCCTTAAGAAATTAATATACTGTGTCTGAACATCGTTATTAGCTGCCTCATCACGAATAATCACATCCCACTCATCTATTATTACAATAAATTTAATTCCCTTGTTCATGTTAATAAGTGACATAGCACCATATGCCGTTCTCGCAGAATCAAGGTCGACATCTGGATAGTTTTCCTTTAACTCAGCTATAATCTGTTCGTTAATATAATTTACTGTTTTATCTGGCGAACCGGCATCCATCATACACCATTGTACATCAAAATGTATTACATCATATTTATTAATATTTTCTTTATATGATGGACTTTTACTTATTTGCAGTCTGTCAAATATCCCTTCTGAATCACAGCCTTTGCTATAATATGCCACAAGCATATCTGCTGTAACTGACTTTCCGAATCTTCTTGGACGGCTATTACATATAAATGCCTGATTAGTATTAAGCACTCTGTTGGTATACTCGATAAGTCCAGACTTATCTACATATATTTCAGAATTAAGTGCCATTTTAAATGCACTATTATCCGTATTAACAAATCTCCCCATAACTTAGCCTCCTCCATTCCAGCCTATACATATTATACCACAAGTGAAACTTTTATCTCAATAATGAAATCATTTCCCTGTATTCTTGCACTTATATCTCCATTCATACGCTCCACAAGCTCTTTTGCAATAGATAAACCCAGTCCGGTTGAGGCTCTGCCTCTTGCCACATCTGCTTTATAAAAACGCTCAAACACATGGCTTAAGTCAATATTTTCAGGATGTTCCGTATAATTGCTGATTTTAAGCAAGGCATGATTATCCTCACGGGTAAGCCTGATACTTATATTCTTTTCCCCATGATCAAGACCATTTTTTATGACATTCTGTATAACTCTCCTTAAGCCCTGCTTATTACCTGATATATACAGCATTTCCTCAGTAATACTAATATCCGGGCAGATGCCCTGCTTTTTCCATTCATCATAATAAGAAAATACAGCTTCTTTTAATATTCTGTTTATACAACAGTCTGTAAGCTCCAGCTTATATGAATCATTTTTGAGCTTTGTGAATGTAAAAAGCTCCTCCAGCATTTCATTGAGACTGTTAAGCCTTTCTCTGATTATATCAAGATATCTCCTCTGGTCATCTATATTGTCACATTCCTCTATAAGCTGGAAATACCCATCCAGCGATGTAAGCGGTGTCCTTATATCGTGTGAAAGATTAGTATATGTATCTGCTATCAGCTCTTCTTTTTTTCTGTACTCATTTCTTTCTTTTTTACGCAGGTCAAGCAGCTCATTCAATTTATCTGAAAGCTCACCTATTCCTCCCATATCTATTTCACGTTGAATCAGCTTGTTACTATCGTGTTCCATAAGAAACGACAACTGGCGGCAGATGTCCTTAATCTGCCGCTGGTATTTCCACATAATAAATGCCTGTATAATAATTATTACTGCTAATATTCCAATAATAATCCTCATTCTCTAAATATCCCTTTTCTGAAAAATATAACTGCTTAATGACAGCATTATAATAATAAATACAGCTGCCACACACATTGAACTAACAACATCATCCCTGCCTGCATTCATAGGAAGCATTGCCATCCTTCCAGTTACTGTATACTTATATATATTGAAGTTATGAAGTCCCACTCTATTGCCCACATAATCTATAAGGGCATACACAATGCTCATTATATTCATGGTAAGACATACCGATAAGGTCATGCTTATAACATTATTCTTAATTATAACTGCTATCGCCATACATATTAACACAAACGCATAATGAAGCATAAGTTCTGTTAAGAAATAAGGTATAATCTCTTTCCAGTTACCCCACACCACACATTTAAACGCAAGCATATTCGCTGCTGCCTGGAATACAAATATCCCTGCAAATGTGATTGCTGTAAATAAGGCAAGTGCAGCTGCCCTTGAAACAATAAGCATTCCCCTTTGTGACACCTGTCCGCCAATATTCTTAATATAACCGCTCTTAATATCTGCTGTTGCAAACATAACCGCAAATATTACAAGAAAAAGTGCATAAAACTTTCCCTGTGCATTAGAAAAGAAAACATCCATTACCGTAACCTTCTTTCCCGGCTCCGTAGGTAATTCCACACTCATACCAAGATTGACATTATCTGTATTCTGCTGCGAAAGCTGTTCCTTGTTGCTGTCATCCGCCTGTTGTTCCTCTATGTCCTGTGCATTTACCACATCAGTATCTGCCTGACTTTCCACTGCCTGCTGCCTCTCCCACTCTTTATTAACTGCATCATAATCTATTTTTGAAAGAAATGAGGTAAGCAGTGCTGATGCCAGCAATATAATCCATATTACATACATACTCTTTGTACGAAACATTCTGTATACATCCATCTTTATCATATTAAGCACGATTGTCACCCCCTGTAAGCCTTAAGAAATAATTCTCAAGTTCTTCACTTGTAATAGATATTCCTTTAACTGGAATTCCTGCCTTTGCAAGCTCCATATTCAGACTGGCACTTTCTCCCAGTCTTTCAAATATATGAATATGTTCTTTATCTATAACCTGATAGCTGCTAAAGCCCATATCATCAAGCACAGGAATAGCCTGCTTAGGATTATCAAGTGTAAGCTCTATGCGCTCACTGCATTTTTTCATAAGCTCTTCCCTTGTAAGTTCCTGCACAAGGCATCCATTATGAATAATGCCATAATCTGTGGCAAGCTTTGATAATTCCTCCAGGATATGACTTGAAATACATATTGTCATGCCACGCTCCTTAGCAAGCTTCTGTATGGTTTCACGCACCTCCACAATTCCCTGTGGATCGAGTCCGTTAATCGGCTCATCAAGAATAAGAAGGTCTGGCTCACCTACAAGTGCAAGAGCAATTCCTAAGCGCTGCTTCATTCCAAGCGAATAATGCTTTGTTTTCTTTTCTCCAACAGTATCAAGACCCACTGTTTTTAACAGCTCTTCTATATATCCTTTTTTCTTAATCCCTGTAAGCTTACATTTAATGTTCAGATTGTCATATGCCGACATATTTCCATAAAGTCCGGGAGCTTCTATAAGACATCCTACTCTTGAACGTACCTTTTGTAAGTCCTTTCCCTTATACCCAAACATTTCTATTTCGCCATAAGACGGTGTTGACAGTCCGCTAATCATCTTAAGACAGGTCGTTTTACCGGCTCCATTTCTTCCAATAAAGCCATATATCGCACCCTTTTTAATGTGCATATTTACACCATCAACTGCCTTGTATCTGCCATACTGCTTAGTCAGATTCCTTGTCTGCAATAATAATTCACTCAAAGCCTTCTCCTCCTTTTCTTAACTGCTCTTATCATAAAAAATAAATCCTAATCAATCGCAAATAAATAGTAAAAAAAGAGTAAATTATTCATGCAGGCGATATCCAATCCCCCATATTGTTTCTATATATTCATCAGGTGTAACGGTCTTTATTTTCTTCCTGATATTGCTTATATGCACATCCAGGGTCTTTGTTTCACCCATATATGGCTCATCCCACGCATATTCGAATATATCCTCCTTGCTAAACACCTGCTTCGGGTTTTTAAGCAGTAATTCCAGTATTGCAAATTCCTGTTTTGTAATCTTAGGAAGCACCCTGCCACCGATACTTACCTCAAAGGTAGAGCGTGTAAGCACCATATCCCTGAACTCAAGCCTTCCGCTGCCTTGTCCTTTTTGTATACCAGCCTTTGTTTTTACTTCCGTTTCTGCATCTGCTTCTGTTTCTGCATCTGCTTCACTTTTTATTTCTGCCTCTATATGACGAAGCTGCACCTGAATACGTGCCAGTACCTCTCTAATCTCAAAGGGCTTTGTTATATAATCATCTGCTCCATCTGTCAGCACTCCTATTTTATCATCTATACTATCCTTTGCAGTCAGCACAATCACCGGAAGCCTTCCATGTTTTCTTATTTCCTTTAAAACCTCCTCACCACTTGCCCCAGGCAGCATTAAGTCAAGCAGCACAAGCGTATAATCCTTTTCTTTTATATTAAGAAGCAGCTTTGCCTCTGTTCCTGAAAATGCCTGTTCACACGTATAACCTGCCTTCATAAGCACCTCACAAAGAAGGTTATTAATATTTATATCATCCTCTACAATCAGTATATTAGGCATAATTTTTACTCCTGTATTTTATAATGTAAAATAGTCATCTACTTTATGAGAAATGGCATTAAATAAAACAGTTTTATTAATTCTTGTTTTCCTTCCACTTATCTCTCATTATGACCGTTTCTTCAAGATTATTTTTATTCATTTTGTCCATTTCTTCAAAGTGTTTTTTGCTTAATTTGACCTTTTCTTCAAAACTATTTTTACTCATTTTGTCCGTTTCTTCAAGATTATTTTTGCTTAATTTGACCTTTTCTTCAAAACTATTTTCGCCCAATTTATCCGTTTCTTCAAGATTTTACTTTATTTATAAACAAAAAAACAGCACGACTATTCCCCTTATCCAGAAATAAATCGTGCCATCTTATCTTTTATCTTATCTGTGTTATAATCCTAATTATTCTCTGCTCTCGCCATAGCAATCTGCTCCGGTGTTATAGGCAGCTCATAGAACCTCTTTCCTGCTGCGTGGCTTAGCGCATCTGTCACAGCCGGAAGTGGAGTGTTAATTACAACCTCTCCTATTGACTTAGCACCAAATGGTCCAGCATCCTCAAAGCTGCTTTCAAACTCAACATTAATATGTCCAATATCCATTCTTGATGGTATCTTATATTGCAGGAATGAGTTCTCATAAAGCTTTCCCTTATCAGAATATGTGATATTTTCAGACATTGCCATACCAATTCCCTGAAGGATTCCGCCTTCTGCCTGAACCCTTGCAAGATTAGGATTAACTGGTGTTCCACAGTCAACGCATGCATCATATTCCACAACTCTGCTCTCGCCTGTAACAAGGTCAACCTCAACCTCAGCTGCACCTACCATATATGGTGGTGGGGAAATAGGTGATGTATGTGTATTAGTAACAGTAAGTGCCATATCATTGCCACACATTGAAGCTGTTGCGATATCACAAAGACTTACCGATGCACCATTGTGCTCTCCAGCCTCACATCTTACACAGCTTCCGTCAAATGTAACCTCACTCTTATCACAGCCTATAAGCTTAGCTCCAAGCTTTTCGATTCTGCTTCTTAGCTCTAAGGCACAGTTCTCAACTGCCTTTCCAGTAACGTATGTTGTACTTGATGCATATGAGCCTGAATCATAAGGTGATATATCAGTATCAGCACCGAATACACTTATGTTATCAGTACTGCACTCAAGCACCTCCGCAGCAATCTGTGCAAGTATTGTATCACAGCCTGTTCCCATATCAGCAGCACCGATATTCATTGTATACACGCCCTCATCATTAAGCTTAAGTGTGGCACTTCCAACATCCACACCTGATATACCAGAGCCCTGCATAGCCATGCCCATTCCGACAAAACGTGCCTTCGTGTCAGATATCTTTCTCATAGGATACTTCTCATCCCATTTAATCATCTCTTTGACCTTTGCTAAGCATCTGTCAAGTGCACAACTTGTATTGACCTGACCATAGTAAGCAGGCATTACATCGCCCTCCTTAACTATGTTTTTAAACCTTATCTCAAAAGGATCCATATGAAGCTTATCAGCAAGCTCATTTACAGCAGATTCAACGGCAAAAAGTCCCTGTGTGGCACCATAGCCTCTATATGCCCCTGCTGACATAACATTCGTGTATACAACATCACTTACAAATCGGAATGCCTCCGCCTTTCCGTATAACGGTATTGACTTGTGTCCTGAAAGACCTACTGTCGTTGGTCCATGCTCCCCATAAGCTCCTGTGTTAGACAGGGTATATAAATCTATTCCTTTTACGATACCATCCTTAGTTGCACCGAGCCTTACATGCATCTGCATCTCATGTCTTGGAGATGAAGCTGATAATGACTCTTCCCTTGAGAATATAATCATAGCTGGCTTCTTAGTCTTCCATGTGACAAATGCCGGATATATTTCTGAAACCGAGGTCTGCTTTGCGCCAAAACCACCACCTATTCTAGGCTTTGTAACACGTATCTTTGATGGAGATATTCCAAGTGCGTGTGATATGATTCTTCTGCAATGAAATACTATCTGTGTAGAGCTTACAACATGAAGTCTTCCATAAGTATCGATTGTACAGAAGGTCCTGAAGGTCTCCATCATGCTCTGCTGGCATGCCTTTGTATGATATGTCCTGTCAATTACAATGTCGCAGCTCTCAAGCACCTTATCTATATCACCATTACTGCACTCATCATGTGCGCATAGATTTCTTTTATTATCAGCTCCGACAGGACACATTGCTTCCCAGTTATCCTCCGGATGAACAAGTATCTCATTATCCTTTGCCTTTGTAAAGTCAAGCACTGGCTCAAGTACCTCATACTCTGCCTTAATAAGCTTCATTGCCTTATCAACACAGCGCTCATCCACTCCCGCAACAATCGCAACCGGATCACCTATGAATCTTACATGTTTATCAAGAATAAGCCTGTCATAAGGACTTGGCTCAGGATAAGTCTGTCCGGCACAGGTAAAACGCTTCATATTCTGGTCAACATCCTTATATGTATATATTGCCTCTATTCCGGGTACCTTCATTGCAATATCTGTATTAATGCTCTTAACATACGCATTGGCATATGGTGAACGCAGAAGCTTTACAACAAGACAATCCTTTGGTGCAATATCATCTGTATATACCGGTTTTCCAAGAAGCAGCTCCATTGCATCTTTTTTTCTTACTGCTTTATTAACTGACTTCATTACTTCACCTCCTCTGCTATATTTTCTTTATTTTCCACACTGGCTTCCTTAGCCTTTTTTACCTTTAGATAATCCAGAATTCCTCTTAACTGGCCTTCATACCCGGAACATCTGCACAGATTTCCTGAAAGAAACTCCTTTATCTCATCTTCATCAGGATAAGGATTCTCCCTAAAGAGTGCAATAGCATTCATAACAAAGCCCGGATTACAGAAGCCACACTGCTCTGCTCCCTGGTCAGCTATAAATGTAACGAATTCTGCGGCCTCTTCCTGTAAACCTTCAAGTGTTGTAACGCTGCATTTATCTGCTCTTACAGCAAGAACCGAACACGAAAGTACGGGTTTATCATTCAGAAATACTGTACACAGTCCGCAGTTAGAAGTTTCACAGCCACATTTTACACTATAACAGCCATGCTCCCTCACGAAATCATAAAGAGTCATATCGCAGGCTACATCTGCCTTGACTGACTTTCCATTTAACTTAATATCTACTAACATATATTCTCCAATCCATACACTAATAATTTACAGCCCTTAATGCTCTCTTAGTAAGCTCTTCTGCCAGATGGCTTCTGTATTCAGCGCTTCCACGCATATTACTCTCTGTAGAAACATTTTCCCTTACATATCTGGCGAAGCTCTCTATAGTCTCATCATTTACTCCGCCCTTAAGAATACCTTCCTTATCTTCTACAACAACAGCTCTTCCCGGTCTTGCACCTATACACAGATTATATTCACCCAAACCGCTAAAGCTTACAGCGGCACAGGTAAGAACCGGAAGGTCTGTTTCTGTTATTCTTACTGCCTCATAAAACATCTTGACTGGCTTTTTCTTAACGATAATGCTTACAATAATATCCCTGTCATAGCTTTGAGCTGCATAATCCTTTAGGGAAACTATTCCTCCCCTATGTAATTCAACGTATGAATCAAGTCCAATTAATAATGTAAGAACATCAGAAAATCCATATCTTCCATATATGCTTCCACCAACTGTCGCTAGATTTCTAAACTGCACCCCAACAATATGCCTTAGTGCTTCCTTAGCGCAGCCATTCGTATACTCATTAAACCCTTTATGGTTTTCTAACTGTCTTAGAGATGTCATACATCCAATCTTAAATTCTTCATCTGACTCTTCAATCTTATCGAGTCCCAGTCCTGACATGTCAATCGCGGTATTGATTCTGTTATCACCCATACGCATCCACATCATGCCGCCGACAATTCTGTTAGCCTTCTTCTGGTTAAGCTCGTAGGCCTCTTCAATACTTTCTACTTTTTTATAATTCTGTATATTAAGCATAAAAACTCCTCATTTTGATCATACTTATGCCAGAAATAAAAGTCCTGCTGTGCAGCTTAAACAACCTTTAACCTTTTTTCTGACCGTTTCTTAATTACATTATAATATAACTATACTGACTTGTAAAAGCCTTGTCAATCTGATAAAATTCATTCGCACACTTCTTTTAACTGTTGCTATAAGATATATTCTGTTCAACATAAATGAGTGTGTTAAAACAAAGTAGAAATGAGGATAATTATGAAGAATTTTAAAAGATTAACCGCTTTAGTTCTTGCAGTGCTCATGCTTATATCAACTGTAGCATGTGGCAGTTCTGCTGCAAACGACAGTACTACACAGGCTGCTTCAACATCAGCCTTTGATGTCATGTCCCAATTCAACGAGATAGGCACAAGCTACCCTCTTACTGTTACCGACCAGGCTGGACGAACAGTAACTTTTGAAAAAGCACCTGAAAAGATTGCTTCATCTTACTATATCTCTACAAGTCTTCTCCTTGCACTTGGATTAAAGGATAAGCTTGTAGGAATTGAAGCTAAGGCTAATACAAGAAACATCTATAAGCTTGCAGCTCCATCCATCGTTAGTCTTCCTAATATGGGAACAGCCAAAGAATTCAACACAGAAGCCTGTGTTGCAGCCGCACCTGATGTTGTATTCCTTCCTATGAAGTTAAAAAAAGCTGCAGATACACTCGAAAGTCTTGGTATCAAGGCTGTTGTTGTTAATCCTGAGGATGCAACGCTCCTTAAGGAATGTATAACACTTGTTGGTAAAATAACTAACACAATTGGACGCTCTGATGCACTTAACAATTCCATTGATACATTTTTAGCTGATAATAAAGCCAAGCTTGCGGGTGAGAGCACTCCTTTAGTATATCTTGCAGGCAACAGCTCTGTTCTTTCAACAGCCGGAAGCAAGATGTATCAGAACACATTACTTGACAATGCTGGTGGAAAGAATGCAGCCGCTGAGCTTACAGATACTTACTGGGCTAATGTTTCCTACGAACAGCTTCTTGCCTGGAACCCTGATTACATCATAATAGCTGCCGATGCAACTTACTCAGTAGATGATGTTCTAAATGATGCTAATCTTGCAGACTGCAATGCCATTAAGAATAAAAAGGTTGTAAAGCTCCCTGGTGATATAGAAGCCTGGGATTCACCTGTACCAGCAAGCTTCTTAGGAAGCATATATATTGCCTCTGTTCTTCATCCAGAAAAGGTTACTAAGGATTTCTATGAAGAATGTGTAACTAAATTCTATGAAAGCTTTTATGGATTCACAGCTGCTAAATAAGGATGATGTATGTTCAAACACATTGATAATTATCGGAACAAAATTATACTTTTATCAGCCATACAGGTACTGCTTCTTCTGGCAGTACTTGTATGGTCTGTCATTACCGGACAATACCCACTCACATTAAAGGGCTTACTGTCTGGTGATACTATGTCTATTATGGTCTTTAAAAGGCTCAGGCTTCCCCGTGCCCTTATGGGTGTTATCGGCGGTTTTGGGCTTTCAATATCAGGTTATATATATCAGCTTATATTTAAAAACCCTCTGGCTTCTCCCGATATCGTTGGCGTTTCCTCCGGTGCAAGTGCAGGTGCTGCTCTTGCAATAGTTGCCGTTTCAGCTTCTGTTCCAGTCATCTCCATATCTGCATTTATCGGAGCTGTAACAGCCCTCATAATAACTCTGCTTACGGCTTATCTTGTCCCTGGCAGAAACAGTTATACTATCGTGCTTGCCGGTATAGCTATTCATTCTGTGGCACAGACTATACTTATGTTTCTAAAGCTGGCCGCAGATCCTGAAAAACAGCTTGCTTCAATCGAATACTGGATTATGGGAAGCCTTAATGGTATTTCAAGGGACAGCCTTGCTATTCCGTTCCTAACAACACTTGCCGGCTTTATTATAATGGCTATGTTATACAGACAGGTTCTCATTCTCTCTACAAGCGAAGAGGAAGCTGTATCACTAGGTGTAAATGTAGCAATTCTGCGTTTTATTATATTAATGCTTGCTACTCTTATCGTATCATCAATAATATGTGTTACAGGGCTTATAAGCTTTATCGGACTTATTGCACCTCATATTGCCAGACTGCTTACAAAGCGTAATGACATATTTACATACATAACAAGTGGCTTCACAGGAGCTATTTTACTGACACTTGCTGATATACTGGCAAGAAGTGTATCCTCATCAGAGCTGCCAGTCAGTATATTTACCTCACTTCTTGGAGCTCCACTGCTTATCATTCTGCTTATCAGAGCTAATAAAAAGGAGGCGTTATGATGTCCGATTTATTCAATACTACTTTTTCCGCTGCCGGAATATCTGTATATTATGGCAGCACCTGTGCGGTTGATAACGTAAGCTTTGACCTTATGCCAGGACAGCTTAATGCTGTTATTGGCAATAACGGCTGTGGTAAAACCTCTCTTATTAAAGCTATTATGGGACTTATAAAGCACAACGGAAAATGTCAGCTTAATGAACACTTACTTGAAAACCTCTCTGTTAAAAAAAAGGCCCAGCTGATAAGCTACATTCCCCAAAGAAACAATCTTACCATAAGCATGACCGTCAGGGAGGTATGTCTGCTTGGCTTCAATCCTCATATGCACATACTTGGAGGCTACACCACAGATATGATAAAACGTGCCGATAAAGCTATTGATATGGTTGGACTTAATGGTTTATACGAATCCGACTTCTTAGCTTTAAGCGAAGGGCAGAAGCAGTTATGTATTTTGGCACGCACCATAATAGAGGCTTCCCCACTGCTTCTTCTTGATGAACCGGATAGTGCACTTGATTTTTCTAACCGTCATCTTCTTATGCAGCGCATAAGAAGCATTGTAACCGATGGCAGATGCGTACTTATGTGTATTCACAGTCCCGAGCTTGCATTGGAATACTGCGATAATATATTTCTTATGAAAGCCGGAACAATACTTACCAGCATTAATACTCATACAGACTCCCTTGATACTATTAACGAAAAGCTGTCTCTTATATATGATAATATTAATGTTATTGAATGTACCGATATCCACCATAAAACACACCGCGTAGTTGTGGCATTATAGGCCTTTACTGCAGATAATATGTCTATTTATACCAGACACGCCTACGTTATAAAAGCATTTACTGAAATGAGGTGACTTATTCTATGGATAATTGTTATTTAGACGCTCTGGCTGTCTTTACATTTTTTAAGATGTCAGATAAAAAGCATCTTTTTATTACCGGAGACCGGGGAAGTGGCAAATCATATCTGTTAAACAGCATTTTAAACCAGACTAAAGACGCTACGGATATGTCTGATTTTTTCAATTTCAATTATCTGCTAAGCCGCAGAACGGACACCCCAGAAGTTGTTATTAAATCCAATCTTATAGATGATGGAAAAGAATATGTGATTGGCAGACCACGTACACTCACTCCTGTTTCCCCTAAAAAAGGCAACAATATGACCATTGTAGAGGATGGCTTTATTAACTGCGCCTGTCCTGCTATTATGAAGCATCTTATGACCTCTGATGATAGTGTATTTGTTATTGACGAGCTTGGTTATCTGGAAAGTTCCTGTGGTGAATTTCAGGAGCATATCAGGACTCTTCTTGATAACTCACGCGTATTAGCTGTCATCAGAAAACAATCCACAGAATTTCTTGACAGTATTAAAAGCAGAGCTGATATACTTTTAATCGATATTGATAATATATTCAGCTCTATTTCGTGCATTATTATGGCATCCGGTATGTCAAAAAGATTCGGTACCAACAAGCTTTTAGCTGCCTTTAACAACAACACTCTCTTTGAAAATGCGATAAATATAAGCCGCTTTGTCAGCTTTGGTAAAACTCTTGCCGTAACCCGTCATGATGAGCTTGTACAGATATGTGAACGGGAACATATACATTGCATTAAACACAATATGCCTTACAGAAATGATATGGTACGTCTTGGTGTTTCACATATTCTAAAGGAAACCTGCTGCCAGAAAAGCTGCTGCACCCAAGGGATATTATTTCTTCCATCAGACCAGCCGCTTATCACTAAGACAAGCCTGCAGCTGCTGTGCCTTTTATTTATTTACTACAACAACAGTTATTTTGCTTGTAACAGCACAGATAAATCCAGCAATGCCAATAATAATTATTTCAATAATAATAGTAAGATATGCCGTCTTGCTTTTAATGGAACTCCTGGTGCTCCTGTAATATTCCCAGCCAGCTATTATGATGAACTGATGAATCTTCCACAGGGCAAGGGTGGCGGTTTTATTGCAAAAAAACATCCTGCACAGGTTATTTTAGTTCCTGCACAGGATGAATATGAATTATTTGATATTGATACTCCTGATGACCTTATTCGTCTTTCCCGGTATCTTCGCTAATTGCTGTACCTTATTTAGTTACAGCCTTTTCCTTTATTGTTGCTGCTTCTTCTGAAACAACTTCTTTAACTGTTTCCTCAGCTTTATTCTTAGGAAGAATTACGTTAAGTAAGATTGCTACAAATGCTGCTGGAACAATACCCGACTCACCAAACATAAGCTGTACTGCCTGTGGTGTATGTGCAAGAATTGCAGGGCTTACACCCATACCATAGCCTACACCCAATGCAACAGATACAATAGAAAGTCTTCTTGCATCAAGTGGCTCCTTGGTAATAAGCTGTATTCCACTAACAATAATTGATGAGAACATCATAACTGCCGCACCACCAAGTACTGACTGTGGCATAATTGATATTAAGGCTCCAAGCTTAGGAATAAGACCACATAATATAAGGAATACTGCACCAGATGCAAGGGCAATTCTGTTAACAACCTTAGTCATTGCAACAAGACCAACATTCTGGCTGAAGGATGTATTAGGAAGCACACCGAAAAGTGCTGCAAGCGATGAACCTAAACCATCACACATAACTCCGCCTGAAAGCTCTTTATCTGTCGCTTCTCTTCCTACTCCACCGACCATAACACCTGATATATCTCCAACAGTTTCTACTGCTGTTACAACGAACATAACAAGCACAGGAAGTATTGCTCTTAAGTCAAACACTGGCTTAACTGGCATGAACTTAGGAATCGCAATCCACTTAGCTTCTGCAACCTTATTCCAGTTGAGTACCCATGACTTAGTATATTCAACTCCATCAGCAGTAACTGCTGTATGTGGAAGCACACATCCCATAATAGCTGCTACAATATAACCAACAATAATTCCAATCAGTATAGATGATGAACTAAGATATCCCTTTGTCCAGTGCTTAACGAATAATATAACAACAAGCACAATAAATGCCAGAAACAGATTCTCTAGTGAACCAAAGTCCTTAGCTCCATTTCCACCACCAAATGAATTGATACCAACTGAAATAAGTGACAATCCAATAGAAAGCACAACTGTTCCTGTTACAACTGATGGGAAAAATCTTCTTAACGGCTTAATAAATGCACCAAGCACAGTTTCAAAAAGACCACCTATAATGGAAGCACCCATAATAGCACCATAGGCTAATATTCCGCCACCCATAACCTTTGTTATACTGCTGAACACTCCGATAAATCCTGAGCTCGTACCCATAATAATAGGCACCTTTCCTCCAACAGGTCCTACTGAAAATAACTGTATAAGCGTTACAATACCTGCTATAATCATAGCATTCTGTAAAAGTGCAACCTGAATAGATGCATACTCACTTCCTGCTCCAATACCACAGGCTCCTGTAATAATAAGCAATGGTGTAAGATTTCCTACAAACATTGCCATAACATGCTGCAGTCCAAGTGGTATCGCCTGTTTTAATGAAAGCTTTCCATTAAAATCATATGCCTCCGGCATAAGTTCTTTTATCTTTTTCATATATCCTCCGGTATATTAACCATAATCTATCTGTTATTAATCTCATATGAATAAGGTCTAGGGAAAATCATTATTCAAGTACTTGATTTTCCTTAGACCTTCCTTCTGTATGACTAATGACCTGCGCTCATTATCTCTGCACATCAAATGATGCATTATTCATAAGCCTCTTAATCTGGCCAACGCTTGTGATGTTAGTATCGCCGCGGATAGCGTGCTTCATTACTGAAGAAGCTACTGCGAAGTTGACGATATCTTCGTGCTTCCAGTCATTCTGCATAAGAGCATAGATAAGACCAGAAGAGAATGCATCTCCACCACCAACACGGTCAACAATCTCAAAGTTGAGTGTCTTGCTTTCGTAAGTCTTTCCGTCAGCATAGTAGAAAGCCTTAAGAGAGTTATTACTTCCTGAATGAACATAACGTACTGTTCTTGCAATAGCCTTCATATGATACTGCTTATCAATAGCCTTAAACACTCTGTCCATATCCTCAAAGGAAGGATCCATAGTAAGACCATCCTTAACATCTGTTCCATCTTCATTATATACATGAATAGGTTCAATACCAATAAGTACATCTACATATGGAAGATATCTGCTGAGTACATCCCTTGCAGTTTCAAAAGACCATAATGTACTTCTGAAATTAGGATCAAAGCTTACTGTAAGTCCAAGCTTCTTAGCTGCCTTGATAGCCTTATCTATAAGACGACGGCAGTTATATGAAAGTGCAGGTGTGATGCCACTTAAGTGTAACCAGTCGTAATCCTTTAAAATATTCTCAAAGTCTACATCCTTATAATCATATTCAGCAAATGCTGAACTTCCTCTATCATATATTACCTGTGAAGGTCTTACTGAAACGCCTTCCTCAAGATAGTAAAGTCCCATTCTTCCGTCAGCCTTAATAATATGCTTAGTATGTACATCATTAGCCTTAAGGTAGTTAATACAAGACTTACCAAGATCTGTATTAGGTAATACAGTAAAAAATGTTGAATCAACACCAAGGTTAGCTAAGGAAACCGCTACATTCGCCTCTGCTCCACCATAATTAACGATGAAATTGTGGGTTGTAACTATCTTCTCATAGTTAGGTGGTGATAATCTTAACATCAATTCGCCAATTGCTATGAACTTCATATGTGCCTCCATCTATCATTAAACTATTAAACCTAATATTAAGTAATATTTTATATGCATTAACAATAAACTGCATTTATTGCTCTGTCCAAAAAAATAATACTCCATTAAATGATACTACGCAGCCAATAAAAATGCAAACTGTATTTTTTTAGCTTACTGTAACCTGCATTGACTTAACACACTTTCAAATATATAATTTATGCAAGAATGGAGGATTATCATATGAATTCACCTCAGAAGGACGCTGTAAAAGGTGGCAGTATTAAAACTTTAACCAGTCTGCCACATATCTATGCTATTGTTTTAATGGGATTATTTACATTTATTTTCTTAAGTGTTGAATATATGTTTGTAAATGAGCTTTCTCTTCTTGTATCAGAACAAAAAGCCACTCTTTCACAGAATTATGTACTTGGTGTCAGTACAGCAGGTTTTTTATTATATCCTCTGCTTAAACATTTCTTAAGCAGGAGGCTTCAAAACATTCTGATGATTTTAGCAGGCTTGCCCTCTGTTTTTTTAACAATACTCATTACATGCAGTAAGTCATTTGAATATATATTTCACGGAGGAATTATTCTTTTTATACTTCTTGGTCTTGTTGGAAGTAATGTATACAATTATTCTGGTGCACTTCCTGCAAAAGCAAGCATTAAGTTAAATGTTGGAAAAGCCTATGCTGGCCAGACACTTTATTACAGCCAGCTCTTAGATGATGGAACAATAATCAGCATGATGTCTGCAGTAGTCGATAATGATGGTTATATGACAGTAGAACAGGATCACTGCTCAACATATCTTATAACAAAACAGAAGCTTACAAACAATAAGCTGGAAACACCTAAGACAGCTGATAACAGTAATATTGCACTCTGGCTTACACTACTTATAGTTCTTTGCAGCAGCGCAACACTTTATACCTTTGCTGTAAAAGCTAAAAAAATCAATAGATAATTGAATGAATAATTAATTGACAGCTTAAGCTGTTATGTCATAATTTATACCAAAATACTACACCTTATTTTATAACCATTAGAAACTAAAAGTGGTTTAAAATGGTTCAAAGAGGTGTAGTATTTTGTTGCATTACCCCTTATTGTAATATATAATGTAATTAGTTTTTTACGTTAATTTTATATGAAGGTGAGTGCTTTTATGGACATTTACGAATCATTAAACTCTATACTTGTTACGTTGTTTAACGATATAATGAATATAGAGGAAAAAGCTTTAATTACAGATGAATTCAAGGATATTTCCGTGACCGATATGCACATTATAGAAGCTATCGGAATAGGTGAACCTGGAACCATGAGTACCATATCCAAGGCTCTTGGTGTTACTATGGGTACGCTTACAGTTGGCATTAACGGACTTGTTAAAAAAGGATACGTTATCAGAACACGTGGCGAAAAAGACCGCCGTATTGTATATGCATCACTTACTGATAAAGGGATTGCTGCATATAATCATCACAAAAAGTTCCACAAAGATATGATTAACTACATCACAGAAGACTTAAGCGAAAGTGAAGCCATTGCACTTACTAAGACATTTACAAGACTGGAAGAATATTTCAAAAGCTTTTAAACACCTTAATTGCATTGATACGTGAATAAATATTAAAGCCCCCACAGATATAATTCCTGTGGGGGCTTTTTGAAAGATTGTTAGTCTTTCCGCCGGCCTGGCCGGCAATTATATATATGAGAGTTTTGGAAAAGTAAGCCTTATTATTTAGTCAACTCAGCAGTCTTATATATGAATGTTACTGAGCTTTCCTTTCCATCCTTCTTATCAAGGAATGAATTATAATTCTTACCAAGCTTTATAACCTCCTTGATTGTATCTACTGCTGTATCAGCATCATTTCCTACAAGACTTGTTATAGCCTTTATACCAGAGGCGTTGAATTCAGCCATGCCATCCTTAAGTGTTATAGCACCATCATTAAGCTGTGTAACACCATCTGCTAATGTTGCTGATGATGACTTAAGTGTTGATGTACCATCAGCAAGCTGTGATGAACCATCTCTTAAAGCTGGATTGTTTGCATTAAGTGTTGCGAAGCCGTTGTATAACTGGGCAATACCTCCATTAAGTGTGCTGTTGTTTGCATTAAGTGTTATAAGACCGCTATCTATCTGGTCTATACCACCATTGATTGTATCATTGTTAGCATTAAGCTGTACAAGTCCCCCATTTATCTGGGCTGCACCGTCATTAAGTGCTTTGTTATTACCATTGAGTTCTGTAAGTCCTGTATCTATCTGGGCAACACCATCATTAAGTGCTTTACTGTTTTCATTAAGCTTAACCACACCTGCATGTAACTGAGAAGCGCCTGTATTTAACTTTTCATTACTGCTATTAAGAGTTAATACGCCTGTATCAAGACTTGCAATACCATTATTCAAATTATCATTATTCTTATTTAATTCTACTAAGCCATCATTAAGCTGTGCTGCACCATCATTAAGTGTTTTATTCATGGAATTAAGAGTGTTAAGTCCATTACTTACATCTTCTGCTCCTTTTTCAAGTGTTTCCAGGGAACCTGTACTTGCTGCAAGCTGTGTTGCCACCTGTGAAAGCGCACTTGCTGCTCCCTGATTACCGGAAGCCTTGACTAAAAGTCCTAACTGGCTTGCATATAAGCCTGTCAACTGACTGCCTGCACCATTATTCACTACACTATTGGTATATGCTATAAGATATTTATTATACATTTCAGTAATCTTAGCTTCTATCTTTTCAGTTTCGCTAGTCTTTGCAAGCACAGTAAGATCATCAGCTATTGTTATATCACTAAGACCTGCCTGAACAGCTGCTTTAGTAAGATTTTCTACATCAGTTGTAATATTCTGGTTCGTTTTATAAGCAGTAATATTATTTTTAAGCTCTGCAGCCATTTTATCTGTAAGCATTTTCTTTAACTGTGAAACACCATTACTTACCTGTAAAGCTCCATCTGCTGCCTTCGTTACACCAGCTGTATAATCATTGATACCCTTTTTCAAAGCGGCAGCACCATTTCCAAGATTCTTAGCTCCTGTTGTGTATGCATTTATACCACTCTTTAAATCCGCAGTTCCTGATGCTGCAGCTGCTACACCAGCTGTATATGTTGAAAGACCATCCTTAAGCTGTGTCGAACCATCTGCAAGCTGTGCTACTCCATCTGTATAGTCTTTAATACCCTTTTTGAGTGTTCCTGCTCCTGCTGAAAGCTTAGATGCTCCTGTTGTATATGCTGCAATACCTGTTGTAAGAGTATCAGAACCCTTTGCAAGCTGTGCTACACCAGCTGTATATGTTGAAAGACCATCCTTAAGCTGTGTTGCTCCTGCTGAAAGCTTAGATGCTCCATCAGTATAAGCTGTGATACCATCCTTAAGCTGGCCTGCTCCTGCTGCCAGTGCTGTTGCACCATCAGTATAAGCGTATATACCATTCTTAAGTGTTCCTGCACCATCATTTAGCTGGTTAACACCATCTGTAAGTGCTGGGATGCTGTCTGCAAGTGTCTGGGTACCATCCTGAAGAGTAACAGTTCCATCTGTAAGCTGGTCTGCTGCTGACTGAAGCTCATTCATCTTATCCTCAAGCTTTGCAAGAGAGAAGTCATCTACATCTACGTCGTTGAGTACACTTGTAGTTGCTACTGACATAGACATATCAAGCTCAAAGTCATTAACATCTGCTGATATTTCAAAGTATTCCGGAATATCCATATCAAGGCTTTCACCATCAAACTTAAGGTTTAAAGTATCCTTTAAACCTGGCATAGTCATGCCAAGTGCTATTATATTATCACCAACCTTGCTGACCTTACCGTTAGTAACTTCTACATTACTGAATTTATCCGTTGGAAGAAGAGTTCCTGTGATCATTGTGAATGGAACATAAGCTGTCTGTGACTTTCCATTAACTTTTATAGTCTTCTTCTCATTGTTAGTGTAATCATATCTGATAGTAACCTTACCACTTTTGCCAATCATATCCTCTGGCTTTGTTTCTACACCGTTTAACTTATAAGTAACCTTCATAGATACAGGTGCACTCTTACTTGAACTGCTCTGGTTAGTTGTTGTATCACCATTAGCATCTGTCACCTTTTCTGTTACAGTTACGTGATCCTGTGTTCCATCTGCCTTACCAAACACATATACCATTTCGTCACGCGTATTTGTCTTCAATGTACTTGTGTTTGATACAGATAACTCATTTTTAATAGCATTGGATATTATGCTTTCTGTATTAGAAGCTGCCTCACTGCTTACTGCAACCTCGCTTGATACCTGATTATATGCTGTGTTTGTTCCACAGGCTGTAAGCGTTGATGCTATAAGAACAACACTCATTAATACTGAACTATATTTGAATAAAGTCTTCTTAACCATAACTATTCCTCCATTTTCTTACTTCCTGATATATTCTTATATCTGTTACGACATATACATCTTTGCCCGTTCATTCATCCATCTGGCTACATATCCTGATTCTTCTTAGGCTTAAAACCAAAGCTTGTATTGATAATGAGCTTATCACATAATACGAACAATGATGGAAGTATGAATATAACAACAAACATACTTATAATCGCGCCTCGTGCCATCAATGTACATAATGAACCTATCATATCAACTGATGCTATGCAGCCAACGCCAAATGTAGCTGCAAAGAAACCAAGCGCACTAACGATAATAGATGGTATTGATGCTGCAAGTGCTGTCTGTATAGCTTCCTTCTTAGCAAGTCCCTGGCTTCTTTCCTTCTTATATCTTGTCGTCATAAGAATTGCATAATCGACTGTTGCACCAAGCTGTATAGTACCGATAACAACGGATGCTATGAATGGTATCTGTGTATGTGTGAAATAAGGAATACCCATATTTACAAATATAGCAAACTCAATCGCTGCAACAAGTATAACAGGAAGTGATATTGACTTAAGTACAAACAGTATAATAACAAATATAGCTACTATTGATACTGCACTGACTGTCTTAAAGTCCTTATCTGTTATAGTTATAAGATCCTTAGTACAAGGAGCTTCACCAACAACCATTGCTTTTGAATCATATGACTTTACAATATCATTTACCTTATTAATCTGATTGTTAATATCATCTGATGCTATCTTATAATCAGTAGCAATCATCATTATCTGATAATCCTCACCCTTAAGCTCTGATACCATCTTAGATGGAAGGAATTCCTGAGGAATACCTGACTTAAGTGCTGTATCAAGTCCGAGTGCAAACTGTACACCGTCTACATCATTAAGCTTATCAAGCATTTCATTTGCCGTATCTGTAGACATATTCGTATCTGCAAGTATCATATATATTGAATTCATATCAAAGTTTTCTTCAAGCTTCTTGTTAGCCTGTGAGCATGCAAGCTCCTCTGGAAGCGTATCAGACAGATCATAATATACTGATGTATGGCTCTGTCCATATATAGCAGGTCCTAACAACGCAAGGAAGATAATAATAAATATCCACGAATGATTTACTATAAATGCAGCAAGCTTATCAAAGCCCGGCATAACCTCTCTATGCATTGTCTTCTCTAATGCCCTGTCAAATGTAAGAATCAGGGATGGCAGTATAGTTACACATCCGATAACACCAAATATAACGCCCTTTGCCATAACAATACCAAGGTCAAGACCAAGTGTGAAGCTCATAAAACAAAGTGCAATAAAACCTGCAACAGTTGTTATAGAAGATCCGACAACTGATGTAAGTGTATTGCCAATGGCAACTGCCATCGCTTCCTTATGGTCATTTGGATACTGTGCCTTCATTTCCTTATAGCTGTGCCATAGGAATATTGAATAATCCAGCGTAACACCTAACTGGAGTACCGCTGCAAGTGCCTTTGTTATGTATGAAACCTCTCCCAAAAGGATATTTGAACCAAGGTTGTATACAATTGCCATTCCTATACTCAGCATAAAGAATACTGGCACAAGAAATGAGTCCATAAATATAGCAAGTACGATACAAACAAGCACTACCGCTATAAGTACATAAAGTGGAGTTTCTTTCTCTGAAAGATTCTTTGTATCTGTAACTACTGCTGACATACCACTTATGAATGCCTGACCTTCTGTTTCTTTTCTTATCTGTGTTATAGCATTCATAGTGTCATCACTTGAAGTTGTATTATCGAAGAATATAGCAAATAACGTTGTATCTGTGCTGTCATTCTCGAAATACTTCCTGAACTTTGAAGGTACCATTTCTGATGGAACATCCTCACCAACTATTCCTGTATAAGAAATAACCTGTGCAACATGTTCTACATTCTCTACCTTCTTGATAAGCTTATTAGCAGCTTTTGCATCCATATCCTGGACAACTACCATAGCATAGGCACCCTTATTGAAATCATCCATAAGAATGTCCTGTCCCTGCATAGTCTCAATCTCATCCGGAAGATAATAGAGGATATCATAGTTAACCCTTGTATTAACATATCCAATTGCGGATGGAATAAGAAGCAGGATACTTAGAACCAGAATAGGAATTCTAAGCTTAACAATTACTTTTCCAAACTTTTCCATACATTCGCCTCATTTCTACGTCTGCGACGTCTTCTTATATATTTATCCACCTTAGTGATCAGCCTTAACAGCTCTCACAGATAAATATATTGATAAAAACTCTCAAATATGACTTGTGGTCATTTTCTTTACAAACGATATTCTAACACAAAATGACTGATAGTCAATATTGAAAATGACTTTAAGTCATTTTTTTATAGATTTTTTATTTTTTTCATGTTAGAATAGTTATAGCTTTAAGAAATGAGGTTTTTGTATGGGAAAACTAGAAAGTAATAAACAACAAAAAAGAACTTCTCTTTTAGATACAGCATTTAAACTTTTTACAACACAGGGGGTATCAAAAACATCTATTGCTGAGATATCACAGAAAGCTGGAATAGCCAAAGGAACCTTTTACCTTTACTTTAAAGATAAATATGACATCAGAAACAAGCTGATTTCTCATGAGGCAAGCAAACTTTTCAAGAATGCTGCTACAGCTCTTAACAGGCACATATATGAGGAGACAGCTAAAAATGCTGCTTTTACAATCTCACTTACTAATCAAATTGTATTCATTGCTGACCATATAATCAATGCTCTCAATGATAACCAGACTCTTCTTACTTTCATTTCAAAGAATCTGTCCTGGGGAATATTCAAAGAGGCTCTGACAACCAATGTTGCTGATGATGATCTTAACTTCAAAGATGTATATTACGATATGCTGTCAGAATCCGGACTTAACCTTAAAGAACCTGAAATAATGCTCTTTATGATAGTAGAACTTATAAGCTCTACTTGCTACAGTGCTATTCTCTATAAAGAACCTGCTGATATTGATACATTAAAGCCTTATCTTTATAACACTATACGGGCTATTATCAATGAACACACTATCAGCAATTAAATATCGTTTCTTCTTTTTTTCTATACATAAAATAAAAAGTTCAGGATAAACATCGACTTGATGTTTATCCTGAACTTTTTTCACGTTTATCTTTAGTTCTTCACTACTTCCCTCGTATATCACAGTATACAGACCCCCATCTGCATACTGTAATCCTGTTAACTTTTCTGCCAATCCTATATGCGGCTGACTGCAAAGCTTACTACTTTCTCATATTAAAATACCTTATTGCTTCAATTGAAAAGATTAACTAAATTCTTTTCTTCTTGTTATCATATACAACTACTGATAATACAAGTCCTGCTGCCATCATAGCTAATACTGCATATACTACTGGACGTGCTGTATCACCTGTTGTTGCGCCTTCACCTGATTCAGTAGATGGAGCTGTAGCTGCATCACCTGTGCTGCCATCAGCATTACCATTATTAGAGTTATCTGGTGTTGTTGGCTGTGTTGGAACTGTTGGAACTGTTGGTGTATCACCCTTGTTATTATCATCATTGCCAGGTTTATTATCTACTTTATCCTTGTATACAATCGCATATGTAGAGAATTTACTTGTACTAAATGTAATAACTATCTTTCCATCAACTGTTTCTGTATTAGCATCTTTTATAACCTCAGCAACACCATCATGAAATCTTACGATACTGTATTCTCTATCACTCTTAACAAGCTTTTCTGGTACAGTTACACTAAATGTCACTGGCTGTTTTGTATTTTCTGCTAATACTGGATCTTTATCTCCAATCTTCTTTATAATGCTAAAATCAATATACTGACCTATTACACCACCTTTGATTTCTTCTGTTACTTTTTCTTCTACTAACTTCTTTACGTCTTCTGTTACTGTTGTATCTGCATTCTTTACTTCAACTGTAATCTGAACATTCTCACCATTTTTATATGCTTCCCATTCATCATCAGTAAGTACATCTGCAAAATCATAATTAACATTTGTAGCTGGTGCATCTTCTTTAACATTTATTTCTGGTTGTTCAACCTTACCAGGTGCAACTGTACTTGGCTTAACTGATTTAGCCTCAGCACTTGTTACATCAAGTCTTGCACCTGAGTTAGCTGGTGCTGTCTCATTTAACTCAAGAAGACCATGCATATTGATTGTACCATCTTCATTTCTTGTTGGAAGAACTGAAGTATCTACATTTACAAACCAGTCTTTAGTTGCTTCAACACCTAAGTTATTATAAGAAGCACTTCCATTATAGATATAGTTATCCTCGCTATGAAGAGCAAAAGGAATTAAATCATCAAGTTTAGTGTTCTTATCATTGTTTAAAGAAATTAATCCCTTAACAACCCATTCTTTTCTGTTTGAATCCTTTGTATTAAGACCTACATTGTAAGCACTATTCTTAATAGAATTGTTGTATGATGTACAATCATATATCTTAATATCAGGACAACTGTTACTTGTGATTCCCTTAGCATGGTTATCAAATGTGATGCTGTTCTTAAGAACATGTCCACCCTTTAAGTAACCACCACCAAGCTTGAATCCGTTACCTTCACCATATTCATAGTTAGGATCTGTAATATCATCTGTTGTAAGCCATCCGTTATTGTAAGCTACACAGTTCTCAATAGTTACAAGACCTATCTCACCTGATACTGACTTAGCATAAAGATCCCAGCCATCATCAATATTGTTATGTGAAATACATCCGTAGAATCTGTTTCCGTTACCACATGTAAGCTTAGCTGCGAAACCATCTGCATCATTACGTCCAGCATCACAGTTATCAAAAGATTCACAGTTCTTTACAAGGTTATCTGTTGGCCATAACTTATACTTAATACCAGTCTTGTTATCAGCACTTCCTGAACGGCTTATCTGGATACCTGAATTAGCTGCATGTTCAACTGTACACATTTCAACGATATTGTTGTTACCACTAATCTGGATACCTACGCCTGATGAATCCTTAACATAGATACCATATACGTGCCAGTAATCACCAATGATTGATAAACCACAGCCTTCAAATACTGCCTTACCTGTATTTTCAGCTACAAGAGTTATCATTCTGCTTGCTGTACCACTTACGCTTCTCTGGATTGATATAAAATCCTTATATGTACCATCCTTAAGAACGATAGTCTGTCCTGGCTGTGCATACTGTACTGCTGTTGCAAGATTAAGTGGCTTAGCCTCTGTAGCATCACCATCTTTTGTTCCATCTGGTGATACTATAAGAACGCCATTCTCTTCTCCATATGTAGCACGCTTAACTGTTACATCACCCTTAAGTTCATCTGTAGATGTAATCTTATCACTTGCCTTAGGAGCATATGTATAAGATATCTTATTGTCACCAATATTAACTGCTACATTTACTCTTGCAGCATCACCAGCTGATAATACTCTTTCTTCTGTCTTACCATCTGGACCTGTTACTTTAAGTGTACCATCACAGTTAGGAACATAGATAAATTCATAGCTTGCTGCACCTACTGTATTAGAAGAATATACTCTTCCGCTTGGTTTTATCTTGTCGTCACCCTTATCATTAGATGTAATACCCTTACTCTCTGATTTAGTGAACTTGATGTTACTAATCTTAACACCAATCTTTCTACTTACCATCACACCAACAACAACTGTTCCATCTTCCTGTACTGATGTGAATGAATTATCTGCATTTTTAATTTCTTCACCATTGCATACCGCTGTATATCCTTCATCTGTCTTCTCAAGTGAGAATTCATATGTTGAATCTGCTGCAAATGATGTAGCTGCCTTAAAGTCTTTCTTTGTAACAACTCTGTCAACACCATCATTATTAGATGAATCTGCTGATGTATAACCTGTTACATTTCTCATACAAGCTGTTTTTGACTTGCTGCTATATACCATAGATGAAGCATAGTTGAAATACTTATGTACATAGTCAACCTTGCCCCAGTTGTTAATACCAAGTGTATCAGCTGCTACTACACCAAAACCAGTCTGGTTATCTGGTGTCTTAGAAGTATCTGTTACTGTAAATGTAGCTGATAACTTAAAGTTCTCTGTATCTGGATCAATCTTTGTATAGTAGTAAGAGAAACCATCTTCATCATCAGATATCTTACCACTTGTCTGTGAAGCAATTTCAATTGTTCCGTTTGTATTAGAAATATCTAAAGCTTCAACGTTGTTCTGCTTATTAGCTGTCTGTTCCTGTGAATCAAGATCATACTTAGTTACTGTTCCATCTTCTGCTGTAATAACCGCATTAGTTGTCTGTGCAGAACCTACTGTGGCTACATGCCATTTCTGATCTGCATCCTTCTTAACTTCAACTGTTGCAACAGCATTAGCAACGAATCCATCGCTGTTTCTTGTTGCTTCAACCTTAAACTCATAGCTCTTACCAGCCTCAAGTCCTGTTACTGTGTAATCTGCCTGGCTTGCTTTAAGATCTTTAACAGCATATGTAAAATCACCTGTGCTTCCAGCTTCCCTATAGCTTACTGCGTAGCTGTCTGCATCTTCAATATTAACCCAGTCAAGATATACGCTTCCGTTACCCTTATTCTGTGCCCATGTTATAACTGGCTTTCTTACTGCAAGTGTATATGCACCATAGCTGTATGCACCACTTGACTTATCAGCTGCACCAACTCTCTGTGCAACTGCTGTGAATGTATAATCACCTGACCAGAGTGGTGTAAATGTAACTGAATCTGTCTGTGCCTTAACATTAACTGTAGATACTTCATATCCACCTTCAAGCATAGTAACCTTTACATTCTCAGCACCTTTAAGTTCATCTATAACTGATGTGAAGTTAACAACAAAGTTTCCATCTGCGTCTGTTGTAACTGAATTGATAACAGGAGCTTCTACTGTATCCCATGCAACTGCCTGCTTATTCTCTTCTGGATCATATTCTACCTTGATATCATATATGTCAGCACCCTTAGCACTACCAATATAATATGTACCTGGCTTAACATTTTCTAATGTATATGTTCCTATCTCATCTGTTACACCTAACTGACCTATTGCTGTACCAGAAGTAACTCCTGTCTTAGCATATATAAGGTTAGTACCTTCACCAGATGCTCCCTTAGCTGCCGCTACAAGAGTAATCTTAGCAGTCTTTTCAACATTAACCTTAATTGTTGCTGTTCCATCTGCTAACTTAGTAGCTCCACTAAGCTGAAGCTTATTGTTATATGTAACACCCTTATATTCTGCTGGTGCTGCTAACTTAATAAATACATTCTTTGAACCCTTGCCAGCTACTGTGAAGTAACCATCTGTTCCAACTGCTGTATCTGCTGTTACCTTGAACTTGCCATCTGCATCTGCATTAGAAAGATCCAGGTCATTAGCATTCATTTCATACTTCTCAATATACTTAACACTCATATCAAATATATCAAGGCCATTCTTAGAACCAAACTTATATGTACCAGCTGGAAGCTCTACTGTATACTTAGCTGCTGTACCCTTTTCAAATACTGCATCTGCAAGTGTAACTGTGGCACCGCCATCCTTAGCATACTGTAACTCTGGAACTCCTGAACCCTTCTGGGCTGCTACTAATGTAAGTCTGAAATCCTGCTTTGCTGTAAATGTGATAGCAGACTTTTCTTTTCCATCTGCGAATGATGGACTTCCATCTAATCTTAATGATGTTGTAAGTGTTTCCTTACCATAAGCTACTGACTGACCTGTAACTAACTTTGTCTTGTCACCATTCTTATATACACTAAAGAAACCTGATAATGTATCATCAGCTATAAGCTTACCATCAGCACTAAACTTTGATGCATCGATAGATGCGCCATCAACTGTATATTCTGGTAAACGGCTCTGAACCTCTACATATAAGAAGTTACCACCATTGTTACCACCTAACCAGTACTGACCGGCTTCATCAAGATTAAACTCAATCTTGTTAACAATGCTTGTATCGTTTTCCATCTCAATTGATGTAGCCTTAGCTCCTGCTTTGGCATACTGGAATGAATGTTTATTATTAACAGCCTTTACTGCAACATAAGCAATAACCTTAACTGGCTCTGTTGTAGTAAATGTTATACCTGCCTGTCCTGTAGATGTATTTAATCCACCTCCAAGATTAAGCGCCTGTGAATATTCACCCATGTTACATTCAAGCTTATCAGCTAATGTTTTTAATGAGTTTTTACCACCCTTAGAAGCAACAGTGAAATAACCATCTGTTCCTACTTTAATATCTTCTGTGACCTTGCCATCTGCGCCAAACTGCTCAGCTTTAAGGTCAGCGGCATCCATGACATAAGCCTTTTTTGCCACTGCTGTTCCTTCACTTCCAGTACTTTCAGCTGCAACAACAGCCGCTGGAACAGAAGGGAACATACCTACCAACATAAGTACTGCGCTAAACATAGCGAATACTCTGTTAAAAGTCTTCTTCTTCATAACTTCCTCCTGATATATATTTGATTCACATTTCCAAAAAACTGTACAATATAAACAATTCCTCAATTAAAACAATCAATTCTTTAAATAATTATTATAACATTACCAAAAAAACGCCTTTTCTTTTTTGTAATACTTTTATAATTATTTTTCTTTTACCCAATATTTTTTAGAAATATTTCACAAGTAAACGTATTATATATCATTTATTATAATAAAGCAACCTATTTACATAAGTTTTGTAACATTTTTGTAACAAAAATGATTTTATTCACTTTCAAGCAGCTTATTGTATATATCCCTCTTAGATACTCCTCTGTCCTTAGCTGCTGCCTTCATAGCTTCCTTCTTATCCATCCCCTGGTCCATATACATCTGTACATGCTCCATCTCAGACATAGCCTTCCACTTATCCTGTTCCTCCTGCTTTATCGCATCACGGCTCTTACCTGCGATAACAAGAACAAACTCGCCTCTTGGCTCATTCACTTCATAATACTCACAGGCTCCATCAAGTGTTGTCACCATGCTGTTTTCATATCTTTTCGTAAGCTCCTTGCACACTGTTATTGCACGTTCACCACCAAGTACTGTGCTAAGCTCCTTAAGTGTCTTTAACAGCCTGTGAGGTGCTTCATATATAATCATTGTTCTTGTTTCTGACTCAAGCTCTGAAAGTATATCTTTTCTCTCATTTTTGTCCGATGGAAGAAATGCTTCAAATGCAAATCTTCTTGTAGCCTGTCCTGACATTGTTAGTGCTGTTATACAAGCTGCTGCCCCAGGCACACTTGATACCTTTATACCTGCCTCAAGCGCCTGTCGTACAAGCTCCTCTCCAGGATCTGATATGCCAGGTGTTCCTGCATCAGTTATAACGGCCACATTTTCACCCTTAAGCATTTTCTCAACTAGTGTTTTTGCCTTGTCATACTTGTTATACTCATGATAACTAGTCATTGGCGTATTTATTTCAAAATGATTAAGCAGCTTTATACTGTTTCTCGTATCCTCTGCTGCTATAACATCAACCTCTTTTAATATTCTTAACACCCTGAATGTTATATCCTCAAGATTTCCTATAGGTGTCGCACATAAATATAACTGTCCTATACCCTGGCTTATGCCTTTTTCCGATTCCAATATATCTTTATTATCCATACAAACACCCTTTCATATTATAGCTTACATTTAATAAGATTTCATTTAATAATCTTTCATTAATTTATAGCCTTCCAGATTATTCATATCCGAAATCATCCAGGATTCATTCTTTCATTCCATACATATCCAGAAGTTCTGCTGTATAACTTCCGTCTTTATTATATACAATAAGTGGTTCCTCCACTTTAAGCTGCGAATTTCCACCTTTAACTGCCTCTATAAGCACCATATTGGCAGGCTTATCCACATATGGATATACAAGTCTCATTCGTTTAGGCTCTAAGTGGTTGTTCTTCATAGATGTAAATATATCTACTAATCTTGATGGCCTGTGCACCATATACATATGCCCCTTAACCTTAAGACACTTAGATGCCTCTCTTACTACATCTTCAAGACTACATAAAAGCTCATGCCTTGCTATGGCCTTTGCACTTTCAGGATTAACTATTCCATGATTTTCATTCATATATGGTGGATTACTTGTCACAACATTAAAAGAAGCCCCACCAAATATACGTGAAGCTTCCTTAATATCACCCTGAACCATATTTACGTGATCAGAAAGGTTATTCAAACTGACATTTCTTGCTGCAAGATTGAAGCTTATATCCTGTATCTCAAGTCCTGTATACATACCACCAGGATTCTTAGCCTGCATAAGTATAGGTATTATACCATTCCCTGTACCAAGATCCAGCACCTTATCATTCTTTCCTGCTTTTGCAAATGTAGACAATAAAACAGCATCCATACCAAAACAGAACACATCTGTATTCTGGATTAACTTAAGATTATCCCTGCATAAATCATCTATTCGTTCATTAGCATTAATCTTATATTCTGAATTAATACAAGCTTCTGCATTTATCTTAACATCAGTCATCATTGATATGGGCTTTTCCTTCCTTTCTCTCAAGCTCTTCAAGCTCTTTTAACTCTTTATCATCTATGTTCATTCTGTCGTTTTTTCTTTTAGGCTTAAATCGCAGCTCTGAAACAGGATATTCCCTTATTTCTTTCTCATCGCCATCAAGTGTTACTATAACTTTAACAAGCTGTCTTAATACATTGACACTTGACACCTCACCTTTAAGCTTCTCAGGAGTGGTTACATAATCTCCTACACTTGGAAGATGGCTGTTAAGCTCTTCATAAGTTTCCTGCTCATTCTTAAGGCAGCACATAAGTCGTCCACACACACCTGATATTTTAGATGGATTAAGTGAGAGATTCTGCTCCTTTGCCATCTTAATAGATACTGGTACGAACTCTGGCATATATGTTGCACAGCACAGTGGTCTTCCACATGAACCTATACCACCTAGAATCTTAGTTTCATCCCTTACACCTATCTGCCTTAACTCTATACGTGTCTTAAACACTGATGCAAGATCCTTAACAAGCTCCCTGAAATCTATTCTTCCATCTGCTGTAAAGTAGAACAATACTTTATTATTATCAAATGTATACTCAACCTTGATAAGCTTCATAGTAAGATTATGTTTCTTAATCTTTTCCAGACATATCTTATAGGCTTCCTTTTCTTTTTCCCTGTTCTTTGCTTCTCTTTCATCATCCTCCAGAGTAGCTATCCTTATAATCGCTTTGAGTGGCTGTACTACATCACTGTCTTCAACTTCTCTCTCTCCAAGTACAACAGAACCATACTCAACACCACGTGCTGTTTCAACTATAACGTGCTGGCCAACCTCAACACTATATTTGCCAGGTGCAAAGAAATATATCTTTCCCACCTGTCTGAATCTAACTCCAACAACCTTAGTCATTTTAATCTCCATTCTTGCGCTGCTTCTCAGCGCATCTCAAGTTTGTGCGTAAGCACAAATCTTGCGTGTGAAAAATCTTATTTTTCACACTATTCTTCTAACCTTTAGTCAGTTTATTTGCATTTAATGTGCGTTGAAACTTCCATAAAAAGCCACATCCATGACTTTTTATTTCATTTTCAATGTTGTCATTCTCATATTGTCATATCCAATATATTACATCTTAACTTATACCTACATAGCCTCTTTCATAGCCATAATAAGAAGCTCTATACATAAATCAAAGTTAACATTAGCTTTGAGTCTTATTCTCACCTTATCTATGGAATTAAGTATATCCTGAATGCCCTCATATGACATAATCTGTGCCTGTGACTTAATAAGCGATATTTCATCACTGAATATAAGATAATTCGTATCATTTGTACTCTTAAACAATAACACATCCCTAAACCACATAGCCATAAGATCAAGATAATCATCTATTGTAAGCTTATAATTCGTTATGTCTTTAACTACAGACATAATCTCTGCTGATGACATCTCCTTAGCATTCTTTATAACATGCATGACATCCTGCTTAAGATGTGCAAACTCTGTACTTTCTACAATCGTTTTTGCACGTCCTATCTTTCCCTGTGCGAAATTCGCTGCAAACCTGCATTCATATTCTGATATATCATAATTGCTTTTAAGATATTCCTCTACAACACTATCCTTTATAGGTCTTAAATCAAGCATTACACATCTTGATAATATTGTCTGAAGGAATATATCTGCGTTGGTTGTAAGAAATATTACGATACCATAGACCGGTGGTTCTTCTATAGTCTTAAGAAGTGCATTCTGTGCTGCAACTGTGAGCTTTTCAGCCTCATCTATAATATATATCTTATATCTGCTTGAATATGGCTTAATCTGCATATCAGATATTATCTGGTCTCTTACATCATCAACACCAATACTTGTTGGTTTCTCATGCTTAACCCATATAATATCAGGCTGGCTGCCTGAATCTGCCTGTATGCAGGAATGACATTTATTACATGGATTAACTGTCTCTTCCATATTCTCACACTGCAGAGTCTTAGCAAATATTCCTGCTAACATCTTTTTTCCTGAACCAAGTCCGCCATTTATAATATATGCGTGTGATACTTTACCAAGCTTAATGGCACTCTGCATATGCTCTTTAATTGTTTCATATCCATAAATATCTGAAAAACTACTCATTTTGTTTATTCCTGCATCTTTCTACTTCTTTTTATATGACTATGCTGTGATATCAAGAAGAAGCCCCCTTATATCATCTATCCTTCCAACGATTTCAAGGTGATTCTTTTCTTCTTTAACAAGTTCACCTGCAAGTTCATCAAGATTCTTATCAACAAGCTTGACTATGCCATATACTCTGTGACGGCCTCTTCTGTCAAGAAAGTTCTCTCTTGAAAACTTATGCGAACGGTTAACTACCTCATTTAAAAAGCCTTTTACGAGTTCTCTGTACTTACGCATATCTTTAATATCCATATGCTTAGCAATCTTTTCTCCCTGCTCAGTAATCTCCTGCATCATATTACCAAGCTTTTCCTGAAGGTCTTTTTCTTCAATATTACTTATTAATGTAAACTTGAAACTATCATCTGAACTTGCTGTGCTTTTTACACTCTGTATCTGAGATGACGCTTTAATATCATTAACTTTAATATCCATAGCAAACTCCAATCATATAACATATTATCATAAATACAGCATTAAAACAATCTTGTCTTTATTTCCTCTTTTATATTATATATACATTCATCAATTGAGCCGTTATTACTGAATCTTTTAACAATACCGGCATTTTTTATATTTTCCTCTGAAAAATCAACGCTGTCAGCTAAAAATCTTCTGCACATTTCCTCGTAATGTGGAACATCCTGCTCCTGTTCTCTCTTAATAGCCCTCTGCAGTCTTAGTCCATCTTCTACTTCAATATATATCGGAAGCATACACTCTTTTCCAAAGTACTCCACGAATTTGTTATATGCCTCTATTGTTCCAATAACTATGTAACGCTTTCCACTTCCAGACTCTATCTGACCATCATCTGCTGTGAAATATTTCCACTCTCCGTATACAGTCTGATATTTTCTCATTTCAATGATTTTATTATTTTTCTCAAACTCGCAGGCTTTGTTATCATCTACAAAATAATACTCAACCCCATCTGTTTCACCAGCTCTCATAGGACGTGTTGTATACATGGTTATTGTACTTAACCCAAGTGTTTCATCCTCTATAAGTGCCTTAAATATATGATCCTTTCCACTGGAACTTTTTCCCATTATAAATGCTATTTCAGGCATACAAATGCTCCTTTACATCCTTCATTTTTTGTGTTTTTATCGTTGCGGCTATCCTTTAAATTATCTTCAAGTCCAACTACTTCAAGACCATTATCTATTGCTTTACTTATTATATTAACGACATTTTCAGATATAATCTCACCAGGACAAAGAATTGGAATTCCAGGTGGATACACATATACCATCTTTGCACTTATTCTACCATACAAAGAGCTGTCATTCATCATAATTTTATCATATCCGTTTTTATCACCTTCATTTAAAGCTTTTGCTATACTCATTAAAGCTTCATTTTTAAAATCAGCTATATTTACTTTTATATCTGCTTTTTTTATTGATGAAGTATTATTAAATATATTGTAATGCTCAGCATAATTTTGATTATTATTTGCACTGTTACTTTCAGATATTATATCATTATACCTTCTATCTATTTCACACAATGCATTGTAAAATCTGTCATAATACTCTGCAGAATCAAATATTGATGTCATGGCTATTGCATACTTTAATGACGACATTTCAAGCTGTATTCCATACTTCTTTAATAATATATCGTATAGTTTTTTAGCATTATCATACCCAATAACTATTTTAGATATATCATCTGAATCTATAAGCTTTATATTTTTAAGCTGACCTAATTTATTGCGTAATATTTTTAACTTTGATATATAATTTTCAAAAAGATATTCACCATCTTTTTCTATTATGCTCATGCATCTGTCTATTGATCCCATAAGTATATATGATGGACTGGTTGACTGATATATATTCCAGTATCTTTTCACCTTAGAAACATTTACATATCCATAATTTATATGCATAACTGCCGTCTGTGTAAGCGAAGGAAGTGTCTTATGTACACTGTTTATAACTATATCTGCCCCCTGCTCAACTGCAGTCTGTGGAAATTCACAAGAAAACTTAAAATGTGCTCCATGAGCTTCATCAACTATAAGCGGTATATTATGTTCATGAAGATATGCTGCTATATTTTTAATGTCTGAAACGTTACCTTCATATGTCGGAGAAGTTATAACTACTGCCTTAATATCTTTGCCCATACTCTCATTCTTTTCCACAGTATCCTTTATTTCTCTTAAACTTATCCCCTTATAGTATCCATACTCGTCATCATATTGTGGATAAACATAATTCGCATCCAGTTCATTTAGGATAATTGCATTATAGACGGAAATGTGACAGTTTCTTGCCACTATTATACTGTCCCCTTTATCCGTAACTCCACATATTGCCGCCATATTACCTGCCGTACTTCCATTAACTAAAAACAGACTCTCATCAGCTCCATATAATGCCGCTGTCTTTTCAAATGCTTTCTTTATCATTCCATCTGCATTATGCATGTTATCAAAGCCATCTATCTCAGTAATGTCTATGTCATATGGTGCTGGCATGTCATCCATATATATGCCTATAAGTTCACTGTTTCGTTTAGCGCCTGGCATATGCATGGGAACTATGTTTTCCTTGCTATATGCTTCTAATTTTCCAAGCATATCATCATATTGGTAAGCATTTTCATTATGAAGTTTCATTTTCAGTTCATTTTCTTCATATTGTTCATTTTCTTTATATTGTTTATTTTCTTCGTATATTTTCCACTCATTTATTTTTTCTTTAATATCTTTCATACTTATTTATTCCTTCCATAACATGCCTATATAAATACGATGAACTACCCATTGTCTAAAGCCAATGGACTTCCTGCTTCACGGACCTCTTGATTTACTATCTCCACAAGATTAAATATATAATTATAACAAAAAAAAGTAGATATTACGTACTGTAATACCTACAACATCTAGTGCCTAGAACCGGAATCGAACCAGTGACACGAGGATTTTCAGTCCTCTGCTCTACCGACTGAGCTATCTAGGCAAAGTAGCGGGGACAGGATTTGAACCTGTGACCTTCGGGTTATGAGCCCGACGAGCTTCCGAGCTGCTCTACCCCGCGTCAATATTATACTATATGCAAAATGATGAAATATATTCATCAAATGGGCGGAGAAGGATTCGAACCTTCGAAGGCAGTGCCAGCAGATTTACAGTCTGTCCCCTTTGGCCACTCGGGAATCCACCCATATAAAATTAGATTAACAATCCACTTGATATCTTAACTATCAAGATTATTGTTAACAAAAAGCCGACAGTCGGAGTCGAACCAACAACCTGCTGATTACAAATCAGCTGCT
>OODC01000018.1_pt1 | contig 125985 bp, 96 predicted proteins | sample 1671711 | NCBI WGS metagenome assembly OODC01 (sample SAMN06348184, study PRJEB24527) | human gut metagenome | reverse complement strand
GCTCTTCCGATCTAGATGCTTTTAACAATGATCTTTCTAATTTAGAAAAGCAAAAAATTGTGCAGCAAAGACAAATTTTTTCAAATGGACAATTTCAAAGTCTAGTACAAAAATATGTAGTAGATATACAGCAGAATGAAGATAAAAAGCAAAGGCTGCAGGAAGAGTTAAACGATTATAAAATATATTACACAGGTAATATTGATAAATATAAAAAACTTTTGGTAGATATGGATGAGAAGTCTGTTGATAGAATGGGTCGCTATGACCAATATAAGAAAACTCTTTTTGCAAAAAAGCAAATATCGAAAAAAACTATTGTACGGTATCGTAAAAAAATTGAGTCCGAAATAGAGATAGCTAAAGAAAAATTAGATATTTGGAATCAGTGTGACAGTAATGTTGTTGTCGAACAGTTTATAAACAAATATAATCAGATGTTTGAGGAACAGGGAAAATTACAGCAGGAAAAAGAACTTTGCAGCCAAAAACAAAGTTTGGCAGAACAAATTTTTAAGAATGTGCAAAGCCAGATGGAGAATCATATAAAGGAAGCATTTGGTGGCGTTACAATTAATCAGATATACTCTAAGATACAACCTCATAAACGATTCAAACAATTACAGTATCAGATAAATATGAATGAGGATAGTGCTCCAGAGCTTTATATCAAGGTAAAAAACGATGAAAGCGAAGATATTATGCCAGAATTATTTTTCAGTTCTGCACAGTTAAATACAGTAGCATTGAGTGTATTCTTAGGAGGTGCGTTATCAAAATCAAATCCAAAAGTTAATACAATTTTTATTGATGATCCAATAGGGCATTTTGATGATCTGAATATTCTTTCTTTTATTGATGTTTTAAGGACAATTATTACCGAAACCAATTGGCAGATTATAATTTCTACACATGAAGAGAATTTTTATGAGGTTATGAAGATAAAGTTAAATTCGAAATATTACAATTCAAAGTTTTTTAAATTTAAAGATGAGGGGAACATTGAAGAAGATATGGAGGGGTAGATGTTGTACTTGACAAGTGTGACATATTGGCGTCAAAAAATTAAATGGAAAATTGTCTATCAATGTGTATAATAAAATAAATAACGTAACAATATTTGACTGGATTATGGGAAATCAGAAAAGGGAGAAATGAATCAAGCATATATAACCAATATTATAATAGATCATGTGCGTCATTTGAAAGATATTGAAATCCCTTTATCAGAGAATCGAATGAAACATTTAATCATTACTGGGAAAAATGGAAGCGGAAAGACGAGTCTTTTGGATACGCTGGCAGCTTATTTGGATGTGATTACACATCCGGCAGCTTATAGAGAATGTAGAAAAAAAATTAGAACAAAGCAAGGAAGAGTTGCAAAATGTAATAAGTCGGGAAAATGCATCTGAAGAGTTGGAGAAAATTCAAAAACGTGTTGAGTATTACGAGAAGTGTTGCAAAATTTTAATGGGAGATTTAATAGTAGAATTTGAAACACCAATAGATGATATTTAGGTTTTTTTTCCACAGGGCAAATTCGTAACCGCCTACTACAAAGCAGACCGCATTTTCAAAGCCCAGATTCCACAGCATATAGAAAAAGTAGCTCTAAAAAAGGATTATTCTATTAAAGAAACGCCACGCCAGGACTTTGTAAAATATCTCCTCGATCTGAAAATGACGCAGGCTTTAGCTGTCACAGGTGGAAAAAAGGAGAAAGCAGATCAGATAGCAGCGTGGTTTCAAAATTTTGATAATCTGTTAAAAAGAATCTTTGATGATGACTCGGTAGAACTTGTATTTGACGAGGAAACGTTTCAGTTTACGATTCATATGGAAGGCAGAGATCCGTTTGATTTTAATGAGCTTTCCAGCGGCTATGCAGCAGTTTTGGATATTGTAGTTGACCTGATCATTCGTATGGAAAGCCAGACTGAAAGAAGATTTGATTTTTCAGTAGCCGGAATTGTTCTGATCGATGAAATAGAGACACACCTGCATTTGGAATTGCAACGCAAAATTCTGGATCTGTTGACATCGATTTTCCCCAATATCCAGTTCATTATGTCGACACATTCGCCGTTTATTATCAACAGTGTGGATAACGCAGTTATTTATGATCTGGAAAAGAAACTTCTGGTTAAAGATGGACTGTCAGATGTGCCATATACAGGAATTGTAGAAGGATATTTTAATGCAAATGAGATGTCAGTGCTGTTGCAGAAGAAGTTTGACCGTTATAAAGAACTGGCAAATAAAGAAAAACTGACAGAAGAAGATTTTGATGAAATTGCAGAACTGGAAATGTATTTAAATGAAGTCCCGGATTATCTGGCGCTTAATCTTACGACTGAGTACCAAAGATTAAAAGAGGGACTAAGGAGCAGGGAGGATATCTAATGGTAAAAGTAGAACGCAGTTTTCCCGCTCCAGCATCACTGGCAGTAGAGGCACAGAAAGTAAAAGGAAGTTATTCGATGCCGGATGTCGTAAAGCAGTTGAAGGAAGATTTTCATAATAAATGTTATATATGTGAATTGAGTGAACTGCAGGATGCCCAGGTGGAACATTTACTGCCACATTTTGACGGAAAATATCCAGAGCGAAAATTTGACTGGAATAATCTTTTCTGGTCGTGTGGGCATTGCAATAATGTGAAAAACCAGCGTATTTATGATGAGGGAATCATTGATTGTTGTAAGGATGCCCCGGAAGAGTCGATCATTTTTCGTTTGCAGGGCAATGAGATTGATGTACATGCAGTAAACAACGAAAACAGGCAGGCGGCGTTGACGGCAAAATTAATCACAGAAGTATTTAATCTGAAAAATACAGGTATGAGAGTGTACAAAAGTGATTTCCGGTTTCAGGAATTAAACCGGGAAATGAATAAACTGTATGATTCATTGGAAGAAATGCAGGATCCAAAACAGCAGAAATTTGCATTACGAAAAATAAAATCATTATTGCGAAGAGAATCGAGATTTGCTGCATTTAAAAGAAATTACATAAGAGAGAATCAAGAAAAATATCCTGATCTGATAGAATATTTGCATTAAACTGTGGCAATTCTGCAGCCTTTTCTTCACCACCTCTTGACAACCCACCCGCCTCAAGCGTATACTTAGCAAAGTAATCTAAAATCCAAAAGAAAGAGAGGTAAAAGTAATGATTAGATTAACGAATGTTACAATGAATGAACTGCATAATCATCATACAATTACCTCGGTTAATTCTGTTACGCTGGCATAAATTCATGCAAAAGTAAATAGAATGTTTTTTGACATACTTCCCGTGGTGAGATATGACACCGCGGGATTTTTTTGTACTAAAGGATCTGTCTGCCAAGCGTGCAGACGGTTGTTAGAGTGGTGTGCCACAGCAAAAAATATGTCAGAAACCGGGGATTGTAAAGGGGAAGATAAGGAGGAAGAACAGGGATTTATGAAAAAGTTACATACATATATCGGAAATTACTGGTATGGGTATTTGTTCGCAATATGTTCCATGATTATAGCGACCGGACTGGATATGGTTTATCCACAGATCACACAGCGGATCGTGGATGAGGTCATTATCGGCGGGAAAATGGAAATGCTCACCGGGCTTCTGGTGGGAATCGTTGCGGTTGGGATCGGACGCTGTATCTTTGGATACTGCAAAGAGTTTTCGTTTGACGTCTTAAGTTCTAAGATCGGCGCACAGATCCGTAAGGATCTGTTCCGGCACATTCAGACATTGTCGATGAATTATTTTGACAATACGAACACCGGAGAACTGATGGCGAGAGTCAAGGATGATGTCGACAAGATCTGGAATGCGATGGGATATGTCGGCATGCTGACGATCGAGGTCGTCATCCATGTGAGCATGGTGCTCTACTGTATGTTCCATCTGAACTGGAAACTGGCGCTGATACCACTTGTGACGATGATTTCCTGCGGTGCGATCGCAATCATCATGGAGCGGAAACTGGATAAAATTTATGAGGACATCAGTGAGGAAAATGCAGTGCTGACCACGGTTGCGGAGGAAAATCTTGCAGGTGTGCGTACCGTAAAGGCATTTGCCAGGGAGAAATTTGAAATTGAGAAGTTCCTGTCACACAATAAACGTTATTATGACTTGAATATCAGTCAGTCTAAAGTATTAGTGAAATACTATCCGTATTTCCAGTTTGTGGGAAAAGCACTGCCGGTTGCAATGACGATCCTGGGTGGTATTTCCGTGATGCATGGAAATATGACACTTGGAGCACTTGTTGCATTTGTAGAGTACAGCAGAAACTGCACCTGGCCGATGGAGATGCTCGGCTGGCTGACGAATGATTTGTCCTCTGCCGTTGCTTCTTATAAGAAGATCAAGAAGATTTACGGGGAGACGGCGATGATCAAAGATGAGGAACAGCCTGTCGTGTTAGAACAGGTGAAAGGGGACATTTCTTTCGAACATGTTTCATTTTCCATTGAGGGAAAAAATATCCTTTCTGATATTAACTTTACGGTTCCGGCAGGAAAAACCATCGGAATCATGGGTGCGACCGGTTCAGGAAAATCCTCAATCGTCAATCTGCTGCAGCGTTTTTATGATGTGTCGGACGGCGCTGTAAAAGTGGATGGCACGGATGTGCGGAAACTTTCTTTAAAACAGCTTCGCAGCAGTATTTCTGTTGTATTGCAGGATGTATTTCTGTTTTCCGACACGATCGAGGAAAATATCAAGATGGGGCAGCGAAAGGTAATGCCGTTCGATGAGATCCGCAGAGCGGCAGACTGTGCACAGGCAAAGGATTTCATTGAAAAAATGGATGAACAGTATGCGACCGTCATCGGTGAGCGCGGTGTCGGACTTTCCGGCGGACAAAAGCAGCGTATCAGTATTGCGCGTGCCATTGCAAAAAAGGCGCCGATTCTGATTTTAGACGATTCCACGTCCGCGCTTGATATGGAGACGGAACATGAGATCCAGAAAACATTAAATGAATTAAAAGATACAACGAAAGTGATCATTGCGCACCGTATTTCTGCGGTCTGTCATGCAGATGAGATCATCTATCTGAAAGACGGAGGGATTGCGGAGCGCGGAACGCATCAGGAACTGCTTGCAAAGCGCGGACTTTATTATGAAACTTACATGGCGCAGTATGGCACGTTCTTAGGAGGGGAGGCGATGTAATGGCAGTCAATTCGTATCGTGAAGACGAATTTATGGAAAATACCGACAAGAAAAAAATCATGCGGCGGCTGTTTTCCTATCTGCTTGCGTATAAAGGCACGATTATTGCCGTGTTAGTATGTATGGGAATTACGGTGGCGATCTCACTGGTAAACCCGCTCTTGATCGAGGAAGCAATCGATCACTATATTGCACAGTCCGATCTGCATGGGCTGATTGGGCTTGGAATTTTTGCACTCGTGTTAAACCTGATCTTTATTGTGATGGTAAAACTCAGAATGTATGCAATGGCGGTGATCTCCAACAAAATTTTGCTTCAGATCCGCCAGGATCTCTATGAGCACATCCAGACGCTGTCGTTTTCATTTTTTGACAGCAGACCGACCGGAAAAATCCTTGCGCGTATCATCGGGGATGTCAATTCTTTAAAAGATGTGCTGGTCAATGTGGTCACGACGATGGTGCCGGAATTTGTGACGGTAGTCGGGGTTGTCGTGATCATGCTGGTAAAAGACTGGCGGCTTGCGCTTGCATCACTCTCTACGATCCCGCTTATGATCGCGGGGATCTGGTTTGTACAGACGGCATCCCACAAACGCTGGCAGATATTCCGGAAAAAGGCATCAAACTTAAATGCTTATGTGCATGAGGATATTGCCGGAATGAATGTGGTTCAGAGTTTTGCGGCAGAAGATGAGACACAGGAGATTTTTGAAGGACTGACGGACGAACATCAGAGATCATTTGTGGATGCGGTAACTTATGCTGACATGTTTGGCCCGGTCATTGATTTCTGCTGGGGATTTGGTGCGATGATGCTTTATCTGGTCGGCATCCGTTTTCTGGGATTTGAAAAAGTATCGGTCGGACTTCTGGTTGCATTCGGAACTTATATCAATATGTTCTGGAACCCGATCATGAACTTGAGCAATTTTTATAACAATCTTGTCACAAATCTTACGGCGGCAGAGCGTATTTTTGATATCTTAGATACCGACGCTGACATTGTGGACGCAAAGGATGTGACGGAACTGCCGGATATAGAGGGAAGTGTTGAATTTTCACATGTAAGTTTTACTTATGATAAGGGAACACCGGCGGAAACAAAGGTACTTTCCGATGTCAGTTTTTCTGTAAAACCGGGTGAGACGATCGCACTGGTAGGACCGACCGGAGCAGGAAAAACAACGATCGTTAATCTGATCAGCCGTTTTTATGACATTGAAGACGGCAAAATTTTAGTGGATGGTTACGACTTGACAAAGGTTTCCATTGAGAGCTTAAGGCGTCAGATGGGTGTTATGACGCAGGATAATTTTATCTTTCATGGAACAGTCCGTGACAACATTTTATATGGGAAATTAGATGCGACAGATGAAGAAATGATCGCGGCTGCAAAGGCAGTCAATGCGCATGATTTCATTATGAAAATGGAAAAAGGTTATGACACGGAATTAAAAGAACATGGAGCAGGACTATCCATCGGACAAAGGCAGTTGATCGCGTTTGCGAGAACGATGATTTCCATGCCGAAAATCCTCATTTTAGATGAGGCAACATCCAGCATTGATACACATACAGAACTTTTAGTGCAGCAGGGAATCGAGGCGCTGCTTTCCGGCAGAACCAGTTTTGTGATCGCACACAGACTCTCCACGATTCAGAATGCGGACCGCATTTTTGTGATCGACAAGGGCGGTATTTTAGAACAAGGAAGTCCGGCAGAGCTGATGAAGAAAAAGGGCGCTTATTATAAACTTTATATGGCGCAGTTTGCAGGTCTGCAGGAGTAAAAAAATATTTGCTGCTCACACAGTACGTGTGAACGGCAGCAAAAACGAAACAGAAAATTTCTACAGGAGGATGCGATGTTTTTAACCACACTTTGTTATATCGAAAAAGATGACTGTTACCTGATGCTGCACCGGGTAAAAAAGGAAAACGACCTGAACCATGACAAGTGGATCGGTGTCGGCGGCAAGTTTGAAGCGGGGGAAATGCCGGAAGAATGTATGCTGCGTGAGGTAAAGGAAGAGACAGGTCTCACCCTGACATCTTACCGCGCGCGGGGCGTCATTACCTTTATTTCCAACGAGTGGGGTATCGAATATATGCACTTATTTACGGCAGACCAGTTTACCGGGGAGATGACTGACTGCGACGAGGGAGAACTTGTCTGGGTTCCGAAAAAGGAGATCAAAGACCTGAAACTGTGGGAAGGTGACAAAATATTCCTGCGGCTTTTGGATGAGTGTGAGGAATATTTTTCGCTGAAGCTGGTATACGAAGGCGATACGCTGGTCGATAAAAAACTTATCATTGCCGGGAAAGAACAGAAAGCAGAGTGACAGGCCGGTAACAAAGGAGAGAAACATGATAACAAAAACTTACCCGGTCGGCACCCTGCCTGCTTATAAATATGTAGTAGTTTTATCTGAATATCAGGGCAAAATTTTGTTGAGCAGACACAAAAAACGCACCACATGGGAGACACAGGGCGGAAAGATTGAACCGGGAGAGACACCGCTTATGGCGGCAAAGCGTGAACTTTACGAGGAGTCCGGGGCAGTGGATTTTGAGATAGAGCCGTTGTGCGACTATTGGGCGGGAGAGGTGCAGACCAAAGAAGAAGGAAATGGACGTGTCTTTCTTGCAAAGGTAAAAAAGCTGTCAGCCATGCCGGAAAGTGAGATGGCAGAGGTACGCACCTTTGACGAACTGCCGGAAAAACTGACTTATCCGGCGATCACACCGACACTGTTTGAGCGGAAAAAACAGGGCATCGGGAAACGTCTGCTTTACGGCACTGGAAATCCTGCAAAATTAAGTCTGATGCGGAAAAATTTAGAACAGCTGCAGATAGAGATCGTTGGGTTATCGGATATTGATGTGGCAGTACCACAGGCAGACGAGGATGGCGATTCGCCGCTGGAAAATGCAAGGAAGAAGGCAAAGTGTTATTACGAGGCTTTTCAGATTCCGGTGTTTTCCTGTGACACAGGTCTGTATTTTGAAAATGTCCCGGAAGATAAACAGCCGGGCGTGCATGTCAGGAGGGTGAATGGAAAAAATCTGTCAGACGCGGAAATGCTTGCATATTACAGCGGACTTGCTGCAGAGTATGGTGGTCTGCATGCATACTACCGCAATGCCATCTGTCTTATCATGGATGAGGAACATATTTATGAGTCGATGGATGAAACGTTCTCGAGCGAACCATTTCTGATCACGTCGGTCCCGCACCCGGATGGAATCCGCAGGGAGGGATTTCCACTTGACTGCCTGTCGGTGGATCTTACAACCGGAAAGTACTATTATGACCTCGATCCGGCAGAACTTGGAAAGGTTGCCGCAGAAGACGGAAGTCGGCGGTTTTTTGAAAAAATAACTGGTATTTTCCCACACAATATGTTATAATCCTAAAATGACTGTGATAGTCGTAGTACGCCCTTTTTTCCGAAAGACAGGCGAAACCCTTGAAAAACGGGGGTGCTCGACAGGAACATAGAATGAAATGAACGGAAAAAAGTACATCAAGTATTCATATAAAGTTTGAAGGAGGAAATGAGTAATAATGAGTGTACAGGTGGAAAATTTAGAAAAGAACATGGCAAAACTTACGATCGAAGTTGCAGCTGAGAAGGTAGAGGATGCAATCCAGGCTGCATATATGAAAGAGAAAGGAAAGATCAGCGTTCCAGGTTTCCGTAAAGGTAAAGTGCCGAGAAAGATGATCGAGAAAATGTACGGAGCAGGCGTATTCTATGAGGATGCTGCAAATACCCTGATCCAGGAGAACTACGCACAGGCAGTAGAAGAGAGCGGTGTGGACGTCGTTTCAAGACCGACTATCGAAGTGGTACAGATCGAAGCTGGCAAACCTTTCATCTTCACAGCAGAAGTTGCTGTAAGACCGGAAGTAAAACTTGGCAAATACAAAGGCGTACAGGTAACAAAGATCGATACAACAGTATCTGATGAGGAAGTTGCAGCAGAGCTTGAAAAAGAGAGACAGAAGAACTCCAGAACTGTTACTGTAACAGACAGACCGATCGCTGAGGGAGATACAGCAGTGATCGATTTCGAAGGATTCGTTGATGGTGTTGCATTTGAGGGCGGCAAAGGAGAGAATCATCCGCTTGAGATCGGTTCCCACTCTTTCATCGATACATTCGAAGATCAGTTAGTAGGAAAGAATGCCGGAGATGAAGTAGACGTAAACGTTACATTCCCGGAGAAATATCAGGCAACAGATTTAGCAGGAAAACCTGCATTATTCAAAGTTAAGATCCACGAAGTAAAAGCAAAAGAACTTCCGGAGTTAAACGATGAGTTCGCACAGGATGTATCTGAGTTCAATACTTTAGAAGAGTACAAAGAGGACTTAAAGAAACACTTAGAGGTTCAGAAAGAGGACGAAGCAAAACGCACAAAAGAGGATGAGGCAATCCAGAAGATCATTGACAAATCTACAATGGAGATTCCGGAAGCAATGATCAAAACCCAGTGCGAGAACATGGTAAATGAATTTGCTCAGAGACTTGCTCAGAGCGGACTTTCCATGGAGCAGTATATGCAGTTCTCCGGTCTTACATTAGACAAATTAGAAGAGCAGGTTCGTCCGGAAGCTGAGACACGTATTAAGAGCAGTCTTGTATTAGAGCAGATCGCAAAAGACGAGAACATCGAAGTAAGCGAGGAAGAGATCGACGCTGAGATCGAGAAAATGGCAAAAGCTTATGGCATGGAAGCAGACAAGCTCAAAGAATACATGGGCGACGCTGAGAAAGAATCCATGAAGAGAGATATTTCCGTAACAAAAGCAGTTGATCTTGTTATGGAGAACGTAAAAGAAAGAGCAAAAGCTAAGACTAAGAAAGAAAAAGAAGCGGAAGCTGAAGAAAACGCAGAAGAAAACGCAGAAGAATAAGAGAGGCTTCGTCGAAAGCGGACAACATACAACAGACTGGCTCATTCGGGCCGGTCTGTTTAAGCATATAAGCAATAATTAAATTTTTATAAACAAAATGGATTGGAGGAAAACAAAATGAGTTTAGTACCTTACGTCATTGAGCAGACCAGCAGGGGAGAGCGTAATTATGATATTTACTCCCGTTTATTAAAAGACAGAATCATTTTCCTCGGAGAAGAAGTGAATGAGACAACAGCAAGTCTTACCGTAGCACAGTTACTTTTCTTAGAGTCAGAAGATCCTGGAAAAGATATCCAGTTATATATCAATTCCCCGGGTGGAATGGTAACAGCAGGACTTGCAATTTATGATACAATGCAGTACATCAAATGTGATGTATCCACGATCTGTATCGGACTTGCAGCAAGTATGGGAGCATTTTTACTTTCCGGCGGTACCAAAGGAAAGAGACTTGCGCTTCCGAACGCAGAGATCATGATCCATCAGCCGTCCGGTGGAGCAAAAGGTCAGGCGACAGAGATCCAGATTGCAGCAGAGAATATCTTAAAGACGAAAAAACGTTTGAATGAGATCCTTGCTGCAAATACCGGAAAACCATATGATGTGATCGCAGCAGATACAGAGCGTGATTATTATATGTCTGCGGAAGAAGCAAAGGCATATGGTCTGATTGATGATGTCATCACAAATCGATAGAATACGGAGAAACAGCAATTATGGCAGGAAGAAATGACGATAAATTCCGTTGTTCCTTTTGCGGGAAGACGCAGGATCAGGTTCGCAAGCTGATTGCAGGACCAAACGGTGCATATATCTGTGACGAGTGCGTGGATATCTGTGCTGAAATTATCGATGAAGAATTAGAAAATGATGAGGCAGCAGGTGAAGTGGCAGAGCCGGAAGAGCAGATTAATCTGTTAAAGCCGGAAGAGTTAAAGGCATTTTTGGATGATTATGTCATTGGACAGGATCAGGCAAAAAAAGTGCTGTCTGTGGCTGTCTATAACCATTATAAAAGAATCATGGCCGGAGATGACCTCGGTGTAGAGCTTCAGAAGAGCAACATTCTGATGTTAGGACCGACCGGTTCCGGAAAAACACTGTTGGCACAGACATTAGCGAGAGTCTTAAACGTTCCATTTGCAATCGCAGATGCGACCACACTGACGGAGGCCGGATATGTTGGAGAGGATGTTGAAAATATCCTTTTAAAGATCATTCAGGCGGCTGATTATAACATTGAACGTGCACAGCGCGGAATTATCTATATCGACGAGATCGACAAGATCTCCAAAAAATCTGAAAATGTATCCATCACCAGAGATGTATCCGGTGAGGGTGTACAGCAGGCATTATTAAAAATCTTAGAGGGAACTGTTGCGTCTGTTCCGCCACAGGGTGGAAGAAAGCATCCGCAGCAGGAGTTGATCCAGATCGACACGACCAACATCTTATTTATCTGCGGCGGTGCGTTTGACGGACTTGAGAAGATCATTGAGACCAGAATGGATCAGAAGACGATCGGATTTAATGCAGATATCCGTGACAAGAGAGATTACAATATCGGTGATGTGTTAAAACATGCACTTCCACAGGATTTTGTAAAGTTCGGGTTGATCCCTGAGTTTATCGGACGTGTGCCGGTAACGGTATCTTTGGATATGCTTGACAGGGACGCATTGATCCGCATTTTACAGGAGCCGAAAAATGCGCTGACCAAACAGTATCAGAAGCTGTTTGAGTTAGACGGTGTAGCGCTTGACTTTGACAAAGAAGCACTTGAGGCGATTGCAGATAAAGCGTTAGAGCGCAAGACAGGAGCGCGTGGACTTCGTGCGATCATGGAGGCTGTTACATTAGATCTGATGTACCACATTCCATCGGATGAATCCATTACACAGTGCCAGATCACAAAAGAGATGGTGGATGAACAGCTTGCGATCGAAGAACGTGAACTTGAAAAGATAGAGGAAAAACAGGTTGGATAATAAAGCGATGAAAATGCCTGCGGTGGCACTTCGCGGAATGGTCATCCTTCCGGGGATGATCGCACATTTTGATGTGAGCCGTGAAAAGTCGATTCATGCAGTAGAACAGAGTATGATGGATGAACAGAAGATCTTCCTTGTTGCACAGCGTGATGTGGAGCAGGAAGAGCCTGGCATCGAAGATTTATATCATATCGGTATTATTGCAGAGGTCAGGCAGGTCATAAAATTACAAAACAACATCGTCAGAGTTTTAGTGGAAGGAACAGAGCGGGCACAATTGTCCGCTTTTGTTTCTCAGACGGACTTTTTAGAGGTGGAACTCACGCGGTGTGAAGAAATTGATGAGGGATTGTCGGACGAGGCAAAAACGGCTATGGTGCGCAGTGTACAGGACACATTTGAAAAATATGTAACTGTCAACCCGCGTGTCGGAGGTGAAATGCGCAGACAGGTCAGGGAAGAAAAGAATCTGCCGAAGATCATGGATCTGATCGCCAACAATCTTCCTTTTTATTATGAACAGAAGCAGGAAATATTAGAGGCAGTTTCACTGACGGAGCGCTATGAAGTTTTGATGGCGCTTCTTTTAAAAGAAATTGAGATCACTGCGATCAAAAATGAATTCCAGGCAAAAGTAAAGAAACGTGTGGATAAGAACCAGAAGGAATATATCCTGCGTGAACAGATGAAGCTGATCCGGGAAGAACTCGGCGAGGATAATACGGAGTCAGATGCGGATGCCTATTTAGAACAGTTGAAAAAGTTAAAGGCAGACAAAGAAGTCAAAGAAAAGATCAAAAAAGAGATCTTACGCTTTAAAAATATCAGTGGAAGTTCTTCGGAGAGTGCAGTCAGCCGCGGTTATATCGAGACCATGTTAGAACTGCCGTGGAATAAGGCATCCAAAGATAACAAGGATCTGAAAAATGCAGAGCGCATTTTAAATGAAGATCATTACGGATTGGAAAAAGTAAAAGAGCGTATGTTAGAGTTCCTTGCTGTGCGTAATCTGACGAAAAAGGGCGAGAGCCCGATCGTATGTTTAGTCGGACCGCCTGGTACCGGAAAGACGAGCATTGCCCGTTCCGTGGCGCGTGCACTTGATAAAAAGTATGTTCGAATCAGTTTAGGCGGCGTCCGTGACGAGGCAGAGATCCGTGGACACCGGAAAACTTATGTCGGTGCGATGCCGGGACGTATTGTCAATGGTCTGCGCAGTGCCGGCGTGAAAAACCCACTGATGCTGCTTGATGAGATCGATAAAATGAGCAGCGATTATAAGGGCGACACTGCATCTGCCATGCTTGAGGTGCTCGACGCAGAGCAGAACTGTAAGTTCCGCGACCACTATATCGAGGTTCCGATTGATCTGTCAGAGGTACTGTTTATTGCGACGGCGAACTCTGTACAGGATATCCCGCGTCCACTGCTTGACCGTATGGAACTGATCGAGGTGAGCAGCTATACGGAAAATGAGAAGTTCCATATTGCAAAAGAGCATTTGCTGCCGAAGGTAAAAGAGAAAAACGGTTTAAAGCCGGAACAGTTAAAGATCAGTGACCGTGCGCTGCAAAAGATCATTTCCGGTTATACAAGGGAAGCAGGTGTGCGTAATTTAGAGCGCAGGCTGTCTGAAATTACAAGAAAATCTGCAAGGAAAGTATACGAATCCGAAGTCAAATGCGTAAAAGTTACAGGTCAGAATGTAGAAAAATATCTTGGAAAAGAGAGATATACGTTTGATCAGAAAAACGAGAACGATGAGGTCGGAATCGTGCGCGGTCTGGCATGGACGAGCGTCGGCGGTGATACGTTGGAGATCGAGGTCAACGTGATGCCGGGCAAAGGCGAAGTACAGCTTACCGGACAACTCGGAGATGTGATGAAAGAGTCCGCACAGGCAGGCTTAAGTTATATCCGTTCGGTAGGGGAAGAATATCATATTCCAAAGAAGTTTTTTCAGGAAAATGACATTCATATCCATATCCCGGAGGGGGCAGTGCCAAAAGACGGACCGTCCGCAGGTATCACGATGGCGACGGCAATGCTTTCTGCGATCACACAGACTCCGGTCCGTGCGGATGTCGCAATGACAGGAGAGATCACACTGCGCGGCAGAGTTCTCCCGATTGGTGGCTTAAAAGAAAAGATCCTTGCAGCGAAGAATGCCGGAATCAAAACGATCTGCATTCCGAAGAAAAACGAGAAGGATGTGGAGGAGATTTCTGCGGAGATCAAAAAAGGCTTAGAACTTGTATTTGTGGAAAAAATGCAGGAAGTGCTGGAAGTGGCATTTGTAAAAAGGAGAAAAACATGGTAATAAAAAATGTAAACCTGGAAATTGTCTGCGGTGTGACCAGCAAGGTGCCGGATACCGCATATGCGGAGGTGGCTTTTGCAGGAAAATCAAACGTTGGAAAATCATCTCTGATCAATGCACTGATGAACCGCAAAGCACTGGCGCGTACTTCCGCACAGCCTGGAAAAACGCAGACCATCAACTTTTACAATATCAACGATGCCATGTACCTTGTCGATCTTCCGGGATACGGCTATGCAAAGGCATCCGAGGAAGTGAAGGCAAAGTGGGGAAAAATGATCGAGAATTACCTTCACACTTCAAAGCAGTTAAAGGCAGTCTTTCTTTTGATCGATATCCGCCACGATCCTTCTGCAAATGACAGAATGATGTATGAGTGGATGGTATATCAGGGATTTGCACCGATCATTATTGCGACCAAACTCGATAAGATCAAACGAAGCCAGATCCAGAAAAATGTCAAAGCGATCCGCGAGGGCTTAAATGTACAGCCGGGAACAACGATCATTCCGTTTTCTGCAGAGACGAAGCAGGGGCGTGACGAGATCTGGAAGCTGATCGATTCTTTCGTGCTGCCGCAGGAAGAAAAATAGCCTGTTTAAAAATATGTCAGAATATGGTATGCTGAAACTATAAAAATTTACAAAAAGCAGAAAATCTTAACAGGAAGCAAACTCTTATCAGATTGCGCCTGTATGAGGTTCATGCTAAAATAATCACTATGACGAAGAGTCAGTATCGGAGGATAGCCATGAAAAAGAAAAAAATCGTAATAGCACTTGGTCATGAAGCACTTGGTACCACATTACCGGAGCAGAAAGAGGCAACAAAACGCACTGCAAAAGCGGTTGCTGACTTTATCCGTGATGATTATCAGGTAGTCATTACACACAGTAACGGGCCACAGGTTGGTATGATCCATACAGCAATGAATGAGTTCTGCAGATTATATCCGGAGTATACCGCTACGCCAATGTCTGTATGTTCTGCAATGAGTCAGGGATATATCGGTTACGATTTACAGAATGCTATCCGTGCCGAGCTGCTGAATAAGGGAATTTATAAGACAGTTTCCACAGTTCTGACACAGGTTGTTGTCGATCCATATGATGAGGCTTTTTACAAACCAGGTAAGGTGATCGGACGTGTGATGACAGAAGAAGAAGCTGAGGCAGAGGAGAAAAAAGGAAATCACGTCACAGCAGTAGAAGGAGGATTCCGCCGTATCGTTGCAGCACCGAAGCCAATGGATATCGTTGAAATCGATGCGATCCGTGCATTATCGGATGCAGATCAGGTTGTTGTTGCCTGCGGAGGTGGCGGTATTCCGGTACTTGCACAGGACAATAATTTAAAAGGTGCGAGTGCAGTCATTGAAAAAGACCTTGCAGCAGGAAAATTAGCAGAACTTTTAGATGCTGACATGTTAGTCATTTTAACAAGTGTGGACAATGTATGTCTGAATTACGGCACAGAGAATGAGAAACCTCTTTCGACCATGACTGTTGCAGAAGCAAAACAGTATATGGAAGAAGGTCAGTTCGGAGAGGATGACATGCTGCCAAAGATTCAGGCGGCCATTGATTTTATTGGAGATTCCGCAATCCGTTCCGTACTTATTACAAAGCTGAACAAAGACGGCACCTATGTGAGCGGTGGACCGGGTACGATGATCACGAAATAAACTGCCATTTTTATGGTAATAATAAGACTGAATCGATTGCCGAAAATAAATTTTTTTACGAGGAAAAAAGATGTTTAGAAAAACAAAAATTGTTTGTACTTTAGGACCTTCAACAGATAAGGAAGGTGTATTAAAACGCCTGATCGAAGAGGGAATGAACGTTGCCCGTTTTAATTTTTCCCATGGTGACCATGAGGAGCAGTTAGGACGCCTTCAGATGTTACAGAAACTTCGTAAGGAATTAAAGCGTCCAGTCGCAGCACTGCTTGACACAAAAGGACCGGAGATCCGCCTGAGAGATTTTACGGACGGAAAAGTCGAGCTTAAGGATGGACAGACTTTTACCCTGACAACCGATGAGATTATGGGAGATGCAAAACGTGTTTCCATTACTTATAAAAACCTGCCGGAGGATGTAAAACCGGGAGATCGCATTCTGATCGATGATGGTCTGATCGGAATGGAAGTAAAAGAAATCAAGGTGACATCTGGTGCAAAGGCAGATAAAGATGGCAATAAGCCAAAAGATATCATCTGCCAGGTGTTAAATGGCGGTGTGATCTCCAACAGAAAAGGCGTGAACGTTCCGAATGTAGAATTGTCCATGCCATATATCAGCGAAAAAGATTATGGTGATATCGTATTTGCGGTAGAGCATGATTATGATTTTATTGCTGCATCTTTTGTCCGTACCGCAGATGATGTGCTTGCAATCCGCAAGATCCTTGCAGAAAAAGGCGGCGAGGATATCAATATCATTGCAAAAATTGAAAATATGCAGGGTGTACAGAATATTGACGATATTATCCGTGTTTCCGATGGAATCATGGTAGCGCGTGGTGATATGGGTGTTGAGATCCCGTTAGAGGATGTACCGGTGATCCAGAAGATGATCATTAAAAAAGTATACGATGCAGGCAAGAAGGTTATCACAGCGACTCAGATGCTTGATTCCATGATGAAACATCCGCGTCCGACCAGAGCAGAGGCAACTGACGTTGCAAATGCAATCTACGACGGAACCAGTGCGATCATGCTCTCCGGAGAGACAGCTGCAGGTATGTATCCGATCGAGGCTTTAAAGACCATGGTGCGTATTGCAGTCCGTACGGAACAGGATATCAATTACTTACAGCGTTTTAAAATGCGAAAAACCATGAGCAACCCGGATGTGACCAATGCAATCTCCCATGCGACATGTACAATGGCGGGAGATTTGAATGCGGCAGCAATCATCACGGTAACAAAATCAGGACGTACCGCCCGCATGGTTTCCAAATATCGTCCAAACTGTCCGATTATCGGAGGATGTCTGACAGAAAAGATTTACCGTCAGCTTGCATTATCCTGGGGTGTGATCCCGCTTATGATCGAGGAAAAGACACAGGCAGAAGAGCTGTTTGACTATGCAGTCGATGCAGCAGAAGCAGCAGGAATCATTTCCAAAGGAGATGTTGTTGTCTTAACCGCAGGAGTTCCTCTTGGTGTATCCGGTACGACCAACCTGATCAAGGTGCAGGTGGCAGGACATATCTTAGTGGAGGGACAAGGAATCGGAACACAGAAGATTTCTGCAAACCTCTGTGTATGTCACAGCGATGAGGATTTAAAAAACTTTAAAGTCGGAGATATCATTGTTGCAAAAGATACCAGCAATGCCATGATGACACAGATGCGTGAGGCATCCGGACTGATCGTGGAAGCATCCGGCGAAAACTGCCATGCGGCGATTGCAGGATTAAGCCTTGATATTCCTGTCCTGATCGGTGCAAAACATGCGCTTGATGTCTTAAAATCCAGTGCATATGTAGAATTGGATTGTGAGAACGGACTTGTGACAGCAAATTAATTTGCAACAAATTTTGTTGACTGGAAATAGAAGATTAAAGTGAAAGAGAAAAGGATATGAAAGGCTCTAGAGAGGGTCTGCATATCCTTTTTTCCATATTCCGGTCCAGTATAGCAGATACAGGATTATGGCAGAGGTTCCATTACTGATTACAACGGAATACCAGACGGATGCCACTCCCATATGAAATACATTTGCGCATATCCAAAGAGACAACAGACGGAATATCCATATCCGGGAAGCATCTACGAGCATTGTGATCAGTGTATGCCCACATCCCTGGAACAATCCCTGTGATACATTATAAAAAGCGTTTGTAAAGCACCAGAATGCAATAATGGATAAATAGTCTGCAGCCAGAGGGATGACTTTGGCATCTGTTGAAAAGAATGATACCATAGTCTGGGAAACAGGGTGTCTTGAAAAAATGAATCCCAGAATAAGTAAAAATAAGGTACACATTTTTAATGAATAATGGAAGGTTTTCTTCGCCCGCTCTGTGTTTCCGGCTCCCATATTTTGTCCAACTATAGTAGAAACGGCGGAGCCGACACCACTGGCTGGCATTGTGATAAGACTGTTGATTTTGTTGCCAATACCATAGGCGCTGGTTGCAATATAACCATAAACATTTACATTTCTGGTCATGATCAGCGTACCTAGCTGCATGGTGCTGCCGCCAATCGCAGTTGGCAGACCAATTTTGATAATGGCGCGTATCATTTTCTGGTCAAAGACAAAATTTTTAAAAGAAATCCGTATGAGCTGATCTGATTTTGTAAGAAGGATCAGTCCAATGAGAGCGCAGGGGATTTTTGCTATAAGCGTGGCAAATGCTGCGCCTCCGATTCCAAAGTGGAACACAATGAGGAAAAGAGGATCTAATATCAGATTGATCATGATACCAAGCAGATTGAGAAGCATGGGTTTTACAGTGTCCCCCTGCGCCTGTTTCACGGCTGTGAATAAATTGATCATGAACAGAAATGGCATATCAAGGACCACAATTCTTAAATAAGTAAGACCGTACTCATAGACCACTCCCCTGGCACCGAGCCAGTTGACTAATGCCGGGGATATCAGCCAGCACAGTAATGCACAGATGAGGGAGAAACCAAGGGATGTAATACAGATATGATTTGCCATTTTGTTTGCCTGTTCATCTTTTCTGGCACCAAGGTATTGCGATATAAGAATTGCACCTGCGGTTGTTATGCCGCTGCCAAAACTGTTAAGGATATTTTGAAATGGTGATACGAGTGTTATGGCAGACTGGTTTTCAGTTCCGATCTGTCCAAGCCAGAATGTGTCCGTAAGATTATACATCGACTGGATAAAACTATTGATCATGACAGGAACGGCGAGCATAAGGATTGTCTGGGACAGGTTTCCATTTAGAATCATATTTCGTTTATTTTCAGATATTTGTTTTGGCATAGGATCTCCTTGTGGATTTATAAAATATGTTGACAGGTTGTATTCATATGGTTCATAATATGACAAAAAAACAGTATATTCCTTGAAAAAAATGATAAAAACACATAAAAGTACAGAAAAATGGAGAATTATATGTTTCAGGATATGTCAAAAGATTTTGATATTAAGAAGATCAGAAGAAGTAATACGATATCTGAAAGTAACTGCGAGCCACATGTACATCCATTTCATGAAATTTTTTATCTTTCCAGTGGAGAGTGCACCAGCTTTATTGATCACAATATCTATAAGTTTGGAAAAGGTGATCTTGTAATCGTTCCGGGTGGCTGTCTGCATAAGACAGTATATACCGGGAAAGGAATTCATGAAAGGATTGTTATCAGTTTCCGGCAGGAGATTACGGATTGGATCAAAGAACAGATCGGAGCGGAATATCTTAAGAACTGTATGGTTCCGGGGGTAATCAATATACCGGAAAAACGCAGAAACTATGTGGATTCCCTGCTGGATAAGTTAATGTTTGAAAATGATACGCCGGACATATTATCAACGGCATTTATAAAAGCAGGACTGGTTGAACTTTTGCTGTTTATCATAAGATGCAAGGAGTATGAGGACAATGTTATAAAAGAGATTGATGTTGATAACCGAAAAATCCAGGAAGTTGCAACATATATTTTTGAACATTATACAGAAAATATTTTGATGGAAGATGTGGCAGATAAATTTGACATGAGTAAGTCATTTTTGTCTAAGAGATTTAAGACAGCGACGGGGTTCGGGTTTAAAGAATATATTATTAATCTCCGGATACAGAATGCATGCAGGCTGCTGCTGGAAACGAATAAATCTATCACAGATATTGCTTTTGAATGTGGATTTAATGACAGTAACTATTTTGGGGATTCATTTCGAAAGATAAAAGGTATATCACCACGCAAATACAGAAAAAATGAAACATTTTAGTTTGGGATGCAAAAGAAGCCTTCATTAAAAGAAGGCTTCTTTTGTCAGGTAAAGACAGGCAGGGAGGTTAGCCCATCGTTACTTCTACATTTACATCTTTCTTCTCAGCCGAGAATGGAATCGTAGTTCCCTCTACCGGCTGTCCATCCACGATCATGGAAAGCACACCTTTTTCCACATGATTTGGATTCTTTACGGTGATATGGTAGCTGACACCGCGGAAATCACGTTTGGCGGTAAAACCATCTAATTTGGATGGAATACAAGGATCAACAGTCAGACCATCATAATCCGGGCGGATACCAAGGATAAACTGGGAAACATTGAGGAAGGTCCATGCGGCGGTTCCTGTCAGCCAGCTGTTCTTTGCCTCACCGAAGTTCGGGGCGTCTTTTCCGGCAATCATCTGGGAGTATACATAAGGCTCTGTGCGGTGGATCTCGCTGATATCCTCAATGTATGCAGGACAGGTTCTTGTATATACCTGCCAGGCACGGTTGCCTCTGCCAATTACAGTCTCCGCGATAGAGATCCATGGGTTGTTGTGACAGAAGATACCTGCGTTTTCTTTGTATCCTGGTGGATAAGAAGAAATCTCACCAAGTTCCACATGATATCTGTGGTAAGGCGGCTGTAACAGTACGATACCGTATTTCGTGTCGAGATATTTTTCGACGGATTCCATTGCCTTTAAGCAGCAGCCTTCCTCTAAACCAATCTCAGCCATAACACAGAAGCCCTGTGGCTCAATAAAGATCTTGCCATCTTCGCATTCTTTTGAACCGATCTTATTTTTGTAATGATCGTAAGCACGCAGATACCATTCGCCATCCCAGCCGGCATCCATAACGGTTTTTTCCATCTCTGCGATTGCTTTCTCTGCAAGTTCTGCTTCCTCCGTCATGCCCTGATGGCGGCAGATTGCTGCATAATCTTTTCCGTAGCGGACAAACATACCTGCGATAAATACGGATTCAGCATTCGGGCCTTCGGAAGGACCAAAAGTCTGGAAAGATTCACCCGGCTCAGTCGAGAAGCAGTTTAAGTTGAGACAGTCGTTCCAGTCGGCACGTCCGATCAGCGGTAAATTGTGCGGTCCCAGATGTTCCATTGTATAATGGAAGGAACGGCGCAAATGCTCCATGAAAGTGGTTGCTTTGGAAGCATCGCTGTCATATGGTGTCATCTCGTCGAGAATTGAGTAATCGCCGGTCTCTTTGATATAAGCTGCAGTTCCGGCGATCAGCCATAACGGATCATCGTTAAAGCCGCTTCCGATGTCAGAGTTGCCTTTTTTGGTGAGCGGCTGATACTGATGATAAGCACTTCCGTCCTCGAACTGGGTAGCTGCGATATCTAAGATACGCTCTCTCGCACGGTCAGGGATCAGATGTACGAAACCGAGCAGATCCTGACAGGAATCACGGAATCCCATGCCACGGCCGATACCGGACTCAAAGTAAGATGCGGAACGGCTCATGTTAAAGGTAACCATACACTGATACTGGTGCCAGATGTTTACCATACGGTCTAATTTCTCCTCACTGGAAGAAATGGTAAAATGGGACAGCAGTTCGTTCCAGTAATCTTTTAATTTGACGAGTGCTGCGTCTGCTTTTTCTGCGGTATCAAAACGGGAGAGAAGTTCATCGGCACGTTTGCGGTTGATGACTCCATCCTCAGCACGTCCAACCCATTTTTCCTCTACCGGATTCTCAACATAACCAAGTACGAAAACGTAGGTCTTTGTCTCGCCCGGAGCAAGAGATACTTCAAGGTGATGGGAACCGATCGGAGCCCAGCCGCTTGCTACAGAATTTTTTGAAGTTCCATTTACGACAACTTCCGGAGCAGAATTTTCTCCATATGCACCCAAGAAAGAATCGCGGTCTGTATCAAATCCTGCGATTGGGGCATTGACAGCGTAAACAGCATAGTGATTTCTACGCTCTCTGTATTCTGTCTTATGGTAAAGAGCGGAACCATGGATCTCAACTTCACCGGTGGAGAAGTTACGCTGGAAGTTGGTCATATCATCCATTGCATTCCACAGACAGAACTCTACGTAAGAGAATACGGAAAAATTACGGGTTTCATTACACTCGTTCGTAAGGGAAAGTTTGCCGACCTCACAGGTCTCACCAACCGGGACAAAGGAGGTAAGTTCTGCAGTCAGTTTATTTTTACTTCCTTTAAATACGGAATAACCCATGCCGTGACGGCAGCTATAGGCATCCAGTTCCGTCTTTGACGGCATCCATCCTGGATTCCAGATCGTATCGCCATCTTTAATATAGTAGTAATGTCCGTTAGAATCGAGCGGTACATTATTATAACGATATCTGGTCAGGCGAAGCAGCTTTGCATCTTTGTAGAAACTGTAGCCGCCGCAGGTGTTTGAGATCAGGGAAAAGAAGTTCTCGGAACCAAGGTAGTTGATCCATGGCAGTGGTGTTTTTGGGGATGTGATGACATATTCTTTGTTGGCGTCATCGAAATAACCGAATTTCATAATAAAATCCTCCATATACATAAATATTGATAAGTAACGGTTTCGAAAACGATTAAGTTTTCATTTCTTAATAAAAAGTATATATTCAGAAAGAATAAAAATCAATATAAAACATTGAAAAACAGGCAAATATAGCAGATTAGACAAAAAAAACATACTTTTATGGATGAAAGCGACAATGGCTATTTTTTGATGAATAATTAAAGTATTTTACGAAAACGTATAAGAAGTAGATACAAAGTACTAAGATTACAGATAATTGGTCTAATATTTAATGTAAAAATACACAAAAACTAATGTAAAAAAGTGTAAAAAGCGACGAATCGCCAAAAACCAGTTGCAATTTGCTTATGAATGGCATATAGTAAAAGTACGAAAACGATTAAGCAATATTTCGGAAACAACATTTCGTTTTCGAAGAGAAGCTGGAGGTTTCCATGGTATCATTAAAAACGATTGCAGAGAAATGTGGAGTATCCACTGCCACTGTAAGCAAGGCTTTAAATGACCAGAGAGATATCAGCGAAGAGACAAAGAACCGTGTCAGAAAGACAGCAGAAGCACTTGGATATTTTCCTAATGCAGCGGCGAGAGCTCTAAAGACAAACCGTTCCTATAATATAGGAGTTCTTTTTGAAGAAGATGCGGGAAGCGGTTTGACACATGAGTATTTTTCGGGAGTACTGAATGGATTAAAAGTCCAGTCAGAGAAACAGGGATATGACATTACATTTATCAATACCTGTTTTGAAAATCGCAAGATGTCTTATTATGAACATTGCAGATACCGGAATTTTGAAGGAGTTGCAATTGTCTGTGCCGATTTCAATGACCCGGATGTCTTAGAACTGATGAACAGTGACCTGCCGGTTGTTACAATCGATTATGTACATCATAATTGTACGGCAGTCAGTTCCAATAATATTCAGGGCATTGAAGATCTTGTAAAATACATATACGGGCAGGGACATCGAAAAATTGCATATATTCATGGGCAGCAGGCTTCTTACGTTACGAAAGACCGGCTGGCAAGTTTTTACCGGACAGTTGATGAACTTGGTTTAAAGATTCCGGATGAATATATCCGGACAGCAGATTATCTGGAAACCAGGGAAGCAGCAAAGCAGACAAAGGAACTGCTCAATTTAGAAGATCCGCCAACCTGTATCATATATCCGGATGACACCTCTTTAATAGGAGGAAGGAATGTTATCATAGAGATGGGACTTCGGATTCCGAAGGATATTTCAATTGCAGGATATGACGGGACGAGGATGTCACAGTTATTACATCCACAGCTTACAACGATCAGACAGGACACAGAGCTGATCGGGAGCGAGGCAGCCAAGCGGCTGATAGGCACTATTGAGAAACCGAGAACAACTCTCGTAGAGAGAGTCGTTATAGAAGGAATCTTAGTTGCCGGTAAATCCGTTGGACGTATTTAAAAGTAGTTGCAGCTACATACGGACAGCATTTTTGCAGAAATGTATACGGAAGATAGGCATTTGATTCTGAACTATCTACTGAAAAGTAGCAAACAAACAATGGTCAAAAGACCACATATTAAGGAGGAGGGTTTTCCATGAAAAAGAAAATCGTTAGCACATTATTATGCACAGCAATGCTCGTAACCATGATGGCAGGATGCGGCGGCAGCAATGCAGCAAACACCAGCACAAACAGTGGCAGCAACGCAGCAGATACGAAGAGTGATGCAGCAGCAACCACAGATGAAGCCGCTCCGGCAACAGAAGCAGCAAGCGCTGATACAAGTTCAGATGCAAGTGCTTCTGATGAAGGAAAAGTACTTAACATCTACTGCTGGAATGAAGAGTTCAAGAGCCGTCTGACAGATCATTATCCAGGATATACAGAGGTGGATGCAACCACAGGTACGATCGGTGATGTAACTGTAAAATGGAACATTACACCAAATGATGACAATGCATATCAGAACAATCTGGATGCAACCTTATTAAAACAGGCAGATGCAGCAGCAGACGATAAGATCGATATCTTCTTGGTAGAAGCCGATTATGCATTGAAATATGTTGATACAGATTACACAATGGCAGTTACAGATCTTGGAATTACCGATGCTGATCTTTCCAAACAGTACCAGTACACCAAAGATGTTGTTACAGATTCCAACGGTGTATTAAAAGGTGTTTCATGGCAGGGCTGCCCTGGTGTATTATTCTATAACAGAGATGCAGCAAAAGAAGTATTAGGTTCTGATGATCCTGCTGAAGTTCAGAATTACGTAAAAGACTGGGATACATTTAATGATACAGCAAAGAAAATGAAAGATGCAGGTTACACAATCACATCTTCCGCAAACGATACTTACCGTGTATACTCCAACAACGTTACTTCAAAATGGGTTGTTGACGGCAAGATCAATATTGATGACAACATTATGAAATGGGTTGATGATTCCAAAGAGCTTGTAGATGCAGGTGAGACAGGAACATACGAACTGTGGAGTGATGACTGGAAGAAAGGTTTCTATCCGGAAGGAAATGTATTCTGCTACTTTGGACCTGCATGGTTAGTAAACTTCTCAATGGCAGCAGATACAGAAGGCAGTATCGGTTACAACGGTGGCTGGGGTGCAACGGAAGGACCTCAGGGCTTCTTCTGGGGCGGTACATGGATCTGTGCAGCAGCAGGAACTGATAACCAGAGCCTTGTAAAAGATATCATGCTTCAGATGACAACCAATGATGACGTTATGAAAGAGATCATCGAGAAAGATGATGACTTCGTAAACAATCAGGATGTAATCACTGAGATGGCAGACAGCTCCTACTCAAGCAAGATCTTAGGCGGACAGAATCCACTTGGCATTTACAGCTCAGGTGTTTCCAAACTTGATTTAAGCAATCTTTCTTCTTATGATCAGGGATGTAACGAAGAGTTCCAGAATGCAATGAAGAACTACTTCGAGGGAACAGCTACTAAGGAAGAAGCATTAGATCTGTTCTACAAAGCAGTTGTAGAGAAATATCCGGAGTTAACATACTAAGCAGACGAACGGTATAAAAAATGATCAGATGCCGCGCCTGCCGGACCGTAAGGGAGGCGGGCGCGGCTCATTTTATATCCAAATTTGTGTAAAAACTGTAAGCGCAGAGCTGACAGCAGACTTACACAGGATAAGAGTGAGGGATGCTGTGAGCTCTGTGAACGAAAATCATGCACTCTGGAAAAGGAGGTCAGGTTGTTATGAAAAAAAGCAGTGGAAAGGTAGTAAAGTACAATAAATGGGGATATATCTTTTTGATTCCTTTTATTGTAGTATATGTTGTTTTTCAGCTGATTCCATTGATCAGCACTATTTATAACAGTTTCTTCGAAAACTATATGTCAGGACTGACACAGGTCGGACCGAATTTTGTCGGACTTGCAAACTATAAAAAGCTTTTCTCGGATGGAGATATCTGGATTTATACCAAAAATACTCTGTTATTGTGGATCATGTGCTTCGTACCGCAGATTATTTTATCGCTTGTACTTGGGGCATGGTTTTCAGATGTGCGTCTCAGATTAAAAGGAACACGTTTCTTTAAAACGGTCGTATATCTTCCAAACCTGATCATGGCATCCGCATTTTCCATGTTGTTTTTTACCTTGTTCTCCGATGGAGGACCGATCAACTCAATGCTGATGCAGATCGGATTTATTGATACACCATATAAATTTTTATCAAATGCGGGAAGTGCAAGAGGACTGATCGCACTGATGAACTGCCTGATGTGGTTTGGTAATACAACAATCCTTCTGATGGCTGGTATGATGGGTATCGATACTTCTTTATTTGAGGCAGCAGAAGTCGATGGAGCAACTTCTTCCCAGGTATTCTGGCAGATCACGTTACCGCTGTTACGTCCGATCCTTGTATATGTGGTCATCACATCTCTGATCGGTGGTTTACAGTTATTCGATGTTCCACAGATCTTAACCAATGGAACCGGTGATCCGATGCGTTCTACTATGACACTGATCATGTTCTTAAATAAACATCTCTACAGTAAGAACTATGGTATGGCTGGTGCATTGTCAGTTATTCTGTTTATCATTACAGGTATTTTAAGTCTGATCGTATTTAAGATTACCGGCAATGATAAGAGGAAGGGGTGAAGATCATGAATGAAAATCGTAATTTGAAAAAAGGCGTAGGTATTCATGCAAGAAGAGCAATCGCATACGTTGTACTCATCATTGTTTCTATATTATGTCTGTTCTGGTTTTATGTATTATTTATCAATGCGACCAGATCAAATGGTGAGATGCAGTCCGGTTTTACACTGGTTCCAAGCAGTCATTTGTGGGAAAACTGGAAGAACTTAAGAAATGGAACGCTTCCAGTTTGGAACGGTATGTTCAACAGTCTGATCGTTTCCTCACTCAGTGCAATACTCAGTGTATATTTTTCAACGATGACAGCTTATGCGATCCATGCATATGATTTCAAACTGAAAAAATACATTTATCCGTTTATTTTGATGATCATGATGATTCCGACACAGGTAACTGCACTTGGATTTATCAAACTTGTTTCCAACATGAACTTAGAGGATTCCTTTATACCTCTGATCGTGCCGACGATTGCGGCTCCGGTTACATTTTTCTATATGAAACAGTATATGGAGAGTACACTGCCGTTGTCACTGATCGAGGCAGCACGTATCGATGGTTCCGGTGAATTCCGTACCTTCAATGCAATTGTAATGCCACTGATGAAACCGGCAATTGCTGTGCAGATGATCTTCACATTCGTAAGCAGCTGGAACAACTACTTCACACCGGCATTGATCTTACATGATGACAAGAAAAAAACACTGCCTATCTTAATCGCACAGCTGCGTGCGGCTGACTGGCTCAAGTTTGATATGGGGCAGGTATATGTGATGATCGCATTTTCCATCTTCCCGGTTATCATTGTATATCTGATCTTATCCAAACACATCGTACAGGGTGTTGCACTTGGAAGCGTAAAGGGTTAATAAACGGATTGCTGTACTACATAAAAATGAGACTGCCATATGGGTGGTCTCATTTTTTAACTCTTATTTTTGATGAAAATCTTTGACAATGTCACTGGTAAATAAGCCGGTTGTGTGCTATACTATTATCTATGATTAGTAGAAATAAAGGATCGGATGTGTTGGGGTACATGGGTGCAGACAAGAACGGACAGGCTGGATCTTTGTAAAATACACATAGAAATGGAGAGGAATATGACAGAGACAGGATTATGGATTTTTCTGATTTGTTTACTTGTAGTAGTCATCATAGCGACTGTGGTTGCAGTAGTGTCAGCAGTATCAGGTGCTACGGCAGCGATCGTGGATGATGAGGAATCAGAGGAAGAGTAGGAATACAGCAGGTATAAGAGAAAAGCCTCTTGTCAGTTTTGTATAGGTGTATAGCTGACAGGGGCTTTTTTGTGCACAGGATTCTGCCTTAATCAGCAATCTAAAAAAATATAAACTGGTACGAAAGTCTTGCAATCCATTTTGAAACAGGTAAACTAAATATATTGTGGCAAAATATTTGCTGCCAGGTGTTTATTACAAATGTCTTGCGTATTCAGGTGGAGGGACAAAAGAGAGTGTTGTCAAAATTAAGTGTGAAGAAACCGTATACTGTGATCGTAGGCGTGATCTTAGTCATTGTGTTAGGAGCCGTATCCCTAACCAAAATGACCACAGATCTACTGCCGGATATGAGTCTGCCATATGCCTTAGTCATTACGACGGATATGGGGGCAAGCCCGGAGAAAGTGGAATCCGATGTGACAGCACCTGTCGAGGCATCCATGGCGACGACTTCGAGCATCAAAAATGTGAGTTCTGCCTCCTACGATAATTATTCGATGGTGATCTTAGAGTATGAGCAGAATGCCAATATGGATTCGGTCATTATCGAGATCCAGCAGAAATTAGACCAGTTAGAGGGCAGTTTTCCGGATGGTGCCGGGAAGCCGATGATCATGCAGATCGACCCGGATATGATGCCTGTAATGGTGGCATCTGCCGATGTGGAAGGCATGACGCAGTCAGAGATTTCGGATTATGTGGAAAATGAACTTTCGCCGGTGCTTGAGAGTATCGACGGTGTGGCATCTGTTTCTACAACCGGAACTGTGGAAGAGAACATTCATGTCACATTAGATCAGGATAAAATCGATGCACTGAATCAGAAGATCCAGAGTAAGATCGAGGAACAGTTTACTGAACCGCAGGAACAGCTCGATCAGGCTGCCGAGCAGGTGGAGAGTGGACGCAGGCAGATGGAAAGCGGAAAAGATCAGCTTGCAAACCAGCTTGGACAGGCAGAAAATGAAGTGATCAATGGTAAGTCACAGGCGTTTGTGGCAGAATCAGATCTGAGTCAGAATTATACAGTATTGAAAGCGACCGATGAGCTGATAAAGCGGGCAATCCCGGAACTCCAGAGTATTTATGAACAGGGAATGGGATTAAAAGCAGACATTGAACAGGCACAAAAAGAAGCCCAGATGAACAGTGACGATGGAAGCAGACGTATAGAAGAACTTTTAGAGGAGGCGAAGATTTCCGGAGATCAGGAACAGATCAATCAGATCCTTGCGATGACCGGGGAAAATCAGGAGAGCATTGCGGAAGCAGGAAAACGTCTGGAATTATTACAGGAAGAACTGTTAGAACTGAATACATCCTTAAATCAGCAGTGGGCAGATCAGTTAGCAGCGTTAAATGTGAGTCTTAGTTCGATCGATGATATTCCGCAGGTGATTACGCAGCTGTCACAAAAACAGGTTGAGATCCAAACAGCAATGGCAGCTCTGCAGACTGCACAGGAACAGGTTACAGATGGAAAAACTACCTTAGATGATGCGTATGTAACGTTAAACCGGATGGAGATCGACGGGATCTTAGAGATGAGTGAAGCGTCTGCACAGCTTGCGGTCGGGGAAGTCCGGTTAGAGCAGGGACAGGAAAAATTAGACGAGTCAAAGCAGAGCGCGCTTGATTCTGCAGATCTGAATCAGATTTTGTCGGTGGAAACATTAGGCGGAATATTGACAGCACAGAATTTTTCCATGCCGGCTGGCTATGTCAATGAAGATAAGAAACAATATCTGGTGCGTGTCGGGGACAAAGTTTCGTCGGTGGAGAAACTAAAAGATCTTGTGCTTGTGGATGTAGGACTGGATGGAATCGAGCCAATCCGCTTATCGGATGTTGCAGAAACAGAAGTGGTGGACGATACGGGAGATTCCTATTCCAAGGTAAACGGAAATCCTGCGATTATGCTTTCCATTGAGAAGCAGACCGGGTACTCTACCGGGGATGTAACAAAACGGATCAAAACCAGATTTGAATCACTGGAAAAAGAAAATGACAAACTTCACATGACGATTTTGATGAATCAGGGAGTTTACATTGATACCATTGTGGAGTCAGTCATGGAAAATATGATTGTAGGTGCAATTCTTGCCGTACTTATTCTGATTCTGTTTTTAAAGGATATCAAACCGACTCTGGTGATCGCATGCTCTATTCCACTCAGCGTGGTTTTTGCAATCGTTTTGATGTATTTTACCGGAATATCGTTAAATATCATTTCATTGTCCGGTCTTGCGCTTGGCGTCGGCATGCTTGTAGATAATTCGATTGTCGTGATCGAAAATATTTACCGGCTCAGGAATCAGGGATTATCGATCCGGAAGGCAGCAGTTGAAGGAGCAGGACAGGTGGCAGGAGCTATTTTTGCATCCACGCTCACAACGGTCTGTGTGTTTGCGCCGATCATTTTTACGGAGGGTATCACAAGGCAGCTGTTTGTGGATATTGCACTCACGATCGCCTATACGTTAGCGGCAAGTCTGATTGTGGCGCTGACGTTTGTACCGATGATGGCATCCGGTGCGCTGAAGAATACCAGGGAAATCAAACATCCGTGGTTTGACCGCATTTTAGATGGATATGAAAAAGTTCTGCGTGTGGCACTGCGGTTTAAACCGATCGTACTGATCTGTGTGGTAGTTTTTCTGGTGGCAAGTGTGACGCTTTCCGTTTCCAAAGGATTTACCTTTATGGACATGAATATGGAGACAGAGCAGCTCACGGTCACGGTTTCAGCGAAAGAGGATGAAAAGCTGACATTTGAGGAACTGACGGAGCGCGCGGATGAGGTTGTGGATAAGATCTCTGGCATCTCCGGTGTGGATTCGATCGGAGCCATGGCAGGCGGCGGTGGAATCATGTCGATGGGCGGCAGTACGGACAGTGTGACCATGTACGTGCTCATCGATGATTCCGGGGCGACTGGCAGTGAGATCACTGCCTCGATACAGGCGCTTACAGCGGATCTTGACTGCGACGTGAATACGGACAGCTCTGCGTCGGATATGAGTTCCTTTTTCGGAAGCGGTATTTCCGTGCGGGTCAGCGGAAAAGATTTAGATAAGCTGCAGAAACTCGCAGGGCAGATCGCAGAAGTCGTGGAAAAGACGGAGGGCACTGTAGATGTGGACGATGGTCTTGGAGATACGACACCGTCTTTCACGGTAAAAGTGGACAAAGAAAAAGCTGCAAAATATGGCATGACAACAGCGCAGGTGTATCAGCTTGTCTATAAACAGCTTGCATCGAATACGTCATCCACAACGATCTCGACGGATTTAAAAGACTATAAAGTATATGTGCAGAGTGGGGAACAGGCGGATGTCACGCCAGGGGATATCCGTAAGCTGACATTTCCTTATACAGACCGTATCAGCGGAGAGACAACAGATATTCCCCTGAAAGATATCGCAGAGTTTGAGGAAGGTGAGTCCTTAAATGTGATAAACAGAAGCTCGCAGACGCGCTATATCAGCGTGACAGCCGGTGTGGATGAAGATCACAATGTGACGCTGGTAAGTAACCAGATCCAGAAAGGATTAGATAAGATCAAGCTGCCGGATGGATATGAGATCTCCATGACCGGGGAGGATGAGACGATCCGGGATGCGATGAACCAATTGTATCTGATGCTGATCTTAGCGGTGGTATTTATTTATCTTATCATGGTTGCACAGTTCCAGTCATTTTTGTCGCCTTTTATTATTATGTTCACGATTCCGCTTGCATTTACGGGAGGTTTCTTTGCTCTGTTTGTGACAGACAATGAAGTCGGCGTGGTATCCATGATCGGATTTGTCATGTTAGCGGGTGTCATCGTCAATAACGGAATCGTGTTAGTCGATTATATCAATCAGCTGAGAAGAGAGGGCATGGATAAAAAGGAGGCGATTGTCACAGCCGGAAGAACGAGACTGCGCCCGATCTTAATGACGGCACTGACCACGATCCTTGCAATGTCCACGATGGCGATGGGACTTGGAAGCGGTTCGGAGATGATGCAGCCGATGGCGATCGTGACAGAGGGCGGTATGCTATATGGAACGCTGCTGACACTGATCGTGGTGCCATGTATCTATGATCTGTTTACGAGGAATAAGAGTATGGTGGAGGAAGAGATCTAAAAAAACAGTTGACAAACCCCGCGTCCCCTCGTATGATAAAAATAGCAAAAACAAAGGTTGTGAGAAAGAGGAGTACACATAAACTCTTTGCAGAGAGGGAAGTTCACCGGCTGAAAGACATCCCAGAGAAAGATATGTGGAAGGTAGCTTTTGAACCGGAATGCTGAGAAAGCATAGCTGTATGACAGGATATAAGAACAGGCATTGCAGATATGCACAGGTATTCACGACTCATCCACGTTACAGGATGACCGGTCAGATATGGAACTGGCTGGACATGAGCACCAACAAAGGTGGTACCGCGATCATATTCGCCCTTTGTATTCCGTATGGAATACGAAGGGCTTTTTTTAATTCATAGGAAATTATGTCCTGTGAATCAAAACCGCCTATCTATCAGAACTAAAAAAGGAGAACAGATTATGTGTCAGAATTGCAGTAAAGAATTAGCAAAGACCTACGATCCAAAAAGCATTGAAGACCGTTTATACAAAAAATGGGAAGACAACGGCTATTTCCACGCCGAAGTTGACCGCAGCAAAAAGCCGTTTACCATCGTGATGCCGCCGCCAAACATCACAGGACAGCTTCACATGGGACATGCTCTCGACAACACCATGCAGGATATTTTAACACGTTATAAGAGAATGCAGGGTTACAACGCATTATGGCAGCCGGGTACAGACCACGCTTCCATCGCAACAGAAGTGAAAGTAATCGAGAACCTGAAAAAACAGGGCATCGACAAGCGTGATCTTGGAAGAGAAGGATTCTTAGAAAAATGCTGGGAGTGGCGTGACGAGTACGGCAGCCGCATCATCAACCAGTTAAAGAAAATGGGATCTTCCGCAGACTGGGAGAGAGAGCGTTTTACGATGGACAAGGGCTGCTCTGAGGCAGTACTTGAGGTATTTGTAAAATTATATGAAAAAGGGCTGATCTACAAAGGTTCCCGTATCGTCAACTGGTGTCCGGTATGTAAGACTTCCATCTCAGATGCCGAGGTAGAGCACGAAGAGCAGGACGGATTCTTCTGGCACATCAACTATCCGGTTGTCGGCGAAGAGGGAAGATTTGTTGAGATCGCAACGACAAGACCGGAGACATTGTTTGGTGATACCGCAGTTGCAGTGAACCCGGACGACGACCGCTACAAAGACATCGTCGGAAAGATGTTAAAACTTCCGATGACAGACCGCGAGATCCCGGTGATCGCAGACGCTTATGTTGACAAAGAGTTCGGAACCGGATGTGTAAAGATCACACCGGCACATGACCCGAACGACTTTGAGGTTGGAAAACGTCACAACTTAGAGGAGATCACCGTCATCAACGACGATGCAACAATGAACCATTATGCCGGAAAATATGAGGGCATGGACCGCTACGAGTGCAGAAAAGCACTGGTGGAGGATCTTGAAAAACAGGGACTGCTTGTAAAAGTAGAGCCGCATTCCCACAACGTAGGAACCCATGACCGCTGCGGCACAACCGTTGAGCCGATGGTAAAACAGCAGTGGTTTGTAAAGATGGATGAACTGATCAAACCGGCTGTGGAAGCAGTGAAAAACGGAGACATCCAGTTACTTCCAAAACGTATGGAGAAAACATACTTTAACTGGACTGACAATATCCGTGACTGGTGTATTTCCAGACAGCTCTGGTGGGGACACCGCATCCCGGCTTATTACTGCCCGGACTGCGGTGAGATGGTGGTAGCAAAGGCTGCACCGGAGAAATGTCCGAAATGCGGATGTGATCACATGGAGCAGGATCCGGATACTTTAGATACCTGGTTCTCATCCGCACTCTGGCCGTTCTCCACATTAGGCTGGCCGGATAAGACAGAAGATCTGGATTACTTCTATCCGACCGATGTACTTGTAACCGGATACGATATCATTTTCTTCTGGGTCATCCGTATGATTTTCTCCGGCTATGAGCAGATGGGCAAAGCACCGTTCCATACCGTATTGTTCCACGGACTGGTTCGTGATTCCCAGGGACGCAAGATGAGTAAATCTTTAGGAAACGGTATTGATCCGCTCGAAGTAATCGATAAATACGGCGCAGATGCACTCCGCCTGACACTGATCACCGGAAATGCACCGGGAAATGATATGCGTTTCTACTGGGAGCGTGTTGAGGCATCCAGAAATTTTGCCAACAAAGTATGGAATGCATCCCGTTTCATCATGATGAACCTTGAGGGAAGCGAGATCAAGGAGCCGTCACTGGGTGAGTTAAAACCGGCAGATAAGTGGATCTTATCCAAGGTAAACACACTTGCAAAAGACGTGACAGAAAATATGGATAAGTACGAGATGGGAATCGCCGTACAGAAAGTTTATGATTTCATCTGGGATGAATTCTGTGACTGGTACATTGAGATCACTAAGACTCGTACTTATAATAAAGAAAATGATCCGGCATCTGCAAACGCAGCATTCTGGACATTAAAGACCGTACTGACAGAGGCATTAAAACTGCTTCATCCGTTCATGCCGTTTATCACAGAAGAGATTTTCTGCACACTGCATCCGGAAGAAGACACGATCATGCTTGCAAAATGGCCGGAGTACCGTGCTGACTGGAATTTCCCGGCAGAGGAAGAAATGTTAGAGCACTGCAAGGATCTGGTAAAAGGTGTCCGTAATGTGCGCACAGAGATGGATGTTCCGCCATCAAGAAAAGCGAAAATCTTTATTGTTGCTGAAGATGCCGCTTTGCGTGATTCCTTTGAACTGACCAAAGAGGCTTATGCAAACCTTGCCGGAGCAAGTGAGGTCATGGTGCAGCAGGATAAGACAGGCATCGGGGAGGATGCAGTATCTGTTGTGATCCCTGGCGCTACACTGTATCTGCCATTAGAAGATCTGGTTGATTTCGAGAAGGAAAAAGAGCGTCTGTTAAAAGAGCAGGCACGTTTAGAGAAAGAGCTTGCACGTTCTAAGGGAATGCTTTCGAATGAAAAATTTTTAAGCAAAGCACCGGAAGCAAAAGTGCAGGAAGAGAAGGACAAACTTGCCGGATACGAACAGATGATGGAGCAGGTCAAAGAACGTTTGACACAGATGTCAAAATAATTGCAAGATAATGAGCGCAAGAACGGCGAATTGTATCATGTGCTGATTTTGCACATGATATAATAAGACTGCCGAGCGAAGCTCGTGTAGATCATGATCATGAAGCATTGCTTCATGATATAATAAGAAGGAGCTATGCACGATGGGTATCATCTTTACTGGTCAGCCGGTAAAGTGGTGCCTGCCTTGTATAGCTCTTTTTGGTAAAATAGCACCAAAAAGGACGCGTTGTGTTGTAAAGGTCAAATCCTTCGCTCCACGCCAAATACAGCGCCGCTTATTTGCGGCGCTTGTAACACTCAGCCGGAAGGTCTTTCGACCATGGCATAAGTGGTTCTAACTCTTTTTCGTCTATACTTCCATCGGCACGAACAACCCGTGTCAGCTCTGTCAACAAATGTTTCATGTAATAGTAGACATTCAGGCCATTCGCCCGGGCGGTCTCCGTAACACTGTAAATGATTGCACTGGCATCAGCTCCTCGTACCGTATTGATGGTCATCCAGTTTTTACGGCCAATCGTGAAAGTTCTCAGCGCACGTTCGCTGGCCAGGTTATCAATCGGTACTTCTCCATCTGACAGGAACACTTTCAGATATGCTTCCTGATTCAGGCAATAGTTGATGCCTTTGGCTGTTTCACTCTTTGGAAGCACCGACCGGTCCGCCTGTATCTTTCGGAGCCAGGCAAAGAATTCTTCAACCAGAGGCTTGATGGAAGCCTGCCGCTCATTTAAGCGTCCTTCTGGAGTCAGTTCCTTTAAAGCTCCTTCCAGGTCATAAATGGCACCAATTCGTACCAGTGCTTTATACGCAACAGACGCCTCGACCGCTTCTGGATTACTTTTTCCAATTGCCTTAATCGCATTTGCGAAGTGGCGCCTTGCGTGAGCCATGCAATTCGCATTCTTCACACCAGCAAGATCCCGCTCCAGCTTATGATACTGTTCCAGACCATCAGTCACAAGAACACCGTCAAAGTCCTTATAATACGCTTTCGGATGATCGCTGTGTCGTGTCTTCTGGTATTCATACACAATGATTGGCGGCACCGGACTTAATTCTCCAGTGATGTGAACCCACATATAGCTTTTACTGCCTGCAGGTCTGCCGTCATGAATTACATCTACAGGTGTTTCATCACTCTGATTTACATGTGCTTCCAGCTGACGTTTTCTCATGAAATCACACACTGGCAATAAATAGCGTTCAGCTGTCCACACCGTCCAGTTCGACATCGTCTGTTTGGACAGATTCAGGCCGTTTGCCTGGAAGTCTCTGGAAATACGGTCAAGCGGATTGCTGTTTACATACTTGGCGTTGATGATTGCGGCTTCAAGAGAAGGAGTAGCAATGCTTCCCCTGAACATCGTTTCCGGGTGATCACCACGAAGAAATTCATCCTGATGCGCACCATCTGTTCCAACATACACTTTTATGATGTGTTTTTCAGCAGTCCATTTGGCCGGTTCGAAACGAAGCTGCCAGAAAATCTCATCCGGCATACTTTTCCAGTTTTCTTCACCAAAAGCCTCATTCAGTTCCTGTTCCGGTATATCATGAAGGATTACTTCCTGCGGAAAATCCTTCAGGTCTTCTTCACGCTGGCCTTTTTTCTTAGGCTTTCGCGGTACCTTTCTGGATGAATCAATGACCTCTTCCACAGTCGGTTCCTTGGCTGTTCCATCATAATTCGCTTCTGCCTCATTAAAAAAAGAAAGCTGGCCTGCGATATCATCCAGTTTTTCCGTATGGCGGCCGAAGCGCTGCTGATTTGCCAGCCGGATCTGCTCTACGAGGTTTTCATAGTTGTGTTCCAGTCGGTCAAGTCGGTCCTGCATCTGGTAGATGACATCGTCCTTAGTTTTATGATCCATCTTGTTCAGTTCATCTGGAGTGAATTTTTTGCACATGATATCCGCCTTTCTTACTAACGGTAGTATAGCAGAAATCTGTGACAAATGCGAATCAGCCTTCAGGCCGAGTTCGTCATTTTTTCCTGCCACGAAAGTCATCAGAATTCGTATGTCAGCCTTTGGAAATATAGGGTTTTCAAGGTGCAATTGCTTCGTTCCTGCCTGATAGCAGACGAATGAATTGTTCTGATCCGGTCATCCATTGTAAACGATAGCAGTTCTTTTCAGTACCAAAACAGAAAATATATTTTCTCTGTTTTGTACAAACGTTTCAATAGATATTTTTCGGATCGACATCTTTGATTTTGGGATCCAGGGGATTTAAACCCATCATAAGATACTTGTACTGCTCTTCGGTAAGATCTGCGGCTTCCTGTATGTTTCTTGGCCAGGATAACCGTCCTGCTTCAAAGCGTTTATATAGAAGCAGGAATCCTGTTCCCATCCACAAGAGCCCTTTGCACCGATCAGAACGCTTCCCGCAAAACAAAAAGAGCGTTCCCTTCTCAAATGGATTTTGACCATACTTATCTCCTATAATCGTTGCCAGTCCATCAATGCCCTTTCTCAGATCAACCGTGCCGCAGGCAAGAACAACACGGCGAATACCAGCAGCATCTTCAAGCATGGGACACCTCCTGAATGATCCGGCTCAGGAGCGCATCCGAGATTTCATTGGAAATATCAATCTGTAACGTTGCCGTCCGAATCGTTGCAACAGGTTTGTCGGAAACCATGTATGTATTTGTTTCCGCAGAAGTGTGGCATGGAATTTCAACAAAAGACAGTTCTGTTTTCTCGGTCACGGCAGGAACGGAAGAGTTTCCCTTCATTTCTTCATACGCCTGTTTCCGGAACCGTCGCTGCCAGTGATAATAGCTTTGTTCGCTAATGCCATTCTCATCCATCCAGCTTTTGGCTGACTGGCCTGCCGGTCTCTGACCGCAGGCCTGAATGATCTTTTTCCAGTACTCTGCACGGACTTCATGAGTACACTGATCCATAGTGTTTAGTCCTCCCTTGAAAAAATCTATTGTTTTTCTCAAGTATGCACTAAAAATGGATTTAGTGAAAGGCGAGTGGTTTGATCTTTACGTTGTGTTAAAGAATTTACTTGAAAAAGCATAAAAGTACTAGTATTATATAGGATAAGGAATATTCTACGTTACTATGTATACATACATCAGAAAGAATTGGGGAGCACGCCTATGGTAACAGAAGAAAAACCAATCGTACGGATGACGGCAGATAGCATGGAAGCGTATGTTATGCTTATAACACCAGACGATGGGGGAGAATATACAATTGAATCATTGCAGAAAGCATTGGATGACAGAGGTGTCAAGTACGGAATAGATGAAGCAGCGTTGACGGAGCTGATTGATGAAAAAAAATATGGTGTGGAGACGTTAGTTGCGCAGGGAACAGAGCCGGTAGACGGAAAAGACGGTTATTATGATTACAATTTTAACTGCAACTTTGATAAAAAACCGTTGATGCGGCCGGATGGAACCGTGGATTACTGGTCTGTAAAGTCGATAGAGTCTGTGGTGCAGGATCAGGTGATCGCGGAGTACCATCCTTGTGTGGAGGGAATGGACGGCAAGACAGTCACTGGAAAGCCGATACCTGCAAAGCGGGGAAGAGAACAGCTTCCACTGAAAGGAAAAGGATTTGAACGCAAGGATGATAATACCTATGTTGCGCTGATGAGTGGTAAGATCGAGACACAGAATGACAGGGTTGTGATCCTTCCGGTACATGAATTGTCCGGCAATGCAGATCTTTCCAGTGGCAACATTGATTTTCATGGTGATGTTGTGATCCACGGAAGCGTGGAAAGCGGCGTTATAGTAAAAGCAAGCGGTACGATCACAGTGGATGGAATCGTCGAGGCATGTACTTTAGAGGCAGGGAAAGATATTATTTTAAGAAGTGGAATGCTCGGTGGAAATAAGGCATCAGTAAAGACAAAAGGCAGTATTACCGCAAAGTTTTTTGAATTTACCCGTATTGAATGTGCAGGCGATATCCGTGCAGATGTGCTGATGGATTGTCAGGTACAGTGCTTTGGAAAGATCATCATGAATGGAAAACGCGGAAGCATCATCGGTGGCCTTACACATGGAGTGTGTGGAATCGAGGTTACGACATTAGGAAATGATGCCGAGAAAAAGACCGTTATTATGGCTGGTGCAAGTCCGGAAGGATATGCAAAACTCAGACAGTTGGAAAAGACGATTCAGGAGTTGAGTCAGGGATTGGCACAGATTGAAGAGGGGCTGCGCAAGTTTGAAGAGCTGGAAAAAGCGCGTGGAGTCAGCTACAAAGACGATCCGAGGCGAGTGACATTGCTCCGTATCAAGATCCGTGATACTGCGACATTAGCACACAGCAAAGAAGAGGCAAAGCAGCTGCGCAATCTGATCGAGAGTGCGAGCGGTGCATGTGTTACCGTTTTGCGGGGGACTTATCCGGGAGCTGTGATCCAGATCGAGGATACCAAGCTGCTTGTACAGAATTATGTAAAAGCAGCTGAGTTTTACAAGCTGCAGGATAAGATCAAGACGAGAGAATGCTCATAAAACTGCTGTCGAATATGGCAGAAGTTTTACGAAAAACTTAATATAAATTTACTTGATTATTGTCACCACTATATTATAATATAGTGGTGATTCTTTTTGCCCTTAATTATGTGGTGGAGAGAAGAATCTTAAAATAGATGTTTGCCATAAACAAATGGCAGAAAAGGACAGGTCGATTATGATTAATTTTGAAGAAGAATTAAAGAATTTTAAACCGAGCTTAGAGGTAGAAGAGGCAGAACAGGCAATATATAATCATGAATTAACAGATATGACAGATGTTTTAAAAGAGATGATGCAGGAGTTAAAACATAATATGTAAGACATCTTTTGGAAAAGTCGAATGTAAATTCATGAAGTGAGGGAAAGAATGAAGTGCTATAATTGTGGAGCAAAGCTTGGAAGGGAAAATATCTGCCCTGAATGCGGCGTAAATGTAAAAATATATAAAAAAATTGTCATGGCATCCAATGAATATTACAATGATGCACTGGCAAAGGCGAGTGTCCGTGATCTTTCAGGAGCAATAGAAAGCTTGAAAACAAGCCTGAAATTCAATAAATTAAATATAGATGCAAGAAATCTGCTGGGACTCATCTACTTTGAGATGGGCGAAGTGGTGGAGGCATTGACAGAGTGGGTCATCAGTAAGAACTATCAGCCTGCTGAGAATGCCGCAAGCCGTTATCTGGATGAAATACAGAATAACAGATCAAGACTTGAGACAATCAATCAGACCATTAAAAAATACAATCAGGCGTTATTGTACTGCAGACAGGACAGCCGTGATCTTGCGATTATCCAGTTGAAAAAGGTACTGTCACTGAACCCGAAATTAGTCAGTGGACATCAGCTTTTAGCATTGCTCTATATTCAGGAGGGCAAATATGATCTTGCCAAGAAGTCTTTGCGCAACGCCGGAAAGATTGATGCAAATAACACGATCACACTTCGTTATTTAAAAGAAGTGAATGCAGGATTAAAGGAGAATACGCCGGGTAAGAAACAGAAGGAGGAACAGATTTCCTACCAGAGCGGCAATGAGACGATCATCCAGCCGAAGTATTTAAAGGACAATTCCGCAATGAGTACGATTCTTAATATGGTCATCGGTATTGCAATCGGTGCGGCAATTACCGGATTTCTGGTTGTACCGGGTGTGCGCCGTCAGGTGCAGAATGATGCCAAAGCGCAGGTGCTCGATGCGAATAACACTGTTTCGTCCAAGAATCAGGAGATCAGTACACTGCAGAAGCAGATTGATGATCTGACGAGCCAGATCACTGAGGTCAAGGACAGCGCAGAAGGTTCCGAGAATAAGATCAGCACATATGACCAGTTATTATCCGCATATGCATCCTATTCGGATGGAGATATTGAGGCAGCAGGCAATGCGCTTGGCAATGTCAATGAGGAATACTTAAGTGACAGCGCAAAGAGTGTTTATGAGACGATTAATGCGCAGGTCAATGCTGATTATCTGGAGTCCTTATATAATCAGGGATACAGCGATTATAACAGTCAGAAATTTGAGGAATCCATCACCAGCTTGCAAAAAGTTGTGGACATGGAGGAAACCTACAAAGATGGATATGCACTGTACTATTTAGCACAGGCTTACCGTAAGAATAATGATCTTGAAACGGCAAAGACTTACTATCAGAAGATCGTAGAACTGTATCCGGGTACAGAGCGCGCGGCGAATGCACAGAATTACATCAATATTGAAGAGTAAAAATCATTAAAAAAATTAAATAAAGATGATACAAAAGACGTCTAAGTGATATTAGGCGTCTTTTTTTATTCATAGGGTATTGAAAGCAAAAGGTGACTTTTAAACCAATTAAAAAAGTAACAGGAAAGGAGCATTTATGGAAGAAAAGTATCAGTTAAAAGAAGGATGTCTGACGATACAGATGCCAAAAGAGTTAGATCATCATGAGGCGGGCAGGCTTAAGATGGAGGCAGATTTTCTGATCGGGGCATATCATGTCAGACGGCTTGTGTTTGATTTTCGGGAAACAGAGTTTATGGACAGTTCCGGGATCGGTGTGATCATTGGAAGATGCAAGAGCATGGGGTTTTCCGGCGGCGAAGTGGCAGCAACCAATATGAATGAGCGCGTAAAAAAGATTTTTATGGTGTCAGGCCTGCAAAAGCTGATCCGGGTCGATACGGTATAAAAATAGACACATGTAATTGGCTTGGAAATGGGCCAGGCAGGGAATATCCGCCAGGAAAAGATGAAATCAGCGAATTTACGCGAACAGTTGAAATAGACCAGACAAGGGAATGTCCGGTAAGAGAAATGGGATATGTGGGATTTTGGAAGAAAATAAGAATAAAAAGAGGAAATGGAGAATCGATATGCAGGCAGATCAGATTAATGAAAACGAAATGAAACTGGAATTTGATGCGCGGTCCGTGAATGAAGGATTTGCCAGAATGGCGGTGGCTGCGTTTGTGGCGGAATTAAACCCGACACTGGATGAGATTTCTGACATTAAGACAGCAGTTTCAGAGGCAGTAACAAATGCGATCATCCACGGGTATGACAGTCCGGAGGAGAAGGTGGAGGTGTCCTGTAAACTGTGCGGAAACCATGCAGAGATCACAGTGAAAGATCATGGTCACGGGATTGCGGATGTACAAAAAGCCATGGAACCTTTTTTTACGACGAGACCGGAACTGGAGCGTTCCGGCATGGGATTTGCTTTTATGGAAGCATTTATGGATGAAGTCGAGGTACATTCAGCACCCGGAAAAGGAACAACTGTTACGATGAAAAAAAAGATCGGTGCAGGGATGGGCGTCTGATATGGAGGGTTTTAAGGAACTGATGCAGCAGGCACATGGAGGAGATAAAGGTGCAAGGGATACGCTGATTGCAGGAAATCTGGGACTGGTACATACTATCGCAAACCGGTTTGAACACCGGGGACATGAGAGGGAAGAATTGTTTCAGATTGGATGTATTGGATTGATGAAGGCGGTTGATAAATTTGATCTCTCGTTAAATCTTGCATTTTCCACTTATGCAGTTCCGGTGATCATGGGGGAAATCCGCAGATTTTTAAGAGATGACGGTATGGTAAAAGTAAGCCGGACATTAAAAGAAAACGCTTATAAGGCAGGGAGGGCAAAGGAAGAACTGTGGGGGGAACTTGGAAGAGAACCGGGATTGCTTGAGATCGCAGAGCGGACAGGGCTGAGCAGCGGTGAGATCATTATGGCAATGGAGTCGGCAAGAGATGTGGAATCCATCTATCAGCCGGTCTATGAGAAAGACGGGGACGAGTTACTGATGGTCGATCAGTTGTGTGAAAAGGAAGAAAACGGAAGGGATGAACCGGAAAAAGAGGCAGTATTAAACCGGATGGTGATCGAGCAGCTCATGGAACTGCTGGATGAGCGGGAACAGAATCTCATCCGGTGCCGTTATTTTGAAAACAGGACACAGAGTGAAACGGCAAAAGAACTGGGAATGACACAGGTGCAGGTCAGCAGGCTTGAAAAAAAGATCCTGTTGTGTCTCAGAAAAAATTTAGGATCGTGTGATTCGTGATGTATCCGGTTGATTTTCCCAGATAAACATGTTATTTTTTATAAAATGCACAGGATTGTGTGCAGCAAAGCTGTGTAAAGTGGAAAACAGCATGAAAAAATAAGAATTTTGTGAAAAATAAGACTTTTGTACAAAAGAGAGGATTGACATGAAATACGAAAATTACATATTTGATTTATATGGAACTCTGGTGGATATCCACACAGATGAAGAAAAAACGGAACTCTGGGAGAAACTGGCGCAGTTTTACGGCTATTATGGTGCGGTTTATACTGCAGAGGAACTGAAAAACGCGTATGCGTGCCTCACGGGGCAGAAAGAGGATGCATTGCGGCAGGAGATGGGACCTGATGCAGCCATGAAAAAAGACGATGCACATGAAGCACATCCAGAGATCGAGATCGAGGAGGTTTTTCTTGCATTGTTTCAGAAAAAAGGGGTACAGGCAGACATAGAACTTGCCATTCATGCTGGACAGTTTTTCCGGATCCTTTCCACAGAATATATCAGACTTTATGACGGGGCAAAGGAACTTCTTGCGGCATTGCGTGAAACAGGAAAAAAAGTATATCTGCTTTCGAATGCACAGCGTATTTTTACGGCGTATGAATTGAAACTTCTGGGACTGGAGCCTTATTTTGATGATATCTTTCTGTCATCCTCGTGCAAAGTGAAAAAGCCGGATACGCGTTTCTTTCATCTTTTGCTGGATAAACATCACATTTTGCCGGAAGAGAGTATTATGATCGGAAACGATGCGGTCAGTGATATCAAAGGAGCAAAAGAGGTCGGACTGCATACATTCTACATTCATTCAAATATTTCACCGGACACAGAGAAGAAACCGGACGCAGATCATGTGCTGATGCAGATGGATCTGGCAAAAGTGCGGCAGATCCTGATTTCTGATTAATGTGACAGAAAAAAATGCCGATACATTTATAAAGAAATCGATTTTCACGGATGCAATAAATGGGGAATGAGTTTATGAATTTATCGATCAATGCAAACGGTTTTTCAAATGTACAGAATACAGCGGCAGGGCACAAAGCAGAGCAGGCAAATAAACAGGGAAAAAGCGCATTTTTTGCGGGAAGTCCGGTACTGACAACAAAAAATCAGATCGAACAGCGAAAAAAGATGGCACAGAAAAGTGCCTTAAAACTGGTGAAAGATGCGTGGGATAACGACCAGGCTGTGGAAAAAACGGTCGCATCGCAAAGACAACGCTATGCGGAATTAGACGCACAGCGGACGGAGGCAAAGAAGGCACTTGCCGGTTATGAAGACCAGGAAAAAACATTGAAGGAACAGTGCAACGTAGCAGACGATTCCAAAGAACAGCAGGATTTAAACCTGTTGGAAAAGAGACAGGAATACAGGCGCGGTGTGGGTGAGAAACTGACTAGGGATGAGTGGAAAAAGTTAAATGAGATCGATAAGCAGCCACTCACAGAGTACCAGAAACGGGCACTTGAGATCCATGCCCAGGCGGTAGAAGAAAAGGTTACGATCCGCGATACAACCAGTGGAATGCAGGCTGCCGTCGGCAATGTGAAGCGTATTATGATCGAAAAATTAAAGACACATGGAATGGTGGATGCGAAAAATGCTGCCGATGATATCATGGATGCTGCAAACGATGATGTGGTCTCCATGCTTGTCTCTGATGTGAAAGATGGCATTGATGAGAAGATGGAAGAGGCAAAAGAGGATGCAAAGGATGTCGCAGACGAAAAAGAAAAGCGTCAGGAACGTTTAGATGCCTTAGAGGAAAAACGTGCGGTAGAAAAAGCTCTGATCGAGGGCACCAAAGAGGCTGTGGATCGTGCAAAGGAAAAACAGCAGAGACATGAGGCACCGGATATGAAGTTAGATGAGATGCTGACACTCACGACAGAACATAAGCAGATGAACGGTGTGGAGCAGGGACTTGATGACATTAAAAGCAGCATGAAGGTTTTAGAGGCAGATTTAAAAGGAATCAAGGTTGACAAGGAGGTCTAGTACCGGTTATGGCAAAATACGAAAAAACAGAACGTCTCGAAAAAGTACCGATGGAGTATTTGTGGGAGGGACTTGTTTTATCAGATAATCTTTACAATTATAATGGAAGCGTACTTTTAGTGCCAAGCGGAGAAGTTATCACGAAAAGCAAACTTGATAAACTGATCAATTTCAGTGATGGCAACAATTATATTACAACATTCCGCGGATCTTATGAGTATATCATGAAGGGAAAAGACCGTCCGGCTGAAATACAGCAGAAAATGTTGGAAAACAGGACCGGGTATACAGAACTGCGCAAAGGCATCGACCATGTGCTTCAGATGAGTAAAAATGCGATGTTTGTCAATCATGCTGAAGTGGAAGGCATGATGGAGAAAGTATATGGCAGAATGGTATCCGTGGATGCCGGGGAGATTTTCCAGTGTATTACCGTGCCAAGACCGGTTGACGAGGCATTACAGAGACATTCCCTAAACGTTGCACTTTTAAACGGGATCATGGGACAGTGGTTAGGACTCGATGAAAAAGATATCCGGAGTCTGATTTTAACAGGTGTGCTTCATGATATCGGAAAGACGAAGATCCCGGAAGAAATATTAAATGCACCGCGGAAACTGACACCGGAAGAATTTGAGGTTATGAAAAGACATCCGCTATATTCTTTTGAACTGCTTGGGGATGATATCAGCGAGGATGTACGCTATGCAGTACGCTGGCATCATGAAAAGCTGGATGGAAAAGGTTATCCGGACGGCTTAAAGGCAGAATCTATTTCTTATTTTGCAAGGATTACAACGATTTCTGATATTTATGATGCGATGCTTTCTGCACGCAGTTACAAAAAAGAGAAGATTCCGTTTGATGTACTGCAATGGTTTGTAACCGAGGGCAGCAAAGGAATTGACCAGAATCTTCTCAATATATTTATCAAAAATATGGTAAAAGTATACAGACAACAGCAGGTCATCATGTCAGACGGCAGGGAAGGGTGCGTGGAATATATCCCATTAAACGATATGGATCATCCGGTCGTTTCTGTCGGAGAAGAAGTGAGACAGGTGGATGAAGACTGGTACTGCGTACATATGGTTTAAGATTCTAAAGGATCTTCGCAGAGGGTAAAATGATTGCGCTCCGTTGTAAGGAGACCCTCCCGCTGCATTTTTGAGAGTTCGGCAGAGAGTGCACTGCGGTCTACATTCAGGTAGTCGGCAAGCTGCTGTCTGTTAAACGGAATTGTAAAATCAAGACTGTTTGCGGCGGCAGACTGCGCAGACAGATAAGAGAGCAGCCGCCCGCGGATCGACTTTGGTGTGGTGTGGAAGATTCTGCGCGAAAGCAGCAGATTTTTCCGTGCCGAAATAAAAAATAAATTGTGGATCAGGCGGTTGTGATGTGTGCAGCTGTTCGTACAGGTGGTAAGCAGCCGTCCTATATTTAAAAATAACACTTCTGTCTTTGCAGCCGCAGAGACAACATTGACCATCAGAGGTTCTTTTGACAGACTCGCATAAGTTTCGGCGAAGAAAAAGCCGGGAGTTATGTCATCTAGTACACTGTGATTTCCCCAGACATCATCACTTTCAATCTGAACATTTCCGGAGAGCACCAGTCCCATCGAATGCACGCATTCTCCGGCATGATAGATGATCTCACCTTTTCCGTAGCTTCTTGTGACTGCACCGAGGCAGGAGAGCATTTCTTTGATTTCTTCCGGCGATTCGCCCGAAAACAGCATTGTCTGACTTAAAAACTGATAATCCATAAAAGAAAACCTTCTTTTTTCAAAAATTTTTAAAAATGTTGTTATGACAACATACTTTTGAAAAAAATTCTAGTATAGTGTACGAGTAATGTCAAGGGCACAGATGACAGGATGAGTAGCCTGAATCTGTGAACAGTAACCTGTGAACAGAACGAAAGAAAAAGAAAATGGAAGCGGAAAACAGGAGGAATTCATATGGTACGCAGAGTGATCCAGATAGACGAAGAAAAATGTAACGGTTGTGGAATTTGTGCGGAGGCATGCCACGAGGGCGCGATCGGCATCGTGGACGGAAAGGCAAAACTGCTCCGTGATGATTACTGTGACGGACTTGGCGACTGTCTGCCAAACTGTCCGGTCGGAGCGATCTCTTTTATCGAGCGTGAGGCAGCAGCTTATGATGAGGCAGCCGTACAGGAAAATAAAAAGAAAAAAATGCAGGAGATGGGACAGGCACCGGTTGGCGGATGCCCGGGTTCAAGAATGCGCCAGCTTGAAAGAAAACCTGCAGAAGAAAATCAGAATGCAGGTTCACCGGTCAGTTCCCAATTGCGTCAGTGGCCGGTACAGATCAAACTTGCACCGGTCAATGCGCCTTATTTTGACGGGGCAAAACTTTTAATCGCAGCAGACTGTACCGCATACGCATACGGCAGTTTCCACCAGGATTTTATCCGTGGAAAAGTGACACTGATCGGATGCCCGAAATTAGATGACGTGGATTACAGTGAGAAGCTGACGGAGATCATCAGAAATAATGATATCAAGAGCGTGACGGTCGTTCGAATGGAAGTGCCTTGCTGTGGCGGACTGGAACATGCAGCAGTGACCGCATTAAAGAACAGTGGAAAATTCATTCCATGGAATGTTGTAACGATCTCAATTGACGGTAAAATTTTAGATTAAAAAGAAGGATAGTAGAAGGGAGAATCATATGTTTTGTTTTCAGTGTGAGCAGACAGCGGGATGCAGTGGATGTACAGGGGCAGCCGGCGTGTGTGGAAAGAAAAGCGTGACAGCGGATTTACAGGATGAACTGACAGGAGCACTTGTGGGACTTGCACATGCCTGCATGAATAATCCAAAGACAGAGCAGACAGACCGCATTATAATAGAAGGTTTATTCACAACGATCACGAATGTGAATTTTAATGATGAGACACTGCGTGAGATGATCGCCCATGTCCGGGAAGAAAAAGGAAGAGTGGTGCCGGGATGTGCAGCCTGCATGTCACCGTGCGGCAATACCAGCGATTATGATATGAAGCGGATGTGGGAGGCAGATGAGGATATCCGTTCCTTAAAATCCCTGATCTTATTCGGAATCCGCGGTATGGCAGCATACGCTTATCATGCCATGGTACTCGGCTATACAAATGAGGAAGTAAACGACTTTTTCTACCGTGCATTATTTGCAGTCGGAGAAGATTTCGAGATGGAAGATCTGCTTCCACTCGTGCTTGAGACAGGAAAAGTAAACCTTACCTGCATGGAAATGTTAGACCGTGCCAACACAGAAACTTTTGGAACCCCGGTACCGACGGAAGTGCCTCTGATGGTGGAAAAGGGACCGTTTATTGTTATTACCGGACATGATCTTTATGATCTGAAGCTCTTGTTAGAGCAGACAAAAGACAAGGGAATCAACGTTTATACACACGGTGAGATGCTGCCGGCACATGCTTACCCGGAATTAAAGAAATATCCGCATTTAAAAGGCAACTTTGGTACTGCATGGCAGAATCAGCAGAAGGAATTTGATCATATTCCGGCACCGGTTCTTTACACAACAAACTGCCTGATGCCGGTCAAAGAAAGTTATGCAGACCGTGTATTTACAACAGAAGTGGTTTCTTATCCGGAAATGGTGCATATCGGGGAAGATAAAGACTTTACCCCGGTTATCGAAAAAGCGTTAGAGCTTGGCGGTTACAAAGAGGATACACAGTTTACCGGTATCAATGGCGGTACAAAGGTCATGACCGGATTCGGTCACGGAACGGTACTCGGCGTGGCAGATCAGGTGATCGCAGCCGTAAAATCCGGTGATATCCGCCATTTCTTCCTGGTAGGAGGCTGTGATGGCGCCCGTGTGGGAAGAAATTATTATACAGAGTTTGTAAAACAGACGCCAAAGGATACCATGATCTTAACACTTGCATGTGGAAAATACCGTTTCAATGATCTTGACCTTGGAACGATCGGTGGACTGCCGAGAATCCTTGATATGGGACAGTGCAACGATGCCTACAGTGCGATCCGTGTCGCAGTGGCACTTGCGGAGGCATTTGACTGTGGCGTGAATGAGCTGCCGCTTTCCATGGTGCTTTCCTGGTACGAACAGAAAGCAGTCTGCATTTTATTGACACTGCTCCACCTTGGTATCAAAAATATAAAACTGGGACCGACACTGCCGGCATTTATTTCACCAAATATCCTGAATTATCTGGTAGAAAATTATGGAATCGCACCGATTACGACACCGGAAGCAGATTTAGCAGAGATCCTTGGATAAATCAATAAAATGAATGTTTTGGGTTCCTTTCTGTCGCCCTGAATGAGAAAAGGGGGTGTGAAAAATGATTTTTTATTTTTCATACTTCCTTTTTCTGGTTAAATGAAAAAATATACTGTATATTGTCGAATTTTGAGTTATAATAGATAATAAGTTTGTATTCAGGCTTGTCAGGAATGAGAATATTGTTTTTATAAAAAAGCACGAAATGGGGAATGGTATGGAAAGAATCTGGAATTTTTTTGAAAATATGAATGAATATGTATATGTTGCAGATGCGGATACCCATGAACTGGTTTATATGAATAAAAAGATGAGAGATACTTATGGGATACATTCAAAAGAGGAACTTGCCGGCAAAAAATGTTATGAATTGCTTCAGAATTCAAGCCTGCCCTGTACGATCTGCAATAATGATGAACTGCAGGAAGGACAGTTTAAGGAGTGGCGGTATTTTAACCCGCTTTTAAATAAATACTTTAAAATTAAGGATACTGTTGTGGAGGACAATGGCAGACGATATAGAATAGAGATTGCTCTGAATATAAGTTCTCAGGAACATCAGAAAAATGTGGTACGCCGCTACGAAAAACTGGAAAAAATCGTTAATGAGGGACTGCGTCTTGCCCTTGGAACATCTTCTGCGGATAAATCGCTGGACATCATTCTGGAATATATAGGAAAGGCATTAGATGGAGAGAGAACATATATTTTTGAGCATAATGAGAATGGGTACGATGACAACACTTACGAGTGGGTTGCAAATGGAATCAAGCCGGAGAAAGATAATTTACAGAACCTTCCACCAGAATTATGTGCCAACTGGTATCGGAATTTTCAAGAAGATAAAAACATTGTAATTGAAAATCTGGAGAACATCAGAGAGGAAGATTCGGAACAGTATAAGAATCTGAAACGTCAGGATATCCATTCACTGGTGGTTGTTCCACTTTATTGGGAGAAAAAGATCATTGGATTTTACGGAGTGGATAATCCACCGGCAGAATCATTAGATTATGTTTCCGATATGCTTCATATCATGGGATCTTTTATTGTTTCCTCCATTCGGAGAAGAAATCTGCTCCGTCAGTTAGAACGCATGAGTTATCATGACCAGCTCACTCAGTTTGGCAATCGTTATGCGGTCGACTGGTTTGTGGAGCATGAGTGGAATGGGGAACAGATCGGTGTAGTGTACTGCGATATCACAGGGCTGAAAAAGGTCAATGATGAGCAGGGGCATGAAGCCGGAGATCGGTTGATCATCAGGGCATGTGAGTGCTTAGCGGGTGTATTTAAGGGGTATGGTCTGTATCGGATCGGCGGCGATGAACTTTTAGTACTCTGTCTTGGAATAGAGGAAAAAGACCTGAGGGAACACGTTGAGAAACTGCGCATGGATATGAAAGAACATCAGGTTACGATGGCGGTTGGCATGATATGGAAAGAACGCGGCCCTAAGGATATCGATCTGCTTTTAAACGAATCGGAGCGCCTGATGTATGAGGATAAAGACCGGTATTATAAGGAACACGGACTGAAACGGCGCAGATAAATCATTGTATTGCAGAATTAAGTGTTATATTTTCCTTCATGCTGGTCTCCTTCTGTTTATTCCCGGTAAATCTGTGCAAACCGGAAATTTCTGATGAATAACATGGTGCAGGATCGTTTTCGATTATTATATTTTACTGTGAGATTGTGATATTAGCAATAGTGAAATGGGGCAGAGAAGAGTTGAAAAGGCAGACGGATAAGAAACAAAGATAAAATAGTAAAAATAGAATAGAACAAAGAAAGAATATGGAGATAAAACAGAAAGGAATAAACAATGAATGTAAATCCTATAACAAGATTGGATTATCCAGATCTGGACGTGATCCGCGTAGAAGACACCTATTATATGGTATCCACAACCATGCACTTTATGCCGGGCTGTGAGATTCTGCAGTCTTTTGATCTGGTGCACTGGGAGCATGTGACTTATGTCTATGAGACGTTGGATCATACGGATGCGCAGCAACTGAAAAGCGGTCAGAATATTTACGGACAGGGCATGTGGGCAGCTTCCCTGCGCTATCATGAAGGCCGATTTTATATCTGCTTTGTGGCAAATGATACCCGTAAGACTTATTTGTATACTTCGGAAAAAATAGATGGTCCATGGAAAAAGCAGCTGATAGAAGGCTTTTATCATGACGGCTCTTTATTATTTGATGAGGATGGCAGAAACTATATTGTATATGGAAATGATGAAATCTGGATTACAGAATTGAATGAAGATTTGACTGCACCAAAGAAGGACGGATTACATCGTCTTTTAGTCAGTGATCATAAGAACCCGGAGCTAGGCTATGAGGGTTCTCATATTCAAAAAATAAACGGCTATTATTATATTTTTCTGGTTCATTCCCTGAGAGACCGCTGGATGCGGACGGAAGCATGCTTTTACAGTGATTCTCTGGAAGGAGAATTCACGGGTGGAGATGTACTTTGTGATGATCGTGGATATTGTGGGCAGGGCGTGGCACAGGGAGGAATAGTGGATACGCCGGATGGAAAGTGGTATGCAATGCTGTTTCAGGATTCCGGAGCAGTTGGACGGATTCCTATTCTGCTTCCGGTTACCTGGAAGGATCATTTTCCGTTTTTTGGACAGAACGGACATGTGCCGGAAGAAATAGAGGTTCACAGTACCAGACCAGGATATATTTATCAGCCATTAGTGGGAAGTGATGATTTCTGTAATGGGCTGCTTCCGCGCTGGCAGTTTAATCATGATCCAGATCCACGGTACTATCATCTGGATGCATTGCAGGGAACCTATACAATTACAACACGGGAAGTTTGTACAGAGCTTACACAGGCAGTAAATACGCTTACGCAAAGGATGAGTTATCCGTCCTGCGCAGCTAAGGTTACTGTTGATGCTTCTGCATTGAAAGAGGGCGATGTCGCAGGTTTGTGTGCGTTGCAGAGCTGTTATGCTGCAGTTGGCATTACAAAACATCATGGAAAATATGAAGTCCTTATGCTGGATAAAAAAGAAGATGGTATATTGGATATGACGGAAGGAACTGTTGTTGAATCACATCAGATGGATTTTCGTCTTGAAGCAGATTTCTGTAACATGAAGGATGAAGCACGCTGCTATTACCGGGTAAATAAGGGAGACTGGCTACCCATCGGAAACGTGCATAAGCTGTACTTCAAACTGGATCATTTTACTGGTTGCCGGTTTGGTCTGTTCTGCTATGCGGCAGAGGAAACAGGAGGAAGTGCCTGCTTCCGGGATTTTAAGTATTATGATGTTGATGAAATCTCATAAAGATAGAACTGCATAAAATAAGTGTCGGAATTTACTCAAATTTTTCCTACTTTGGACATTGGTTTTTACAACGGTATTGTATAGTGAAGCAGAGGAAAAACAAAACATGTTTCAGGAGATCACCCATGTTAAAAAAAATAACATATGTGGTCTCTTTTTGTTATATCTTTTGCTGGAAAATGATGTTTCGTATGTTTACAATAAAGTATGAAAAGTATGAAATGTATGAGAACACGAGAGGAGATGGGAGGAAAAACATGCTTTCAGATAATATACAGTTACTTAGAAAACGGGCAGGAATGTCACAGGAGCAGTTAGCGGAACTGACGGAAACGAGCAGACAGACGGTCTCAAAATGGGAATCTGGGGAGAGTATTCCGGATGTGATCGCCTGTGACAGGATGGCAGAAGCATTTGGTGTGGCGTTGGAGGATATGCTGCATTATGAGGAAAAAAATAAAAGTCTTCCACTTCCGCCAAAAGGGAAGCATATGTTTGGAACGGTTACAGTCGGAGCGAGAGGACAGATCGTTCTGCCAAAGAAGGCGAGAGAAGTTTTTCAGATCAAAGCGGGAGATACGATCATGGTGTTAGGTGATGAAGCACAGGGGATTGCCCTGGTCAAAGCAGATGATATGATAGATTTTGTGCAGCAGGCATTAAAAATGGCAAATCAAAAGGATAAGAACTAAGACACAAAAAAGTGAGGAAAACACTGCAGGAGGAAATGGAGATTTTTATGAGAAAACATTATCTGGATAATATCCGGTTTCTGACGATTTTTTTTGTTGTGATCTTTCATGTTTATTTTTATTACAATAATATTGGAACCGAGGCGATGTTTGCCGGTTTAAAACCGTATGAAGGAGCAGTTACATTTGCGGGGATTTACCAGTATTTTGTATACCCGTGGTTTATGTTACTGCTGTTTGTGGTCGCCGGAATCAGTGCAAGATATGCACTGGAAAAGAGAACAGAAAGACAGTTTTTGAAAGAGAGGGTGGATAAGATTCTGGCGCCGTCGACACTTGGTGTTCTGGCATTTGGCTGGCTCGGTGGATATGTGATCTATCTTCACACTGCGCGTGGCAATATGCCGGAGAGTGTACCGGCTTTTGTGAGAGTCATTATCATCTTATGCTGTGGTATCGGGGCACTGTGGTTTTGCCATGTATTGTTTGTGGCAGCACTATTTCTGCTTCTGATCCGGAAAATTGCAGGAAAATGCAACGCTGCTTATCACGTTCTACCGGAACGGCATTTATATTCCGGCATTTTTAGCCGGATATTACCTGTTTTCGAATGAAAGTGTCATGGAAAAAATAAAAAATGCAGTGCTCCTATTGGGCATTTGTGCAGCTGTAAGCGGCATATTTTATATCGTAAGATGTTATGGAATGGCATATACGGACAAAGATGTACTGTCAAGATGGGATTTAAACCTGTATGCATTTTTTATGGTTTTGCTCGTGCTTGGTGCAGGTCCAAAATGGCTTGATTTTTCCAATAATTTTACGAATTATATGAGAAAATGCTGTTTCGGTATCTATGTATTACATATCCCGGTGCTTTTAGTGATCAATTATCTTCTGGCTGGAAAGGAGCTGCCATTGACTGTAGTCTATGGTATTGAATTGGTGGGTGGATTTGTGGTTTCAATCTTATTATATGAAGTGATACGTCGGATCCCGGTGCTTAGATACTGGATTTTGGGGATTCGGAAACAACGGAATAACGTTTGAAAAGCGAGATATAATGGACTTTTTTGATAAAAATATCAGCTAAAATATGATTTCACAAAAAGTTCACAGAAAATTAGCACTCACCTCTTGACAGCGCTAATAAGTGGTGGTATAACATAGTCAGAACAAAGGAAGAGGGAACAAAAAGAGAAGATGATTCCCCAGAGTTCCTTCGTCTGAGGTTCCAAAACAAAGGTAAAAAACATGGGAGGTTCCACAGAAAGTGGACCGGTAGAAAAAGGAGAGATGACTTATGTTACTGCCTAGCATTTTTGGAGAAAACTTATTTGATGACTGGATGGATTTCTCATTCCCAGAGATTCCGGATGTTGATAAAACATTGTATGGTAAACATGCAAAGAACATGATGAAGACAGATGTAAAGGAGACCGAGAAAGGTTACGAAGTAGCCGTTGATCTTCCAGGATTTAAGAAAGACGAGATCCAGCTTGAGTTAAACGATGGTTACCTTACAATCAGCGCTGAGAAGGGTCTCGACAAGGAAGAGAAGGATAAGAAAGACAAATACATCAGACGTGAACGTTACGCCGGAAGTATGAGCCGTACCTTCTATGTAGGCGAGAGTGTTACCGAAAACGATATCCACGCAAAATACGAAAATGGTATTTTAACACTGGATGTCCCGAAGGAAGAAGCAAAGAAAGTTCCGGAAAAACGATACATATCCATTGAGGGATAACAGATGAGAGGATGCCCCCGGAGAGCGAAAGCTCTTCGGGGGCATTTTTGTGCGTAAGGAGATTTTTTACAGGTTGTATATGAGAAATGAATGTTGTATAGTATCTGCAAGAAATATCTTCTTTCGTGAATGTTATAAATGTTGGTTTCGTTACTTTTATTATATAACAATTGGATTTAAAGGGGATTATAATGACGCGGTAAAAAACAAAGGAGAAGAAAACAAACATGAGAATTTTTTTGGCGGAAGATGAACAGGATTTAAATGCCATTATTGTTCAAAAACTGACTGAGGATGGTTACAGTGTGGATCATTGTTTTGATGGCAGGACAGCAATAGATATCCTTTCCTGTACGGAGTATGATGCAGTGATTCTTGATATTATGATGCCAAAAGCAGATGGATTTACAGTGCTGCGTGCGCTGAGGGGAATGGGAAAGACAACACCGGTGCTATTTCTGACAGCAAAGGATGCTGTTTCGGACAGAGTAAAGGGATTAGACAGTGGGGCAAATGATTATCTTGTGAAGCCATTTTCGTTTGAAGAGTTGTCAGCACGTCTGCGCGCAATGATGAGGGGATCTTTCGGAGTTACTGACAATGTTTTGCATATTGCGGATCTTTCTTTGGATTGCACTTCCCACAGGGTAATGCGGGGGGGAAAGGAGATCACATTATCGGCTAAAGAATATGCCATGCTGGAATATTTCATGTACAATCAGGGGCGTGTGCTGTCTCGTGAGATGATAGAGGATCATGTCTGGAATTTTGATTACGAAGGGGGCACGAATGTAGTGGATGTTTATATCAGCTATCTTCGAAAAAAAATTGATGATGGATATGACAAAAAGCTGATTCATACAGTCCGTGGAAGAGGATATATAATGAGAGAGGAAATTTAAGATATGGGGAGATTCTCAATCCGTCTGAAAATAACAATCTGGTTTACTGCAGCATTGGTGGTAATAGTACTATTTGCATATCTGATGATTTTTGTCGTCAGCCGTCAGATTTTGATAAAAACAATACAGGATAGTCTGGTGGAGACAGTGGAAAATAATGTGGATGAGATTGAATATTTTTCTGGGATGGATGAAATCCGTACAGATGCGGATATTGATTATTTGATTGATTACCGGAAAGGGTATCTGGAAATTGACGACGATTTTCTGAGCAAGGTAAATGAAGTCTATACAGGATTGTATGATGAAAAGTCAAGGCTTATTTATGGAGAAAATCCAATAGCTGCAAAAGTGGCAGATCTGGAATTTGTGGATTCCGAGATTCAAAAAGTAATGAAGGATGGAACGGGGTATTATATTTTTGACCGGAAACTCACAGCAGAAGGACTTAACGGATTATGGCTTCGTGGAGTGGTATCAGAGGAACAGGGAGAGCGTCAGAGCTTTGGGATTATGCGGATTGCACTGGTTCTTCTGCCGGTTCTGGTCGTAATAGCATCTGCGGGAGGATATTTTATTGCTGGACGTACATTAAATCCAATTCAGAAAATAGCTGGGACTGCAAGAAAGATTGGAGAAGAAAATGATTTGAAATGCAGGATCAATCTTGGAAAAGGGAATGATGAACTGCACCAGCTTGCGGATATATTTAATGAGATGTTTGAACGACTGGAAAGTACATTTGAAAAGGAACAACAATTTACATCTGACGTTTCACATGAACTAAGAACACCGATGGCTGTCATTTCAGCACAGTGTGAGTATACACTTGAAAAAGAAAGAAGCGTAGGGGAATATGAAGATGCCTTGCGGGTAATCAGGCGTCAGGCGCGGAAAATGACAAAACTTATTGATCATATGCTGGACTTTGCCAGACTGGAAATGAAATCAGGAAAATATGCAGAGGAAGCTGTTGATATGGAAGAACTGGTGGCATCTATTTGCTCTGATATGAAGCTGATAAGAGAAAAGGAAATTATGCTTGATTATGAGACGGAGCAGGCAGTGTTTTATGGAAATCGTGAACTTTTATCAAGAATTCTCGTTAATCTTGTCAGCAATGCCTATCGTTATGGGAAAGAGAATGGGCATATCTTTGTGAAATTAAAGAAAGAAGAAACGGAACTTGTTTTGTCTGTAACGGATGATGGGATAGGAATTGCAGAAGAAGAGCAGGAAAAGATCTTCCGGCGGTTTTATCAGACTGATGTATCGCGAGGAGGCGAGGGAAGTGGACTTGGGCTTGCCATGGTTTATGAAATTGTGAAGTTTTACAGAGGAAAAATCCAAGTGAAAAGTGAGGCAGGCAGTGGGAGTGTTTTTCAGGTAAAACTGCCGCTTTGATAAAAGCAGACATATGGAAATCAATAATGATTATAAAAAATTTGTCGTATTAATAATGTTCTAATAAATGCATGATATAATCAAAGTACAAAGCAAAACAATTAGAAATGAGAAACTCTCATGAAAAAAGGAGGATTTGTTTATGAAGAGAGCAGCAAAACAGGTTTTAATTGTACTTTTGGTCGTGATGGCGGTAATTGGTACAGGAAACATTTCAGCACAGGCAGATTATAACTGGAAACCGAAGAAGGTTTCTATAGCGCAGTCGGCAAAAAAGGTTTCTCAGGGAAAGGAGTTTGAAATCAGAGCGAAAGTAACTCCAATAGATGCTGAGGACGATTATATCCGCTGGGAAATTATTTCAGGAAAAAAATATGTAAAATTTGAGGATCGTGACCGCACAGGCGATGAAATGGATTTCATTGCCGTAAAACCAGGAAAAGCAAAAATCCGGTGTTATGTACAGGGAAAGAGTAAGAAGAAATATGGTGATACAATAACTGTAACTGTGACGAAGAAAAAGAGTGATTATTCATTGGCAAAGGTTGGAGAATCAGTCAAATATGTAGAAGCATGGGATGATTTTGATTTAGAGGTCAAAAAAGGATCCTCAATAAAGAACAGTCAGTTAAAATGGGAGATCAGTGATACAAGTATTGTCTCGTTTGCAGAAAGAAAAACAACCGGAACGGACGTTGAGTTTTATGCGGAAAAGACAGGAACAGTACGGGTAACCTGTACATGTACAAGTGGTAAGGCAAAGGGTAAAAAAGTAGTATATACCGTGAATGTTATTGCGGATGATGATGATGACTACGATGATGACTATTATGATGACTATGATTGAGCATGATTGAGAGCGAAAGCTCTTCGGGGGCATTTTTGACAGTTTATGCAAAAAATGCCCCCATTTGTGTAATACTCCCTCGTCATCTTTTGTTTGTGCTATGCTGAAATTACGAAAGTGAAAGATGCGCAGATCACAAATAAAGAGAGGATCAATCATGAGTTTAAAATACGAATCTATCATAAAACAGATGTCACTCGAAGAAAAAGCCCTGATGATGTCCGGCAAAAACACTTGGGAGACAGTGGATTTTGAAAAATACGGAATCCCGTCCATGGCAATGTCTGACGGACCGCACGGATTGAGAAGACAGGCGGGAGCCGGAGACCACTTGGGATTAAATGCAAGTCTCCCTGCGACCTGTTTTCCGACCGCAGCCTCGGTTGCAAACAGCTGGGATGAAACATTAGGTGAGGAGATCGGAACGGCATTAGCAGAGGAAGCCGTGACCATGGATGTCAATGTGATCTTAGGACCGGGATTAAACATCAAGAGAAGCCCGCTCTGTGGAAGAAATTTTGAATATTTTTCCGAAGATCCGTACCATGCAGGAAAAATGGCGGCAGCCTATGTAAGGGGAATCCAGAGCAAAGGAATCGCAGCCTGCCCGAAGCATTTTGCAGCAAACAGCCAGGAATTGCGCCGTATGGCAAATGATTCCGTTGTGGATGAGAGAACCTTCCGCGAGATCTATACGACCGGATTTGAGATCGCGGTAAAAGAAGGAAAAGCGAAGTCGATCATGTCTTCTTATAATGAAGTAAACGGTGTCTATGCCAATGAGAACCGCCACATGTTACAGGAAATCTTAGTCGATGAATGGGGCTTTGACGGATATGTAGTATCCGACTGGGGTGGAAGCAATGATCACGCACTCGGAGTGAAAAACGGAAGTCATCTTGAGATGCCGGGCACCGGAAAATCAGGAATGCATGATATCGTAAATGCCGTCAAAAACGGAACATTAGAGGAGAGTGTGTTAGATCAGCGCTTAGATGAACTGTTCCGTGTCATTTTTGCGACGCATCAGGCGACCGTGGATGGAAAAGGAACTACTTTCAATAAGGAAGCGCATCATAAACTTGCACGCAAAGCGGCCGAGGAGAGCATCGTCCTTTTAAAAAATGAAGAGCAGATCCTTCCATTAAAACAGGGGACAAAAGTGGCTGTGATCGGAGACTTTGCAAAGACTCCGCGATATCAGGGAGCAGGATCTTCCTTAGTGAATCCGGCAATGCCGCCGGAGTCCATATTAGAGGAGATAAAAGACAGCGGACTTACGATGACAGCCTGTGAACAGGGTTATATCAGAAACAGAAAACCAAATGCTAAACTGGTAAAGGCAGCTGTTGATGCAGCAAAAAATGCGGATGTGGTGCTGTTTTTCGGAGGTCTTGACGAGATCAGCGAATCGGAGGGACTCGACCGTGCCCATATGCATATGCCTGTGGCACAGGATGAACTGATCAATGAGCTTACCACAGTAAACAAAAATGTGATCGTAGTCCTCTCAGCGGGATCTTCCGTGGAAATGCCGTGGTATCCGTATGTCAAAGGAATTGTGCACGGTTACCTCGGCGGTCAGGCGGGTGCGTCAGCGATGCTTAACGTTCTGACCGGAAAAGTCTGCCCGTCCGGAAAACTGAATGAGACCTATCCGCTTCATTATGAAGATACACCGGCGTATGAATATTATCCGAGCAAAGAGAGAAGCAGCGAATACCGGGAGGGACTTTATGTAGGATACCGCTACTACACGACAGTAGGTAAAAAAGTGCGTTTCCCGTTTGGTTTCGGACTCAGTTATACCACATTTACCTACCGTGATCTGGCGGTAGATCAGGATGGTGTGACATTTAAAATTAAAAATACCGGAGATGTGACCGGAACAGAGATTGCACAGCTTTATGTCGGAAAAGAATCTGATTCCGTGTTCCGTCCGCTGCGCGAACTGAAAGGCTTCACGCGTGTGACACTCGCTCCGGGAGAGGAAAAAGAAGTAAGGATTTTATTTGACGATAAGACATTCCGTTTTTATGATACACGGACAGACAGCTGGGAAGTGGAAACGGGAACCTATCAGATCATGATCGGAAGCAATGCGGAAGAAATGCTGCTTGAGGGATCACTTGCGGTAAATGGAACTGTCACAGAGGGTGGTTACAGCAGAGAAAGCCTGCCGGAATATTTTAATGGTGAGGTCAAAAATATTTCTGATGATACATTCCGCAGACTGTATGGCAGAGAGATCCCGGATGGAAGCTGGAGTGGAGAAATCCGTATGAATGATGCAGTCTGCCAGCTTTATTATGGAAAAGGAATTTTTGGTAAACTGTTTTACGGGGTACTGCGTATTTTGTTAAAGATCAGCGAATGGCAGGGAAAACCGAATCTGAACGTATTGTTTAATTACAATATGCCGATCCGCGGCTATGCAAAAATGACAGGTGGTTTTGTCACAATGAAGATGGCAGAAGCTTTGACCGAGATGGCAAACGGACACCGCATTAAGGGAACAGCGCACCTGATCAAAGCGGCAGTGAAACGTGATTAGGTAAAATGTAATCAGATAAAAAAGTGGTAAATAACAGGGACTTGTACTAAAATAAATTTGGTGCAGGTCCCCATTTGCGTTCACAAAACGTTTGTGGGGGATGATATCATGAGCGCAAGTGAGTCAACATGTTCACATGATTGCCGAACGGCGAATTGGAGCAGGTACACTGGAAAAGAAAATGGAGAAAAATATATGATAAAAATTGCAATCGTAGAAGATGAAGCGATGTATGCAAAACAGCTTGAAGAGTTTTTGCGGCAATATGAAAAAGAAAATGGGGAGGCTTTTGATATCACGATCTATTCGGATGGGGATCAGATCGTCAATAAATATCGGTCGCAGTATGACATTATTCTGATGGATGTGGAGATGAAATTCATGGATGGCATGTCAGCGGCGGAGGAGATCCGAAAAGTGGACACGGAGGTCGTTATCATTTTTATCACAAACATGGCACAGTATGCGATCCGTGGCTATGCGGTGGATGCACTCGACTATGTATTAAAACCGGTGTCTTATTTTGCATTTTCACAGAGACTGAGCCGTGCGATCGGGCGCATGAAAAAAAGAGAGACAAAGATGATCATGGTCAGCATGAAAGGCGGGACGGTGCGGATCAATATCGCAAATATTTATTATATCGAAAGCCAGGGGCATACGCTGATCCTGCACACAATTCTTGGCGACTATGAGACAACAGGCACAATGAAAGAGATGGAAGAAAAATTAGCTGATATGAACTTCTGCCGTGGTAACAAGGGGTATCTCATCAATTTAGCGCATGTGGACGGGATCACGGACGGCTGTGCCATGGTAAAAGGTGAGCAGCTGGTATTAAGCCGTGCGCGCAAAAAAGAATTTATGGAAGAACTGACAAAATACTGGGGAGAGGTTATCAAATGATGGAACATATTATGCCGGATATACCAAGAATCTACACAGCGGTCGCAGAGTGGATGGCATGCATGTTATTTATCCTGCCGGTCAAAAAGAGATTTCAAAAATGGCAGACGGCAGGCATTATGGCGGCTGTGCTTCTGATACAGAGTGTGTTTTTAGTCATGACGGATGATATTAAGATTTATTTCTGGATTCCTTGTATGATCGTGGCTGTATTTTTAATGATCGCATTTATCTACAGCTGCTGCGAAATTACTTTTACCGATGCCGCCTATTTTGGGATGATCGCATTTGTGGTTGCGGAATTTATGGCATCGTTCGAATGGCAGGTTGTATGTTACTTTTTCGATGAGGCGATGACAAACTGGTGGCTTTGCAGAGGTCTTCTTGTTCTGATCTATGGTGCAATCGCACTGATCCTGTATAAAATTCTGCGGGTACATATGCCTAAAGATGGGAAAATGAACATCAGCCACCGGGAATATATTTCCGCCGGACTGATCGCGGTTGCGGTGTTTGCTGTCAGCAACATGAGTTTTCTCACGGAAAATACGCCATTTTCCGGGCGCTATTCGTTTGAGATCGGAAATATCCGTACATTAGTAGATCTTGGCGGTATCGCGATCCTTTATGCGCATCTGATCCAGTGCCGTGAACTGCGTGTGAGAAAAGAACTCGAATCCGTGCAGAATGTGCTGCAGAATCAGTATGTGCAGTACAAGCAGTCGAGAGAGAGCATCGAACTGATCAATTATAAATATCACGATTTAAAACACCAGATCGCATTTCTGCGGAGTGAGGATGATCCGAAAAAACGCGAAGAATATTTAAACCGCATGGAGGATGAGATAAGACAGTATGAGACACAGAATAAGACCGGAAACAAAGTGCTCGATACGGTGCTCACTACCAAAAGCCTCTATTGCGCGAAACATGGGATCACGTTTACCTGTGTTGCGGACGGCACACTGCTTGATTTCATGGATGTAATGGATATCTGCAGCATTTTTGGAAACGCGCTCGATAATGCGATTGAGTGTGAACTGAAAATACCGGATAAAGAGAAACGCCTTTTACATGTGACGGTTTCAAAACAGAAAAATTTTCTGCTCCTCCGGTTTGAAAATTATTATGAAGGAAATCTGGAATATCAGGAGGGAAAACTGGTCACGACCAAAAAAGAGAAAGAATATCACGGGTACGGACTCAAAAGTATCCGCTATACGGTCAACAAATATGACGGTGCTGTCAGCATTGATACAAACGGGAACTGGTTTGATTTAAAGATCCTGATCCCGATGAGAGATAGGGTTATATGAAAACAAAAATGTAAAAATCTATTTGGGGTGTTGAAATGAAAAATGAGAAGAAAAAATTACCGATTGGAATAGAAAATTTTGAAGAAATACAGTCAGCTGGATTTTACTATATAGATAAATCATATCTGATCAAAGGACTTATGGAAAATTGGGCAAAAGTCACACTCTTTACCCGTCCAAGGCGGTTTGGAAAGTCCCTGAATATGAGTATGTTAAAAAATTTCTTTGACATAAACGGAAATAAGGAAATTTTTAATCATTTAAAGATTGCACAGGAAACTGAGTTGTGTGAAAAATACATGGGAAAATATCCGGTGATATCTGTTTCTTTAAAAGGAATCAATGCGCAGACTTATGAAAAAGCAATAGAGATGACGGTCCAGCTTATCAAAGGGGAGGCAAGAAGGTTTCAATATCTGTTAGAAAGCAGTGAACTCACGGAATATGATAAAAAGGCATATATTGCATTACTTGAAACGGATGTGGATGAGGGAACACTATGCAGCAGTTTAAAAGTGCTTTCCGAACTTCTTGAAAAGCATTATGGGAAAAAAGTAATTATTCTGATTGATGAATATGATGTTCCACTGGCAAAAGCATTTGAACGGGACTATTATGATCAGATGGTTATCTTTATCCGCAACCTGTTTGAGTATGCGCTTAAGACAAATGACAGCCTGAAATTTGCGGTGCTGACTGGATGTATGCGCATTTCCAGGGAAAGTATTTTTACAGGACTGAATAATCTGAAGGTTTTTTCCATTGCAGATGTACAGTTTGACGAGTATTTCGGATTTACCGATGAAGAAGTAAGGGAGATGCTGGAATACTATGAACTTTCCGATCATTACGAGGATATCAGGGAGTGGTATGACGGATATCAGTTCGGAAAAGCAGAAGTTTATTGTCCGTGGGATGTAATCAATTATGTGGACACGCTGCGGGCGGACCCGCTGGCAGAGCCTAAAAATTACTGGTCAAATACAAGCAGCAATGAGGCGGTCAAAAGATTTATCAGGGAATCGGATAAAGTAACGCTAAGGCGTGAGATAGAGCGGCTTGTTGCAGGTGAAGTGATCGAGAAAGAAATCCATCAGGAACTGACTTATAAAGAAATGTATGACAGTATTGACAATCTATGGAGTGTATTATTTACAACAGGATATCTTACACAAAGAGGACGGGCAGCGGGGGATACGTTCCAGCTGGTGATTCCGAATATGGAGATCCGGAAGATTTTTACAGACCAGATTATGGATTTTTTTAAAGAAAATGTACCGAAGAATGGCGTGCTGTTAAATACATTCTGTGAAGCATTAAGAAACGGAGAAACAGAAACGATAGAAAAATGCCTGTGTGATTATCTGCGGCGGGCCATCAGTATCCGGGATACTTTTGTGAGAAAAAAGATGAAAGAAAACTTTTATCACGGTATCTTACTTGGAATTCTCGGGTATGAGGAATCGTGGAGTGTTTCTTCGAATAAAGAATCAGGCGATGGTTACAGTGATATTGTGATCGAGACGGATGACGGTGAAATGGGAATCATTCTGGAACTTAAGTATGCACAGGATGGAGATTTGGAAACGGCATGCCAGTCTGCGTTAGAACAGATCGGTGGGAACAATTATATAGACATTCTTGAAGAGGATGGTGTGGAAAAGATTCTGAAATATGGAATCGCATTTTATAAAAAGAGATGCAGGGTAATGATTGGGGAAAAATCCTGATGCGGGATAAAAAACTTGACTTGGAGTCCACTTTATGAGCTATACTAGAGGGGAAAAAGAAAGGAGAATTATGGAAAAGTCAGGAATTTTAAAAAATAAGCTGTTTTTGTATCTCACGGAATTTTTTGCCGGAATGTCCGTGATGGCAGTAGAACTGGGTGCGAGCAGGCTGTTGGCGCCGTATTTCAGCTCGTCGCAGATCGTGTGGACGATCATCATCGGAACGATCATGATCGCAATGGCGCTTGGAAATATTTATGGAGGAAAAAGTGCGGACCGGTCGCCGGACCCGGACAAACTGTACCGCAGAATACTGATCGCTGCGATCTGGATCGCACTGATACCGGTCGTCGGAAAATACATTATCCTTGGAATATCGGCACTGCTGATCTTTACCGTCAGCAGCAATTTCCTCATTATTGCCGCATTTGTGGCATGTATGGTGATTTTTGTATTCCCACTGTTTTTACTCGGCACAGTGACGCCATCCCTTGTGAAATACTCGGTGGACAGTCTTGACGACAGTGGAAAAACGGTCGGAACGCTGGGAGCATTCAACACGATCGGAAGCATTATCGGAACATTTGTGCCGACTTTTGTGACGATTCCGGCAGTCGGAACCTCTATCACGTTTCTCATTTTTGCGGGAATTCTGATCGCATTAGCCGCAGTGTATTTTTTGAGCAGCCACAGGGGACAGAAGAAGGTGGCAGTATCGGCAGTTATTTTCGTACTCTGCTGTGGACTTGGCTATTCGGATTCTTTTGCATTCTGGCAGAATGACTTAAGTTACGAAGGGGAATCCATTTATAATTATTTACAGGTCTCCGAGGATGACAGGCGCGTGATCTTATCCACGAATGTCCTGTTCGGTGTGCAGTCACTCTACATGAAAGACGGCGGTCTGACCGGAATGTATTACGATTATGCGATGGCGGCGCCGCTCATGATCCCGGATAAAAAGGCAGAGGATATGAATGTTCTGATCCTTGGAATGGGAACCGGAACTTACGCGACCCAGTGTAAAAAATATTTCGGTGATATGTCAATCGAGGGCGTGGAGATCGACGATAAGATCACGGCGCTTTCCAGACAATATTTTTCCCTGCCGGACGATGTCAAAGTGACGACCTATGATGGCAGGGCATATTTACAGGCGATCGACGAGAAATATGACGTTATCATGGTGGATGCCTACCAGGATATCACCATCCCGTTTCAGATGTCATCGGTCGAATTTTTTACGATGGTCAAAGAGCATTTAAACGAGAACGGCGTGATGGTCGTAAACATGAATATGCGCGGAAACAATGAGGGCAATATCAACCAGTATTTGTCGGATACCATTGCATCCGTATTTGACCATATCGTGACCGTGGATGTGGACGGTTCCACAAACCGGGAGCTGTATGCTTCCTCCAATGCAGACATGGTAAAGACATTAGAGAATAACGCAAATGAGACCGGACATTCCGATCTGCGCGATATGATGCTTCATGTGGCAGACACCAGCAGTGTGTATGAGGCGGGAGATTATATCATGACGGACGACAAGGCGCCTGTGGAGCTTCTCGGCATGCAGGTGATCGACCAGCTGATCCAGGGGGAAGTTGCATATTATAAGGATATTTTTGAAAAAGACGGGATCAACGGACTGCTGGAGTCACTATAAAAAGATTTTAGAAGACAGGAAATCAAGCGCATGCGCAAACAGCTTTTACAGGAACTGAAACTCATATCAGAAGAAGAAAAGAAGTATCAGTCAGGACAGGGAAACATCGAAAAACAGTTATATGCGAAAGATTCGATCAGTGAGATCGACCGGGAACTGCTGTTAGAGAGAGGACGGCTCGTCACGGTGCGCCCGCACAGCCGTTTTGTGGAATTCCCGGAGCACAGGCACAATTATGTGGAGATGATGTATGTGGTGCAGGGAAACATCACACATATCATTGAGGGAAAAGAGCTGACCCTTCACAAGGGAGATGTGCTGATGTTAAACCAGCAGGTGCGTCATGCGATCCGGCGGGCGGAATATGAGGATATCGGGATCAATTTTATTGCGCTACCGGAGTTTTTTGAAATCCCGCTCTCCATGCTGCATGAGAAAAATGTACTGGCGGAATTTATTGTCGGTGCGTTCCGGCAGAAAGATCCCGTTTCACATTACCTGCTGTTCCAGCTGCAGGAAGATCCGCAGGTGGAAAATCTTATGGAAAATATGATCGTCTCCATGCTGCACGAACATGCAAATGAGGATGCGATCAATCAGTATTCCATGGGACTTGTATTTTTGTATCTGTTAAATCATCTTGAAAATTTAAGTCATAATTCTTCGATGGATTATAAAGAAACAGTGGTACAGGCGGTGCTCCGGTACATTAACAGTGACTGCAAAAATGCGAATCTGACAAAGATCGCTGCGGATACGCATCAGTCCATGACGGTACTTAGCAGACTCATCAAGCAAAAGACCGGATATAATTTTCAGGAACTTTTGCAGCACAGGCGGTTTGAGACAGCTGAACATTTATTATTGGAGACAGATTTGTCAGTGGAAGAGATTGCGTTAGATGTTGGTTATGAAAATCAGAGCTATTTTTTCCGGCAGTTTAAAGAAAGATATGGAATGACACCGCGAAAGTATCGGTTAGAACATTATAAAAGATAGACAATGCAGAAAATAAGGACAGTTTTTTAGTCGAATGAGAGTCTAAAAAGCTGTCCTTATTTTTGTTATCTTAAAAAAAGATACATAGTCTATAAGTTTACAAGGGGGTATCCTATGAATACAATACGTGCAATTATTTTTGACTTGGATGGTGTTATATGCTTTACGGATCAGTATCATTATCAGGCATGGAAAGAAATGGCAGACGCAGAAGGAATTTATTTCGATGAGACAATTAATGGCAGACTACGGGGAGTAAGTCGTATGGAAAGTCTGGACATTATTTTGGAGAAAGCATCAAGAGAATATACACAGGAGGAAAAAGAACAACTTGCCGCAAGGAAGAATGAAAGTTATGTTCGTCTGTTGGAAAAGATGTCTCCGGATGATCTGTCGCAGGAGGTAAAAAAGACACTGGAAATATTACGTCAGCGAGGGTATAAGCTTGCGATTGGATCAAGCAGTAAAAATACGAAAAAGATTCTGACACAGATTGGATTAAACGGATACTTTGATGCAATTAGTGACGGAACGAATATTACGAAATCAAAGCCGGATCCGGAAGTATTTTTGAAAGCGGCTGAGATGCTTGGTGAAAAACCTGAAAATTGTCTGGTCGTAGAGGATGCGCTTGCCGGTATTGATGCTGCTTATGCTGGTGATTTTCAGAGTGCTGGAATCGGAGATGCCGCAGGTCATAGCCAAGTGACATATCCGATTCAGGCATTTAAAGATCTGCTTTCTATTTGTTCTATCTGCTAACGTCAGATGGGTAGATGACAGGTGTGATTTGAATAAGTCGAATCTCTAATAGTTCTAATTCTGCATTCAATCTTAGGGTTTCATCAGAAGCGATATGCATCAGCTTCTGATGGAATCCTGGAGAGGATGCTTTTTTTAACAAGTCAAATTCATAAGGAGTGGTAAGTTCTAATCCACCCATGGAAACCCATTGGTCATAAGAACTCCCATGTGTTCGATTTACATAAGTCTCAGAAATTTTGTATGTACCTTGCGGAATATTAGAAAGACATAGTTCGATTGTGACTGGATCAGAATCTGCAAATACAGTATAGCGATCTGTTTCTGTCATATCAAAACGTTCTCCGTTGGCATAAAGATAGTTAAAATGTTTGTAATTGTACAACATAATCTGATAACTGTTGTGTTTACGGGTAATGAAATAACCGTCTCCTCGTCCTAAAAACTGATCTCCTAACTGCCGTAAGAGAGTATAAGCATAATAACTTGCTTTTGGAATTCCATTTACCGTGAACAGACCTAGTCCACCGAAAAAGAGTTTGTTGGGCAGAGCGTCATCTGCCATAAGATCGGTAAGAGCCTGATAAGTAAAACTATCTAGTCGGTCATAATTTTCCAAAATATTTTTTACAATGTAGCACGATTTAAAACATGTATCATTGAGCAAATCCTGCTGGCTTGGTGTGTTGTTCCATTCTGACAGGTAGATTGGCATATTACCAAGTCCAAGCTGGCGTCGTTCACGGAGAACCTGCATAACAAAATCTTTTAACCCATCAGGAGATTCAGAAAGACTCATTGCATACACAAAACCAAACGATTCCTTGGAATGATTTTTATCGGAAATCATTTTAGTGTCGTAGTATGTAAAACTTAAACAGTCTGGAAGACAGGAATTTTTTTTACACCATTCCAAAAAGTTCAGATACCAGTTTTCATAGCTTTCGCCTACAATGTAGTAGGTTGGAGGAAGACTAAATTCGATATCAGGGCAAAAATCTTTAATACAATCATAAGTGCTTTTATAGAATAGAAAAAAGTCATTTTCGTTTGTAAAGCCAAATAGGTCGGAAGAAGTATTCGGTTGGTTCCATAGACCAAATTTCCAGGTCTTTATGGTATCTAACCCGTAACGGTCAGTGATGTGAAGCAAAAATTCATGGACCAGCTGACACCATGCACTGACAGAGTGGGGCTGGCTGACATTTGCACCAAACAATCGTCTGTTTGGATATTTTGCAAGTTTTTCCGGCATGTAGGATAATTGAAGCCAGGGTTTTAGGTGATTGACGATAACAAAATCCAAAATCTTATCAAGATAAGAAAAGCTATAGACCGGGACTTTACTTGCAGTTTCATTGTATATATGCAGATCATCAGAAAAGATGCCACATAATTTAATATATTCAAATCCAACTGTTTCCTGAATCTGTGTTAACATTTTTTGAACATCACAAATTAGTACATCACTTGCCCGCCCAACGGTCATCATTTTTTTCCAGGTGTGAAGCAGAGTATAGGAACTTCCGTTTACAGAAATCTCAATTTCAGTTTTTTTCACAGGAGATACAACCTGAAAAAATGTATCTTCTTTCAAATATTTTTTTAATCCGTAAATATAGTTATGTTGTTCTACACGTTGGGCAGTATTCTCTTTCTTCTTTTTTTGTTCACGGCGATAGTCTTTTGGTAACATCCCGTATTGCTTTTTAAAAAAAGTTACAAAGGCATGACTGTTGGAAAAACCGCTGTCAATCGCTATTTCATCAATATTCTTATCAGTGGTTGAGAGTTCCTGTACTGCGTGCATAAGGCGGTATTGGTTAAGATAGCTTAAAAAATTCATTCCGTAATATTCCACAAAAAACTTAGAAAGATATGGAACGGACAAATGGACTGCATCAGCAAGTTCTTGTAAGGTTATATTTTCCGTGTAATGCTGCTGGATCAACTGTGAGATTTCGGAAATACGTAAAGCATACTTGTGATTTTTCTTTTCTTTAGCAGTAGAGAGTTTGATGCGGAAGTTCCGATACAGTACATCCATAATATTGTAGATATAAGACCAGTTTCGTAATTCATACCCATCTTTTTTATCAACATTTGTTTTGATAATGTGCGCTATCAGAGTGCGGAGTTGGACAATAGCTTCCTGATTATCGGTCATCGTACTGATAAAGAAAAAGCGAGGATGGAATGGAACGGGTAGAATCTGTTCAAACAAAGTCTGGTTGAATAAAACGGTTACAATCACACAGTTGACACCATGAAGTTCATGAAGCGAGAGTGGATTAACACAGAACACGTCATCTTCTGTTAAATTGTATATATGATCATCCAGTTGCAATGTACAGTTCCCGGAAACAATCATTGATAATTCAAAATAGTCATGCATTTGTGAACGAATATGATCAAAACGCTGCATTATACAGCGAATGGGCATGTGCATATCATTTTCTGAAATAAGATCGTAATTTTCTGACATAAAAAATCCCCCATTTAAAACTAAATAAGATATTGCAATAATTAAAACATAAATGTAATGAAAAAATCAATAAAAACATTGAATTTTTAATCTGTTTTGTATGACGGATTGAAAAGATGTGGAAAGAAAAGAAGAGCAGACATAAAAAAGTTAAAAATTAAAGTGAAACAGATAAAAAACAAAATCACATGAAAATTAATGAAAACTTATAATATCTATAAAGACGAGGTGATAAACATGAGTGAACCAATATTAAAAGTTGAAAACATGAATAAAAGATTCGGAAGTACAGTGGCTTTAAAAGATGTGTCACTTTCTGTATATCCGGGGGAAATTCGGGGATTAATTGGGGAGAATGGATCAGGAAAGTCAACCATTACTTCAATTGTAGCAGGAATGCAGGCATGCGATAGTGGTAAGATGATATTTAAAAATCAGGACTGGAAACCTCTTAGTATGATTGATGCACTTCACAAGGGGATTGGAATGATCGTTCAGGAAAGCGGAACAATACCGGGAATTACAGTTGCGGAAAATATTTTTCTGGCAGAGACAGAGAGGTATAAAAACAGGTTTGGATTGATCAATCGCAGGAAGATGAATGCAGATGCAACTGAAGTCATGAAAAAAATTGGGGTAAATGATATTACTGGCGATATGCTTATGCAACAGCTGGATTTTCAGACAAGAAAGCTTGTAGAGATTGCAAAGGTCGTGATGAAACAGCCTCAGATTTTGGTAATTGATGAGACAAGCACTGCCTTATCTCATGATGGAAGGGAAATTTTATATGATATTATGAATCGTTTCCGCAAAGAAAATAAGTCAGTGATTTTTATTTCACATGATCTGGATGAGATTATGGAGGTGTGTGATACTTTAACGGTTCTTCGAGATGGAAAAATAATCAGAACATTTAATAAAGAAGAGTTTGAAGCGGGTGCAATTCGTTCAAGCATGATCGGACGAGAACTGCAGGGGGATTATTATCGAAGTGATTTTGAAGCAAGCGCACAGCAGGAAGTTGCGTTGAATGTTAAAAATCTTGTTTATACAGATAGACTGAAAGGTGTTTCCTTTCAGGTGCGAAGGGGAGAAATTGTTGGAGTCGGAGGTCTGGCACATTGTGGAATGCATACACTTGGAAAGGTATGTTTTGGTGCAGTAAAGCCAGAAGAAGGAAATGTTTCAGTGGCAGATGGAACGGTAATTGACAGTCCGGCAAAAGCGATGAAGAAACGTATGGGTTATGTGTCTAAGGATAGAGATGTGGAATCATTATGTTTGAATGCAAGTATTGAAGACAACATATCAATTGCAGGAATGAGCAAATTTGCCGTAAAAGATTTTCTTGTTTTAAAAAATCGCGAAAAAAAATATGTAAATCAACAGATTGAGGAATTGTCCATTAAATGTTCTGGAAGAGATCAGGCGGTATCACAACTCTCGGGAGGAAATAAACAGAAAGTCGTATTTGGAAAATGGATTGGCTGCGGAAGTGAAATTCTTATACTGGACTGCCCGACACGAGGCGTGGATATTGGTGTAAAGCAGGCAATGTATCAGCTTATGGTTAAGTTGAAAAATGAAGGAAAATCCATTCTGATGATCAGCGAGGAAATGCCGGAACTCATTGGAATGAGTGATCGGATTTTGATCATGAAGGACGGAGAGATTACGGCAGAATTTGAGAGAAATAAAAATCTTTCTGACTCACAGATTATTGAGTACATGATATAGGAGGCTGGGAAAGATGACAAAAAGTAAAAAAATAATGATAGGTGCATTGCCGTTTGCAGCACTTATCGTATTGTTTGCAGTATTTTGTGGAATTGTAAGCAGTAAGGGATATCGCCTGGATATGTATATCAAGATTATATTTAATGAAGGTATTGTATTATCCATTGTTGCAACAGGTGCAATATTTATTTATACATTAGGTTCGTTTGATATCAGCTTGGGTGCGGCAACGCTTTTTTCAGCAACACTTGGGGTAATGACATATAATGCAACTGAAAATTTTATATTAATGATTGTTGTGATTTTATTGTCTGGAATTGTCTGTTCTTTGTTAAATTCTGTGCTGGCATCCATTTTTCATATTCCGGTGTTTGTTACAACGGTGGCAATGATGTCTGTTTTGTCTGCAATTGCATCACAGATCATTACCACAAAAGGTGGTGCAGTAGGCGGAATCAGCATTCCGAGTGAGGTAGTGAAACATTTGGATACATCCGCATTTAAAATTATAGTTTTGGTAATATGGGTGGTAGTATGTGCGTTCATCTTTGATTACACCAAGTTTGGAAGACGTGAAAAGTTTGTTGGGGGAAATCCAATCTGCGCCCAGCTTTCCGGTATTAAATACAATACATATGCAATACTTGGATTCCTTCTGGCGGGAATCGGCGTTGGAATCGGCGCATTTATGACGCTGGTTTATACCCCATCTGTTACAACAACGACAGCGGGGGATATAGGGATGAACATTATGGTTGCTATCGTGTTTGGAGGTATGCCAATCTCAGGAGGTGCAAGATCGAAAATTTATGCGGCTGTAGTCGGTGGATTTTCCTATATTATTTTAAATAATATTCTGGATCTGCTGATTGATTCAACATCTGGATATGGAATTACACAGATTGTCAGTGCTGTTTTTTTTCTGGTAGTTGTTTATGTTGCAAGTGCAAATTATCGTTCGCAGATGTTGCCGCGATAACAGAAATATGAATTTAACACATAACGTGTTAAAAATAAAATTTTAATAAGAGAAATGGGAGGAATAATTTATGAAACGTACAATGAAGAAAATGGTAAGCATTGGACTGGTTGCTGCCATATCGTTGACAATGCTGGTTGGTTGTGGAAACAGCAAAGAAACAGCTGACAATACAGCCAGCGACAACACAGCAAATGATACGAGTGATACAAGTGTCAAGGAGGAGACAAAGACAGCAGAGAATGCTAAGATTGGTGTTTTAGTTCAGGATGTTAGTGGTGAGGAAGCATTAGGGTTCCGTACTTATTATGAAGATTATGTTGCGAATCAGTATGGTGTGACATTTACTTATACCGATGAACTTAAAGATGCGGCAAGCGAGAAGTCTGCTATAGAAAAATTCGCTTCACAGGGATATCAGGCAGTCATCTCTCTTTCAAGTAATGATCGTGCATTGCAGATTGAAACCTGTGAGGAAAATCAGATTTATTATGCGGTTGCTGCTGGAACTCTTGATCAGGAGCAGTTTGAAAAATATAAGACAAATGAGTACTTCCTTGGTCAGGTTGGACCAAGCATGGATACAGAGTATGAAGCTGGTGTAGAAATGGGCAGGTTCTTTGCGGAAAAAGGCATTAAGACAGCTGCTATCTATGGGGCATTTATTCCAAATCCTATGCATGTATACCGTGTAGCGGGTGTACTTTCCGGTCTGGGACTTTCCTATGATGGTGCTACAGAAGAGGGAGAAGTAGTGGGCAAGATTTTTACTGATCAGAGCGTGGATTTGTCTAAGATTTCTGGGGATATCCAGATTGTTTCTTATCTGCAGGGCTATGGTGATACAACAACAGATGAGATCAATGCAGCAATTCAGGCAAAACCGGAAGCATTTATTTCAGTGGGAATGGCAACAACATTTTTTACACAGCAGTTAAATGCTGCTGGTATTGAGTTCTCAGATATTGATTCCTTTACACAGAGTAATGGAGAGGCTATCACAAATGGAAAACTTGTCTATCTTGCCGGTAAATATTCATCTTCTGTAGGTCCTGCATTTGCATTAGTTTTAAATGCCATCAATGGAAATGTAATCCGTGATGAACAGGGAAATGCAGTCTCACTCAGCCAAAACTATCAAGTTGCAACTGACGAGGCTACATTTGATGAGTTTTATAAGTCAGATAACGGAGATAATCCAATTTACAATAAAGAAACATTAGACCAGATTATTGGTGAGTCTGTTACTTTTGATGAGATCAATGAACTTGTAACATTGAAGTAATTCATTTTTACAGTCAGGTCACGGCTTCATTTAGAAGCCGTGCTCTCTCCAAATAAATGAAAAGTTAAAAATTCATTTATTTGGAGAGGGTATGGAATATCCTGAAAAATGAAAGGAGAGGACAACATGAAAAATAAAAATAGACATTTGGTAAAGAATGTAATTGGTACATTAACAATACCGGTACTGGTGGCTGTATTATTGCAGGGAATCTGCATGTTCAATGGAAAAACAATGATTTCAAACATGACAGGTTTTGATAACTTTGTTGTATATATTGCAATTGTGATGATTACAACAATAGCATTATCCATTAATTTAAATAGTGGTCGTTTTGATTTTTCCTTGGGATCAATGGCAGCACTTTCTTCTGTATTAGGAGCTAAAATTACATATTCCATTTTAGGTGGTGGAAGTAACAGTGCATTGATGATGTTGATATTGACGATCTTATTTGGTATGTTACTTGGACTTGTTTCAGGACTTATGTATGTGGTGCTGCATCTGCCGCCAATCATTACATCTCTTGGAGTGACACTGATCTATGAGGGAATTCTTTTTACAATCACGGAAGGACGTTATGTGATGAAGGAAGTGCAGAATCCATCTATGACAGCTTTTACAGGAAGCTGGATTTATGCAGCAATCATTATTGTGGTTGTGTTAGCTGTCTGTATAGCAATCTTTGATTACACAAAGTTTGGATATGATTATAATGCACTCAAAAATGGTCAGAAGGTTGCGGTAAATACCGGTATAAAAGAGATATCAAATGCCATTGGATGTTATGTGATCTGTGGCGGATTGATGGGAATTGTAGGATTTTTAAATGCGACAAGAAGCACAACAATCAACGGTGGTCAGTTGAACTTTTCCTCTATCAGCATTATGTTTACGGCGTTTCTTCCAATGTTCATAGGCTCCTATATCAGTCGCTTTACAAACGAAAAAATTGGATTCCTTTTAGCTGCTTTATGTATGTCCATGCTTAATTCAACATTTGCTGTATTCTCCAATGAGGTAAATGCATCAATGCAGGCAATCATTAATGCAGTACTGCTTGTAGTCTTTTTGATTTATTTGAGTAATGAACATTTATTGGTAAGTCTTTTTAACGGAAAACGAAAATAGAAAGCAGGAGGGTATGAATATGATCAACTTAACAAAGAATCCATTCTTCCTTTCAGGGGAAGACATTGAATGGGTTGAAAATACAAAAAAGTCAATGACATTAGAAGAAAAAATAGGTCAGTTGTTTGTCCCAATCGGGTATTCCGGAGATCCGCAATATCTGGAACATGTCATGCTCGCACATCACATTGGTGGAATTATGTATCGTTGTGGTGAGGCGAAGGAAATGCAGCGGACACACCGTTATCTGCAGGAACACAGTAAGATCCCACTTCTTATTGGAGCTAATCTTGAGGATGGAGGCTGCGGAATTGCAACAGATGGAACACAGTACGGAAAACAAATGCAGGTTGCGGCAACTGGAGACACGGAGGATGCATATCGGCTCGGAAAAGTAAGCTGTAGTGAAGGTGCAGCGGTTGGTTGTAACTGGGCTTTTGCACCTGTGGTTGATATTGATAGAAATTGGAGAAATCCGATTACAAACGTGCGTACATATGGGGATGATCCGGATCGTGTTCTTGCATGTGGTCTCAATTACATGAGGGCAGCTAAGGAAGAAAATGTTCTTGTTGCAATTAAGCATTTCCCAGGGGATGGCTGCGATGAAGTGGATCAGCACATTCTTACAAGCGTAAATAATCTTTCCTGTGATGAGTGGGATGCGACATATGGAAAAATATATAGCGGCTTGATTCAGGCGGGGGCACAGACAGTGATGGTCGGACATATTGCACAGCCGGCATATCAAAAATCGTATAATACAGATTTTCCAAATAAATTAATACCGGCAACACTTTCATCGGAATTGTTAAAAGGTTTGCTCCGTAAAAAATTGGGATTTAACGGTCTGATTGTAACGGATTCTACCTGCATGGTAGGTTTTAGCTGTGCAATGAACAGAGAAAGGGCAGTTCCTTATGCGATTGAGGCAGGATGTGATATGTTCCTTTTTAATAAGGATCTTGAGGAAGATTATCAGTATATGCTGAATGGATACAAGCAGGGAATCCTTTCGGAACAGCGATTAGATGAAGCAATCACAAGAATTCTTGCAACTAAAGCTTCGCTTGGACTTCACAGAAAAGCAAAGTGTGAAATTGTGCCTTCGGAAAGTGCACTTTGTATTCTGCAGGCTGATGAGCATGTTGCATGGGCTAAAAAGAGCGCAGACAAGGCAGTTACACTTGTAAAGGATATAGATGGAATTTTACCGTTGAATCCGCATAAGACCAAAAAGGTGTTGCTGGAAATCATAGGTGGGTTTCCATCAAATGAGCGTGTTTTGGAAAGCTTTCGTAAGCGATTAGTTGAGGAGGGGTTCGAAGTTAACATATATGAACAGGAGAACTTTGAAACAGCAAAATTTGATGTTGGCACATTCCGGAAGAATTATGATCTGGTCATTTATATTGGAAATGTAGAAAATGCATCCAATAAAGTGACAAACCGACTTTCATGGTATACATTCTGGGGAAATGGAAATAACGTTCCATGGTTTGCTGCTGAGAGACCGGTTGTGTTTATCAGCCTTGCTAATCCATATCATCTTGTGGATGTACCCATGATAAAAACCTTTATCAATGGCTATTCCAATAGTGAGTATGTAATTGATAGTGTGATGGAAAAACTTATGGGAAGAAGCAATTTTACTGGCAAGAGTCCGGTAGATCCGTTTTGTGGAAAAGAATACTTAAAATGGTAAGAGTGAGAGAAGAACAAATACATGAAAAAAAATTTAGAATTTTTAAGTAAGGCATTAAGTTTATTGCCGGAAGTTAAGGAGACACTGGTTCCTCCAAAAGAGGGACAGTTTTTTTCAAAACCTTTAGGAAAAGGCGATTCGGTAACAATTGATTTTGGGAAACATTTGGTAGGACATCTTCAAGTAAAAATGGGTTATGTCAATTCACATCCAGATGCTCCGGTTTGGATTAGATTTTCCTTTGCAGAGAATTTGAAAGAATTTGAAGAAAATGTGGAGAATTATCAGGGATGGATCTGTTCAGCGTGGGTACAACAGGAACAACTTCATTTTGATCTGATTCCGGGAGAGTATACTTTGCCGAGGCGTTATTCGTTTCGCTATGTGAAAATTGATATACTTGATATCAGTTCAAAATTTAATTTGGTTATTGAAGATGTCATGGCAATCGCATTATCTTCTGCAGATGATAGTAAGTTAAAACCATATCATAATGTGCATAAAGAATTGGAGCAGATTGATCATATTGCGTGCCATACACTGCATGATTGTATGCAGAAAGTTTTTGAAGATGGACCAAAACGTGATCGGCGACTTTGGATGGGAGATCTTCGATTACAGGCATTGGCAAACTATGAGACATATCAGATGAATGATATGGTAAAGGGGTGTTTATATTTATTTGCTGCATTACCGATGCAAAATGGACAGGTGGGTGCATGTGTATTTTTAGAGCCTGAACCGGAAGTAGATGATACCAGTATGTTTGATTACTCTTTATTGTTTGTGGCAGCCCTGTGGGATTATTATGTAGAAACGAAGGATCGTGAGGCCCTTGAAGATTTGTGGGAAACAGCAAAAATGCAGATTGTATTGGCACAGAAACAGGTCGGTAATGATGGTGTGGTAAAAGACTGCAATAAACTCGGCTGGTGTTTTCTTGACTGGTCACTGGAATTAAATAAGCAGGCAGGTGCACAGGGTGTTTTGCTGTATGCGATGAAAAGTGCCGTTGCCATTGCAAAAGAAATCGGAAAAGACCATGATGCAGAATGCATAATGAAAACTTATGAACTTTATAGAAAAGCTGCTAAGATGCATTTTTATGATGAAGAAAAAGGACTATTTGTCAGTGGTGATTGCAGGCAGATTTCCTACGCAAGCCAGGTATGGATGATTCTTGGTGATGTTGTAGATGAGCAGAGTGGAATTCGAATTTTACATGATGTTGCGACACAGACAGAGGCAATTGAAATGATTACCCCATATATGTATCACTATTATATAGAAGCATTACTTAAATGTGGTGATAAAACAGAGGCTCTTAGTGTTATGGAGAAATATTGGGGAGGTATGGCACGACTTGGTGCGGATACGTTTTGGGAGTTATATAATCCAAATAATCCGGATGAATCACCTTATGGTGGGACTATTGTTAATAGTTACTGCCATGCCTGGAGTTGTGCGCCTGCTTATTTTCTTCGAAAATATTATTCTGAAAAATAAGAGTGGGGTATTTGTATGAAAAAAATTGGAAATAAAGTTTTTTTAATGATTATTATATTTGTTTTGATATTTGGATTAAATACAGTGTTTTCTATAAGAGCGCAGAATAGTATAAAACAGGCTGGATTGCAGATAACGAAACAGTATATTCCGATTCAGACAGAGATTTTCACTATCCAAAAAAGTATGGAACGAGGTCAGAAATATCTTAACATTATCAGTTTGTATGATGATGCAGAGCTACGTCAACAGTTGGAAAGTTCACTAGCAGAGGAAATTTCGACGATTACGGCAAGTGAGAGTAAGATGGATGAATATCTGAAAAATATCGATAATGTAGAGTTAAAAGATAAAATCCATACATATGAGGATTTTTTAACAGAGGTTATTTCGCAATTTGCCATAATACAAGGGTATGTTGACAAGGGGGATTTTGTGCAGGCTGGTATAGCTCTTGGTGTAGATTTTCAGAATCTGATGGTTGATATGGGAGAAACAACGGAAAAGGAGCTTACAGAGGAGCTTGAGCAGGGAATTTCTGATTTATCGAAGGAATATAATCAAGCTGTTGAGACAAATTTAATAATGACAAAAATTCTATTTTCTTTTTTTGCTTTGGTATCAGTAGTTGTCTTTTTGGTTATAAGTAAGACTGTAAGTAAACCGGCAAGTGAAGCCAGCCGGCAGCTAAATGATATTATTGATGGTATCAATAAGAAACAGGGAAATCTTACGCAGCGTATTACTGTTAGTTCGCGGGATGAAATTGGTCAGTTATCGGATGGAATTAACAATTTTATCATTCAGTTACAGAATGCTATGCAAAAAATACGAAAGCAGTCAGAAATAATGCAAAGTTCACTTGGATTAATGAATGAAGAAGTAAACAATTCAAATGAAAATGCAGATAATATTGCGTCTACCATGGAAGAAATTACTGCGAGTATGGAAGAAATATCATCTTCTATAGAGGGAATTACCGGGAACACCAATGATATAGTGAGTTCAATTAACGATGTTGGAAATCAAGTTAATGAAGGTGTTGTAATTGCCTCTGATATTAAAGCATTAGCGGTTGGTGTTAAAGAGGAGACAGAGAAGAAGAAAACAGACATTTCTGATATTATTAACGAAAAGAGTCAGGCATTATCTTTATCCATTGAAGAAAGTCGGCAAATCAGCAGTATTAATAATTTAACTAACGATATACTTGAGATCGCAAGTCAGACGAATTTGCTTGCATTAAATGCTTCTATCGAAGCTGCAAGAGCGGGGGAAGTTGGCAAGGGATTTGCTGTTGTCGCAGAGGAAATTCGTCAATTGGCAGAAAACAGTAAGAATACGGCAAATGACATTCAGGGTATCAGTGTTCGTGTTATTGCGGCAGTCAATCAATTGATGACAAATGCACAAGATCTCATGAATTTCATACAAAATCAGATAATGAATGATTATGTTGAATTTGAGGCTGCAACAGATATGTATTATGAAAAGGCAGATCATATGGATACTATTACAGGTCTTTTCAATAAAAATATTATGTCTCTTCGTAATATTATGGCAGAGATGAATGATGGCATTACAAATATATCAGCTGTAGTAGAGGAAAATGTGCGTGGAGTAAGCAATGCAACAGAAAATGTGACCAAACTTGCAAATTCAATTTTAAATATTCACGAGCAAGTGATAAAAAATGTTGACTCTTCGAAATATCTGTTGGAAGAGTTGAATAGTTTTCAGCAAATTTAAAGACAAAATAAAAGAAAGACGAAAAGTATTACGAAGAGAAAATAAGGACAGTTTTTTAGTCGAATGAGAGTCTAAAAAACTGTCCTTATTTTTGATATCTTAAATTCAGCAAAAGAGAAGGAAAGGAGTAAGGGATGAATACAAAATATTATCTGGCTGTGGATATCGGTGCTTCAAGCGGACGGCATATGCTTTCGCACCTGGAGAACGGCAAAATTGTTTTGGAAGAGATATATCGTTTTCCAAATGGCATGATTGAAAAAAATGGTCACAAAGTATGGGATGTGGACCAGTTATTTCAAGAGGTTCTGACTGGGATGAAAAAATGTGCCATGGTAGGAAAAATCCCATATAGTATGGGTATTGATACATGGGCAGTCGATTTTGTTCTGCTGGATGAAAATGATGAACGTATCGGGGATGCAGTGGCGTACCGGGACAGACGGACGGAAGGTATGGACAGGAAAGTATATGAGTTTATACCGGAAGACGATTTATACGGAAGAACTGGAATACAGAAACAGATTTTCAATACGATCTATCAGCTGATGGCAGTCAAAGAGCAGCAGCCGGGGCAGCTTGAGTGGGCAAAAAGTATGTTAATGATACCGGATTATTTTCATTTTCTATTAACTGGGAAAAAGGTACAGGAATATACAAATGCGACAACGACCCAGCTTGTGAATCCTGTGACAAAAGATTGGGATATTGAATTGATAGATATGCTTGGATATCCTCGAAGAATTTTCCATAAAATTCAAAATCCGGGATATGAATTAGGCAGACTGACGGAAGATATTCAAAACAGGGTTGGATTTGATTGTAAAGTAGTTCTTCCGCCAACGCACGATACTGCTTCTGCGGTGATGGCAGTTCCAACGCAGGAGGAGCATGCACTTTATATCAGTTCCGGCACATGGTCACTGATGGGAACAGAGTTAAAAGAGGCAGATTGCAGCAAAGTCAGTATGCAGCATAACATGACAAATGAAGGCGGTTATGATTACAGATTCCGCTATCTGAAAAATATCATGGGATTATGGATGATACAGTCAGTGAAAAAAGAAAGCGCACCGGATATGGGATTTGGAGAAATTTGTGCACTTGCATCAAAAGAAACGATCAGATCCTTTGTAGATGTCAATGATGCGAGATTTCTTGCACCGGAAAATATGACAGCGGAAGTAAAATCGGCATGCGAAAAAGCAGGGGAACAGATTCCGCAGACAATTGGTGAATTAGCCGCGGTCATTTATCACAGCCTTGCAAAGTGTTATGCAAAAACGGCAGAGGAAATAGAAAAACTGACAGGTATTGATTATTCCAGAATACAGATTGTCGGCGGCGGGGCAAACGCACATTATTTAAATGAACTGACGGCAGAGTATGCAGGGAAAAACGTATATGCGGGGCCGACAGAGGCAACAGCAGTCGGAAACTTTGCTGCACAGATGATCGCGGCGGGAGAACTAAAAGACCTAAAGGCAGCAAGGGCATGTATTGCAGAGTCGTTTGAAATAAATATTTTTACAAGTAATCAGGATACAGAATAGAAAGGAAAAGTAAAATATGACAGGTTACGAAGCAGCAAAAGCAAAATATGCAGCATTAGGTGTGGATACAGATCAGGCAATTGAGATATTGAAAAAGGTTCCGGTATCACTGCACTGCTGGCAGCTTGATGATGTGATCGGGTTTGATAATGACGGAGGACTGACCGGAGGAATCCAGACAACCGGAAATTATATGGGACGTGCGAAGACACCGGAACAGCTCATGGTAGATATGGAAGAGGCAATGAAACTGATGCCTGGAACGGCAAAGCTGAATATCCATGCATCTTATGCGATTTTTGGATCGGGAGAATTTGCAGACCGCGATGCCTTAGAGCCAAAGCATTTTGCAAAATGGGTAGAATTTGCAAAGAAACACAACATGGGAATTGACTTCAATCCTACATTTTTCTCCCATGAAAAAGTAAAGGACGGATTGACCTTATCAAGCCCGGACGAGGAGACGAGAAAGTTCTGGATCAACCACGGAAAAGCATGTATCCGTATTTCGGAATATTTTGCGAAAGAGACCGGAATGCCGTGTGTGATGAACATCTGGACCGGTGATGGATTTAAGGATGTTCCGGCAGACCGTATGGGACCGCGTCTCCGCTATAAGGATTCGATCGAGCAGATCCTCTCAGAGCCGTATGATAAAAATCTTGTAAAACCGTGTGTGGAATCAAAAGTGTTTGGAATAGGTGTGGAGTCTTATACGGTAGGTTCTGCGGAGTTTACGCTGAGCTTTGCGGCACTGCACGATGGATGTATGCCGCTTATGGACAACGGACATTATCATCCGTTAGAGTATGTGTCCGATAAGATCCCGGCAATGCTCTGTTTTTACCCAGAATTTGCACTTCACATTACAAGGGGTGTGCGCTGGGATTCCGACCATGTGCTGATTTTGGATGATGAGACAAAAGAGATGGCAAAAGAGATCGTAAGAGATCACGCATTAGACCGTGTTTACATGGCATTAGATTACTTTGATGCAAGCATTAACCGTGTGTCAGCACTTGCAACCGGTTTCCGCAGCTGGCAGAAAGCACTTCTGATGGCTCTGTGCACACCGAATGAGATGTTAAAGGAACTTCAGGATACCAATCAGATGGGGAAACTCATGGTGATGAATGAGGCTGTGAAAATGCTCCCGATCGGAGAAGTCTGGGAAGAATACTGCCGTAGGGAAGGCGTGTGTGATGATCTTCATTTCTATGATGAGATTGAAAAATATGAGCGCGAAGTGTTAGTAAAGAGAGCATAGCTGAAAAAATAGCATATAGCAAATTAGACGGGGATTTGTGAATACCTGAAAATTACAGAGAAGAGGGAAACGAACATGAAATTTATAGATGCAGAATTTGTAAAAGGATTTATCCGTATGGCGAACGACGGATGGGAGCAGGGATGGCATGAGAGAAATGGCGGAAATCTGTCCTATCGTGTTAAACCGGAGGAAGTAGAATCCGTAAAAGAAAACTTTGAGGCAAAGAAGTGGCAGCCGATCGGGACATCCGTTCCAAATCTGGCGGGAGAATATTTTCTTGTGACCGGAAGCGGAAAATATTTCCGCAACGTCATCATTAAACCGGAAGATTCCATCTGTATGATCGAACTGGATGAAAAAGGCGAAAATTACCGCATCGTATGGGGACTGGTAAACGGAGGCAGACCGACATCAGAACTGCCAAGCCATCTGATGAATCTGGAAGTGAAGAAGATACAGAACCCGAAGTACCGTGTCGTATACCATGCGCACACCACGAACATCATTGCGCTGACGTTTGTTCTGCCGCTGGAAGATAAAGTGTTTACGAGAGAACTCTGGGAGATGGCAACCGAATGTCCGGTCGTATTCCCGGCAGGCATTGGCGTAGTTCCGTGGATGGTACCGGGCGGCAGGGAGATCGCAGTTGCAACCAGTGAACTGATGAAAAAATATGATCTTGCGGTCTGGGCACATCATGGTATGTTTGCGGCCGGGGAAGATTTTGACCTGACGTTTGGTCTGATGCACACCGCAGAAAAATCCGCGGAGATTCTGGTAAAAATGCTTTCCATGAGACCGGATAAGCTGCAGACCATCACACCGGATAATTTCCGTCATCTTGCGAAAGACTTTCATGTTACACTGCCAGAAGAATTTTTATATGAAAAATAAAAGCTAGTACGAGCGATATGCGGATGGTGTCATCCCATATCGCTTTTTAAATACTTTCACGAAGTAATTGCTGTCAGGATATCCTACATACATTGCAATTTCCGCAACAGAAAGCATGGAGGTCTTTAAGAGTTCGGCAGCTTTTTTTGTGCGTAAATCTGCTATATATGCGGTCAGGGTGATACCCATTTCTTTTTTAAACAGACGGGACAGGTGTTCTTCGCTTACATGATTTGTATCCGATAATTCGTGCAGGGAAATGTCCTGTGAATAGTTGATGGAGATGTAGTTTAGTACATTTCGGATAACGGGAGAGTATTGTGACATATGCTTTGTATCATGAACAGCCTGGGTCAGTCTGATCAGCATATCTTTTTGAATCTTATCTAGTTCAGATCCGGTTCTTGCGGAGGCAAATTTCTGGATACTTTCTTGTGCTATTTCATCTATTTTTACCACAGGGCAGCCACCGGCCTCAGCGGCTTTTCTGGCAAGAGTTCTAAGGATGGCAAAACCATTCCAGTCGGTAGAATATAGAGAACGCTGTGATTGGGAGGTGTTGGCATAGTAATTGCTTGCTATACTCTCAAAAGCCATACGGACACCGTCTATATCCCCATCTGATATTTTTCTGAGAAAATAATTCTCCGTTTCATATCTGTCTATGATTTGATAATAGGTATTATTGGATTCTAAAATCAGCTTATCTGTCTTGAGCTCCTCATGGAATCCGGTCAGCTTTCTGTAAGAAAATTCAGGTGTATTTGGGATAAAGGTACGCATGGCAGCAAGTACGGTACCGTGGATCATGGAATAGCTGAGCTGTGGAAACTGATCATAGTATAGCTTCAGTGGCAGCAGAATGCTTGCAGGTAGTTTGTGGGATGCTAATAATTCCTGCATTTCCAGTGATGAAAAAGTATTTTTTACATAAGGACCCAGCAGGTAACAGGTATTATCAAAACAAAATAGAATCAGATTTGTATTCAGATAGTCTGTAATCTCATAAAATACTTCTTTTTTTGCATTTTCCAGCAGATAATGCAGATATTCTGCGGTGTACATCGGCTGAAGCGTTTTTTCAAAGCAATTTTGCTGTTCAAATGAATCAAGAGAGGCATTATCATTTGCAATACTGCAGATTCTGATGCCCAGTATATTTGCTACAAATCCCATGAAAATTTTCTCATTCATTAGATATCCCCCGTCATGTATATGTTATCAGATACCGCTGCGGGCGGCAGACTGTGATTTTTATACAAATATCAAAATAATACTATTTATATCAAATTTACTCTAACTATATCATGGATCATATGTTAATGTAAATACAGATCAAAACATATTTAACAAAAAGATACCAGGGAGGTTTTTTTATGAGGAAGGAAAAGAAATTAACGCAAAGTGAAATTGACGGTGTGCAATACCGTCGTGCAAAATTATGGCAGATTATTTTGTACTCATGTAATGCAATGGTTGGAATGACGGTTTATTCTTTAATTGGTATGGCAAGCTATAGTGCAAGTGTTGGATATGGAATTTCAACAGCTGTCATAGGAATTATTCTGACATGTACACGTATTTTTGATGGTGTGACAGACCCTGTTTTAGCAATTATATATGACAAGGTGGACACGAAATTTGGAAGATTAAGGGTACTGCTTTTGGGAGGATTTGTTATTGAAGCAATTGCACTTCTTGCCATGTTTGATGTGTTCTCATCAAAGGGCCATGGAATCGTTGTGTTTACGTTGTTATATGTAATTTACGTTATTGGTTATACAATTACAAATATGACAGCGCAGACATTACCGGCAATTATGACAAATGATCCGAAACAGCGTCCTACAATCGGAGTATGGCAGACAGCATTTAACTATCTTGTTCCTATGATAATGACGGTTATACTTAACATGGTATTACTTCCGAAATTTGGAGGGACATATAATCAGGAGTTCTTGTCAGCTGCAGTGAGAGTAAGCATGATTGTGGCAGCAGCAGGCATTGTGCTTGTATGCATAGGAATTTCAGAATATGACAAGCCGGAATATTATCTGGGAATTAAGAAACAGGAGCCACTTAAAGTAAAGGATATGCTTGATGTATTAAAGGGAAATAAACCATTACAGGCATACATTGTCGCTCAGGCATCTGATAAAATTGCACAGCAGACAGCATCACAGGCAGTGATTACAACAATGCTTTTTGGTATTATTATTGGAAATATGAGTCTTGCCACAATGCTTTCTGTGATAAGCATGCTTCCTTCGATCGTATTTGCCGGCTTTGGAGCCAGATATGCAGGAAAATATGGCAGCAAAAATGCGATTGTGACATGGACAAAGATATGTATGGCAGTTGCAGTAATATCACTTGTATTCTTTATCGTAATTGATCCGGGCACAATCTCAACATTTGGATTTACAATGATAGCTTATGTCATACTCACTCTTGTGCTGAACGGAGCGAAAATGTGTGTTACCACAGCGGATGTATCATTTATGGCAGATATCATTGACTATGAGCTTGACAGAAGTGGAAGATATGTACCAGCCGTTGTTACAGGTACTTACAGTTTCATTGATAAACTGATCTCTTCCTTAGCAGCACTCATTGCAACCGGTGCCGTGGCGATTATCGGATATACAAATACTATGCCACAGCCGAACGAGCCGCTTACAACCCCTATTTTTGTGGTGACAATGATAATATACTTTGGGATGCCAATTCTTGGATGGATTGTGACACTTATAGCTATGAAAAACTGTAAACTTACAAAAGAGGAAATGGTTCAGGTACAAAAGGGGATAGAGGCAAAGAAGAATGAGATGAAAGAAAAAGTAATAAAGGAGTATGTGTAAGTATGAGAAAAATAAATTTATTTAATGATAATTATATATTTGAAAAGGAGGGAGTCACCGAAAAAGTGACTCTTCCGCATACCTGGAATGCAGCAGATGGACAGAGCGCATCCGATTATTACAGAGGAGAGTGCATTTACACAAAGAAATTTGCAAAACCGGAACTTAAGGATGGAGAGCAGTTATATCTTGAAATAACCGGAGCAAATTCATCATCAAAGGTAAGCCTGAATGGGAAGGAGCTTGCGTCACATGACGGAGGCTATTCTACATATCATGTAAATCTGACAGATGGACTTATGGATGAAAATGAGCTTGAAATCAAGGTGGATAATTCCCCAAATGACCACGTATATCCACAGAAAGCAGATTTTACATTTTATGGCGGCTTATACAGGGATGTGAGGCTTATCACTGTGCCAAAGAACCATTTTGACCTTGATTATTATGGTGGAAAAGGTTTTTATGTGACACCAGAAGTGAAAGAGGATGGCAGCGCAGAGGTCAGATTTGATGCATATGTATGTGGTGATGCAGATGAGATCAGTGTTTTGGTAAATGGAGATTCTGGTTCGCAGAGTGTAACACTTTATATCCCGGAAGATGACACACAGACAATTTATGATGAGGACGCACTTTGTGGAATCAGACATTATACAGGAACGCTTATCATTGATAATCCTCATCTGTGGAATGGATTAAAAGATCCATTTTTATATACAGCGGCAGCAGAACTTAAGAAAAACGGTGATATAATTGATGAAGTTACCACAAAATTTGGATGCCGGAGCTATTACTTTGACCCTGAAAAAGGATTTTTCCTGAATGGAGAGAGCTATCCGCTCAGGGGAGTATCACGCCATCAGGACAGGATGGGCGTTGGAAATGCACTTACAAAAGAGATGCATGAGGAAGATATGGAGCTGATATTGTCAGTGGGAGCTAATTCAATCCGGCTTGCACATTATCAGCATGACCAGTATTTTTATGATCTGTGCGATGAAAAAGGAATTGTGGCATGGGCTGAGATACCGTATATCACAGTACATATGGATGGTGGAAGAGAAAACACGATCTCACAGATGAAAGAACTGATTGTCCAGAACTATAATCATGCGTCTATTATTTGCTGGGCTATCTCAAATGAAATATCTTTACAGGGGGTAACGGAGGATCTGTTAGAAAATCATAGAATATTAAACGATATGATTCACAGAATGGATCAGAGCCGCGTATCTGCAATGGCAAATCTGTTTATGCTTGAGACAGACAGTCCGCTTGTAAGTCTCCCGGATATCAGAGGCTATAATCTCTACTATGGATGGTATGTGGGGGAGATGGAAGACAATGATGCATTTTTTGACCAGTTCCACAAAGAACATCCGGATACAGTGATCGGACTGACAGAGTATGGTGCTGATTCGGTAATTAAATTGCAGTCACCAAAGCCGCAAAAAGGTGATTATACAGAAAGCTATATGGCAGTGTACCATGAGCATATGCTTGAGATGATTTCCCAAAGACCATACCTGTGGGGCACCTATGTATGGAATATGTTTGAATTTGCTGCTGCAGGACGAGATGAGGCGGGCGACCCTGGTAAAAATCACAAGGGACTTATCACCTTTGATAGAAAAGAGAAAAAGGATGCTTACTATATTTACAAGGCATGGTGGAGCGATGAACCGTTCGTTCATCTTTGCGGAAGAAGATATGCAGACCGTATAGAAACGGTCACAGAGATTAAGGTTTACTCTAACCAGAAAAGGATAGCCCTCTATGTGGATGGAAAACTCTTTGGGGAGCAGGAAGGTGAGCATATATTTAAATTTGAGGTTCCAATCTGTGGAGAGCATACGATAAAAGCTGTCTGTACAGATCATGAGGCATTAAGCGATGAAATGACGATCCAAAAGGTCAGTGAACCAAATCCGGCGTATTTTATGGATGCCACAAAGGTTTGTAACTGGTTTGAAGAACCACAGGAAGAGTCTGAAAAGGAGGAAGGCGGATATCTCTCGTTAAACAGCACGATGGCAGAGATTCAGGCTGTACCGGCGGGAGCGGCACTTCTTGCGCGGATGATGAAGCAGATGCAGGGTTCAGTGGCTGGAGGTATGGGTAAGAATGTAAAGATACCAGAGACAATGATGGCTATGATTGCAAGACAGCCGTTAAAGAAACTTCTGGCACAGGGAGGAATCGATGCAGATGGAGAGCAGGCGAAGATGCTTGCAGCAGCACTTGGAAAGATTCCAAAGAAATAAGGTTCTTTAAATGGAAAATTATGGTAGTTAATTGAGAGAGAGCAGTGAAGTGAGGTCAGATGAAATGAGCAGATTTCCAGACAAATTTATGATTGGTGCGTCAACTGCGGCGCACCAGGTAGAGGGCAGCAATACAAACAGTGATTACTGGGCAATGGAGCACTTAAAGCATACGAACTTTAATGAGCCATCTTTAAACGCAGTTGACCATTATAACCGTTATGAGGAGGATATCCGTCTGATGGCAGAGGCTGGGCTGAATACTTATCGATTTTCCATAGAGTGGGCACGTATAGAGCCGGAAGAGGGAAAATTTGATGAAGCAGAAACAGAGCACTACAGAAAGGTGCTCAAATGCTGCAGAAATCATGGAATAGAACCGGTTGTTACCATGATGCATTTTACATCACCAGTATGGCTGATACAAAAAGGCGGATGGGAAAGTGAGTCAACCGTAAAGTATTTTGTAAGATACTGTGCATATGTGGCAGAAAAACTTGGAGACCTCATGCATTATGTCATCACAATCAATGAAGCAAATATGGGACTTCAGGTAGCTGCAATTGCAGAGCGTTATAAGCGTCAGATGATGGCGAAGCGCAGGAAAGGAAAAAAGAGTAAAAAAGATAAGAACATGGAAGGCACCGCTCAGGTTGGCATGAATTTTAATAAAATGCTGAAAAATATGTTCTGGCAGGGATTTGAAAACAAAAAAGTTTTTGGAACAAAAAAACCGCAGATCTTTGTCAGTGCAAGAACACCAGAAGGAGATATCCTTGTAATGCGTGCGCATCAGGCTGCAAGAGATGCGATGAAAAAGGTTCATCCAGAACTTTTGATAGGATTGTCATTGTCACTTCATGATATTCAGGCTGTTGATGGTGGAGATGCAGCTGCAAAGCATGAGTGGGAGGAGGAATTTACACATTATCTTCCCTATATAAAGGATGATGATTTTTTTGGACTTCAGAATTATACCAGAAGCCTTATTGGACCAGATGGAATATGTCCTGTGCCTGAGGGGGCAGAGATTACACAGATGGAGTATGAATTTTATCCACAGGCATTGGAACATGTGATCAGAAGAGTGCATGAGGAGTATACAAAAGCTGGGAAGAAAAATATGCCGATCATGGTCACAGAGAATGGCATAGCAACAGAGGACGATACCAGAAGGGTTGCATTTATTGATGAGGCAGCAAAGGGAGTGGAAGCATGTATTGCGGATCATATACCGGTGATAGGCTATTGCCACTGGTCGCTGCTGGACAATTTTGAGTGGCAAAAGGGCTTTTCAATGAAATTCGGACTGATAGCAGTAGACAGATCCACCATGAAGCGTATGCCGAAAAAGAGTCTCTATTTTCTGGGACAACTATAACTTGGAAAATATATGGAGTGAAAATAAATGAAGTATTATTGTAATCCGGTAAATATAAATTACAGATATCAGTTCAATGCGGATCAGAGGAAAAACGGAATTGCTGTCTGCCGCGAAGCAGCAGACCCATCCATGATAACGTTTAAAGGCAGATATTACATATTTGCATCCATGACTCTTGGTGTATGGGTTTCGGATGATCTGGTAAAATGGGAAAATCATAAACTGCCATCAGAACTTCCGTTGTATGATTATGCGCCGGATGTGCGTGTGATGGGGGAATATGTATATTTCTGTGCCTCAAAAAAAGGGGAAAAATGCGACAGGTACCGCACAAAAGATATCTTAAACGGACCATATGAGAAGATAGAGGGAACCTTTGATTTCTGGGATCCGAATCTGTTTGTGGATGATGATGGAAAGGTTTATTTTTACTGGGGCTGTTCAAATGAGACCCCTATGTGGGGAGTGGAGTTAGACCCACAGACCATGAATCCAAAGGGAGAGAAAAAAGAACTGATATATGCCGATCCTTATAAATATGGATATGAGCGGATTGGTGATGATAACGGTAAGCTGCCACGCTCAAAGGAAGAGGTGGACGCCTGTTTTGACAATTTCATGAAATCCCAGGGGACACCTGTGGAGCAGATCCCGCAAATGTATATCCCGATGATCAGGGGAATGTTCACAGATAAACCTTATATTGAGGGTGCCTGGATGGATAAGCATGAAGGCAGATATTATCTGCAGTATGCATTTGCCGGTACACAGTATAATACCTATGGAGATGGAGTATATGTCTCAGACAAGCCGTTAGGACCATTCACACCGGCAAAAAACAATCCATATTCCTATCATCCGGGTGGATTTATGCCAGGTGCCGGTCATGGTTCTACGATGGAGGATTATAAGGGGAATCTGTGGCATGCGGCTACAATGCGGATCAGCGTAAACCATGATTTTGAGAGAAGAGTCGGCATCTGGAAGGCTGCATATGATGAGGAAGGTGAGTTGTGCTGTAATCAGAGGTATGGGGACTGGCCGATTGGCGTGTCTGACGGGAAAGAACAGGATATATGGGAAAATCCACACTGGATGCTGTTATCATATAAGAAAGAAATGTCAGCATCATCATGTACGGATGGGCATGCACCACAGCTTGCAGCGAATGAAAATGCGCAAAACTGGTGGCAGGCTTCGTCATCCGACCGGAAAGAATGGCTGATGATGGATTTGGGAAAAGCTATGGATGTGCATGCGATCCAGATTAATTTTGCGGATGATGAAATCCATATTCCAGTTCCCGGCCAGATAAGAGGGACGACACAGGCGAGATATATTGAGGAAGCAGATCTTGTTACGCGGTATCTTTTAGAGGGATCTGTGGATGGTGAAAAATTCTTTGTATTAGAAGATAAGACAAAAGCAGATACGGATTTAAGCCATGATTTCTTAGTATATGAGAATGGTATGGAGGTTCGTTACATAAGATTGTCTGATATGAAAGTGCCTTACGGTCAAAAGCCTTGTATCAGTGGACTCAGAGTGTTCGGTAAAGGTGCAGGCAGTTTGCCGGAACAGGCATCATATGAAGCAGCAAGAATTTCCGGAATAGACATGGAGATTGTGATTGATTCACAGGAGAAGGATGAAGCGGATGGGACGACAGGATACAATATTCTCTGGGGACTTAAACCAGATAAGCTGTATCACAGCTATCTCACATATGACACGAAAAAGAGAATAGGAGCTCTTGTTGACGGAGAATCTTACTATGTAAGAGTGGATACATTTAATGAAAATGGAATTACGGAAGGAAAAACTTCAGTTTGTAGAAAATTTGTAAGATAAGAAAAACAGGGAGAAAATTCATGGCGATCAAAGCAGTACAACAGATTATGCTTGGAACAGTGACAGGCAGTGAAGCAAAGGCAAAAGAGACACTGCAGGCGATGGTAAATGCCGGATATAATGGAATCGAACTAAACAGCTTTATGGTTAATCCTACCCCATTTATGGTGCGGATGCTCACGAAAGCTGCGGGCATGCCTACAGGAAAAGGAGGCAATCTTGACTGGGCAAAGCTGGTGAAGGAGGCAGGACTTTCTGTTGTCAGTCTGCATAAGGATTTAGGTGGTATAGAAAAAGAACTTGCCAAGACAGTGAGGGAAGCAGAAAAATACAATACCACCAATGTTGTTATTACAGGAATGTACCGCTTTGATTATCGCGATAAGACGCAGGTTACAGACCTGTGTAAAAGGCTCAATGAAGCTGGAAAAAAACTGAAAGCAGAGGGTATAAATCTCTTATATCACAATCATAATTACGAATTTCAAAAAGTGGATGGCAGACAGAATGCGTATGAATATATTATCTCAAATACAGATCCAGAATATGTAGGTTTTGAGTTTGACTCTTACTGGCCGACAGAGGCTGGTGTGTGCGCACTGGATGTTATGAAAATGCTGGGCAGCAGAATGAAGCTGTACCACATTAATGACAGAGGAACAAAGCTTACAAAGCCTGTAATGACACCGATTCTTAAGTCAGACAGCTGTGAACTTGGATATGGTAACATGAATCTTGAAGCCTTATGTGGGCAGGCGTTGTCGTCAGGAGTGGAGGCGGTCGTGCTGGAAAGTCACAAAAACTGGATAGATAAGTCGCCGATAAAATCATTTGAGGCATCTGCAAAATTTTTGAATGAACATATTGGAACTGTTTAAATATACATGAGGAAAAATTATGCGAGCAATTAATTTAAGAACAGAACATATGATAAATCCCATAGGAATTGATATAAAGGAGCCATATCTGTCATGGAATTGTGCAGATGGCAGGAGACAGACCGCATATGAGATCGTGGCTATGGATGAAAATTGTGTGGTTTGGGACAGTAGCCGGGTAAAGTCGGACAGTATGCATACGTATTGTCCGTTGGAGCTGAAAAGCAGACAGCGTATATCCTGGAAAATACGACTATGGGACGAAAGGGATGAAGCTGGTGAGTGGAGTGAGGAAGCCTTTTTTGAAATGGGGTTGTTAGATAAGTCTGACTGGATGGCAAAATGGATAAATCCAGAGTCTGAATGTAATCCGGAGGCACATAAGCCAGCCAGCTATCTGAGAACACATTTTCAATGTGATGAAAAAATCCTAAATAAAAGTGTAAGATTGTATGTAACTGCCCATGGTTTATATGAAGTCTGGATTAACGGAAAAAGAGCAGGGGATTTTGTGCTTGCACCAGGCAGCTATAATTATGATAAGAGACTTGCATACCAGACCTATAATGTGTCAGGACTTTTATGTGAGGGCAGAAATGAAGTAGAAGTGATTCTTGGTGATGGCTGGTACAGAAGTGTCTCTGGAGTAGATGGAGACAGGAATATTTATGGTACAGATATTGCCCTGCTGTTTCAGCTTGAGGCAGATGGCAGGGCTGTATGTGTTTCGGATGAAACATGGGAGGCTTCACAAAATGGTGCCATACGTCAAAATGATATGCAGCAGGGGGAAATTGTGGATGCAAGACTGGCTGTGGTGTCAGGGTATCATGCGGTAAAGGTGGAGAAATTTTCTTTTGATCAGCTGATATGCTCTGATTGTGTTCCGGTATGTGAAATGGAGCATTTTAAGGGAAAGATTATAGCGACACCAAATGGGGAGACTGTCATAGATTTTGGACAGAATCTTGCAGGATATGTGGAGTTTACACTAAATGCCCACGAGGGAGATAAAATTGTCCTGACACATGGAGAGACTTTAGATGAGAATGGCAATTTCACGCAGGAAAATTTTCAGGACAGAAAACGTCATAAAGAAGGCGGCACGAAGCAGCAGGTTGTGTATACATGTGCAGAGGGAGAAAATCACTATAAGACAAAGTTTTCTATATGGGGATTCCGATATGCAAAGGCTGATACCGTGATTGACCTCTCAGATGCATCATTTACTGCGATCGCAGTGTATTCAAAGATGGATACACTGACAACTTTTACATGTGGAAATGACGATATTAACAGATTGGTACAAAACAGTATCTGGAGCCAGAAATCGAACTTTTGTGATGTCCCTACCGACTGTCCTACGAGAGAGCGGGCAGCCTGGACCGGGGATATGGGAGTATTTGCCCATACAGGACTGTACCTTATGGATGCTTACCCGGTAATGCGAAAATGGCTTGCAGAGTGCAGAACATCGCAGTTTGATGATGGAAAAATTGCAAATATTGCACCAAAGAATAACAAGTCATCTTTTTTCTCGGGGCTTCTTGCCGGTTCCGTAGGATGGGGGGACGCATGTATCATTGTTCCATATGAGATGTACAGGCGGTATGGTGATGCAAGGATTTTATCCGAAAATTATGAGATGATGAAGAAATGGTATGTATTTCTCGAAGAGCGTGCAAAAAAGCGTCCAGTGAACCCTGTAAAAAGATTTAAGAGAAATCCATACCGCAGATATACGATAGAAACAGGAGTTGATTATGGTGAGTGGTGTGAGCCTGATGTGGAAAGTACTTCCGCTATGCGCACACCACAGGGCAAAGTTGCCACAGCATTTTTTGCATACTCAGGGCGGATGTTAGCAGAGATCGCAGCGATTCTCGGAAAAGAAGATGACGCTGCTTATTACAGTAAAACCGCAGAGATGGCAAAGAAGGCATGGCGTTTTATAGCAACAGAGGATGGAAAGATCTCTTCAGACAGACAGGCTGATTATGTGAGGGCACTTGCGTTTGGACTTTTAGATGGGGATGAAGCAAGGCAGGCAGCAGCCGATCTGAATGAACTGGTAAAAAAATGTGGATATCATTTAAATACCGGATTTTTATCTACCCCGAATCTGACAAGGGTACTGTGTGATTACGGATATGAGGATACTGCATATAAGCTGTTGCTGCAGGATACAAGACCGGGCTGGCTTTATGAGGTGAAAAAAGGAGCTACAACGATCTGGGAAACATGGGATGGTATTAATGAAAAGGGCGAGGTAAAGGCATCGTTAAACCATTATTCTTATGGCGCAATATGTGGATGGATCCTGGATGCCGTATGCGGAATACAGGTTTCAGATGGAAAAATCAGAATCTGTCCGCATCCCGATAAAGTCCTTGGCTATGCGAAGGCTTCCTATCAGTCGCCATATGGCAGAATTGAAAGCGGCTGGAAATATGATGGGGACAAAGTCACATATGAGTTTGAAATCCCGTCAAATACGCATGCAGAGGTGATTTTACCCGATGGAAGAAGAGAAGTGTTAGATTCAGGAAGATATTCATTGTAAATGACAAAATAACGGAATGGGAGACTTGGTATCAGATATTTCTGATGCCAAGTTTTGCTTTACAGGAGAAATATATGGTGAAGGTATTAATTATTGAAGATGACAGCAGCGCAAGACTGGTGACAAAACTGCATTTGAGAAACGAATATCAGGTAGTAGAAGCATCGGATGGAATGGAGGCAATGGAACTGTTAAAGCATCAGTCAGTAGATCTGATCATTGCAGATGTTATGATGCCAAAAATGAATGGCTATGAATTTGTGGAGCAGTTTCGGATGATGGATAAGAACACACCGGTTCTTCTTTTAACAGCAAAAAAAGAATGGCAGGACAAAAAAATGGGATTTGCTATTGGAATTGATGATTATATGACGAAACCCGTGAACTATGAGGAATTACAGTGGCGGATCAGGGCATTGCTCCGGAGGGCAAAGATAAGCAATGAAAAACAGATTATTATTGGAGATGTGGTAATCAGTGAGGATTTCAACATGGTAGTAAGAGGGGAAGAGAAGATAACATTGCCGAAAAAGGAATTTGAATTACTGTTTAAACTGCTTTCATATCCAAATAAAATTTTTACGGTATCCCAGATTTTAGACAATATCTGGGGATATGATTCAAATTCGGATGAGACAACGGTAAGAACACATATCAACCGTCTGAGAAAGAAATTTGCAGACTGGAATGAATTTGAAATTGTTACGATTCGTGGATTGGGTTATAGAGGGAAACTGAATGAGTAACGGGGCAAAAAGAAACAAGAAAATAGGAACCATTCGCTGGGCAATCGTATTAGCTTTTATTGTTACTTTTTTTTCCGTTGTATCGTACCTGCTTACGATGGCAATCAGGTTTTATTATTACGGTCATGCAGGTGATAATGTGTTTGCCTGGAGTGTGGCAATTTATCAGATTATGGGATCTTTATGTGGAATCGTGATTGCGATAATTTCAGTTATGCTGTACCACAGGATGGAAAAACTTTTAAATGGAATGGAAGATGTGGCAAACGGAAAGTTAGATGTGGAGATTCCCATAGAAAATTCTGGTGAATATAAAGTCATATATGAGAATTTTAACCAGATGGTAAGAGAATTAAAAAATGCAGATGAGCAGCAGAAACAATTTATGAAGGATTTTTCGCATGAATTTAAGACACCGATTCACTCAATAAAGGGAATGGCAGAATATCTGCAGCATAATGAAATTACAAGAGAAGAGGAAAAAGAATATCTGAATGTAATGGCGGAGGAAGCTGGGAGACTGGCACAGTTATCGCAAAATACGCTGTTGTTATCAAAACTGGATCATATGGAAGTACTTCGGAAAAAAGAAGAGTTCCGGCTTGATTCTCAAATCCGTGACTGCGCGATATTACTGATGCCATCTTTTGAAGAAAAAAATATTCAGCTTGAAGCTGAGCTGCCAGAAATGAAATTCTATGGCAATGAGGAATTAATGAAAGAGGTCTGGGTAAATTTATTGGACAATGCCAGAAAATATTCATCAGAAGGAAACCTTGTCTTTGTAGAAGGAAAGGTAACACAGGATGATCTATGGATTACTGTGAGAGATGAGGGGCAGGGGATGGATGAGCAGACAAAGCAGCATTTGTTTGAACGTTATTATCAGGGGGATGCGTCCCACGAAACCAGTGGATTTGGTATGGGATTGCCAATAGTTAAACGCATTGTGGAGCTTAGCGGGGGAACCATATGGGTGGAAAGTACATTGGGAAAGGGAACCACTGTCACTATATTTTTAAAATTAATTTGAAAAAGTTTATACTGCGTTTATCTTCCTTTGTTAAGGTATGCAAAGAACAGGAAAAGAAGGAGGAATATCAGGATGGAGGATAGCAGAATCTATTTATTGACAGGTGCGGCTGGTTTTCTTGGGAATAATATTGCCAGGCAGTTAGTTGAAAAAGGATGCCGGGTGCGAGGACTCGTGTTGAAGGGGGATAAGGCTGTCAAGCACATTCCGGAAGGAGTAGAAATCGTGTATGGTGACTTGACAGATAAGACTTCTTTGGAAAATTTTTTTGATGTGGAAAAGGAACAACTTGTTTGTATTCACTGTGCAAGTATTGTGTATTTAAAGGAAGAACCCAGTGAACTGGTATATCGGGTTAATGTTGAGGGAACCCAAAATATTATTGATTTTTGTTTGGAAAAAAACGTGGAAAAACTTGTATATGTAAGTTCGACAGGAACCGTGGCAGAGCTTCCGCACGGGGAATTTATGAGAGAACCGGAAAAATTTGACCTGGATAAAATAGTTGGATATTACGGAAAAACAAAAGCTATGGCAACACAGTTAGTATTTGATGCAGTAAAAGAAAAAGGATTAAAGGCGTGCGTAGTATATCCTACAGGTATATGTGGACCAAATGATTACGCTGGTGGACCGGTATCGACTTTTATTGAACAGTATTGTAATGGGGGAAATAAGGTAGGATTTCCGGGGTCATTCAATTCAGTAGATGTAAGAGATTTGGCTGCAGGAACAATTGCTGCGGTAGATAAGGGGAGAATTGGAGAAGGCTATATATTGGGCAATGATGTGGTTTGGATGAAAGATATGTTTGCTTATATCAGTCATGCAAGTGGTGTGAAAATGACGAAAATAATTCTTCCAATGCCATTAACAAGGATTATTGTAAAAGTAAGTGAGACAATTGGAAGACTAACAAACAAGGCCCCATTGATAACAGAATTAATGCTATACAACTTAGTACGAAATAATGCATATGATAGTAGCAAGGCAAAGAAAGAACTGGGGTATCAGACAAGACCATTTGCTGATACAATTTATGACGAAGTAGAATGGTTAAAAGAAGAACACAGGGTGTCGGCATAAATAGCATCAAAAGGAAGGATTTGAGTAAAGTGAATTTTTCAAGTGTAGAAGGAAAAGTAGCAATTGTAACAGGTGCAAGCAGAGGTATTGGGGAGTCAATTGCAGAAATTTTTGGTGAAAACGGAATGAAAGTAGTCTGTGCAGCCATTCCGGTAGATGGAGCATTGTCAGCAGGACATCAGAACTAAACTGTGAATTGTAACATTGTTTAAGACAGATATCCCTTGAAGAAAAGAGTCCGGTTTTTTATAATTGGAAAAGAGAATATAATTTTAAAACTGAACTGGGGGAATGAAAGATATGTTACCGCATATCAGTATTGGAAAACAGAATTTTGCAGCATTGCGGGAAGGCAATTATTTTTTTGTAGATAAGTCTGATTTTATCCGGTCATCTTTTTAAGTTTTGCGGATGTGAAACAGACAAATTATGAGGATGCCGTACGAAAAATAAAAAATATTATTGAAGAAACATATATGCAGCATGCGTATCTGAATGAAAGCAGAAGAGGTGGAATACCGAGGTATGCTGTTAGAGCCGTGGTATCATCTTCGTATCACGAATCTGGAAACTTACAGTATGTTTTCGAACATGTTTAAAGGATGGTTTGATGATTCCATGTCGAACTATAATGAGTTCATAGAGGCATTATTAAAAGGGAACTTAAAAGAGATGAATATTTATATGAATGATATTGCACTCACAACTTTCAGCAGTTTTGATACCGGAAATCATCCATCGAAAAGAGCACAGCCAGAGCGTTTTTATCATGGATTTGTACTGGGACTTTTGGTGGAACTGCGGGATTCCTATGATGTGCGGTCAAACAGGGAAAGCGGTTACGGCAGATATGATATCATGCTGGTTCCTCATGACCGGAAAAAAGATGCGATCGTAATGGAATTTAAAGTCCATGAGGCAGATGAAGAAGAATCATTAGAAGATACGGTGCAGTCCGCTTTAAAACAGATCAGGGAAAAAAATTATGACGCCGGACTGACTGCAGCAGGAATCCAAAAAGAGAAGATCAGACACTACGGATTTGCTTTTGAGGGAAAGAAAGTATTGATCGGAAAATAATTTAGAATTGTATTTAAGATGATAGTAAATGCCATGTTTTATGCACAATGCATAAAACAATGGCATTTCTTTTGTCTAAAACTTCCAACATGCAAAACAGTTTATGCGAAAAAAGTGCAGATTGTGAAGATTTTTACCAAAGAATGTGTGATGTGGTAGGATACAGTTACAAGATCCGAAACGGATAAAGAAAACAAGGGAGGAAAATCCGTGCCCAGTGTGCTGGGCATTGCTCGTCAGCAGACTCGCATTTTTCTCCGAAAAACAAGGAGGATTTAGAAATGTTAGCAATTAACATGGATGACGTGATCAACGTTCTCAATTCCTGTAAGCCATACCTGATTGCGCTGGGTATTGCATTAGCGCTCGCAATTATTGTAACTGTGGCATGCATGAAATTGAAGAAACCGGTAAAGAAACTGGTGAGAAAGGAAGCATGGATTGCATTCCTTATGGCAGCAGTTGTGATTATCAATCTGATCTGCTTTATCCCGATGTCAAGTATGATCTCACTTGCAATGGGAAATGGTACGATCACAGAGGAGACCTCAAATGAGGCAACAGCACTCTGTGAGGATATCGCGGACGAAGGTATTGTATTATTGAAAAATGAGGACAATATCCTTCCACTTACAAATACACAGAATATCAACGTGTTTGGATGGGCATCTACCAATCCTTGCTACGGTGGTACAGGATCAGGAGCATTATCCGACGCATATGAGACAACAACACTTCTTGGTGGTCTTGAGGATGCCGGATACAAGATCAATACAGAACTGACCGATTTCTACAAAGCGTACCGTGAGGACAGACCGGAAGTTGGTATGTGGGCGCAGGACTGGACATTGCCGGAGCCTACAGCAGATTCTTACAGCGATGAGCTGATCAACAATGCAAAAGAGTTTTCTGATACAGCAATGGTAGTAATTACCCGTGTTGGTGGTGAGGGAGCAGACCTTCCAACTGATGTAAGCAAAGTAACTTACACAGATAACTCTGAAAATTACAAAGATTTTGAAGCTGGTGAACATTATTTACAGTTAAGCCAGACAGAAAAAGATATGTTAGACCTTGTTTGTGCCAACTTTGACAATGTCGTTGTTGTATATAACGGTGCAAACACCATGGAACTTGGATTCTTAAATGATTATAAACAGATCAAGGGTGCAATCTGGTGTCCTGGAACAGGTCAGTCCGGATTTGAGTCTCTTGGCGCAGTCGTAGCCGGTACGGTAAATCCATCCGGAAAAACCAGCGATACATTTGTATATGATCTGACAGCAACACCGACTTATAACAACTTTGGAAACTTCCTGTATGACAATATGGATGAGTTTGCCGCTACATCCAAAAACTTCGGAACAGGCGAAGAAGAAGCAACAATTCCATCTTTTGTCAACTATGTAGAAGGCATTTATGTTGGCTATCGTTTCTATGAGACAGCAGCAGTGGAAGGTCTGATCGACTATGATAAGACGGTTCAGTTCCCATTTGGATATGGACTTTCTTATACAGATTTTGAACAGAAGATGGGAGATGTTACCGTAGCAGACGGTAAAGTATCCTTTGATGTTACTGTAACAAACAACGGAACTGCCGCAGGAAAAGATGTGGTAGAGGTGTATTACAATCCGCCATATACAAACGGTGGAATTGAAAAAGCATCTGCAAATCTGATCGATTTTGCAAAAACAGATGTGTTACAGCCGGGTGAATCCCAGACAATCAATGTAAGTTTCTCAGAAGAAGATATGGCTTCCTATGATACATATGGTAATGGATGCTATGTATTAGAGGCTGGTGACTATGAGATTTCTATCAACTCTGATTCACACAATACGATCGCATCACAGACCGTAAGTGTTGCAGATACCGTTGTATATGATGAGAATAATGCACGTTCTACCGATGATGTAGCTGCAACAAATCAGTTTGCATATGCACAAGGAGATGTAACATATCTTTCAAGAGCAGACGGATTTGCAAACTATGCAAAAGCAACAGCAGCTCCTTCAAACTTTACATTAGCAGAGGATGAGAAAGCTGAGTTCTTAAATAACAGCAATTATGATCCAAACAATTACAACAATGATTCGGATGAAATGCCGGCAACAGGCGCGAAAAATGGAATGACACTTGCTGATATGCGTGGTCTTTCCTATGATGATGAAAAATGGGATACACTGCTTGACCAGCTGACAGTTTCCGATATGGATACAATGATCGCACTTGGCGGATATCAGACATCTGCAGCATCAAGTGTAGGAAAAGTTATGACCGTTGACTGTGACGGACCTGCATCTATCAACAACAACTTTACAGGAACAGGCTCCATTGGATTCCCATCCGCAGTTATGATCGCAAATACCTGGAACAAAGACCTTGCACTTTCCTTCGGTGAGAGCATCGGTAAGATGGCAGACGAAATGGAAGTATCCGGATGGTATGCACCAGCGATGAATACACACAGAAATGCATTCGCAGGACGTAACTTCGAGTATTATTCGGAAGATGGAGTTCTCTCAGGAAAAATGGCTGCAAACGCAGTGATCGGTGCTGAAAAATATGGTGTTTACGCATATATCAAACATTTTGCTTTAAATGATCAGGAAACAAACCGTACCGGAATGCTCTGTACATGGTCAAATGAGCAGGCAATTCGTGAAATTTACTTAAAACCTTTTGAGATCGCAGTAAAAGAAGGTGGAGCAAAGGCAGTCATGTCCTCCTTCAACTATATCGGTACACAGTGGGCAGGCGGAACCTACCCGTTACAGACAACCGTACTTCGTGATGAGTGGGGCTTCCGTGGATTTGTATTAACCGATTACTTTGGTGTTTACGGATACATGGATTCTGATATGGGTATCCGCGGTGGTACAGACTGTATGTTAGTTGCATACGATACGGAGACCAACCATGTGACAGATACCACAAGCGCAACAGGTGTAAAAGCAATGCGTCAGGCATCCAAAAATATCATGTATACCGTTGTAAACAGCCGTGCATATGATCCTGAAAACTTAAAGACAGGTCTGATGAACTGGCAGATCCTGGCAATCGTGATCGATATCATCCTTGGAGCACTGGTAATCTTCTTAGAGGTTCTTACGATCAGGAAATATAAAAAAGATGCAGCAGAAGAACCGGTGCAGACCGTAAATGAAACATCAGCAGAATAAAAACAGAACTTTGCAGAGATTACAATACATAGAGGTGAAAGCGTACAATGAGTAGTATAAAAAATCTATGGCAGAACTTTGCAGACAAACATCCCGGAGCCTCCAAATGGGTCCGGGAGGGCGGTCTGTTCGTGATCGTAAGTAACCTGATCACGGTATTTAAATACCTGATGTTACTGTTTCTGCCGCTCGCATTTGCCGGACTTCCAAACATTGACTTTGGATTCCCGGGAATCGACATCACATTATTTGGAGAAACATTCAAATGGAATATTATCGGTTATGATGCCGCACACGGTGGACTTCCATATTTTTGTGCATACATGGTTGCCATGGTGATTGGAGAATGCATCAATTTCCCGATCCAGAGAACTTTCGTGTTCCGCAGCAAGGGAAATATCTGGTATCAGGCATTCTGGTATCTGATCGCATTCTGCATCGTGACCTGTATCGTAAACTCCATCAACTGTATCTGGGTAGCAGTAGCCGGTATGTTCGTGCCGGACTGGCTGTACAATATAGCAACGACCGTGTTAAACGGCGGAGTTTCAATGGTCGTATTTTTCTTTGTCAATAAGATCATTTTCCCGGAAGGGGAAGCGAAAGCAAAAGCGTAAAAAGCTATAGAAAAAAGCATGTTTTACAATTCAAAAGAATTGCAGAACATGCTTTTTGCAGTATTATAAATATTGTTTTACCCTTGCAGCGTTATTATTGGAGACACATTTTTTTATTTATTTTGTCAGGAGAAAAATCCAGTGTAATAATTTGTAAGTCCGATTGGTTTCATACTATCACATAGCAGCAAAGAATACAAGAACAGCCACAGCAGTTTGCTGTGGCTGTTAATGGTGTTATGAATACTGCACGTTTGTGTGGTATTTTTTTATGACTTATTTTTTCTTTTTCTTACTTTTCTCTTTTTCAAGTTCAGCTTTTTCTTTTTCGAGTTCTTTATTTGCGCGATTAGCTTTTTCTTTTAATTTGGTCCTCCAGCTCTTTTTACCTTCCGGTTTTTCAAGAGGTCCGCGTACACCGGTAACTTTTGTGATATAGATACCACTCACGGTAGCTTTCACTTCTTTTTTGACCGGTATGTAATCAAATACAGATTCATCGGCGATCAAAGACATTACTTTTGGTCCAACCTTTGCCTTTACGATTGGAAGTTTGGTACGGCGCATCATCTTCGGTGTCTGGTCGATCACAACCTGCGGAAGACCGGATTCGGTAATGCGCATTCGCTTCTTATCTATGATCAGCATGGATACGGTCTGTGCGGCAGCGGCAAGCTGTTCATCCTGTTCGGCTTTCTTTTTCTGTGCTTTCTTCCCGAGAAAATAAAGGACAACAAGTCCGATGATTAAGACGGCTAAGATAACCAGTAATACGATAGTAACTGGGCTCATAAATAATCCTCCATATATTTACTTTTTAGAACAAAACTCAAAAAATATTGTAGCATTGATTTTGGGAAAAAGCAAGGTGTGTGTATGTTATATCTGTTTTTATACACTGGATTTTTTGTGCAAAACTTACAAATATCATTGGAATATCGGCTTTTTAATGACATTATAAGAACAGTATGCTAAAATCCAGACAAAGCATGATATTCTGAAATCATCTACATGGTTATAGACCATTCTTTTATCATAGTGAAAAATGTATAAAAAGTTATACAGTCAACTTAAGAATTTCCAATGCTTTTATCATTCACACATATAAGCAGGGAGAATTCTTGAAAACCACGAATTGCTTCCGGATTAAACAAAGGAGGAGAAATGAATGGGGACGGTTGATATTGTAACAAAAGAGTATATGCGGGAGAATGCTATATTTGCAGATGCGTTTAATTATCTTATCTATGGTGGAAAAAAGGTGATCGATCCGGCAGGACTTACAGAGATTGACACTGCTACATCGGCAGTGGGTAAAAAAGATGCACTGCAAAAATACCGTGATGTTTTAAAAGCAGCAGTCATCAAACAGGATGAAAAGATGTCGTATGTTTTATTAGGGGTTGAGAATCAGACAGATGTCCATTATGCAATGCCGGTCAGAAACGCTATCTATGATGCCTTACAATATGGAAAACAAGTGTCAGATATAGCGGCAGGGCACCGACGGAGCCAAAAAGATTATTCAGGAAAAACCGGTGGAGAATATTTATCGGGATTTTTAAAGGAAGATCACATTAAACCAGTTATCACACTTGTGATTCATTTTGGGGCAGAGGAATGGGACGGACCGTTATCTTTACATGAAATGATGCCGATAAGGGATATGGAAATTTTAAGTTATGTGGAGAACTACAGGATACACCTGATCGATCCGGCAAAACTTACGGAAGAAGAACTGAACAAATTTTCAACAAGTATGAGAGAGGTTATGGGATATATCAAGTACTCTAATAATAAAGAAAAACTGCTGGATTTTTTGAGGACAGATACCCATAAAAGTATAGAAATGAATGCAGCCAGAGTTATAAAAACCATCACGAAGACACCAATTAAGATATCAGAGGAAAAGGAGGGGATAGAGATGTGTCAGGCGATTGAAGAATTAATTGCGGAGAGCGAAGCGCGTGGAGAAGTTCGTGGCAAAGCAGAGGGAATGATAGAAATGTGTCTCGAAATGAACATACCGAAAAAGGGTATTATAAAAAGATTGCAGGATAAATTAAACATATCTATGCAGCAGGCGGATGAGTATTTTAGAATGTATGGAACAAAAAATGATTAAGAGATTATATATCTGAAAAACATAAAACGGGCAGGCAGGAGTTTTCGTATATGAACTCCCACCTGCCTGTTTTTCTTATCTTGCCAGAATATCAATGATCTCCGCAATATACATCGTGTGCATATCATGATCTGCATACCATTTTTGCGCAATCTCTGGCATCAGGAAGGAATCCTCAGTCAGTCGCGTTGCGGACATTTTCTCACACAGCAGGATCATATTTCCCTCATCGATGAACGGAATGCTGTGGCGGGAGGTAAGGGTTAAACCGGCGGCTGAGATCTTATCGTTTTCGTCGCGGCCGGAGTGACTTCCACAGTAATTTAATGCATCACGGTATTTTTCAGATAAAAAGCTGAGAGAAAAGAATTCATTTTTGTCGATCAGTTCTTTGGTGTATCTTGAGTCACGGACAAATACAAAGGCAACGTTTTTGCCCCATAAGATGCCGACACCGCCCCAGCTTATGGTCATGGTGTTTGCTTTGTCTTTGGAACCTGCGGTGAGCAGCGCCCATTCTTTTCCAATTTTTGTAAATGGATCAAATTCCATCATATCTGCTGTCATAGGTTGAAATGTATGCATAACGTAATCTCCTTATATTTATACGAAATATTTATATGTTGGTTTTATTATAAAATTCCCTGGTTTAAATGACAAGAGAAAATTGCGGTTGTTTGCGGGGGCAGAGTGAGCCGTGTACGGAAAATTGACTTTTCATAAGTGTTGTACTATGATGGTTGCGAAAATTGTACAAAACAAAGGAGGAAAATCCTGCCCAATGTGTTGGGCATTGCTCCTGCAAGGGCACATGCTATGCAAAGGCGGCATAGCAGGCATTTTGCTCCGCAAAACAAAGGAGGAAAATCCTCTGCTCCTGCAAAGGCAGTCGCATTTTGCTCCGCAAAACAAGGAGGATTTATGAAAATCACAACGAAACAAATCACAACAACAGCAGTGTTACTGGCAATCTGTATCGTGAGCCAGTTCTTTAAAAACACAAGTGTGTACATCACAGGACCGATCATCAATGCATGTCTGATCATTGCGGCACTGGGTGCAGGAATGGCATGCGGAATTATTTTATCTGTGATCACACCGGTCACATCATTCCTGATTACAGGAAGCCCGATCATGTCAGCGATCCCGGCGATCATCCCATGCGTTATGATCGGAAATATCATTCTTGTAGTTGCAGTTAGTCTGATTGCAAAGAAAATCAAAGGCAATGCAGGTCTGATCGCAGGTATGGCAGCCGGCAGCATTGTAAAGGCATTATTTATGGGAGTCGTGATTGCACTGGTTCTGATTCCGTCCCTGCTTCCGGAAGCAATGGTTCCAAAGATGGCAGTGTTCCAGACAACATTTTCCGTGACACAGCTTATTACGGCGGCAATTGGAAGCGTGCTTGCATTTGTTATCTGGATTCCTTTAAAAAAGGTAATTGCAGAGCAGAACTAGTACATTTCAAAGGCAAAAATTACGGGATGATTTTATGACAACATCATAACGCATGATTATAAAAAATAAACGTTAATATGAATTTGAGTAATGACGAATATAAGCCTTTGGAATAATCTTGACACTCAAAAAAGAAAGTATCATAATGGTGGTCAGAAAAAAAACGATAGAGAGTCGGAGGCATATGTTATGGATATCAGATTTGAAAAAAGAGAACATTTAAAGGAAAAACCAGATCAGAAACATCTTGGATTTGGAAAATATATGACAGACTATATGTTTGTTATGGATTGGACAAAGGAAGAGGGCTGGAAAGATGCAAGAATCGTTCCGGAAGGACCGATCACCATGGATCCGGCATGTGTAACGTTACATTATGCACAGGAAACATTCGAGGGTATGAAAGCATACCGTACTGCAGAGGGTAAGATCCAGTTATTCCGTCCGGAGATGAACGCAAAGAGAATGATCAACTCTAACGCAAGACTCTGCATGCCGGAGCTCCCGGTTGATATGTTTGTTGAGGCGGTAAAAGCACTGGTAAAGGTAGAAGAGGACTGGGTTCCATCAGAGCCGGAGACATCTCTTTACATCCGTCCGTTTATGTTTGCAACAGAAGCTGCACTCGGCGTACATATGGCATCTGCTTATAAGTTTATGATTATCTGCTGCCCGGTTGGCGCTTACTACGCAGAGGGAATCAACCCGGTTAAGATCTTAGTTGAGGATGAACTGGTTCGTGCCGTAAAAGGTGGTACCGGATTTACAAAATGCGGTGGTAACTACGCAGGTTCTATTTTAGGACAGGTTAAAGCAGAGAAGATGGGATATTCCCAGGTACTCTGGTTAGATGGTGAACATCGTAAATATGTAGAGGAAGTTGGAACCATGAACATCATGTTCAAGATCGCAGGCGAGATTTACACAGCACCGATCGAGGGAACTGTTCTTCCGGGTGTCACAAGAGATTCCATGATCCATCTGTTAAGAGACTGGGGTTATAAAGTAAATGAGACCAGACTTTCCGTAGATGATCTGATGAAAGCCGGACATGACGGCACGCTTGAGGAAGTATTCGGAACAGGTACTGCAGCAGTTATCTCCCCTGTCGGAGAACTCCGCTACAAAGATGATGTTGTAACGATCAACGATTTCAAGATCGGTGAACTGACACAGAAATTATATGATACCTTAACCGGAATCCAGTGGGGCAGACTGCCGGATAAATATGGCTGGACAGTAGAGGTAAAATAAGTAGTTGCGTCAGGGTTTCCGATGAAAAAACAGGTTGCACGCACTACGGGCAGACTGATTGTTATGAAAAACACCATGGACATGCAAAATCGCATGTTCGTGGTGTTTTTGGTTATACTAAAAATAAGTGACAGGTCAGGTGTCCTGTGTTAATATGGAACAGAAAGAACGGAATGTAACACGCCAGACCGGCGTCGTTCTGAAAATGGAGGACGACTATGAGTAAAACATTAGAACAATTCGAGCAGTATCTCGATAAAATGAAAAAATATGAACATATCAATACGCTTCTTTACTGGGACATGAGAACCTGTGCACCAAAACTGGGGCAGGCAGGACATATCGATGCACTGACTTATTTTTCAACCGAGAGCTTTGCGATGTCGACTTCGGATGAACTTTACGGCATGTTAGAGACCTTAAAGACACCGGAAGAATTTGCACAGCTGTCAGATACCATGAAATTTATCGTGACACGCATGCAGCGCGATATGGAAAAAGACAGACGGATTCCCAAAGACCGTTATGAAGTGATGGTCCGTGAGCAGGCAGAATCCGGAAATGCATGGGAAGATGCAAAAAATGCATCTGACTTTTCCATTTTTGCACCGCATCTGGAGAAAATGGTTGCACTTACCAAAGAAATGGCAGGTTACACGGATCCGGGCAAAGAAGTTTATGATGTATTGTTAGATAAATATGAAGAGGGAATGGATTCTGCAACGATTGACCGTCTGTTTGGTGAACTAAAGGAAGCGCTGATTCCGCTTGTGAAAAAAATACTTGCCGCAAAACAGCCGGATGATACAAAATTCCATGTTTATTTTGATCCGGATGATCAGAGAAAAGTGCAGGATCTTTTGCTTTCCTACATCGGATTTTCCAAAGATGCCGGTGCAGTAGGAGAGACAGAGCATCCTTTTACACTGAATTTTTCTTCCAAGGATGTCCGGGTGACAAATCATTATTATGAACATGATCCGATTTCTGCCATGTTTTCGGCTATCCATGAGGGTGGTCATGCGATTTTTGAACAGAATGTCAATCCGGAATATGACAACACGGCTGCAGGAAGCTGCCGTTATATGGGCGTGCATGAGAGCCAATCCCGTTTTTATGAGAATATTTTAGGGCGCAATAAGAATTTCTGGATTCCTGTCTATGAGAAAGTGCAGGAGCTGATGCCGCAGATGAAGGACATTTCGCTGGATGAGTTTTACCGTGAGATCAATCATGTCAGAAACAGCCTGATCCGTACCGAGGCAGATGAGGTGACCTATTGCTTCCATATTATATTGCGTTATGAAATGGAGAAGGCAATCTTTCGTGACAATGTACCGGTTGCGAAACTTCCGGAACTCTGGAATCAGAAAATGAAGGAATATTTAGATATCACTCCGGCAAATGATGCGGAGGGAATCTTACAGGATATGCACTGGTCAGATGGTTCCTTCGGCTATTTTCCAAGCTATCTGTTAGGAAGTATCTATGACGGCATGTACTTAGAGGAGCTTGAAAAAGAGTTAGGGCCGGTAGATGAGATCTTAAAAGAGGGCAGAATCAAAGAAATCACAAAGTGGCTGAATGAAAAGATCCACTGGTATGGCAGCACACGCACACCAAAAGAAGTGATTGCAAATGTGTGTGGAAAAGAAGTATCAGCAGAGCCATTGGTGCGTTATTTTGAAAAAAAATATGCCAGCGTTTACGATTTAAAATAAATGAAGCAGAATCGTGTGAAAAATGAGAATTTTTACACGCAGGAATGGGGACTTATATGAAAAAACAGGGAATTATTTTTGATATGGATGGCACACTTTGGGATTCAGCCGCCAATGTGGCAGAATCCTGGAATGAAGCGATCCGTCAGGATGGAAGGTTAAATAAGGCACTCACAGAAACCGATATCAAGGGTGTTATGGGAAAGACCATGGATGTGATCGCAAAACTGTTATTCCCGGAAATTTCTGAGAAAGAGCAGGAGACACTTTTAGCGGAGTGCTGCAGGATCGAGAACGATTATTTAAGAGAACATGGCGGAGTGCTTTATCCGGATCTTGAGGATACATTCAAAGAATTAAAAAAGACATATGAACTTTACATTGTAAGCAACTGCCAGAAAGGTTACATTGAGGCATTTTTAGATCATTATCATTTCTGGGATTATTTTTCCGATATCGAATGTTACGGAAATAATCTTTTACAGAAAGGTGATAATATCAGACTTCTGGCAGACCGGAATCATTTAGACGAAGCGGTCTATGTGGGTGATATCCAGGGAGATTATGATGCCAGCAGAAAAGCTGGCGTTGGATTTATTCATGCCGCATACGGTTTTGGAATCGTACCGGAAGCACAGTATAAAATACAGTCATTTTCAGAACTTGTGACAAAACGGGTGGCAGAAACATATTTTAGAGGATTAATATGACAAAATTACAAGAACTACTAAAACAGATCAACCGAAAACATGTGTATATCCAGACGCATAATTTCCCTGACCCGGATGCCATTGCGAGTGCGCTTGGGATCCAGGAGCTGTTAAAGCACAATGGAATTTCTTCCACGATCTGTTATAAAGGAAAAATAGACCGTTACAGTACCGACAAGCTGCGTGAACTGATGGAGATCGAACTTTTGAATGTGGAGGATCTTAGTACCATTTTGACAGATGAGGATGAAGTGATCCTTGTGGATGCACAAAAGGGTAATTCAAACATCGTTGACATTACGGGGGACGAGATCATCTGCATCGATCATCATCCGGAAAATGAAAAGTTTCCATACCGGTTTAAAGACATCCGGCCGGAAGTGGGAGCATGTGCGACGATCGTTGCACAGTATTTCTTTGAAAATAATATCCCGATGGATAGAAGAATCGCCACGACTCTGACATACGGTGTACGGATCGATACCAATAATCTGAGCCGTGGAGTGTCAAAACTCGATATTGAGATGCTCTACCGGATGTTTGATGAATGTGATTATGAGGTCATCCATATGTTAGAAAACAGTAATCTGTGTTTTGATGATCTGATGGCATATTCGAGTGCGATTTCAAGTATTGAAGTATATGATGACATCAGTTTCTGCAATACTGGTAAGGATTGTCCGGTCATTGCAAATATATCCGATTTCATGCTTGCTTTAAAAGAAGTGTCATTTTCCGTCGTGTATTCGAGAAAGTCAGACGGAATCAAACTTTCCGTGCGCAGTGAAAAGAGTATGCTCGATGCAGGAAAGATTGTGGCGGAGGCACTGAAAGGAATTGGCAATGGCGGCGGCCACGCATCGATGGCTGGAGGATTTGTACCGTGTACGGGTAGCGACATGGATGTAAAACTGTTAGAGGCACAGATGAAGGAGCGGTTTTTAAACGTGATCGCAGATGTGAAAAAACGTGCTCTGTGAAAAGCATGAAGCCCTCTTGACATTCTCACTTTCCGAGTCTATACTAAAGACTAGATTTTTGGTAAAAGGCAATGACGAAGACAGTAGTTCATCAGGAAAAGCAACAGAGAGCCGGAGCAGGTGGAAACCGGTGCGAGTATCTGCTGAATGAAAATCACTTCCAAGCCGCAGTCTGAAATGGTCAAGGCAGATCACGACTGGGATTTTCCGTGACAGAGTAAGCGCTGACGCATTTCCTGCGTTACAGGGAACGTGTATCCGGAGTTTATTAGTTCCGTGTACATTTGTATATCAGGTGGTATCACGAAGTAATTAAGCCCTCGTCCTATATACAGGACGAGGGTTTTTTTAATTCATAGGAAATTACGTCCTATGAATTAAAAAGCCCTCCGGGCGGGATGCGCACTTCGCGGAGAAGAAGTTTGCTGTAAACAGTACCGCTCGGGCGCGAAAGAGTCGCGAGCGACTCTTTATTAAATCAATGGAGGTTAACAATGTATAAGAAAGTTGATGCGAATCTGAATTTCGTAGACAGAGAAAAACAGATCGAGAAGTTCTGGAATGACAATGACATCTTTAAGAAGAGCATGGAACACCGCAAGGAAGGAGAGACCTACACCTTTTATGACGGCCCGCCAACTGCAAACGGCAAGCCGCACATCGGACATGTGGAGACCCGTACGATCAAAGATATGATTCCGAGATACCAGACCATGAAAGGAAAATTCGTTCCGCGTAAAGCCGGCTGGGATACACATGGACTCCCGGTAGAACTTGAGGTTGAGAAACTTCTTGGCTTAAACGGAAAAGAGCAGATCGAAGAATACGGTATGGAGCCTTTCATCAAAAAATGTAAGGAATCCGTATGGAAATACAAAGGAATGTGGGAAGATTTCTCAAAGACCGTTGGTTTCTGGGCTGATATGGACAATCCATATGTTACTTACGATGACAATTTTATTGAGTCCGAGTGGTGGGCATTAAAAGAAATCTGGAATAAAAACCTTTTATACAAAGGATTCAAAATCGTTCCTTACTGCCCACGCTGCGGTACCCCGTTATCTTCTCAGGAGGTTGCGCAGGGTTATAAGACGGTCAAAGAGCGCTCTGCAGTTGCACGTTTTAAAGTAATTGGAGAGGATGCATATTTCCTTGCATGGACTACAACTCCTTGGACACTGCCGTCTAACGTCGCACTCTGTGTGAACCCGGAAGAGACTTACTGCAAAGTAAAAGCGGTTGACGGATATACCTATTATATGGCAGAGGCACTGCTTGACACGGTACTTGGCAAACTGCTTGATAAGGATGCAGCAGAGGGAACAAAGGCATATGAGGTATTAGAGACTTACAAGGGAAGCGATTTAGAGTACAAAGAGTATGAGCCTTTATTTGACTGTGCAAAAGAGATCATCGAAAAACAGCACAAAAAAGCGCATTACATCGTATGTGATACCTATGTAACCATGACAGACGGTACCGGTATCGTTCATATCGCACCTGCATTCGGTGAAGATGATGCCGCTGTCGGAAGAAAATATGACCTTCCATTTGTACAGCTTGTAGATGGAAAAGGTGAGCTTACAAAAGAAACACCATATGCCGGTATTTTTGTAAAGAAAGCAGATCCTATGGTATTAAAAGATCTCGATGAAAAGGGACTGTTATTCGATGCTCCGAAGTTCGAGCATGAATATCCGCACTGCTGGAGATGTGACACACCGCTCATCTACTACGCAAGAGAATCCTGGTTTATCAAAATGACTGCAGTCAAAGATGACCTGATCCGCAACAACAATACTGTAAACTGGATCCCGGATTCTATCGGAAAAGGACGTTTCGGTGACTGGCTTGAGAATATCCAGGACTGGGGTATCTCCCGTAACCGTTACTGGGGAACACCACTTCCGGTATGGGAGTGTGAATGTGGACATCAGGAGTGCATCGGAAGCCGTGCAGAACTTGCAGAGAGAAGCGGAAATCCGGAGGATGCAAAGGTAGAACTTCATCGTCCGTATATTGATGCAGTTACCTTCAAATGCCCGGACTGTGGCAAAGAAATGCACCGTGTACCGGAGGTTATCGACTGCTGGTTCGATTCCGGAGCAATGCCATTCGCACAGCACCATTATCCGTTTGAGAATAAAGACGTCTTTGAGAAACAGTTCCCGGCGAAGTTTATCTCCGAGGCAGTTGACCAGACAAGAGGATGGTTCTACTCTCTGATGGCAGAGTCCACCCTGTTATTTAATAAAGCTCCGTATGAGAACGTCATCGTTCTTGGACATGTACAGGATGAGAACGGACAGAAGATGAGTAAGTCCAAAGGAAATGCGGTTGATCCGTTTGATGCATTAGAGACTTACGGCGCAGATGCGATCCGCTGGTATTTCTATACAAGCAGTGCACCATGGATCCCGAAGCGTTTCAGTGGCAAGCTGGTACAGGAAGGACAGCGTAAATTCATGGGTACCCTGTGGAATACTTATGCATTCTTCGTGCTGTATGCAAACATCGACCAGTTTGATGCAACAAAATATACCTTAGATTATGAAAAATTATCCGTTATGGATAAGTGGCTGCTGTCAAAATTGAATTCCGCAATCAAGGGAACGGATGAGAACCTTGCAAATTACCGCATTCCGGAAGCTGCAAAGGTACTTGATGAGTTCGTGGATGACATGAGTAACTGGTATGTCAGAAGAAGCCGTGACCGTTTCTGGGCAAAAGGCATGGAGCAGGATAAGATCAACGCATATATGACACTTTATACTGCATTAGTTGAGATCTGCAAGGCTGCTGCACCGATGATCCCGTTCATGACAGAGGAGATCTATCAGAACCTGGTACGTTCCATCAACACAGAGGCACCGGAGAGCATCCATCTGTGCGACTTCCCGGCTGTCAATGAGGCATGGATCGACAAAGAATTAGAGAAAAATATGGATGAGGTCTTAAAGATCGTTGTTATGGGCCGTGCATGCCGTAACTCAGCGAATATCAAGAACCGCCAGCCAATCGGAAATATGTATGTCAAAGCACCGAATGTTTTATCTGAGTACTTTGTAGAGATCATCGAGGATGAGCTGAATGTGAAGAAAGTAAACTTTACAGAGGATGTCAGTGCATACACAAGCTATACCTTCAAACCGCAGCTTCGTACCGTCGGACCGAAATACGGCAAGTTCTTAGGACAGATCCAGAAAGCACTTGCAGAGTTAGACGGAAACAAAGCAATGGCTGAATTAAAAGCAGACGGTGTGCTTGCATTGCCGACAGTCAGTGATGATGTAAAATTATCCGAAGAAGACCTTCTGATCACAATGACACAGATGGAAGGTTATGTAACGGAAGGTGATAATACCGTAACCGTTGTGCTTGATACCAACCTGACACCGGAACTGGTAGAGGAAGGATTTGTCCGTGAGCTGATCAGTAAGATCCAGACAATGCGTAAGGAAGCCGGATTTGAGGTTATGGATAAAATCTCCATTTACTATCATGCAGATGAAAAAGTAGCCGATATCTTTCATAAGTACGGAAATGACATCATGGGTGATGTTTTAGGTACTGAAGTTGTAGCAGAAGCTGATTCTTTTGACTCCGGAGAAAACGGAATTTACTGCAAGGAATGGAACATCAATGGGGAAAAAGTATTGCTTGGAGTCAAAAAAGGAGAAAACTAAATGGAAGCAAATGTTTTCAACAAAGATGAGTTTATTAAAAGTGTAAAAGAAAATGTAAAAAATCTATATCGTAAAACGTTGGACGAAGCGTCACAGCAGGAAATTTTTCAGGCGGTTTCCTACACGGTAAAAGATGTGATCATTGATGACTGGCTTGCAACACAGAAAGCGTTTGACAAACAGGATCCAAAGATGGTCTATTATATGTCCATGGAATTTTTGATGGGCCGTGCTCTTGGCAACAACATGATCAATTTAAAAATGTACAAAGAGGTAAAAGAGGCACTCGGGGAGATCGGTTTAAACCTTGATGAGATCGAGGATCAGGAGCCGGATCCGGCACTTGGAAATGGTGGACTCGGACGTCTTGCAGCCTGCTTTATGGAATCTCTGGCAACCTTGGGATACGCAGCTTACGGCTGCGGTATCCGCTACCGTTATGGTATGTTCAAACAGAAGATCAAAGACGGTTTTCAGGTGGAAGTGCCGGATAACTGGTTAAAGAACGGATATCCGTTTGAACTTCGCCGTCCGGAATATTCCTATGAGGTGAAATTCGGCGGTTATGTCCGTGCGGAAGTGACGGAGGAAGGAAAGACCCGTTTCGTACAGGAAAATTACCAGTCCGTTTTAGCAGTACCTTATGATATGCCGATCGTAGGTTACGGCAACCATGTGGTAGATACCTTAATGATCTGGGATGCAGAGCCGATGGAGTGCTTTGAGTTAGATTCCTTTGACAAGGGAGATTACCACAAGGCAGTAGAGCAGGAAAACCTTGCCCGTAACTTAGTTGAGGTACTTTATCCGAATGATAACCATATCGCAGGAAAAGAACTTCGTTTAAAACAGCAGTATTTCTTTGTATCTGCAAGTGTACAGCGTGCATTAGCACGTTACAAAAAACATCATGATGATATCCACAAGCTGCCGGAGAAAGTGACATTCCAGTTAAACGATACACATCCGACCGTAACAGTGGCAGAGCTGATGCGTATTTTACTTGACGAAGAGGGATTAAGCTGGGATGAGGCATGGGAGATCACGACAAAGACCTGTGCATATACCAACCACACGATCATGGCAGAAGCACTTGAAAAATGGCCGATCGAGATCTTCTCAAGACTGCTTCCGCGTATCTATCAGATCGTTGAGGAGATCAACCGCAGATTTATTTTACAGATCCAGGCAGAGTTTCCGGGAGATAACGGTAAAGTTGCACGTATGGCAATCGTTTACGATGGTCAGGTAAAAATGGCACATCTTGCGATCGCAGCAGGATATTCCGTAAATGGTGTGGCAAAACTTCACACGGAGATCTTAAAGAACGAGCAACTTCACGATTTCTATGAGCTGTTCCCACAGAAATTCAACAACAAGACGAATGGAATCACACAGCGTAGATTCCTGATGCATGGCGATCCGCTTCTTGCAGACTGGGTAAGTGAACATATCGGTGACGACTGGATCACAAATCTTTCCCATATTGAGAAGATGGCGATCTATGCAACCGATAAAAAAGCACAGCAGGAGTTCATGAATATCAAATATCAGAACAAACTGCGTCTTGCAAAATACATCAAAGAGCACAACGGCATCGAAGTAGATCCGCGTTCCATCTTTGATGTGCAGGTAAAACGTCTGCATGAATACAAACGTCAGTTGCTGAATATTTTACATGTCATGTATCTGTATAATGAATTAAAAGAGCACCCGGATATGGATTTCTATCCGAGAACCTTTATTTTTGGTGCAAAGGCAGCAGCAGGCTACAAGAACGCAAAACTTACGATCAAACTGATCAACAATGTGGCGGACGTTATCAACAATGACAGAAGCATTAACGGCAAGATCAAAGTCGTATTTATTGAAGATTACCGCGTATCGATCGCAGAGTGGATCTTTGCGGCAGCAGATGTCAGCGAGCAGATCTCCACAGCTAGTAAAGAGGCATCCGGAACCGGTAACATGAAATTCATGTTAAACGGTGCGCTGACGCTCGGAACGATGGATGGTGCCAATGTTGAGATCGTCGAGGAAGTCGGTAAAGAAAATGCATTTATTTTCGGTATGAGTTCCGATGAAGTCATTGCGCATGAGAGAAACCGTGATTATGATCCAATGCAGATCTTTAATACGGATCAGGATATCCGCAAGGTATTGATGCAGCTGATCAACGGATTCTATTCACCGAACGATCCTGAGCTGTTCCGTGACCTTTACAACTCACTGCTCAATACACAGTGTACACAGTTTGCAGATACCTATTTCATCTTAAAAGATTTCCATTCCTATGCAGATGCACAGAAACGCGTCATGGAAGCATACAAAGATGAGGAAGGCTGGGCAAAGAGTGCAATCTTAAATATCGCACATGCCGGTAAATTCTCCTCTGATCGTACAATCCAGGAATATGTGGATGATATCTGGCACTTAGACAAAATTACCGTAGAGGTATAAGAAAATCGTATAAGATAGCAGACTGCCTGTTTTAACAGGCAGATCTGTGCACAGAAAAAGAAACCCGGCTTTGGGGTCATGTACCTTAAAGCCGGGTTTTTACATAATAATGTTTTTTTAATATCTTAGTTTAAAATCTTAATACTTCCTAAAAGTGGAAGCTCTTTTTCTTCATCTTTGCAGGCATATACTAATCCCATGATCCAGAAAATAAAGAATACAATGGAGAGAATGCCGCTGACTCAATGTCACTTGTAATTGACAAACTGGAATTTTCAAATTAGTCTTTGCAAATAACCTTTGAATCTTCACCATCAATTACAATTCCCTGACGGTTGTTAATTGGGCATAGATTCAAATCCGAAAACTCAGTCATTATTTTCTCGGTAACTTTCTTAAATGGTGCTGTAAGATAATGCGGAAGAACATAGAAATCAATCAAATCAAGCCCTGCATCATCTTCTTGTGAGTAGTCCTCCGGCTTTTCATCCATTTGCTCGATATATTGGATGCTTGGAGCGCATATAATTGCGCCTGCCGACTCGCCGATCATCAATTTTCCATTTGCCAATTCCTTTTTCAGCAGTCCATCAGTTCCCGTTTTACGGAGCTGGTCCATAAGAAAGAAAGAATTTCCGCCGGTAAAATATATCACATCTGCTTCTTCAAAAACAGACTGTATCGTTGAATAAGCCTCCGTTGAAATATCAATTTCAGTTACGATTGCTCCCAACTTTTTGAATAATTTTCGAGCCGAGCCGACATAACCGGTGTAGCCTTCACGCAGTGAAGCTGTTGGAATAAATGCGACTTTCTTATTTTCAATTTCTTCCTTTATCAGACTTCCTACACTTGAAAAGTGCGAACATAAAAATAATTTCATCAATATTCTCCTTTATAAATTACGATTTGTATAACAGTAGTCTAACACACGTTGTTTAAAAATACTACAGCCAAGCCAATGTCTGTAATTTGCCCTAAAATTTCATTTTATGGAATTTGGACTACTTGATTTTCTAATTGCATACGCAATTCGTGAAATGTATCATTATACTGTTGATACATCAGACACACAAATGTAAATAGGGACAAAAGTATAAAAAGTTGTTTTTACCCGCAAAAAAGGATTGCCGTAATCATAATACAGCAATCCAATATATTTTACGAATAAGATATATTTAACATATAAATTAAATTATGCCATCTTCTGTAAAAAGCTTCTTGTTCTTTCACTCTTTGGATTATCTATTACATCCTCTGGTCTTCCCTCTTCGACTATAACGCCGCCATCCATGAATATAACCCTGTCTGCTACATTCCTTGCAAATGCAATCTCATGTGTAACTATAACCATAGTCATCTTTTCATCTGCTAAAGCTCTTAAAAGCTTGAGAATACCAGCAGTTATCTCAGGATCAAGGGCAGATGTCGGTTCATCAAAGAACAATATCTTAGGATTCATGGCAAGTGCTCTGGCTATGGCAACTCTTTGCTGCTGTCCACCTGATAGCTGGCCTGGATAGTTATCTTCTTTGTTTTCAAGACCTACCTTTCTAAGCAGTTCCCGTGCTTCTGCTATAACCTCATCCTTATCCCTTTTCTGGACATTAATTGGTGCATCTATTACATTCTTAAGAACTGAGAAATGTGGAAACAGATTAAAATTCTGGAAAACAAGTCCAAAATCATTCTTAATCTCATGCAGCTTCTTCTTATCCGCATATCGTGTAGGACCTGATTCGTTTAAGGTTGCACTTTCTTTGCAGTAGGCAAGTGTTCCTTCATCCATAGTTTCAAGAAGAGTTGCACATCTTAAAAATGTTGACTTTCCAGATCCAGATGGACCTATAATAGCTACAACTTCACCTTCTTTTACCTCTATAGATATATCCTTTAACACCTCAAGATTATCAAACTTTTTCTTAACATGTTTCATTTCAAGTAAATTCATATTATTCACCCTGCTCTCCATTCTACTACTTATAATAGCGCATCTTCTTTTCTATAGTTTCCATAACCCATGCAACAACAAAGTTAAATATGTAATAGAACACACCAGCTACAAAAAGTGGCATTATACTTGCATTGGCTGCTGCAATCTGCTTTGCAAGTGTGAACATTTCTGTATACGCAAGTGCAAAAGCAAGAGATGTATCCTTTACAAGTGTTATTACCTCATTAGTTACAGACGGAAGAACTATTCTCATCATCTGAGGCAGAACTATTCTTACAAATGTCTGGCTTCTGGTATATCCTAAAACAGAAGCTGCTTCATGCTGTCCAACCGGTATAGCTTCTATACCTGATCTGAATATTTCTGCAAAATAAGCTGCATAGTTTAATGCAAAGCCTATGATAACTGCATAGAATCTATAACTATATGATAACGATATTCCAAATATATAATATGGACCAAAGAATACGACAAGCAGCTGAAGCATAAGTGGCGTACCTCTCATAATAGATATGTATATCTTGGCAATCCATCTTACAAGCTTAATCTTTGATATTCTTATAAACATAAGAAGCATACCAAGAGGAAGCGAAAAAACAAGTGTAAGAACAAATATCATAAGAGTAGCAAGCATACCACTTGCAAGCTTTCCTACAACATCTGCAAAATCACTCATAAACTCTGATGTTTTCTTATCAGCTGTAATATCATTAACTTTATTATCAGTACTTAAACATATGCTTTCTTCCAGTCCCCAGTCTTTAGCTATATTCTCAAATGTACCATCAGCAAGCATATCAAACAATGTCTCCTGGACGATATCTCTTAACTCTGTATTACCAGGCTTAAAACCTATACCATACTGTTCCTTTGATACCTGTTCTGATAACATTCTGAACTGGCTGCCTCTTGCTTCAAGTTCATACTTTGCAACACCCATATCCATACATATGGCATCAACTGAACCTGATTCAAGATTCATAAACGCTGCATTATAGTCTCCAACCTGCTGAAGCGATGCAAAGCTTTTAGCAAGTGCAAGATTATCCTCTGTTGCATCTTCTCCTGTAAATGCTGCAAGTGCAGATGAATCCGCCTGTACAACAACTACCTTTCCTGACAGATCTGCTAACTTGTTAATAGAAGAGCCCGACTTAACAATAACTACCTGAGAGTTATCTATATATGGAGTTGTCCATGTATAATCTGACTCCCTGCCATTCATAGTAAAACCGTTCCATATACAGTCAATGGTTCCCGAAGACAGCTCCATATCCTTTGAATCCCAGTCTATTGGCTGTTTTACCAGCTCCCATCCGTTACGGTTACATACTTCCTGTGCAAGTGACAGGTCAAAGCCTACATACTCACCATTATCATCCTTATATCCGTATGGTGGAAATTCAGCATCAAAACCTACTGTAAATGTTGTAATACCAGACTGCTTTTTCTTACCTCCACATGCTGTCAGAGTTCCAGTTATAAGTGAACATACTAAAAGCACAAGTAACATACGTTTTATCGTTTTACTACTAGTAAAAGTCTTCATGTTTCAATTCTCCATTTCACTTCACTACCACGTGAATAATTTATAACTTTAATACACTAAATCGTACCCTACTTGCTGTTATATGTCAACCAGCTTTTACATATTATTTTACGAACTGGCTTTTACATATTATTTTTATAAAGATTATACTGTTTTTGTTTTATACTGGTTATTTCTTTGATCCCCATATTATCAAGTGTATTAAGGTATGCATCAAAGCTGCTTAAAGACTGCCTTCCTGTTATAAAATCATTTTCCTCATCATCAACATATTTGGATATATAGTTTATATAGCCATTGTTCTTGTCAACGTCCGATGATGAAACATACATAAAAGGAAGTGGCTTTCTTACATACTTAGCAAGCTGCTTATCAAGTCTTATATGCCATTCTGGAAGAAGCATATCTGTAGCTGCTACCGACTGTCTTGACGGAACACATATAGGATTAACACCAAGCTTCTGAATGAAAGCATCGTCCTTTGCAGCATCCATAAACACTTTATTTTCCTCGTCATCCATATAATAACTTACTCCATCAATTCCAAAGCAGTACATGTCTTCATTATAATCAGATATAAGATAATCAAGAACTTTAACAGCACTTATAACATTGTCAGTTTTAGTAACACCAAATATGCCGCTTACAGCATTTCTTCCTATGTAAAAGCCCTGATGCTCACCTGATAGTGGAATTCCTCCTTTAAATACAGGAGTATCACCATTATATTCATTATACTGTGCACTATACAGCATTGACATATGCCAGCTGTAATCAAATGTTACACCTGTAATATTCCTGCTGCATCTTTCCTTTATAATATCCCTCGTGCATTTTTCATAGTCTTTCTCGATAAGACCTTCCTCATATAAATCATTAACGAACTCAAGATATTTTCTATAATTGACACTATCACTATATGAATAACTGACATTCCCGTAATCATCAATTATAAACCCTGTTGAAAGATCCAGCCCGAAAGCAGGTCCAAACATATATGGTATAAAATCAGGGATAATGCTTAATGGTATTTCATCTGTGCTATAGCCATTATCATTCATATCCTCTGACTTATATATGCGAAGCAGTTCAACCAGCTCATCTAGTGTCTGTGGCTCTGATTTACCTGCTTTTTTCAGCCATTCCTGGTTATACATAACACATGGTACATAATTATATGTAAGGACTGTCTGTGGCACATAATATATATGCCCTGTATCAGTTGTCAGTGATGCTTTTATATCCGGATTAGACTGGAGAAACTTTTTATAATTCGGCATATAATCAAGATATTCATCAAGACACACGAATTTGCCAGTATTAATATATTCCATATTCATATCCATATCCGGCAGCTGTATAATATCCGCAAGTGTATCTCCATTTAGTATAAGTTCTCTTACCACATCATAATAGCTGTCCGGCTGTCTAAGTTTCCATTCTATATCATATCCTGAGTTCTCTGATACCTTTCTGATAACCTCTGTACTCTCATAATCCACATCTGTATACTGTGAATTCTTCGCAAGTATTGATATATGCACACCCGCAGTATTATCTTTATTTTTGTTAGAACACGCTGTTGTCATGCATATAACCATCAACATTGTACCCACCAATATGTATTTTACAATCCGGCTCATATAGTTCTCCATTTTCTGTTAATTGTATTCACTTGGATTAACACCCATTACGCTTTTAAAATTTCTCCGGAATGTAAGCATATTAGAATACCCACATAATGCTGCTATTTCCTCTAACGAATGTTGTCCATCCTTTATATACTCTGTTGCCTTCTTTATCCTCAATTCCTGAATATACTGTATATATGTCATTCCCTTTGTGCTTTTACAAAGCATGGTGATATACTTATTACTTACGCCAAACTTATCTGTAAGGTATGCCAGTGACATATCTGCTTTCATATAATTATCATCGATTTCTTTCATTATTTCTTTATTAAGCTCATTAGTATCTTTTCTTGATGCTGACATATCCATATACTGTTCACAAGCCATATTATATACTGCCTTATAATATGTAAAGATTTCCTCAAGCGTTGCAGGATATTCCATTTTTTCAAGAGTAAATCCCACTACATTATCCTGTTGTATATTTTTAAGAACTTTGGCTGTGGTTATATGCAGTTCATCTATCATCAGCCTGATAACTTTAATATTATCAGAATTATTCTTCATGTTAACATTCATAATATCATCAAGAATATACCCGATATCCTCTTTTCTGTTTTCTCTTACATATCTTATAAGCTTCTGTTGTGTATCTGATGGAAAATAATATTCACATGCCATATACTTCTTATCATCATCATAATAATACACAGCATCTCTTCCACCTGTCATTATATTGGCAAGTGCATTATCTGCATTATGGCATGCAAGTGATAACTGTTCAATATCATCCCTTACTTTATCCACTCCGATTGTAAATACATACTCTTCATTATCAATGCGTTCTTTCATGAAATTATGTATATCATAATATATGCTGTCCAGATTATTGCCATCATCACTGTTAATTATAAGAAATACATTATAATCGTCCTTGTCATACCATACAACATATGTTTCATCATCTGTGTAACTATCTGCTGTCTGCTCTATAATATGATGCATTTTTCTAAAATATGAAACATCAGCAGACCGTGAGCCTATATATGACATATTGACATCTGCTATTACATAGTACTGCTTCTGAAGTACTTTATAATCATCTGTAAGCATACAACTAAGCTTTGATGGCTCTGTACTGTTGTTAAGCATGCCATGCAGCATTCCCTGCTGTGCATATGGTTTTATTGATATCATACGTTCCTTATAGCCATTATTCTCACCTATGAGATTCTTAATACCATTAATTATATTGTCATATTCTTTATCAAGTCCACTGTCAGTCTCCGTATGTCTTAATAAGCCCAAATCAGCCGCTTTATCTGCTGATTTTTTATTTCTTTTTGTTTTTGTTTCATTTACAGCATTTTCACTGTTAATACCTATAATCGTGCTTATGTTATCTAATGGTGTATAGAATTTTTTCGACATATAAAGTGAAGATATTATAAGAATTATACAAAATACTCCTGCTACTACAACACTAATCCAGAATCTGTAATCTGTGTTAAATCTAAAACATGAGCTGTCTATCTCTATTTTGTAATCTATTCCGGTGTTAAATACTGATGAAATATTATATTCTATTGGCTTTTTTACATCACCATATGAATATGCAGGTTCATCATTAATATAAATATTTATAGGCATATCATGAGTAATCTGTGAATCTATCATATCACTCAGGCTTTTTTTATCATATAATACACATATAACACCTTTTGCATACACCGAATTATAATTCTGTGTATATATTATAAATTCCTTATTAAAAACAACTTCGCTGTTTCCTATATCATATATATCATTAACCGACTTTCCACTATGCACTTTTCCTCTGCCCTGAATATTATCTGCTGCTTTATCAAGTCTGAATATTCCAAAAGATGAAAATGCAGAATCAGAAT